>Ga0272448_1000923_pt1 | contig 42093 bp, 44 predicted proteins | sample YNPCB0191_FD_202220 | JGI IMG/M metagenome (GOLD analysis project Ga0272448, IMG submission 202220) | Hot spring sediment microbial communities from Yellowstone National Park, WY, United States - YNP-CB-019-1 | ecosystem: Environmental > Aquatic > Thermal springs > Hot (42-90C) > Sediment...
GCCACCCAGCGCGCCGATCGCGCGCCCCTGCACCGCCGCCGCCGCCGGCAGGTTCCCCGTGAAAGCGATGCTTTCCGGGTTGATCGGCACGTGGCCAAGCAAAGGAACATTGACGCTCCCCAGGGTCAGATCGGATTGATCGCCTTCATAGCCACCGGTGCGGGTACCGGGCAGCCACGCCTTTTGGACGCCCGCCAATGTCCCCGCCATCGCCTTCGGCAGCAGGTTGTTCAAGTAGACCTGGTAAGCGTCTTCGTTCACCCACCGAGTGTATTCATCGCTGGCCGCTTTATACTTGGCCATCTCCGCCGGTGAGGCACCGGGGCGGGGTGGGGCAGGCGGCTCCGGGATCGGCGCCGTGTTCGCCTCGCCCCAGTGCTGGATGCCGCTCCCGGCCATGTGCATCAGGTTGGACAGCGGATCTACGACCACGCCCGCCAGCTTCTGCAGTTGATTCACATCCCCCGGATTGATTTCAATCGCCTGCAGGCCCGTCGACGTGAGATGGCTCACCGCGCGCTTGCGCGGGGTGGGGTAGACCGCGGCAATGGCCTGTTGTAATGGAGTCTTCGCGGCTGGGGTAGGATACACCGCCTCGATGGCTTTCCGTAACAATTCCGGGGACGGCGGTGCCGACGGTATGGACGCCGGAGCCGGTCCCTGCTGGAATTGCTGAAATTCATTGACATCCAGCGGTGCCACCTTCGGCAATGTCTTCGGTGTCGGTTGTCCCTGCTGCTGCTCCTGGTACTGTTGGAATTCTTCCGGGTCTAACTGTGCCTGTCCCATCCGATCACCTCCATTATTTCCGCTTGGTCAATCGCACCTGTGGGCCATAGATATGTTGCAGTACCCGCTCGATCTCGGTATCCTGCCACCCTTTGGAGAGCGCATAGTTCACGGCATCATTGACGATTTGCCCCGGTGTGCCTTTGCCTGCCCGGATAATCTGCTGCATCATGGCCACATGCGGATCAGGGGAGATCTGCGGAGTGGCTGGCGCAGGGCTCGCCGCATACGCCGTGCCAGGTCGAGGCGTCGGCACCGCGGCGCCGGCACCAACCTGGGCACCTAGTGCGCCGGCATGACTGACCGGAGGGGTCACCACCGGACCGCCCACCGCTGGCGATCCAGATTGCAATGTCTTCATGCCGTTATCGTAATTCGTAAACAGCGTCTGCAAGCGTGCGGCATCCGCCGCCTGGGTCGCCGGATCGCCCACGTACACCGGTCGCCCATCGGCATCGATCTTCCATCGGCTGGACAGCGTCCGGATCTCATCCCCCACCGCCCGCAGGTAAATCGCCTGGTTATTCTGCGACAGCCGTGCCCAGTTGATGGCCTGCGACGCCTGCTGCTGCGCAGCGGTTTGCCCGAGCCGCGCCCGCTCGAGCCCCAGCCGCGACACCGCCGTCCGGGCGTTGGTCAGCGCCGCGTCGCCCGACTTCCCCATGTAGGCAATGCGCGCCTGCACCAGCTTCGGTTCCATGATCGTCTTCGCGCGCTGAAGCTGAGTGTTCCAGGCTTCCGTTTGTACCTGCTGGTTGGTCAGGTCTGATTTTGGCCCGGTGATATAATCTGTCTCCGCCATCGCCTTCGGCCCGTAGTTGCGTTGGGTCGATCCTCCCAGCGTACTCGAGGAAGAGAGCATCGTCTTCGCCACGCTCTGTCGTACCACCATCGGATTCCCGGCCTCGTCAAGGATGGGCTGTAGGTGGCTTTGCCCCGTTTTGGCATCGACAACCCATCGCATCGCCGGTACCAGCGGATCTTTGTCCTCCGCAGCATTTTTCTTCTCACCCAGCGCGCGCAGGTATTCCGTCTCCTTCGCCGCGGGTTCCAACGCGTCGGAGATATAGCCCCACGCCTCCGGCGGAAGATAACTCTGGAGTTTGGAGATAAACGCCCGATCAATCGTATCCGCCGGCAGCACCATCGGCGGGACCGGAGCGGATGGCGAATCATCAGGCGAGCCCTGCACCGAGGTAAGCAAGTCGCGCAGTGCGTTCGCGCGATCCGCCGCCATGCCCACCCACGGATTCCCCTCCGGAGTCGGCAGGAAGCGTGTGGGAACGGAAGGAGTGTCCGTCTTGACCGGAGCCGCCGCGGTGATCGTCGGCGGCTGCACGACGCGCGGTTGAAACTGGACGTGCTGAAGTGCCTCCGCCGCCGCCGTACGCCCGGCCTCCGTGCGTGCCACTCCTTGTTCACCGCGGGCCAGCCCGAGCCGTTGCTTAAACTCATCCAGCAGCCAACCCGGCACCGCATCCGCTGCCGTGGTATCCCCACCCATGGCCCGCGTGATCAATGGCGCAATGATCGCCTGATCATGAATCGGCTTCACCAAGGAGAAGAGGGAATTAAACTGCTCCCGGTTCATGCCTGGCTGTGCAGAAGCCGGCAGGGTATAGCCCATCGCCCGATACGCATCCAGTTCAGGGGAAGAGACAGTATGCACCGCATCCCAGCGCGTCTGTTCCTGCTGCAATCCTTGCCGGCGAAGGTCCAACTCCTGGTTTGCCATATCAATCCCATGCTGCACTTGGATCTGATTCAGGAGATCCAGCGCCCGTTGACGAGCAAGGGCCTGCTGCCGTTCATCCCCAGCCAGCCTTCCCGCCAGCGCCCCGGAAGCGCCCGTCGCTGCCAACCCTAAAAGCCTGCCAAAATCCATCCCACACCTCCCACTGCTGAATCCTAAATCATGGTTTAGACATGCCACGGATTGCTCGGCGGTATCATCCGAATGGTTTTGCCCCCGCCAGAGCTGGCAGTCTGCGTGCCGCCGGTATTGATGACAATCGGCATCGTCTGCGGTCGGGCCATCGCCTGCCCGATCTGCGCGAAGAGGTTGGCCATCGCCTGGCTGCTGTTGGTGGCCCGGTCATCGTATTGGTTGGCCAGGCTGCCATACGTCGCCGCCGCACTGTTGCCCATCGGCGAAACGAGACTGCCCAGCGTCCCCATGGCCCGTTCCTGCCGGTTCGCGACGTTGGCGGACGCCTGTTGCCGGATGCCGGTCATCTCGTGCCCCATCGCCTCGGAGAGGTTGCGCATCACCGTGTCATAAATGGAACTGGATCCCGGCGTAAGTCCGCGTGCCCCGAGCTGCGCCGCGCCTTGGCGGAAGGCCTGCGTATAATCCTGTTGGGCGTTGCCCAACGCCGTGTTCATCGCCGCCTGGTCCGCCGTCGTCATGCCCCCGCCCATCTGCGCTTTCAGGGCTTGTAGGATGGCCGGCATGTATTGCTCCCAGGCGCGCGCATCCAGGTTGGCGAGCCGCGCTTGAGCATCCCGCAGCGCGTCGGCGTTGTTGGAATCCCCGTTACCGGCAATCAGGGAGCCGATGGCCCCCAGAATGGGAGTAATGTAATCCATCGAAAAACCCTCCGTTAGGTCTTGGTCAAGGCCGCAGCCTGAATGGTCATATTGCCCCCGGCGCCACTCACATACCACCAGCGCGCGTTGAGATACGGGATATTGTTGCTGGAATACACGATGGTATAACAGACATCGGTGGCCCCGCTGTAGGTAATGGTGTCCTGATTGATCAGCAGATTGTCATACCATAAGGTCAGTTGGGCCGTGCAGTTATAGACGCCTAGCCAGAGATACAGGGTGCGCGTGATGCTGGACGCCGGGGCCAGCAGATGAAAACCACTGCCCACGAATGTATTAAAATAGGACTTCAGCACATTGGAATAGGCCAGGACGTTATAATCCCCATCGCGCCAGGAACACGGGATGCCATCATAATCGTATGTCGTGGTGCCTGGCGAGTAATACAGCTCCGACAGCACGTGCCCATTCCACTTCCGTGTACGGTTTACCGCATTGTTCAGCGGCCGCATGCCAATGTAGCCCCACTTAATCCAGTCGATATCGCCGATGGTCGAGAGATTCAGCCCCGATGGAGGCACCAGACTCCTGGTGATCGTGGCCGCATTGGTCCCGGTCAGAATCGGTTTATTTTTGATATAGTCCAATTGGCCAGGGTCGCTCTGGGTCCAATCGGCCTGCACCGGCGTCAGGATCGTGGGCTTATTTTTGATGTAGTCAAGCTGGGTGGTATCGCTTTGCGTCCAGTTGGCTTGCGTCGGTACCAGGATGGTCGGCTTGTGCTGAATATAATTCGGCTGTGCGGCATCGGTCTGATTCCAGTCAGGTTGCACGCCACCTGCCGACACAATCGGCGAGCTGGGGCCCGCGCTGCGGTCCATGCGTTGCACAAGGCCCTGGGCGTAGCAAAAATACACCGCGCCTTGCCGGGTGTATCCCCACTCGCCTTCCTTCAACTCGCTCGGATACCGGATGAATTTCGTCGCCATCAGCGCCACCCCTTGCCCAGGACGGTGGCCTGCACCTTCACGATCTCCCCGCCCGAGGCCGACGCGCCCGAGAGCACGAGTTGCCAGCGGGAAAGGTGGCCCATCCGGTCGGGTCGACGACGCAGAATCCCCGCCAGCGCCGGCGCCGCCTCGGCGGTCACCGTCTCCACGCTGGTCGAGGCGGCATCCGTCCCCCCGTTCCGTCGCAACGCGATCGTCAGCGCAGCCAGCGGGAGGTCGATGCTCATCAAGGCCTGAATTTGCTCGATGTCGCAATACTGCGCATCATCCGGCGCGTCGAAGGCTTTGGTGGCGAAGCTCCAAGGAATCGCCTGCCCGGTGTAGCCCTGGCCCGCGTCCGTGGTCCCGGTGTGGAGGCGGAAGAAATAGTCGCCATACGTCAGGTTGTCCCCCGCATAGAGGCCAGGAGTTTGGCAGTACGAGCCGTAAACCGCACACCCGCCCGGCACCACGGCGTAGCGTGTCCAGCTATCGGTCTGCGGGAAATACACCAGCGCCAGGCTGTGGCACAGATGGCCCCCGCCGTTCAGCACGCAATCCATGCCGGTCTGCGCATAGCTGATCGTCGTGTCGGTCACCGCGGTGAGCAGAAAGACGCCGTCAAACCGCGGGTCACTTCCCCCCGTCTCAAAGCGGATGACATCCCCGGCCTGAAACGCATGCGCGCCCAGCGTCAGGGTCACGACGTTGCCTGCGCGTACGCCCGTGTTGCAGCGGAGCGGATCTGCCGGGAAGGTCAGCACATAGGCATGTTCAACCGGATCGTAGACGGCGAATGCCGCCTCGCGCTGCGCCTGGCTGAATTCTGCCAGCGCTTCCGGGGGCAGCAATTGCACCGGCGACTGTTGCCCGTCATACGCCCACAGTGCTCCACTGTCGAGCCAGAGCAACCGGCCATTGACAACCTGAATGGTTTCATGGCGGATGCAGCCAATGGTGCGATCCAGGCAGACCGGGACAAAGCTCGTCGCGTCCGTGCCCTCCGCACGGTAGAAGCCACGCCGTTTGAACACATGCACCTGCCCTTGAAATACAGCCAGACCGGTGATCACGCCACCATCTTCGCCCCAGGTGTAGCTGAACCCATAGTAGGAGCTCATAGCCCGGATGCCCTGCAAGGGTGTCCGGTCAGGCATCTCCTCTGACGAAAAATAGGTGGTGCTGCCGTTGGCGTAGACCATCCGGCGATTCCATGGGAGGAGCAGGTGGCAGCCGACCGGCGGAGCGTTGATGTATTCTTCCAGCGCGAGAATTTCGCCCAGCTCTCCGCCCCACACCAGATCAGCGCTGGCCTCGCCATACAGCTTATATTCTTTCACCCGCAGGAAATTCAGGCCCACATGCCCACCGCGCGCGTACAGGTAGATCGCCGACGGCTCCGGCGTGTTATCATCCGCCTGGCAGTGCGCCGTCAGCGTCAGGGTGGTGCTGCCGGCCACCGTGGTATAGCTGGTCACCGGGGACGGACCGGATTCCTGCCCGTGATAGTCGTAGGTATACACCAGGTCAAAGCTGGTTTGTTCCGGCAGTGTGGCCTGTGCCACATTCGGGGTGAAGCTGTCCAAGTAAAAGGTAACGCCGAGATTCCCCCCGGTGATCTCCTGCCGAGCCGTTTTCGTACAGCCGGCGACCACGGTGAGCTTGAACGCCACATAAGACACCGCATCCCGATTCGCCGCGGCGATCCCGGAGATGTCCACCGTTTTAGTCACCCAGGTGCCGGGCACATAGCCCGTTAGGTCAATAGTCAACGCGTTGGCGAGGTCCGCCGCATACTTCGTGTAGCTCTCCCCAAATTCGAATTGCAGCGTGGGGGCCGTGCCCGCATAGTCGAGCATGAAGGTGATGTTGATGGCCGTGGTACTCGACCAGTCCAGCGTCGGATCGCCCACCTTTTTGACCATGTAGCCGACCGGCGTGCCCAGCACCCCGGCATTTTCGACCAGCTCCAGCCCCAGGCTGTAGGTGTGGCTGTTGGTCGTATTCCGTGCCAGCACGAACTTGCGCACATCCGCCGCGTACGCGCTGGATTGCACCACCAGGTGCGGGTTGAATTCGGTTTCCGGCCCCCAGGTGTGCGCGCCCCCGGCCAGGTGCAGATGGAGCAAACCATTCTGGCTGCCGGCGCCAATGGGCACCTCCGAAAGTTTCGCCGTGCTGGCGCTAATCACCGGGGCCACGGTAGGGGCGAGTTGGTCGAGGAGCTCGGTCACGGTATTGCTCTGCAGATCCCAGCGCTTCACACCAGAGAAGCCATCGACTAGATAGACCAGATTGCCGTCGGCGTTGCTGAATTGTGCCATCCGCACCGGGGCCAGCGTCGCCACCTCGGTCGGGCAGATTTTCACGGCCTCAAAGCCCTGATTGGCAGTATCGCTGGCAATCACCAGGTCATCGATCACCGTGATCAGTCGAACCAGATCCGCGTTGACAAATTCAAAGAGGGAGCGCATGGGAGCGCCATAGCCGGCGGGTCGGGCGGCATGGCGTACGCTGCCCTTCCGCAGGCGGATCGTCCCCCGGGTCGGCAAGGTATTGACACACGCCGGCGACGCAGTGTCTGGAATCAAGCACGCATCCCGGTCCTTTCGCCATCCCCCACTAAAATTGTTTAACGTGACGATCTGCATAGCTACCCCGTCAATTGTTTCAGCAGTGCCGCATAGTCCGCCGCCGCCTGCTGCGCGCGCACGTTCATCGATTCCGACGACGTCCGGATATAGCTGGCGATGAAGTACACCGCATGATGCACCAGCAGCAGGTGAGCCACCTCCGGCAACGCCGGCGCCGGCCCCCCACTGGTCAGATAGGGATACTGGTCTGCATCGGCGTTTTCCAGCGGAATGACGATCCCCCGGCAAGTGGCGGGCCCCGTGCCATTCGGCGGAGGATACAGGCCCAACTGCAGATCGTCCGACAGGTAGGAATACCGCGGGAGGCCTGCGGCCGCATCCGCCCAGTCAGGGTTCACCGCCTGCAGCTCGTGCACGTCGACCTTCGGGCAGGGTTTGCGATTAGCCCCCCAGCGCACCTGGCTAACGTTGATCACATCCGCCGGCAAGGCCGTCAGTGAATGTCCGTCAACGGTGTCCACCATGATGTCCCGCGCCAACAGTTGGGTATCTCGCGACGCCTTCACGTAGGAAACATTTAAGATGGCCAGCACGACAGCATTGGTCAGCCGCCCGGTGTCCGAGGGTTCCTCGTCAATGTCATGCCAAACACGATCAAGTAACGCTGCGACATCCATCAGAACCGCCCTTCGCGTGCGACCCGCGCTTTACGATAGTCCGTGATAGCCTGCTTCCAATCTGCTTGCCCACCGGCGATCAGCGCCTGGTTCCCGATCTGCAGGCCGTATTTCATCGAGGCATAGCCGATCAGCCCACCTTCCGCGATGTCCAGCGCCGGAAGGTCGGTGTCCAGATCCAGCGTGCGCGGAGCCCGAGCATCGTAGAACGCCAGCAGAGTCAAGGCGTCCGTGCTGGGTACCGGATACACCTGCAGGTGCGTGCTGTCGCGGAAGTGGTAGCGATCCGGTTGCCCGCTCGTGATACTCAGGTAGGCAAGATCGTCATCAATGACCAATGGCACCGGTTCAACATCCTGCCCGGAGAGCGTGCCTCCGTTCTCGCCATAGCCCGGCAGCGCATCAAGGGTGAAGACGGTATCGTTGGTGACCGTCTTCACCGTGACAGCCACGTTGTAATACGCCACGCGGAAACCGGAAAGCGTGACCGTTTGCCCAACCGAGAGGGAATGCGGCATGCTGGCGGTGATGGTGGAACTGGCGCCATTGCCGGTGAGGTTCACCGACCGCGGCACATAATAGCGAGAGAGCGCCTGCAGGCGTCGATAATCCGCCGGCAGGGCATAGACATCCGTGCCCGGTGTCAACGGGATCTCCACGCCGCGGGTATAGATGCCACCCACTTCGGCCACAAACTTCCGCCAGGCCTCTTCCATCCAGATCTCGAAGGAGATGACGCTGGGCGCCGACGGGCCGCACAAGACTTGCGCGCGCAGCGCCAGCGCCCGGATGCTCCGGCATCCCTCCGCCGTCTCCTGCGCCGGCACCGTCGCCGTCCGATAATACTGCCCCGCCACAGTTGCGATGGTGATGGTCACGGGAGTACCTCATACCAGATCGTCGCCGTCACGCCCGCCTGCGCCGTCCAGTTGGTCGACAGCTTCACGAACCGAGAACAGCCGGAGAAGATACAGCCATAACTGGCTGTCTGCCGCGCCGTTTTGATATTGTTGATGGTGTCCGCCGCCGACGGATACGGCACATAATGCCCGCCAGCCGCATCCCCGCATTCCAGCGAGGCGAAGCCGCCCCCCGTGGTGGCCGCCCCATTGACGAGGTAGCCCACCAGCAGCCGGGTTCCCTCCAGCATCTCGATCTCCACTGACGCCGGCGCGTTCGCCGCATCATGGCACACATTCACCGGATTCGAAGGTCGCAATTCGTGCATAGCCATCCCCCCTGAAGAATAGGTCCGCTCACCTGGTGGGCCTATTCGTCAGGGGTGGGGTTGCCCCCACCCCGGAACTTACGCCGCGGTATACCACACCGTGACCTTCACCTTGGTTCCGCCGGTCATCGCCGCCCCGGTAACCCCGGCTTTGATGCCCTTGCTTGCCGTCAGGGGCCCGAGGAATCCCGCGCCCAGCGTGACATTGGCACTGTTCGGGCGAATGAACGCCCCGTTGGTCAGCGCCGCCACCGCGATCGAGGCGATATTCACTGCCGCGCCGTTCGTGTCCGTCAGGTCGAGGCTGGTCCCCGTCGCCCAGACGCCGGTCACCTGCACGGAGAAGTCCACCGGCGTGAGGGTCACCCCGGCGGCATCCGGCAGCAGCACCTTGCCCGCGTTGGCTTCCGCCAGCGTGACAGTCACCGGCAGCAAAATCGCCGCTTTGGGCCGGTTGATGTCCGTTGCGCTGACGGTCAGCGCGTGCAACTTCACCAGGTCAGCGTTGGTCACGCCGGCGGTGTCCAGCGCTGTCAGTTCCAGCCAGTTCCCTGCGGCCGTCCCCGCGGTGGCATGGCGGAAGATCTTCCCGCCCGTCGAGAAATACAACGTCCCCACCGGCGGTTCGATGGTGAGTTCAGCAGCAATCGCCGCCGCGGTGGCCGATTCCCCGTCCAGCAGGATCACCCCATTGGCAAGCTGCAGCATGGTCACATTGGATGCACCCGGATATGGGTTCATACGCACCGTTCCTTTCCGCTGGCATCAGCCAGCGTGAAGCGGAAGCCCCACCGGCTGGCGGGGCCTCCCTACATCAGCGGTTAGCTGCCGGTCGAGAAAACCAGCTCGCGCCAGTCGCGCATACCGTAGCCTATCCCGAAGATCGCTTGATGCACGGTATCTTCCGAGCCATTCAGCTCGTATTGCTTCTGCTCCAGCTCCACGCTCGTCTCATAGACGAGTCCGGGATTACCGGACACCTGCGTGTAGTTGGTCTGGAAGCCCCACGAGGTATCACTGGTCAGCGAGTCGCACCCTTCAATCTCGATGGATTTCCAGTTGCTGGCCAGCCAGTTGTCCGCGCGGTTGGCGGTGTCGGAGCGACCGACAGAGCGCAGCACTTCCCACGCGTCGCCCTCTTTCCCCACCGGCACCCACATGCGGATCGGCTTGAGGTGCATGCAGATGCCCTGATCATCTTTGATCTTCCGCACGCGGGTGATCCCATTGCGGACCGTGGTATGGGAGATCGGCCCGGTGATCAGGTTGCTGTCGACGCTGCCGTTCGCCAGCGGGTGGGTGGCGCTGAAAATTTTCACGCCGTCAATGAAGTCCGTGGTGAACCCCGTATTGACGAGCGAGAAGGCCAGCATTTCTTTGGTATTGGCGGCCTGCACGACAAGCTGATGCGCCTGGGTATTCAATAAGTCGTACTTGAGGAACTTCTTATTGACCCAGGAATAGGATACCGCAGTCGCGAAAAAGGCCTGCGTGATGCGAGTCTTGAAGCGCGGGCTGATGGCCTGCGCGGTGATCACCTGGCCGTTGCCGTTCCACGAAGAAAACGGCCGGATCCCGGCGAACGACTGCACATCGGAATAGAGTTTGTCCGTGGTTTTCACGGTATACAGCTTGGAGATCTGCGAAGGGATCTCTTTGGCCGCATTCATGACCACGTCTTCGAGGCTTTTGAGATAGACCTCAATGGGGATATTATTTTGAATCAATGGCCCTGGCATTGAATACCTCCTTTGAAATACACTGCGACTGTCCAACCCGTCAGTGACATGGGCTTCCCAGCCAATGAAACGAGTAGGTCAGAGTGCCAGTTGGGCGCCGCAGGGTCTCATCAGGATGGGTGTCCGAATACCGGGCCATTGAATGAGAGTATCGTGCAAGCTGCTCCGCATGAGCGAAACGGCTGACCGTCAAATATGGAGCACGGGCGTCCCCACCCGGTGCAATTAACTGACTTCGGCCAATGCCTGCGAAAGCGTCGACGCGATTTCCACCCAGGCGTACTTCGTGCCGTCGGGTTCGGTGCCCACCTCTGCAAGCTTGAACAGCTTCTGCGTCAGGTTGGCGATGTCCACACTCTGCACGTTGGCGGCATTGTCGATCCCGACATAATCATCGATGTTGACCGGGTCATGGTCGCCAACATACAGCATCTTCGCCTGGATGCCCGGATAGGCCGGAACGATGTCGATCTTCTCGCCGACGGTATCGGTGAACGTGATCGCCCAGCCCAACGCTAAAACGGCATGATCAGCGCAGGCGGCCACCGTGGTGTCGCCGGCTTCCACGACGACGGGATTATCTGCCGTGACCGCAGCGCTGACCGCGCGACTGATATTGGGGATGCGATCCCCGAGAATGTTGCGAAATGCAAGAACACGCATGGTTTACCTCCCATGTGGAGTCACTGTGTGGAACAGGCGGGAGCCCGGCTAGACCGTCCCCGCCTCTTCCTCGAACACGTTAAAGGAGCGCAGCAAGGTCTGCACATCCTCACCAGGGTTCACGGCCTGCCCCTGCGTCGCCATCAGATGGCGGATCGGCTCCATCGCTTTCTCCACGATGTCTTTCTGGAAGCGCTGCTGGGCATGGTTAATCGTCTCCACTCCGATGACCAAATCACCGTAGAGCAAAAACCGATTGCCATCTTGGGACACGGAATACAGCTCCTCACGAAGCACATACCCTTCCCCCACCTTGGCCAGATGCACCCCTTTGTCCATCGCTTGTCGTAATCCATCCTGCTTGAACGGCCAGAAGGAGGCCACATAACCCGGATAACAGTCCACCCGAATGATGCCATCCGATTGATCGTCTGGCTCATATTCATCCGGCAGTGGGGGAGGCGCCTGCAGCGACGGAGTATCCACCGGCGGGTCCGACGGCAGTACGCCCTCCTCCACAAATTCATCCGACGGGGTGAGAATCAATCCGCCGGGAGTATCAATCTCCGGGGTGTCCGCTTGGGGCCCGGTTTTATCCAGTTGTTTGCTCATCAGAAAACCTCATAATTTGAGTCATTGGCAACGGGGCGAGTCACTGTTTGGAATAGGGCCGGAGCCCGGCTAACCCGCCTTCTTATAATGATCGCGCGCCCGCTTGATTGCCTGCTCGTCGGTGATCCGCTCCCCGAACTGCGCCTTGATGCTCTGTGCCATGGCCATCACTTCGGGCGAGTCCGCCGGCGTCTGTTGCCGCGAACCATTGGGCACCTGCACCGCCGGCGGCTGTTGTGCCGGCGGGGTGGATGACGGCGGCGGGGCCTGCTGTCCCCAGAGAATATCCCCCCCCATCGCCAACGTCAGGGAAGCGACGGTGCGTCGCTGTTGATCAGCCGTCATCCCTTGCCACACCGGCGCTGGAACCACTTCCTGCACCTTCGCCGCCAGGGCATTGGCATCGACGCCGGATATCGCCTGCTCGGTCAGCATGGAATTGATCACCGGCTGATACACCGAGGGCATGACCACATGCTGATCGAGGAGCTTCTGCAACGGGAGCAGCTCCTGCTTGGCAATCTCCATCGCCATCGTCTTGATCCGGGCATCTTCCTGGAAGGCTTGCGTCCAGCCACGCTTTTCCGCTTCCGCTTCGGCGAACCCCAGATCCTTGTAGAATTGGATGTAGCCTTCCGCATACGGTTGGCAGCGCTGAATAATCGCCATCTGCTCGGCTTCCAACTGCTGTTCCGGGGTAGGGGCCGGTGCCGCGGGCGCGCTGGGTGCGGGGTGTGCCGGCTGGAAGCTCTCCGGATTAATGCTCTCATCGTCAGCCAGCGTGCGGAATTGCGCCGCGGTCGCCGGGTCCACCTGCCGGCGGAAAAATCCCAGCTCCCGCCCCTGCCTGCCAACCGTGCTATGCAGATCATGAAAGGCGGCTTCAAACTCGTCTATGGTGGCATACTTACCACCATAGAGCTTGGGTTCCTCGGGGGCAGCTCCCGGCGCCGGCGGGTCAGCCGGCGGAGGAGTACCACCAGGGGGATCGCTGGGCGGTGTCTGCTGCCCCAGGATATCTTGTTCGTCTGGCATAATCACCTCTCGATTATGGAAGTCAGGAAGAAGCCTTCTTCTCCCGGATTTGCTGCAGCCGCACCTGCGGCCGCTGAAGAATCATGTCGAGCGTCTGCACCCGTGCCAGCTGTGCGACCAACAAATAACGGGTTTCCTCATCCGCCAGCGCTTCCGGATCCAGTGTCAGGATCTGCCGTTCGAGTTTCCCTTTCCACTCCAGCAAGTCGGCGGCGTGAGCCTTCCAGCCACGACTGCGTAAGAGTCGGTCAAGGTCACCTTCGCTCATCATCAGCTCGATGTCCGTCATTGCCCCATCCCTCCCACGCCCGGCGGCAGCAGAATCTGCTGGTGAGGCATGCCCGCTCCAGTTTCCGGCATCGGTACCGGCGCCGGTTGCACGGGCATCACCGGTCCGCCCGGTGCGCCGGCGGCTTGGGGCGGCGTCAGTTGCTCTTCGGTGCCAATGATCATTTCCGGATTGCGCATCCCCGCATAGTTGGTCAACCACTGCTTGCCCAGCGCATACACCCGCTTCGGGTCCGCGGTCACCAGCGCGGCCAGCACCGGGTTCCCGGTGAAGGCCATCAGCGTATCATTGGCCACCTTCGCCCGCGCCGCCAGGCTGGTCAACTCTTTCAGCCCCGCGGCATAGACGCGATAGCGGCCCCCCAGCACCTCGGACAAGGAATATTTGCTCTCCGGGCAGTAATCCCGGTACTGATCGAGGATCGCCTGCCGCCCCTGGAATTGATAGAGCATGTCCAGCCCGATCCGCGCATAGGCTTCGATGGGCCGGGACAACCGGTCGGTCATCAGGCCGCCGATCTCATTGCCCTGCAGCAAGGATTGGTTCAGCTCGAACGCCGTCCGCTGCTGGTCGAGAGTGCGCCCCAGCGCCACATCGTTCGTGCCCGTCAGCCGTTCCACCTCGGCATGCACTGCCTGATAAAGCGGGAGCGCCTGGTTCGGGCTGAAGCCGGGAATGAATGGCTTGATCTTCTCCAGATAGCTGTCATCCATCAGCGGCAACAATTTGCCCGGGCCCCGCTTTTTCTGTAGCATGGTCAGATCGTCTTCATTCATGCCGGCAGACACCAGCAATTCCGGGTCAATCCCGCGCATCATCCCCCATAGCATCATGCACACCAGCAATGTCTTGGCCTGCTGCATGTCGGCGATCAGGTCGCCCAGCGAGTCGCCCAGCACGCCGAACTTGTCAGAGAATGGGCTGGCACTGCAGATCGGGCGGGTACCCTGCAGGAAAAACCGCGTGCCCAGCCACCAGGGGTTCGGGATCGCGCGCAGGATGATCTTGCTTTTTAGGTGCATGGTGATGAGGTAATCACCGCGCCCCGGTAACTGCCAGTAGAGCTCATGCAGGTAATAGGGCGAGGCATCCCGTTCACCCACCGGCAGCGACCCGGAGGAAACCTTCCGTTTCTGTTCATCCGGCGTCTGGGTGGCCTGCACATCCCCGGACCATTCCGCCAGGAGGCGCGCAGCCTGGCCTTGGTCATACTCAGTATTGGCGGTGATGTCGGCCCCCATGGCCGTTGTCTTCAGGTACACGCCACGGCTTTGCTGCCAGTTCGCGCTGTCCACCTGGAATGTCCCGATGTTTTCAATCGGGATGTACGACAAGCGCGGGTACTCGATAGGAAAGGGCGAAGAGACAGCCGCCATGGCCCCCACCGGTTCCACGAGCTGGCCGGCATCATCCAGCAAGGCCTCGGTGCGCGGTTGGAATTGCCAGTGGGTGCGCTGCTCCTGGTGGTAGGTCACGTAGAACGGCGCCACCCCGTCATCGAACGATGCCTGGAAGCCGCGGAAGAACTCATCCCGCACCATGCCTAGTTCGCTCTGCTGGTTCTCGAAGAACGTTTCCAGATCGCCGCTCATCTCCTTCGATTGCGCGCCTTGTCCCTCGACATGCACCAGCGGCGACGGCGTCAGCAGCGCATTCATCGCCCGCGAGAGCATGGATTGCCGGGCGGTTTTCAGCAGCTTGACCACGATCTCCGGGGCACCCTCCCACGGTTTGCTCTTTGGCGGATCGTCGCCGTCCATCAGCTTCCGATTCTTCTGGATAGTGGCGATGAACCGCGCGCGCCCGCTTTCGGCCTCCGCAATATGCATGGCCAGACGCTCCGCCAGCGGCTCAACTTCGTCACGATTCAGTTGTATCAGTTGACTGTCCATACGACCTTCACCAGGTTATGAATTGGTGGCTTCCTTGCCCCACCCCATTTCCTTCAGCAACTTGTCCACTGCCGGCGCCTCATCCGGCTTCTGCGCCTTCGCGTCCGACTTCGGCAGATTGGTCTGCGCAAGGATCAGTAAGGCTTGCGTGAGCATGTCCACCTGGTCCTTATAACTGCCGTTCGGAAACTTGGCCGCCTCCGTGATAAACCCATCCACCCAGGTCATCAGGCTGGGATGCGGCAAATACACATTCCCGGATTCGACAACCGGCGAGACCGCCGCGCAGCGGGTTACCTTGTCCCCATGCGGCTCGATCTCTTTGATCCCGGCGATCCGTTTCCGGAGCATCTCGATAGCCGCTGGCCCATTGGCCTTATCCTCGATCAGCTTCTGATAGACCTTTGGCCATTTCTGCGACATCTTCAGGATGGCATCGATGCTGCCAATGAAGGTCATCAAATCGGCCACCAGGTCCAGCAGGTAAATATTTGGCCCACGCCGCGCCAGCACGCCACCGCATACCCGGCTACTGCCAGCCGTCCCCTTAAAGGCCAGGTCCCAGCTCTGCAACGCCTGGTCAAACCGCTCGGGCAAGGCCACCTGCGGGCAGGTGAACATCTCGCCATTCTCCAGCCGGAGCATCACCGGCGCCGGCGGGGGTGACTTCGTCGGATACCAGAACCGCCACCAGAACCGTTTGAGGATGCCCCCACCCAGCGGCGCCGGCTCCTGTTGGTACTGCCCGGCATAGGCATACGACCCAAGGGCCACTTGTTGCGCAGCCAGTTCCGCCTTGCCTTCCCGCTCCTCCCACAGCATACTCCCGGCTTCGCGCACCAGCTCCTTGCCACTGATCGGGAAGGAGTACACCACGCGCTGGGTGGGCTCTGCCTGAATCTTCAAGTGGGTATAGCCCTGCTCCAACAACATGCCGGTCGGGTCTTGCTCGTGCAGTCGCTGCATGATGACGACGATCGCGCCTTTTTTCTTATCATTCAGGCGCGTGGTGAACGTCTGCCGGATCCACTGGTTGGTCGATTCGCGCTGCGTGTCGGACAGCGCTTCCATCGGGTTCAACGGGTCATCGAGCACCAGGATGTTTCCGCCTTTCCCGGTGGCCGTCCCCCCGACGCTCGTGGCGATCATCATGCCCAGCTTGCTGTTGGCAAATTCCGTCTTCTGGTTTTGATCCCAGAGCAGCTTATAGCGTGCCTTCCACCGCGATTGATACCACGGCGACTGGATGAGATGCCGGCGCAGCACGCTGTGCATGATGGACAGGCTGGAAGAGTAGCTGGCAAACAGCCAGCGCATTTCCGGCTTGATGATCCACGCCCACGTCGGCCACATCACGCTCGTGATCAGGGATTTCATATACCGCGGCGGGATGTTAATCACCAACCGCAGGATGTCCCCGGAGAGCACCGCTTCCAGATGCTCGGAGATCAGCGGAATATGCCAGTTGTCAAGGTACTCAGTGCCAGGCTCCAGCACATGCCAGGCCTGTTTGATATACTCGTATAAAGATTTCTCGGCTAGTTTGAGGTCGATGTCAGCTAACGTTGGTAACTGTCTCGGCGAGAAGTTCACGTAACTGCCTCAATTTCTCGACGCTCATTTGATCGAGGTTCACTCCACTGTCTTCAGTACGAATCGGCGCCCCATCCGGATCGCCACCCACCTTATGCACCTTCGGGAACAGCCCCAGGTGATCACCCAGCAGCTTCAACGGGTTCGTCCGGTCGTGCAGCTCAATGGAGATCACCCGCCCCTCTTTGGTATCGCGCTGCACAATCTTTTTGATCGCCATCGCCTGGGCCGCGGTCAACTCGCTGGACGGCTTCACCACTACGCCACCATCTTTGTCCCATTTGACAAACGTGAGCGGATCAGCAAACGCGAGCTGCTTGAGCCCGATCAGCACCTGGCTGGCATTCACCGATGCCCGGGCGGAATGTGCCGCCTCCAACAATTCGATTTCTGCCAGGATATGAGGTTTTGTAAGGTTCTCCGCCGCCATCGCCGCCGCGGTGTGCGCACTATACCCAGCGCGAATCGCCGCTGCCGTCCCGTTATGGTCGACCACATATTCCTCGGCGAATCGCTTCTGCTTGCCGGTAAGTTTTACGGCTGTGTCGGCCATAACGGTCTCCGGTTAAATCTCTTCCAAACGGGTATATGGCTGTGTTGGTTGGCCGGGATGCGGGAAATCAATCGGCCTCAATTTGCGTGGGGTACTGGTCAGGTCAATGTGCACGCCAGGAACAAACGTCAGCGCTTCGGCGACTGCATACGATCCGTCAGGATTCCGCTGCTGCGTAGTCGCTTGCACGATGCATCCGCCGGCGACATTACAGACCTTGGTGGATTTCATCCAGCCTTGTTCCTGGGAAGAGGCTTTGCAGAGTAACGCAAACGTGTCCCCATCTCCATAAACTTGCAGGTCGGGAATGTGCTGTTTCGCCCCACGCACCTCGGTGATTTGTAAATCTTTTTCCGGCATAATATCCTCGCTGACCAAACAAAAAAACGGGCTGCTTCCACCTCGAAAGGAGAGAAACAGCCCGCTCAAAGCGAACCGACCTATTCAGTTACGGTCCAGATAATCCCATTATACCCCCAAACAAAACCATGTCAATACAAACCGAGGCTATAACCCGACCGATTTAGCAGCATTGTCCCGCCAGAGGTCGCCTTCCCGGATGTACTTGTCCAGCGTCTCCCGGCGTTTATGGCCGGTCTGACGCATGATGGTCCGGTCCCCCACCCCGGCCGCACTCGCCGCGGTGGCTAGCCCCGCCCGCATGCTGTGCCCGGAGAAGATGCCAGGATCCAGCTGCGCGCCCACCGCCGCCGCCTTCACCGCCCGCGCCACCCCGCGCCCGGAGAGCCGCCCGAGCAGCCGGCCATGCCGGTCGATACCCTGGAAGACAGCGCCGGCCGTAATCCCTGCCGCGGTGAGCCAGGCTTTGAACGCCCGCACCGGACACGTTTCCAGATTGGCCCCTTTCGGGATACCGATCAGCCTGCCCTTGCCTTCCTGGTCCGTCTTCGAGCGTCGAATGGTGATGCGCAACCCTTCCGGGCGTTCCTCGATGTCGGCCAGCTCCAGCGCCACCAGCTCCGACCGCCGGAAGGCGCCGGCAAACCCCACCAGCAGGATCGCCCGATCGCGCACCCCGTGCAGACTGTTCGGCAGCCGCATCACCATCTGCCGCAAGTCGGCCAGCAGAATCGGGGATTTGCCCTGTTGCGCGGTCCCCACTTCGCGCCGGATCCCGGCCACCGTTGCGTCGACCATCACACTGCGGGTGGGCGGTTCCATGTCGTGCAGTTGGTGGATGTAGCGGATCGCCGCGCGCCGGCGTTCGATGGTCGACACCTTCAGCCTGCGGTCCGCCAGCGCCGCCAGGTACTCGCATACTGTTCGCACCTCCGCCGGCAGCGGGTGCAGATCGGCGTCCGCACACCAGGTACAGAAATCCGCCCAATCACCCTCATACGCTCGCCGGGTGGATGCCGCCTTGCTCCGCTTGGCATACTCCGCCGCCCGACTCTCCGGCACCGCTGGCGGGCTGGGGATGCTGGCCAGCACTGGAAGATGCTCGGTGCTCATTTGTCCCTCACCATAGCGGTCAATTCTTCCGCAGTATACACCGGGAGATCCCCGCCCCCCGGACAAGAAACATATTCACGCCCGGTGGCTTCCAGCTCCTGCCGGAATAATGGCTCTGCCGCAATCCCTTCCGCCTCGCACAGCCGTATCAAATCGCCAAATGCCAGACTTATCTCCTTGGCGCGATCATGCATCATGGAGGCATGCCCGTCCTGTTCCCAGGAAGTCCCCGGATTGGTCGTAAATTGCGGATTCAGATCGATGATCTTCTTCGCGCGTGCAATCCGCTGCAGTGTCTCCTGCTCGCTGTTTTGTCGCCCGTCAGCGCCCATTATGTCGCCCTCCAACGTCAGTCTGGTGTCCAATAATGCGCCTTCTTGGACACCAGATGATTATAGCACACTCCCCCCTCGATATATATAAGCAACCCGAAATTTCTTGTGACACCAGCCCCCCAAAAGGCCATCGGAGGGAACGCCCGCCGCGGCGTTCCCTGTTGCGCTGACCCGTCGGCCATCGACCAACGCGCGCCACCTACACCGACAAATCCCCAAATCCGCTAATCAAGTGAATCCCGGTTCAGACAAAAAAACGCCCCCAGCCACAGCGACCGGGGGCGAGGAAAAACAGGAGTGAGCGGCCTAAATCCATTTCTGAATGCGCAGGGGCAAGGTAGGAATCACGCACAGGTACAGCGAGAAGACCCCGGCCTGGCGTTGGAGATCCCAATAGAGGCCAATCCAACAATCGCGCGGTTCCCACAGCAAAGAGATCCAGTAATCGCCCAGCACAAGCCGAAAGAATCGATGTTCAGTTTTGGTCGGTGTTTCGTATAGCATACGGCCTCCGAGATTCAGAGAAAATAATCATCCACCATGTCGTAAATCATGCTGCCATATTTGGCCGCAAAAAACGGCATCGCCAGGAAGAACAGCGTCAACGCCGTGGAGATCATCACGACTATCGGCGGAGACTCTTTTTTATAATGCGAACAATTACGGTTAGTACAGTGAATTTCCAGGAGTGCCCGCCCAAAGATTTTGATGCCCGGCTGGCCTTTGCCCGGTTGCAATTTCAACACGGTATGGCATTCCGGGCAGACGATTTCTTTCACCCCTTCCGGCAACGGAGTGATCATGACCGACTGATTTCCGGAGAGCGATTCTTTCACAAAGTCAAGACAAGACAATGACATACTTCCTCCTCTGCGAATCTCTGCGTCTCCGCGTTGCTGCGGTGAAAAATCGTCAATCCGGAATACGCCAGAGAAATCCTAAAAAGCGCCGCGGTGGTTTCTCCACCGGCGCCGGCAGCGCTTTCGTCCACTGCAGGCGTTCCTGCAAGGCTAGTGCATCCGCATGCATTTTGGCGATCAGCCCCTGGTGCTGTTCATTCACCCGGGTGAGCACATGAACTTCCACTTTCAACTCGACATTTTCCAGACGTAACCGTGCGAGCTCCGCCCGCTCATCCTCCGTCAGCAAGGGCGGGGAGGGCGACGCTCCCGCGGAGCCTAGTTCCTCCGCCTGGACGTCCTGGACAACCGGCGGAATGTCCTGGACATCTTCCCCTCCTGTTTCAGGGAAGGGGGCCGGGGGGGTAGGTAATTCACCGGGCAACACATCCGGCAACAGCACCAACCACGCCCCCTCCTGCTTCACCGCCAGCAGTTCCACCTCGATCCCGGCCACGGGAACCGTGAACGGTTCCCCTTTCGCGCGCTGAATCCGCTTCGTCAGCGCGTCGAGATTCATCCCCAGCGCAGCGGCCGCATCACGTTTCGTCATCTCCCTGGACATCAGGACATACCTCCCCTGGACATGTCCTATCGATTCGCCGGGAGCAGGGAAAACTCCTATCCCGCTTCGTCGACGAGTTCAGGATGGCAGATGGTACAGGGAAGGGTGTCATGGTGCGCGCAGATCTGCCGGAGTTCATCGTCAGGCGGGAGAGCAAAATATTTCGAGATACTGAGAAAGCGTTGATGGCCACAGGGCGGGTACAAGTAGGTCTTGTAAAATTCAGTGTCATCGATCCAGTAGCGATCGGCCACCAGCACGAGAGGACCGAACCAGCGCAGCTGGGCGTCTGTCGTCCGCCGAATTAGATCCTGAAGACAGCCTGGGTCAGGCAAGCAGGAGTCGATACGGGGAGCAAGATAGCCAACCCCGTTGACGTGCAATTGCGTGGCCATTTGGTACAGCATGTACATCCTCGCTTCATTGCTGTACGGATTAGAGAGCATAGCGTGTATGCTATATTCCCCATCCTGCCGGTAAACTATACGTGCCTGTGCCGGTTCGAGCACAGATTCAAACTCAAAGAGCAACAGCTTGTCCATCAAATCACCTTCCTATGCGGTGAACGTCCCCTACGGTGAACAACAAACCGCCCCTGCAACGCCGCCACCGCCCCCCCGATCGCGTCGGCGCAATGCTCCCCGTCTGGATCGGCCAGCGGGACTGCCTGCAACGGTGCCACAAACCGAAGATTCGCCATCCGGATCATCATCGGCTTCGTCGCCCGTCCGCTCCCCGTCAATGCCAGCTTGGCGGTACCGGGCGCCACTGTCCCCAGCCAGGCTAACCCCATCCGGCGGGCCATGTCTTGCAGGATGCCGATCCGCTGCAGCTGCGCCCTCCGGATGGAGTTCCCGCGTGCATCATGCCCCAACGGTTCTTCGCAACTTACCCCCGCCTGCAGGCGCACGGCGAAGGCGAAGAGGTAATCCAGCGCCTCGTCTCCCTGGTCAGTGCCAAACGCCACATCCGACCAGGCCACCAGGTGCAACCCCTGCAACACGGCGCCAGCCCCCTGCGCGCTGGGGTCGAAATACAACACGGCATCAGCCATCAGGCCACCCCCGCCAGCACTTCGCGGACGGCGTGCAGCTCGTCATCAGCAGGCCGTTCGCCATACTGGTCAATCACCGTGGTGATCTCGCGAATCATCTGCTCGATCCCGCCCCGGATGCTCGGACGTTGCAGCCGTTTGAGCAGTGCAGCGCGCGTGAGGGGTTCATCATCGAAATACAACGCCAGGATCTCGGTGAGCTTGTGCCCGCTATCCTGGGCCAGCAGGGTCAACCGCCGGAGCTGCTCTTCCAGCGTCGGCACCCAGCGGGAGGACATGGGCAGTTCATATTGCAGGTTGGTATTCAGCCACCGGTAGCAGATCGCCACGTGGGGATATTGGAAATCCTCCGGGGTGATTTCCCGGTAGTCTTTGTCCTGGCTGGCCGGTTTGATGAGCATTGCCGGGTACGGTGGTTTGATCTTCCGTATCGGTGGCGTCAGCCCAATCATCGCCGCTGGCGACTCGGGGGCGTCAACAGGTTGGCTATCGCCCATCGAAGGAGAAAAAGACAAAGAGGGAGAAAAAAGAGTCCCGGATTCCTGTGGCCCTGTCTCGTATATAGAGCCGGTAGTATTTTGCTCAGTATTCTCTGAAGAAGTATTCTCTGTATAAGGTAGATCATTGGCGAGTTTCCCGCAAATGACCCCCGTTTCATTGGCGACTTTCCCGCAATTCCCATGTGCAGGTTTTTCGCAAATGATCCCCTCCCCTTCCACTGGATCATTTGCGACTTTCCCGCAAATGATCACGGCGTCCATCAGGGTGAGCAGCGCATCGAGGTTGAAGCGGAAATGCATGGTGGGCACCAACTTGCCGCCTCCGCCGGGCGCCTGCATCACCTGCGCATTGATGATCTTCAATTCTTGCAGTTTCAACCGGCAGCGTTCCTGCTGTGCCCGCGAAAGCGCCGTTTCCTGCTCGATCAGTGCAACCGATTTGTAAAACCAGCCGTCCGTCCGTCGCCCTTTGTTGGACCAGAAGAGGAGATGCTGGCAATAGATCGCCGTGGGGATGTCCCCCAGCGCGCGCGCCACCTCCGGGCTGTAACACCGGTTCGGCGTCATCGCCTGTTCAATCTGTTTCCGTCGTGCTTCCGTCATGGCCGTGACTCCTCATCCAGCAATTTCACCAGCGGGCCAAAGTCCAGCTGTATTTCCTGTTCACCCAGCAGATTGGGCTGAATCGTGATGATGCCCAGCGCCTGCAAAAGTTGGCGGCATCGGGATTGTTCGCTCGGAAGCATGGCCGTGGTCGTATAGATGGCGTCGGCGGTGGGCATCGGTTGCAGCCCTTTCCGCCGCTCGTCGTAATGGTCGAGTAAGATCTGGTGATAGACCGCCGCCGAGATGTCGCCCCCCAGCGCCCGCGCCACATGCTGGTTATAACTGCGATGCGGCTCCAACAACATCGCCAACAACTGCTCGTGTGTCATACGCCCTCCAAACAACTATTCGATAGAATCATAGCAGGAAATCCAGGGTAATACAAGCGAACGTTTGGAAAAATAGACGTTTGTCTTTCCCCACCAACGACACGAGGCAGGGACACATGTCCCGGACATGTCGGCCATGTCCCAGGACACTCTGTCCCTGCCTCGATAAGCAGGTTCCCCTCTGCACTTTTCATCGTGACCACCCTCCGAAAATGTCGCTGTCCAACAGCACGGAGCAAGGCCACGCTTCTCAAGTTAGCCGGTGATTGTCGCTGTCCGTGGACATTTTTTCTCCTGTCCACTTGACGAACGACACCGCACGGCAGTATCATAGCATCGGTTTTGGGTAGAGATGCGATGAACTGTCGCAGTCAGTGCGTGACCAGCACTCCGTTCATATGAAAGCAAGTATGAGAAAAGCTCGGTGCGCTAACACCGGGCTTTTCACGTTTTAAGAGCTTAACTTAAATTTGGAATATGCATCCCCTCTGCGGACCTCGGCGCCTCCGCGTCTCTGCGGTGAAAAGATGACCGATCCTCCACCGGCTCCCCGCGCATCGCGCCAGTCAGCACCAGCAGCACCAGACAGGTGAACCCTACCAGCACCCACTGCAGCAGCAGCCGCGACCAGTCCAACGCCACCCCCACCGCCGGGCCATCGAGGGCGCCCTGGCTGTCCTCGATCACCGCCGGCGGGGGCACCGTGATGAGCGCATACCCGGCGGGCCGGCGCATGTGCGTCCCCACCCGATCATACGTCACACTCCACGGGGGATAGAGCCCCATCAACAGCATGACGAGTAACGCCCCATACACAAACCGACGCTGAGTACTGGTCATAATCACACCTTCCATGCCGAATCCGCAAATCACCCAAAAACGTTGACAACAAAATGTCGCCCACCCGCAACAATTACACGAATACCATGGTATACTATAACACAGGATCAGGACGATCCCGGTAAGCAAACCAGTCAATAGGTCGGCGATTTTTTGAAACCGTCGTGCGCCCAGCGTAGAGCTGGCGCCGGCGGTTTTTTGCGTTGGTTACGACTCGCTGTCCGTGATTTCTTTGCGCAAGGATTCGTCAACCCGCGATTTGCCGGCAGCGGCACGAAGGGTCAGCTCTTTTTCGATACTCTCGCGGGAGACAACGGTGGCCCGTTCCCCGGCTTGCATGGCGGTAAGATGGCCTTTTTTGATCAGACGATAGATGTAGCGACGATGCAAGCCCAGAACTTCGGCGGCTTTAGAGACGGACACCCAGTCTGGTAAATCGAGTCTCATAACTAGATAGTAAAGCACATATGAGGCGTAGTCAAGAGGGGTACCACTCGAATGCAGAGCAAGTTAGGGCAAATCAACCCCTTGACATAGGGCACATATGGGCTATAATAGGAGTGATAATACTCATATGTGTCCTACCGTAGACATTGTAGCCGGTTGGCGACACAGAAAACAGGAGCATGCAATGAGCAAAGAAAATACCGCCAGCATCCAGGACCTGCTGCAGGATCTGAAAGCCAAACGCCGCGCCATTGGCAAAAACCAACAGGAGCTCGCCAAAGAAGTCGGCATCAGCCGCTCCTATCTGTCCGCCATCGAAAACGGCCACGCCGAACACGTGGAACTGCAGCTTGCCATCAAGCTGCTCCGCGCTGTCGGCTATGACGGCTCCGTGGTCACCGAGCCGCTAACCGCCAGTCACAAAACCGGATCCGTGATGATCACCTGCAAAAAATGCGGGGCCTCCTGCGTGGTCGACTTCACCCAGCGCGCATGAACCCCCGGCTGGGACGGTGCCGGCGGTCGCTCCTTCCTGCCGGCGCCGTCCCACCCGGGTGCTCATACCCACCGGACGGTCGAACCGGGAGCATCCGACGGCGGACAATCCGCCAGCACCTCGCATGAATCACGCCTGGCCGGCACCTTGGACACTGGACACGCCGGCCAGGCAGGGGGATAGAATGACGGAAGTAGCACGAAATCCAAAACCGTCCCTGCGCTGGGCAGGAGCCAAATGGACGCTGGCCAGTTGGATTGTTGGCAATATGCCCCCTCATAAGGTGTACTGCGAACCCTACTTTGGCAGTGGCGCCGTCTTCTTCACCAAGACGCCATCGAAATATGAAACCATCAACGATCTCGATTCCCGCGTAGTGAACCTCTTCCGCGTGATGCGCGATCGGACACAGGAATTGCTCACCGCGGTGGAACTCACCCCGTATAGCCGCGAAGAATTTTACCTGAGTATGCAGCCCGAACCGCCAGACTGTTCCGAGGTGGAGAGTGCACGCCGCTTCTTGGTCCGCACCTGGATGGGATTTGGGGCGAAGGTCGCCTGCCGCAATGGCTGGCGGTGCTGTATCAGTCCCGTGGTGAACAAATACTGTCCCGATGTCTGGAACGATCTTCCAGAGCGGATCAGCGCGATAGTGCAGCGCCTGAAACATGCCCAGATCGAGTATGGCCCGGCCGTGGAATGCATTCGCCGCTATAACAAGTCAACGGAGATCCTGATCTATGCTGACCCGCCCTACCCACTTTCCACCCGCACCGACCGCCTATATTCGCATGAGATGACGGATGAGGAACACAGCGAGCTGCTGGATTTGCTGGATCGCCACCCAGGCCCCGTGCTGCTTTCGGGTTACCATTGCCAACTCTATAACGAACGGCTGTCCCATTGGAAGACACTCGAACATTCGGCGTTTGCCGAGCGTGGCAAGTCAACGGTGGAAGTCCTCTGGCTGAATCCCCGCGCCGCCGGCGCCCTCCATCCCCGCCTCTTCCAGGAGGAGAACTGATGCCCGGACAACTGGATACCCTTGGCTATGGCAATTTACAGACCGAGGCCTTCCATAATGCCGTCCCGGATGGCGCGATCATCGTGGATGTCCGCCGCGCGCCGGCGTGTAAGTGGAACCAGGGCTATAACAAAGCCGAGCTGCAGCGCGCCTTTACCTTGCGCGGGATGCTCTATATCTCCCTGCCGCGGTTGGGAAATCCCTACCACACGTTGAAGGAATTCAAGGAGCACGCCGCCGAGCTCTTCGCCCAGCGCGATATCAACGCCACGCTGAATATGATTGTCGAATGGCTCAAGCTGGGCCGCACCGTGGTGTTACTCTGCGCCGAAAAAGATCACCGCCGCTGCCACCGCGACCCCATCGCCGCCGAGCTCGCCACCCGTATCTCTGGCTTGGCTGTCCTCCACCTGGAGGTGCAGCCATGAGGTGGGCATCCGTCTGCAGTGGCATATCTGCCCCGTCCGTGGCCTGGGCTCCCCTGGGCTGGCGGGAGTGTTGGAGCTCGGAGATCGATCCCTTCTGCCGTGCGTTGCTGCAGTATCACTATCCGGAGGTAACTCTGTATGATGACTTCACCACCATCGACAAGCCCGAGTCAGTTGATTTGCTTATTGCCGGAACCCCCTGCCAATCCTTCAGCGTCGCCGGCCAGCGGGCGGGATTGGATGATGCGCGCGGTGTCCTGGCCCTTGAGTATCTTAAGTTGGTTGGCCGAGTCCGCCCCCGTTGGGTGGTTTGGGAGAACGTCCCCGGTGTCCTGTCGAGCTGGTCAGATGCGGAGGAAGACGAAGAAGGCAACATCTGGCAAACGAACGATTTTGATACATTCGTCAACGCTCTGGGAGAACTCGGGTATGGGTGGGCCTACCGAGTGCTGGACGCTCAATACTTCGGAGTGGCCCAGCGCCGGCGCCGTGTGTTCGTTGTCGGATACCTTGGAGACTGGCGACCTGCCGCCGCGGTACTTTTTGAAGCCCATTGCCTGTCAGGGTATCCTGCGCCGAGCAGAAGCGCGTCATCGGAAATTACCGGAACACTTGACACAGGCGCTGGCTGCCGTCGCGGAAAAGGAATCAACCCATCCGCTCTCTGCACCACCGCGTTAAACACTAGAGGCCAACGGAATGATGGTACAGTAGAAACGTTCGTCATCAATCCGCTCACCACAGACCCCTATGCCGATAATGGCACGCAGGAAGATCAACTCATTGTCTTTGATACGCAGCAAATTACGAGCGCTGCGAACCGGGCAAGTGTGCGGCCAGGGCAACCGGCGCCGACGTTGAATGCCGCACCCGGCTTGCGGATTGCCGGAACACTGCCAGCATCCGGAAAAGCCGCAGGAAGTGCGACACAACAGGATGCCGAGTGTAATTTGCTCATCAGTCATACGCTCCGGGGTGAAGGTTTTGATGCGTCGGAAGATGGCACTGGGAGAGGAAGCCCGTTGATAGTCACACACCAATGTGCCGGGACACTCGGAAGTAATGCCCGTGGCGGATTGCGAACGACCGATCTTGATGGGATCGGCGCGTATGTAACCGCCTTTGGATGCAAAGATTCAACCGTGGCCACTGGGAAGGATGTCTCCCCAACATTACGCGGGATGCAGCACGTCAAATCACAAGCCAATGGAGGCGGGCAAGTCGCCGTGGTCATCGGTGGGCGTGATCGTGGAGACGATGGGCGAGGGTACGGACGTGAGCCGCATATTAGCAACCTGCCGGCATGCGACGCCACTAAACCGGATAGGGTATTGGGGCCGCAGTTAGTTGTTCGCCGCCTGACGCCACGTGAGTACGAGCGCCTGCAGGGATTCCCCGACGATTACACCCTCATCCCCACGTACCGCCGGAAAATGCGGGCCCATGAAGTGATGCAGATGGCGTGCTACCTAGGAATACCGATCGATGAAGCATGCAGGATTGGCGCGACTCCCGATGGTCCACGCTACCGCGCTATTGGCAACAGCCAGGCCATACCGGTAATTTTCTGGATCGGTGAGCGAATAGACACTATCGAGAGGATACTCAGTCAGATGCGATCTCCAAATAACGAATCCCAAAATCCTTTAATCCTTAAATCCTGGTTCAGACAAGAAAGGTAACCCGATGGCTGAAGCATTGAAACCGTGCCCATTCTGCGGGCAAACAACCGGCTATGATCCCTCGGATGAGGATTGTGATTTTATTTGTTCGCACTGCGGAATGATCACGTTATTCGTAGGCACGCCCGAGGAGACACGCGCGAAGTGGAACCGGCGGGCATCGGATGAGCATACCGATACGCTTGATCTGATGCGGGATGAGTTCCTGCGGATCATTGCAGTGATGAAAGGGGAGAAATCTCCATATCATGACGAGGTGATCGGGATGTGTGAACGGGCGATAGCGAAGATCCACCAGCATGTGCCCGTGATCGTGCAACGCGATATCGCCGAGCGGGATCGTGATGTGCTGCTCTGCCTCATCTACAACGCGGAAGAGCACATTCCCGCGGAATTTCTCACCGACCCGCGCCTTGAAGCAATCAAACGGAAGAATCCCAACGTGATTCCGTATAGATATCTGGAAGAGACGGAATCGCCAACTCCACCAATGACAAGAGAGGAGCAAACCCATGAACCGTAAGAAAAAACCAAATCTACTCACCCTCCAGCGCCAATGCGACGCCTGGAATGATCGCTATCCCATCGGCACCAAGGTGATCGTCACCAAGGACGTGAGTGGTGAAGTCGAGACGATCACCCGATCAGACGCCCAGGTGCTATCCGGCCACACCGCCGTCATCTGGCTGGAAGGCATTACCGGCTGTTATGAGCTGGAGCGTGTCCGTCCAGTGAATCCCTAAATCCCAAAATCAAGTGAATCCTGGTTCAGACAATGAAAGGAGAACCCGATTGCTGAATCATCAGCAACCCGACGACTGATCAAATTTAAGAAGTCGAAGGATAACAAATTCCATATCGAGTTTCAGGTGATGAACCGGAAGGGCGAATGGGATCTCTACACCATGGAGTGCGGAGAATCCCCCCACCCGGCCCTGCTGAAACAACTCGATCAATTGCGCCCCTACGTGCTGGAATTGCTCGAACTTGACAATGATCCGGTGGATCGCATCGAGATGAAGGGCGTGTCGCTCAGCTACACCGACGGCACGGACATTATGGGCGCCACCCTGATCGCCAGCCGCCGCCTGTATCAGTCCAACACGAATCAGAATGTCACCACCGGCCATCGCTTCGAGCGCTACCCCAGCGGCCAGTCCACCGGCGATGATAAGCAGCTTCTCCCCCTCGGCTGTGCCCAGGTGATCAATGCCCTGTGCACGCTGGTCGACGGCTACATTGACGGCGACCGCGCCCAAATGACCATCGCTGACATCGACGCGCCGGCGGAGTCCACCGAGGCCGAGGGCCTGCAGGCGCTCCAGGGATTAGCGCACCTGGGCAAATGCGCGGAGCTCACCGCACAATTGTGCACCATGACCGAGCATCAACTGACCTACAGCCTGCGCATGGCCCTGGATGCGAACGAAAACAAGCTGGCGCTGATCATCATGGACGCGATGAAGGACCGCTTCCCGGAGGCATACGGAATACTGGCCACCGAATACGCCAGAAAGTTCACCGCGGCAGCATAGCGCCGGTAAGTTGTGACCGCCACCAGATCCCGGAGGTTCTGGTGGTAAAGGAGAATGAGTAGATGCATGTAAAGCGATCAGAGCAAAGCACAGAATGCACCCGCGACCCGATATTTCTCTTTCAGCGCAAGGATTGGGTGGATGTTGAAATAGATGAGGAATATGGTGAGCCGAAAGAGGACAGCACTTTAGCGTGGGTGACCGAGCGCGTCTTTATGTCGCGTGCCGAGGGTGAGGCATATGGAAAAGAGCGTGAGTATGATTACCCTGACGGCTGGCGCGTGTACTGCGTTCCATGCGAAGGGCAGTTAGCGCGATTGTTAACCAAGTACGGGGATGAGGAATTGTAGCTCATTGGAAGAAAGGAGCAACCAATGCAAGCAAACCCGAATATCTGGTGGGATCAATTCTGGCATATTACCACCGGCTGCACCAAATGCACTCCCGCCTGTGAGAACTGCTGGGCCACCGGCTTTTGCTGGCGCATGGCCCATAACCCGAACCCCACCCTGCAGAAAACCTTCGCCGGCGTGGCGTCTGATGCGCACACCTGGACCGGGAAGATTAACCTGAATGAGCATGAGCTGGATCGCCCGGCCACCTGGAAAAAGCCCCAGCGCATTTTCGTTGCCCCCACCGGCGATCTCTTCCACCCGGATGTCCCGGATCAGTGGATATTAAAAGTGCTGTCGAAAATGGATAGAAATACACACCATACATTCATGATGTGCACGAAACAGATTGCCAGAGCCAATACCCTTTTAAAAACCGCTTCAGGAATGATGAAATATGCGAGAAATATCTGGCTGGGTGCGACGATCTACGATCAGCCGAGCGCAAACCGCATCATCCCTCTGCTGTGTGACACTCCAGCCGCCGGCTATTTCCTCTCCTGTGAGCCGGTGCTGGGTGAGATAAATCTGCTCTCGATCATGCAGCCGAATGAGTCAGATTGGGATCTGGTAAACTGCCGTGATCACGAAGGCGAACCGGAAGAATTCATCGAAGAGTGTGAGGCGGAATGCGACTGGATCAACTTCGGGCATGACCTGGTGAAGAACCCGAAATATCGCGAATGGGAGGAATGGCGCGAATCGCTCGCCCGGAGTTTCTCCCTGCACCGCCAGATTGATTTTGTCATCGCCGGCGGAGAAACCGGAAAACGTTCCCGCCCATCCCATCCCGATTGGTTCCGCATGCTCCGGGACCAGTGCGACTTTGCACACGTTCCCTTCTTCTTCAAGCAGCACGGCGATTGGCTGGAAGTAGATTGGCACACCGAAGCCACTCACGCCATGGCCCAGCATAAAGGATCATTCCAGAAGTTACAGCATAAACCGTGTAGCCTTGACCGTGCCCCATCAGCACCAACAGGATTCATTGGACTGAAAAAGGTAGGGAAATCAAACGCCGGCCACCTATTAGATGGCAAAGAGCACCACGAGATCCCGCCCGATCTCCTCTGCGCGCCCTCTGCGTCTCCGCGTCTCCGCGGTGAAAGGAATTAAATACATGCACGCCCTATCCATCCGCCAGCCCTGGGCCACCGCCATCGCCCTCGGCCTCAAAGATATCGAGAATCGCACCTGGCCCCCCTATGACGGGGCTATCGGCCAGCTCGTCGCCCTCCACGCCGCGCGCACCATCGATGACGCCGGCGCACCGCGCTGCCGCCAGCTCGCCCTCCGCACCTTCCACCAGCGCGGTCAGCAGCCGCACTTCCCCTTCACCACGGCGGACGTGAACCCGGTCACCTACCCCACCGGCTGTATCATCGCCGTCGCCCGCCTGGTCCGTGTCATCACCGATTCGAAATCCCCCTGGTTCGAAAAGGATCACTACGGCTGGGTATTCGAAGATCCTACCCCCATCCGCCCCATCCAGACGTCCGGACGTCTCGGCCTCTGGCAACTCCCCCCCGGCGTCGAATCAGAAATCCTTCGCCGCATGGCCGAAGTCCAGGCAAAGCGATAGAAACCAGACCGTTTCCATACCAAAACCATACCAGAGGTAATAACATGAAAATTGGAACACGTTCCTTGCTGTTCGGGGTGCATCATTGGCTCTGGCATCCCCTGACCGTTTTCCTTGCATGGCGGCAACTGTATGGCTGGCCGTCATGGCGTGAATTCGTCTGCATCATCGTCCACGATTGGGGATACTGGGGAAGCCCGGATATGGATGGCGAAGAAGGGGAATTGCACTGCGTTCGTTCGGCGGATTTAGTATCGAGGCTCGGCGGTGAGTATTGGCACCTCGTGGCATTGCACAGCCGCCACTATGCCCGGTCTGTCCGTATGGCACCGTCGCGCCTCTGCTGGGCCGATAAGTTGAGCCATGCATATTACCCGATCTGGCTATACCTGTGCCTTGCCCGCCTGTCAGGTGAGTTGGCTGAGTATCGAAAGAATTCCTCGAGCTCCGGGTTTGCTCCGTTGGAAATGTCAGACTGGGAATGGTTCAGACAGATCCGCGAGAAGATGAAAGAGGTAGGATTGCATCAGGACCCGCAAAGGATGAGCTATATGTCATCACAGCAAGACCTACCACAAAGCGAATCCTAAAATCCTCAAATCCTTAAATCATGGTTCAGACAACAATGCCCCGGCCACCTCCCAGGCAGCCGGGGCATCTCCTTCCGTGCAGGGTGAAGGAAACCGGTTATTGTTTCGCCGACGCCGGCGCCGGCACCTCCACTTCTTCGATGAACAGCCGCGTGGTTTCGTTGGCCTTCACCGTGATCTTCACGCCGAACAACCGGATCACCGGCAGCGTGATCGCTTCCGTGTCCGTGAAGGCCCCGTCGCCCGGTTGCTTGTCCATCTGATCGGCCAGGAAAACGAGGCCTTCGGCCATGGCCACCGCTTCCGGGGTCTTCAGGGGAATGATCAATGGAGTAATTTCCACATCCTGCGCGCCATCTGCATTGACATCCAGCTCAATTTTGAGAACCAGTCGTTTCTGTTTCATTGGATTGCACCTCCTTCGGTGATTTCAGCAGCCAGAAAAAGCTGCCGTCGAATGCCACCCAGATCACCGCGGCGAACCCTTTGACCGCCGCGCCGCCGGGAATCGGTAAAGGGTCGCTGATCGCCAACCCTTTACAGAGGAGACCGAGGAACATCAGCAGCGCCTGCAGCCATTGCCAATGTGAAGCCTTCATCGCCGTCCCTCCCGTTGAAAATAATTAGTGATGCGCGGCCAGGATCTCCCCCACCCGCGCCCGAAACGCCGCCCACGGATACCCCGACGGGTCCACCTTCCGATGCCCGCCGTTCTTCGTCCAGATTGCCCGATTTCCCTCAATCCAGCAGGCCACATCTCTATGCCCAACCAGCCGTGCCAATGGCAGACCGTAACGCTTCAGTAGCGTCGCGCAGAGCTGCGCGCAGGCCTCGACTTGCGCCGCCGGCCAGGGTTCATCGCCCAGGTTCTCCTGCTCGATGCCCAGCGAGAACGCGTTGCACCAGAGCTGCCCGTTCCAACACGATTCCCCGGCATGGAAGGCGATGGTGTCGGTGGGCACCATCTGCCGGATGGCGCCGCTTTTGTCGATGTAGAAGTGGACGGAAACCTTTGTGTCAGTCTCGCCCATCAAGGTGGGGATGTCGCCGGCCGCATGGCCCCCGGTGTGATGCAGCACAATGATCTGGGGCTTGCCCTTGAATTTGTCCCCCAGGTACTTCGCATACTTCGGAAACGCCACCGGCACCCCGTCAAGCAGTGTGATTTGACTCACGATCATTCTCCCTTCGACAAATATCATCCATGGAGTGTTGGAGCGACTGCAGACTGTGTTCAATGGCTTTGAAACTGGCTGACCATTGCACCACAAAGTCCATCAGCTTCTCTTCGCGGGCTTTGGCATCATCCAGTACCTGCTTCATGAACTGACGACCAATGAGCAGGATCAACACGGCCAGTCCAAAACCACCATATTTCGAGACAACCTCGATCAGTCCAGCTTCCATCCGTACCTCCCTACAGAAAAACGGCGTGTCCACCCTGGTGTCCCAGGACAAACACGCCGTCCAAAACGACATGACCTATTCGAATAACGAATCCTTGAATCCTAAAATCAAGTGAATCAAGGTTCAGACAAGAATCTCTATTCCCCCTGTCCCCCCGTTGTCCTTCCCCTGTCCTGGGACATTTTCCGCAACATGTCCCCCACCCCTTCCCGCGCGGAATCAATCCGCTGGAAGTACTTGAGGGCGTTCCCCAGCTTCACGGCGCCGGCAGGGCCGAGATACTTACGAAAACCCTCCTGCTCCGACGGCGTCAGGCCATGGTACGGGTCCATCGCCTGCACCGACAGCCGGAGGCCTTTCACATGCCCGCCCAACTGCTGGTATTCTGCGGTATATTTCTGGATCGCCGCCTGGTCATTGTAGCGGATCGCCCGTTTCAGGTTCCATAATGCGTTCGACTTGTCAGAGAGGAAATCACCGGCGGTTGTCGGTTTCCCGAGTTGCTCGATGTACAGTTGGCGTGCCCCCAGGATATCGTAGTACGCGGCCTCTTCCGGGTCCGCCGTGTAGGTCAGCAGGCTACCCGGCATCCACGTTTCCCAATAGGGCATCCGCTGCGGCTTTCCCATCAGCGCATCATATTCCGGCTGCAGGGTAATGGCATTTGCGGCGTGCTGCCACGGATCCCGGATGCTGTGCGGTTCAAAGACATTCGGGAAGAGCGCCTTTTTCCCGGTGAGTTCCGCCGCCAGCTTCCACCCCGGGTGAATCCCCTGGGCCACTTTGTTGACCGGGCTCTGGACATTGTGGCTGAGTATCTGTCCCAATGTCCGCTTGCCGGACAGGACATCGCGGATATCATGCGGGGCATTGTCCAGCCCGAACCATTCCAGGAAGTCGGTCACCGCGCCCAGCCGGTCGAAATACCGCACGGTGCCGTCTTTGTCACGTCCCAGGACAAGGTGCGGGCGTCCCTGGACATCGTCCGGTAGGTCCCGCTCTTCGTCAGGGTGGACAAGCTGGTTATACACGTGCAGGATAGAGAGCGCCCCCACCAGCCCCAACAGCCATTTTCCCAGCGCCAGCGCCGTCCGCGCCGTCGCCCCCGTCATGGTCCCGCCCAGCGTGCGGAGCAGTTTGCCGTCATTGCTGGCATTCCGCAGGATGCGGATCTCTCGTCCCAGGTTCACTTCATTCCAACTCCAGAATGGCATGAGGTGCGCGCGGAGCTCCTGCCCCAGGGCAGTGATGGAATCATAGGCCCCCATCAGCTCATTGGAGAGCTTATAGGCCCGGTCCTTCGGATCGTGCAGTGCGTTCACCTCTTCCGGGATCGACGCCCCATAGTTCTGCAGGCGCCATTTACTGGGGCTGGCCTCGATCTTCTGGAGGTAATCCAAATAGGTCGCATAGCGCAGGATGGCTTCCCGGTAATCAGTCACCATCCGCGCGGCTGTCCAGTACCGTGTCCAGGCCCGCGCCGGCATGTCCTGGACACGTTGACGCTGCAGGAGGTGGACAAATTGCGCCAGTTCGTTGACTTGTCCCATCTCCTGCGCCTGCAGTGTCCCCTGTGTCCCCCCCCGGTCCATCCAGTCCCGCAGGGTGGGGGTGGCCTGGCGGCTATCGCGGAACATCGCTAGCAGCTCCCGCGCCGCCTGTGGGATGTACCGCACTGCCGACGGGTTCACCCGGAGGACAACTTCCAGGTCGCCGCTAGTATTGCGCAGGTTGTATTTCGCCAGCCGCCGCGGCATCAACAGCACGCTCTGTTTCCACGCGCGTAGCGTTGCCCGGCTGAATTGCGCCAGCGCGCTGTCCTCCCGCGCCGGCAGCACGGCATCCAGCGTCTTCGCCAGTTCCATGGGGATCACGTATTCCTGGAAGCGCCCGCCGACGGCCTGGATTTTCTTCAGCTCCTCCACCGGGATGTTGAGGGTTTCCAATCCCTGCGCGATCGCTTCTGCCGCCAGTTTGTTCGGAATGCTGTAGGTGGCGAAGTTGAAGAAGCCTTCCCGCACCGCCCACGCCGTGTAGCCCTCCGGGATGAGCCGGTGCCAGTCCATGACGTGTTCATAGCCGTTCTTTTTGCTGATAACGATGGCCTGCTCTTTGAGCTGGGCGACAATATCGTAATTGCCTTCGATGGCCAGCAGCGTGTCGGCCACCGCCATGTCATACATCATCTGGCTCATCACCTGGTATTCCACCCCCAGGTAATCGGTGGAGATATCCCCTTCATACCCGGTCCGCCGTTGCAGGTAGCCACGGTGAATGTTCACCTGTAGCTTCCGGTTGCCGGCGGCGATGGACTGCTGGGCATCGGCATAATCCAGAATCAGGTGCCGGAAATAGTCTTCGCGGGTGAGTCGGTCGGCCACGTCGAACGCGACCAGGCTCATGTTCTCGATATACTTCCGCCGCAGATCCTCCCAGATGGCTTTTCGCCGGCCCAGCGAGGCCTGCACCGCCGGGTGCCCGTTGGTCATCTCGGACAACCGGGCGTGTTCATGCGCCAGTGTGTGCTCGTCAAAGCCAAAGGGCAGCCGCACTTTCTGCTTTTGCTCCTGCTGCTTTTTCAAGGTAGCCATCAGATCGTCCATGATCACCTGCCGGCTGAAGAGGGCAAAGGAATCGGCGTCCAGCCCCTCGGTGATGTCCCGCAGGGTCTCCAGCGCCTTCCGCGCCTGCACTTCGTGCTGCGCCCCCAGCCAGCGCAGCGCCTCGTGTGCCTCCGCGTACTGCCGCCCCCGCGGCAAGTCCGGGTAAATCCGCGTCATTTGGTGGAAGAGCCGTTCCGTGAATTCCTGCATCCGCTGAAGCCACGGGGTTTTGCTCACCGCCGCCGCCGCATACCGCTTTTCGATCTCCGGGTTCTCAAAGGTAAACCCGCCCTCGGGAGGGCGACGCTCCTGCGGAGCCTGTGGGGCCTGCGCCATCTCCTCCCGCACCTGAATGCCATGCAATGGATGCCCCAGATAGAGATCCATTTCAGGCACACGCTCGCCCGTGGAGAGAATACCATCAGTATTGTAGATGAGCGCATCCGTGATCATCTTGGCAGATTTCAACGCCTGGACTGTGGCTTTGAATTGCGGGATGCTGGCATGATCTTTCACAAAGGCGGTGGCAAACAGGGCACGCCCGCCCCATTGGCGCATGCGCCCGCGAATCCAGGGGATGGCCGTCTCGGCGGAGCGGAATTGCCCGAGTGGCACCCGCTCGATGGCGCGCACGTTGCCGTCGGCGCCAAGATACGTGAGGATGAGATGATCATCCGCATGGTAGAGCTGCTGGGCATGATTCACCAGCGCGCGCACATGATCAAAATAGGCCGCAGGTTCCAGGAGATTCTGCCCGAGCTCCGGGTGGGGGAGGGAGGGCGTCAGGATGGGATCCGGCGCCGTGGGATCACCCACTTCCACTTCCTGGAATTCGGGATGTGCGGGGGTGGAGAGGCCGATCTTATGATGATCGATGATGATGTTCGCCCAGTTCCCCGGGAGGGACGCTTGGACGTTGGCAATGGTCAAGTAATCGTCAGCGCTGGGTGTGACATGGCCACTCGGATGATTGTGCAGCAACACGTATTTCGTGGCGCCGAAGCGGGCCATCGCACGCCCCAGGCTGGCGATATGCCGGCGTTGGGCAAGACGGCGTTCGAGGATCTCCTGCGGAGTAGGGGTACTGTGATATTTCCCCGCGCGAAGGCGATGGGTCGGATAGAGGAGGGTCGCGCCGGGCAGGTGGGCGGAGACGCCACTTTCGAAGACGATTTCGCCGGCGTCGTTCAGCGCGATGAAGCGGAGTGTCTCGAAGGCAGGATTGCGGTAAATCTGCGCCAGCGCCCCCAATTCCTCCGGGGAGGAGACAACCCGGCCAATTAAGTCGGTGTGTCCGGTTCGGGCGAGGTCCGCGACTGGGGGGGTAATGCCGACCCCCAGCACTTGATAGCTGGAGGAGTTTCCTTCCCGAAGCCCCGGTCGATCAGCGCCTGCGTGCCCGCCTCCATCTCCTCCGGCGTGAACGGGAGTCCCGTTTCCGGATTCACGGGCAATGCCGGCGAGGGTCTCGGCAATGGATTGTCGTTCTTCGGCTCGCTGTCCGTCATGATACGGCTCCTGCTGCATCAGCATCTGATCGAGCTGATCGCGCACTGGATCCATTATACCACCGCGGCCACCAGGCGCAAGAGCCGTTTCGCCTACGTGTGTCGCGTGCGTGGGTAATGGCGCCGTGGGGTCCGGTAAGGTAATGGGGGTTCGATGTGCAGGCCCGAACGGTCCCGCTCCGAGCGTCGGATGTGTCGTTCCGCGGGGCAGGTGCAATCGATCACGCGACATGGTCACCCACCGCCGTACATCCTCATCCAGTCCGGGGATTTCGCTCACCGTCTTCAATGCGCGATCAATCCCCAGCAGGGTACGCTGGGAGGGCTGGCGGGTATACCGCTCGATGGCGGCCAGCGCGGGCCGTAAGGCAGTGGGCACCTGCCCGCGGGCTTGCATCCGCTGCGAGATCTCTCGCAGATCGCCACGCAGCACGCCTTCCACGGTCAACGTTTTGTCCACCGCCAGCGGGTGGGGTGGGGGCGGGGTTAATGCGCCGTCCTCCGTCGCGTAGGAGGCCGAGGTTTCGCGGAAGAGGCCCCCGGTGTCCTCTGGAGTCGGGGCCAGCAGGGATGGCCCGCCAAACGACGGCGCCACCTCGGTACCACCCAGCGTGCCCGTGGTGTCCGTCCGCGTCCATTTCGCCTCGAGCTCCCGGAGGAGATCGCGCACGAGCTGCGCACCATCGATGCCGGTCACCTCGCCGAAGAGGCCCACCTGTTGCGGGTTGCCCTTCTTCTCCACGCTGTCCACGAAGGCATTGAAGAATTCCAGCAGCTTCCGCCCGGAGCGTTTGTGACGGTCAAAGAAGCCCAGCACTTCGCGCGCCAGCGGGGTGAGGCCATCATCCTGCAGGCCCATGGTCACCTGCTGCAGTTCATCCTGGATCTTCACGCCCCGTTCGGCCAGGTGCAGGTAGCGCGACACGGCGTCTACCATGTCCTGAATCACCGGGGTCACGTTCTGCAACTGGCCGGCGTCCATCTTCCGCCGGATGGCCACCATCCGCGGGGCCGCGCCCAGCAAGGCATTGGTCACATTCCGCGCCGGGTTGTTCGGATCTTCGAAAATGGTTTCCACCAGGTTCGGCGCATTGTAGGCGAGCTTGAACAGTGCCGCCTTCACGCGCCGGATCCCGTCCTGGCTGAGTGTACCATCCGAAGTCATGATTTCTTCGCGCTCGGTTGCCGGGATAACCGCCTGCACGAACTGCCGGATGAAATTCCGGTTCGCCACCGTGTTGATTTCGCCCGTCTCATTCGGCACGAAGGAAGAAAGAATATCGGCCTTCGCCAGCCGCTCTGCGTCTCCGGTGGCCAGCTGCACCACGCCCATCCCGCCCGTCGATTTTTTGTCGGTATCGCGCGCGAAGGATACCAGCGCTTCCGGCGTGTCCCACTGCCCGATGCGCACCAGCACCGGCTGCCGCGCCTGGCGGATCTGCGCCTCTGTCAGCCCGTAGATCTGCGCCCGACGCAGGAGGAATTCCCAATACGCTTTAGCCTTGTCTGGGTGTGACTGGAAGAGCGTCTTCAGCATGATGGTCCGCCCATTGCCGGCCACCACGCGCCCATCAGGGGTGATCGTCGGCGCACCATCATTGGCTTTCCCACCGCCATCGCCCACGACTTCCCGCGGATCAAAAGTAGCAATAAAGTGGCGGATTTTTCCTTGTTCACCAGGTTCCGTCAAATCGCGGAGTTGCAATGGTTCGGAGAAACCAGCACCATGCCGTGCATCCACCTCGAAATCGGTGGTATGCGAGGTGATCAGATCATCCGCCTCGACAATCGCCCAATGCACCGGCGCCATAGTGCCGGTGACATTTTTCACCGTGTCCGTCTCACCGACGGCGAGAGCCAACGGGCTGACGTGCGCCCCGAGCGCCTGGCGGAGGGTCAATTCCTCGTCGCGAGAAATCACCGGCGATGTCTGCGCCGCCGCCACTGCCCCCTCGACATCCCCGGTACCCTGTGATACAGTGGGGGTGGAGGGTGAACCGATGCTATGCAGAGCAGGTGCCCCGGCACTGGTCGCCGGCAAGATCGTCCGCGGCGTCTCCAATGGGGATAAGTCCTGGACAGAAGACTGGACCGCCGGCGGCTGGGCCAGATCCTCGGTCACGTTCGCCGCATTCCTGGCCGCACCGCCCGCCCGCTTGGACGATTTGCGCGCTGCCGGCGTCCCCGAGGCCGATGGCCGCGGGGTGGGGATGCTGTAGAGATTCCCCGGATACTTCTGCGCCTTCCCCTGCAATTCCAGCATCACCAGCGCCGCACTCACTTGCGCCGGCGAAAGTCCGCTCTGCTGCACGATGGAATCAATATGCATCGGTTCCGTCCCTAACGTCGCCAGCACCTGCGCATCAGGCGTACCCGTATTCGTCGGGAGTACCGGAGTATCCGGCAGCTTCTCGGCGGTGTACAGGTTTCCCGGGCTTCGTTTCACCTTCCCGCCTAATTCCATCATCACCAGGTGAGAACTCACTTGCGCCGGCGTGAGTCCCGACCGTTCGATAATCTGGTCCACATGTGTCGGTTCCGTGCCGATGGCATCCAGGATGCGCTGTTCCGCCGACGTGGCACGGGCTTCCAGCCCGTGGCTATCATCCACCCCGCCCCCACCAACAGCGCTGGTCACCCCCGGCGCCGGCGAGACTGCAGGCGGTGCTACCAAGGGTACCGGCGCCGATGGAGTCAGCGCCGGCAACGCCAACGGCGCCACCCCCGAAGAAATCCCCTCTGCGTCTCCGCGTCTCTGCGGTGAAGAGGTATGCATCCGCGGTGAACCAAACGCCTGCGGGAAGAGGCCTTCAAACCGCTGTAGCATGAACGCCGCGTCCGCAGGGTCATGGTATTGTGCCGCCGCTTGGCGGATGGCTTCCAACAGGATTGCCTGGGCATCCCAGCCCTTCTCCTGGGCAATCTCATGCGCGCGCCGGATTTGGGCATAGGCGAGCTGCTGCCGGCGGGTCATCTCCGCCGGGTTTGTCGCCTCACCAATGTCGGTGATGGCTCGATGCATCCCCTGTGCTAGCCCTTCCGGGGTTTCCCCCCGGAGCTCGAGGAGTTCCTGCGCGTTCTGAAAGGCATGCACATCATCCAACGCCGGCGAGGTGTCGCCGATCCCGAAGAGGCGGTTTTGCTGTTCCGGCGTCAGCGTGCCTTCCATCCCCTCGATCTCATGCATCGCCGCGGCTACTGACTCCGGGCTGGCCGTCGAACTATTGGCCGTCCGTTGCAGTCGGTTATATCGCGCCGCGCCTGCAGGCCCAAAGAGTTGCACTTCAATGTCTTTGTCTGCTGCCGTCAGCGTCTCCGCCATGCCTGCCAGTTCGTCGGGGTTCATCTCATACAGTGGTTTCGTGGAAATCGCCCCGCCTTGCGCGCCACCCCCCGGTTGTGCTGGTATACCACTACTCACCATCGAGTTGCGCTGCTGGCGCGACGTGGGGGCCACGGGCACGGGCAAATGATCGGTGGCTGGGGTGGCCGGTGTCTCGGTTAAGACCTCTGCCGGCAGATCCTCCCCACGCACCCGCATCAACGTCGAGAGTTGATACCCCACCGGCGCCGAGTCGCCGGCGTGCTGGACATAGCCGATGGGTGTCCCGGACATGTCCGCCCGAATGTCCACCAGCGTCCCCGGTCGCCGGTTGCCGCGTGGACCAGCCATCACGGACATACCCGGCTGAAGCGGCTGCGCCTCCGGCAACGGGATGTCCTGGACATCCGCCAAAGGGACATAATCTGTCCCTTTGGTCAATCCGGTCCCTGCAGTCCCCGACACGTCCGGAGGAGGCGGTGGGGGAGGTGAAGAGGTAAAAGTGTCAGTGGGCGGTGGTGGCGCCGCAGTGGCCGCACCAGCCCCCGGCATCCGCACCACTTGCCGCGGACGCAGGATCTTCGGCACGGATTCCAGCAGGCTCACCGGTTGCCCTTTGTCCCGGAGCTGCTCCCATGTCCACAGCACTTCATCCTGGAAGAGGTGGCTCACCTTGTCCGGATCGATCACCGCGTTGCCGTCCGCATCGACGGCCACCGCGCCTTTCCGCTTGAGGTAATCCTCCGACGCCCGCAGGATCTCCGCCGGCGTCGCGTCGCCCTTCAACCCCAGCTTCAACTGTGCCACTTTGCGCATAGCCACGGCAGACAGCGCCGGCGTAACGCCTTCCGCCACCCCGCCCAGGGTCCCCAGCACCGCGCCCCCAGCCGCGCCCGATTTCGCCGCCTGCAGGTACTCCGCCACGGTGGGTTCGACGTAGTGGCCGTTCACCATTGGCGCATTGCTGCGCGCCTGCAATACCCCATAGGCCGCGCCGAAGGGCATGCCTTCCACACCGCGTTGCATCGCGCGCACGGCTGCCTGCTCATACCAGGGGGCAGCTTGCACGGCAGTGTCCAGCGCCTTGGCCGTTTGTAATGTGGCGGCCACCCGGGGAGACGCCTGCGCCAGCGCCTCGAGCCCCGCGCCACCCAGCGCGCCGATCGCGCGCCCCTGCACCGCCGCCGCCGCCGGCAGGTTCCCCGTGAAAGCGATGCTTTCCGGGTTGATCGGCACGTGGCCAAGCAAAGGAACATTGACGCTCCCCAGGGTC
>Ga0272448_1000926_pt1 | contig 42048 bp, 37 predicted proteins | sample YNPCB0191_FD_202220 | JGI IMG/M metagenome (GOLD analysis project Ga0272448, IMG submission 202220) | Hot spring sediment microbial communities from Yellowstone National Park, WY, United States - YNP-CB-019-1 | ecosystem: Environmental > Aquatic > Thermal springs > Hot (42-90C) > Sediment...
TACATAAAGTGTCAAAAAGAACGTGCCCCGCAAAATTTTCTGTCAGCAGAGCAAATTTATCCATCTAATATGCTAAATATCTCTCCAAAAGCCATTTCAGTATTATGATTAAGAGAGGGGTAAAAGCTATAGAATGCTTCGGCGAGACTATCTCGAGACGCAATCCAAATTTTCCGGACCAATCTAAATCAATCCGGGGAGCGATCTCTGACGCACCGTATTTGTTCGAGAGTACGATGGATGATGCGTCCCAAATATCCGTGGGCCATCCGGTGAACTTGAGTCTGTGCCTCCACAGCAGCTCACCGTGCTGTGTTGAATAATGTTTGAGAATCCGATAGTAGAGGCTGGATTCATACGAATTGCAATTCTAGTAAAAATCGATAGCTTCCGACCTTAGAGCTCTTAATTATTCAACACAGCACGCTGAGATGAAGGTGAGCGTCTACAGGTCAAGCGTCTATGGATGCATTATGTGGCTCCGTCTACCAAATAGCTGCCATCTCAGCAAGGGCCGAATTCGATCAGCCTGTTGTAGCGATGCATAACGCATTGCGCAGGCTACGGTAATCAGACCGGATTCGGCTGACAATTCAGAGATCTTGAAGCAGATCTCTGTGAGCTTTCCTGCACGCAGAGAGCATCTCTGTGTAACTTGGGCTGTAATGCAGGTGGCTTGTGCATTTGCAATCGGTGCATCCGAAACGCGGCACAGGGATGCAATTCATGCTGATTCTCCTGGCGGCCTCACATTCGAGATCCATATCTGTTGATGTGGTGATCACATCCTTCAAAATGACATATGGAAGAAGATAATCGATATGCCAGCGGCGTGTGGCGTTCTCGCCGTTCATCACCGCAATATGGCGAGTTATCCGCCTGAAGCCGCCCGGGCCGCGGGCAGAGCCGGTGTACGCGTAGTATCCCTCAGGGAACAGGATCTCGCCGAGGGATCCCACCTTTATTCTGATCTCATCCTCCAGGCCCAGTATCAGGGTATAGATGCCTCGCATCACTCTTCTCCACATCACACGCCGAGCGCATTGATCTCATCGATCAGCTCAGCAAAGGCCTCTAGCTCGAGCTCTATGACCTCCTCCTCTGTCATCGAGATGCTCATCTCGCCATCGACCGTGAGCCTGTCCGGACCTCTCACTATCAGCCTGTCGATACCATCCCTCGAGAGCTCCTTTTTCACCTCTCTCTCGTGCGCAAGCATCCTCCCCGGAATGACAACAGTCCTTCTTACCCTGGAGAGATCCACGTCTCTGAGATCATCGATCGTCATGAGGCATGCGACGTCCTTCTTTGTGGAGACGACGTTCACATCTCCGCCCAGCGCGGAGAATATCCTCTCCAGCAGCGGAGCAGCTATCGATCCCGTGATGATCGTTGCAGATCTCCTCAGCTCCGGTAGAGCTCTGAGCCTCTCGGTATTGTGAGCCAGAGCGAAGGGAGCCTTCGTCTCCGGATCCCAGAGTGGAGTTCCGGTTATCCTGATCCTGTACCTCTGATTCATCTCAGTGACAATATTCCTGAACTCCTCGACGGTGTGGACCTCCTGCCCGGGGATTATGGGCGCGTTTCCCAGGATCAGTCCCTGCTCAGGATGGTTTGCAAACCTCATCAGGATCAGACCCTTTGCTCCCATATCCTCGAGATCCTGACATGTCTTCTCGAGGACCTCACCGTCGTTCACGCCCTTCAGCAGAACCGCAGCCGCATACACATCACATCTCTCGCAGAATATCCGTAGGTTTGAGAGCGCTGCCTCAGGATGCTTATCATGCATGTAGTTTCGTCTCAGCTCAGGATCTGTGGAGAAGACTGTGAATGAGACCTCTCTGACGCCTGCATTTACAAGCTCATCTGCCTCATCGCCCAGTTTGAATCCCTTGCCGCTGGTGTAGCCCAGATGTATCGGGACGTCCTTCTGGCCGAGAACTCTCACGAGCTTCAGAAGATCCGGGTAGCAGCTCAGGTCTCCACCACCGCTTATGGTCACCTTGTCCGGCTTGGCTCCATAAGATGCCTGGGCGACATCAAATACCACTGCCTCCAGAGGCTTGAATCCCGGATAGCCCTCGATTATGGCTCTTGTACAGTAATCACAGCCCTTCCTGAATGGAAGACAGTGCTTGCAGCCGAAGGGCGGAACTGGCTTCACGCCCCTGAAGTAGCAGTAGGCGCAGAAACCACCGCAATCAATGCCGGGCCTGCCGCCAACATCTGCGAGTATCTCCATGAGAACGAGTCTGTTCAGGAACATAAAAAGCTTTGGCGATCGACGCTGCTTGAAGATCCGGTCCTGCAAACATGTTTCTCCGGATGCAAGGTCTTGCCTCAAATGAATGAGGTGTCCGGAAGGCCATTCACTGGCACAGCACCTCTGATCTCACGTGGCCGCATGACGCTGGTCTCGGCGATACGATGGTACGGCAGATACGCCCCAGATGTGATTCATTTGTTTTAAAAGGCGACACAACGATCATTTATTGTTACAATTGTTAAGGTTAATCTTAAATAATAGTATGATGAATCCTTTAAATCGGTGTAAGTATGATTAGATATGTTTTAAGTGGCATTTGCATCACCCTTGTCCTGATATCGTGTGCGCTTGCAGACGATGCCGCGATTCAGGGGATTGGTGTCAAAGCCGCGGAGAAGGCGATGAGCGAGTTATCCTTTGAGAAAGGCGATGGGAACATACTTGTTCTGACCAATGCTGGTTATGCGATCGTCTCAGGCATGACCACGCAGAAAGCATTGAAGGGCATCAATGAGATGACAGGCTGCTCTCGCGGTGACGGAAACCTCTTTCAGGTTCTGAGGCCGCACTGGAAGCCTCTCTGGTTCTACTTCTTCAACAAAAACAGCAAAGAGGCGCTATATCTGCAGGTGAAGCCCGAGGCTTTCTCCATGAGCGCGGAGGAGCTTAAAGCTGCACCTGATGATGCAGTCTTCTCGAAAATCTCAAAGGCAAAGGTGGACCTTGATTACATGCTGAACAACAGCGATGAGGGCAACAGGACGTTCAACGAGAAGATATTCGACGGAAACGAGTTCTCGCTTGTGGGCATCTCAAACGTTTGGGCCCGGAACGCCAGCTTTGACTTCATTCAGGCTGCTTCATTCCACGATCACCTCTGTCCCGGGGTCACCAGCGGATACATGATCGCGAAGTACGTGGAGAGGGAGCTGCCGATAAACAGCAGCGCTGAGAGCTACAAGGTTATAGCAGTGCCTCCATGGTGCAAGGATGATGCGCTCCAGCTGCTCTGGGATGCGACGGTAGGGAAGAGTGGCATCTTCGTCATGGCTCTGACGGACACAGAGAAGAACGCGCTCAAGGCCAAGTACAATCAGAGCGATGTGGCGGGGATATTCATAAGATGGAACGATACCGCGAAGCAGGGAGATGCTCTGGTTCTCAGCTTCAACTGGACCAGGATGTATGAGCTCACAGAGACGAAGGACTGGAAGGGTCCCTCCTGGGCCCCAAAGCTCGTGATGGATGTCCGCATGATGGACTACTGGGATGAGCCCGAAGTTGCTGTGAGCGTTATAAAGAGATTCCAGGTCGACCAGAACAGGCTGGCTCAGCTCCAGAACGCTGGCATGCATCCGCTCAAGGTTGCGGGAGTGATGTGAGGGGCTAGACCTCACATCTCCATTTAACAACTTTGATGTGGAGGTATGATGATTACACATGTTTCATGCGCCAAAATGCGAATTATCTCTGATATAATTGCTATCGATTATCATCATATCATGCTGATCTGCACAGGATTACAACAAAATCGGAGCACTGCTCTCACTAAATCAAATAGCTGAGCCATACAGTCTATGACCATGCCGTCAAACAGAGGGGAGCCAGAAGGTTTAGGGGGAAAGATTTCATATATGCGGAGAAAATTTCATACCAATTGTGAAAAAAAGGAGATGCATAATATGAGCGAATTCATCAGAATCCTCTGCACTGCCGTGCTGATATCTCTTCTTCTGCCTGCAGTTGCGGATGATGTTCCTGTATATACGATAGCTGACACGACCGGGGACTGGGGGTATCCATCGCCGTATCTCCATTACTCCAGAGGACCCGGCTATGTGCGGATGAGCTTCATCTTCGATACCCTGGTCTGGAAGGACCAGAACGGCTTCGTGCCTGCGCTCGCAGATAGCTGGGAGTATCTGAGTGACGAGAACGCGTATATCTTCAATCTGAATTCGAGTGCGAAATGGCATGATGGCGAGGCGTTCACAGCAGATGATGTTGTCTTCACAATGAACTACATAAAGGAGCACCCGTACCAGTGGGTCGACAGCAGCACTGTGGATAGAGCCGAGAAGATCGATGACCATACAGTGAAGATCTACCTTGCGAAGCCCTACGCCCCGTTCCTTGACCAGGTGGCAGGCACGCTGCCGATACTTCCGGAGCACATCTACAGCGGCGTGACGAAGCCGGAGGATTTCCAGGATGCTATGGCGCTAACAGGCACAGGACCGTTCAAGCTTGTTGATTACAACAAGGCACAGGGCACCTATCTATACGAGGCGAACGAGGATTACTACCAGGGCGCTCCTAGGGTGAAGCAGCTGAAGTTCGTGAAGCTGAGCGCGGAGATGTCCGGTCCGGCTCTGAAGCGCGGTGAGGTGGACGCTGCGAGCGTCCCGCCAGAGGTTGCGGACGAACTTAAGAATAGTGGCTTCGTCGTCCTCGAGGGCGCCCACGACTGGCTCGCCAAGCTCATGATAAACCACAAGAAGGAGCCGTTCTCAGATGTGAGATTCAGACAGGCCCTCGCATACGCCATAGACAGGGAAAAGCTCGTAAAGATATCCCAGCGCGGGTATGGTGTTCCTGCAAGCCCAGGCCTCTTCGCTCCTGACAGCGAGTGGTACAATCCGGATGTGGAGCAGTACACCCATAATCCGGAGAAGGCGGGAGAGCTTCTGAAGGAGATGGGCTATGAGAAGAAGGGAGTCTTCTTCGAGAAGGACGGAAAAACACTGGAGGTAGAGCTTCTTGTGACATCTAGCAACGAGCGCGCTGGTGAGCTCATAAAGAACGACCTCGAGGAGGCGGGCATAAAGGTCAACATGCGCAGCGTCGACTCGAAGACTCTCGATAATGCGGTAAACGAGTGGAACTTCGATCTCGCGCTCAGTGGGCACGGCGGGATGGGCGGAGATCCGGCGATACTGAACAAGGTGATCACAGGGGCTGGCTTCAACAGCGCCAGATACGATAATCCGGAGCTGAGCGATCTTCTCAAGAGAGAGATCTCAGAGATGGATCCAGAGAAGAGAAAAGAGCTGGTGAACGAGATACAGGAGGTCTACGCGAGAGAACTTCCAGCGCTTCCGCTGTACTATCCGACAACATACTGGGCGCACGACGGGAAGGTCGATCTCTTCTACACCAAGAACGGTGTTGGGAGCGGAGTGCCGATCCCGCTGAACAAGATGGCCTTCCTGGCCTGATCTTTTTTGGAGGTGTATGATGAAGATACTGATATGCGGCAAGGGTGGGAGCGGGAAGAGCACGGTTGCGGCTCTTCTCGCCAGGGAGATTGCCAGAAGGGGCACCAACGTTCTTGTGGTCGATGCTGACGAGTCCAACTTCGGCATTTACAAGATGCTAGGCTTCGATCAACCGAGAGACTTCATGGAATCTCTCGGAGGCAAGAGGGCGCTCAGCGAGAGGCTGATGCGTTTCATCAGGTCTGAGAGGAGAGAGGCTTTGAGCATAATTCCAGAGGAGTTTCAGATAAAGGATATACCCCCGGAGGTCGTGGTCGGGGATGAGATGATTAAGCTCGTCGCCATAGGCAAGATCCACGACTTTGGGGAGGGGTGCGCGTGCCCGATGGGCGCTCTTGCACGGGAGTTTCTGGAGAAGCTCAGGACCAATGGAGAGCATGTGATCGTCGATACAGACGCTGGAATAGAGCATTTCGGCAGAGGTGTGGAGGCCGGCTGCGACAAGATCGTGGCGGTCATAGATCCATGCTACGAGTCTGTACAGCTCTCTGAGAAGATAGCTGAGATGGGGAAAAAGATTGGAAAAGATGTGTTTTTCATCGTGAACAGGATCGATGAGGACTCTGTGGATATCCTGGATATGATCGACAGGGAGAGAGTCATCGGCGTGATACCAAAACAGAAGGATCTCTTCAGGGCGAGCCTGACCGGCGGAGCCCTGCCAGAGGTCGGGGTCATGGGAGAGATTGCCGAGAGGCTGATAAAATAAACGCTACTGGTATCGTATTTCCTCAGTCACAATCTCCAGTCTTCAGGTCGCGAGCAGTTGAGATTATGGGATGAAAGAATGAGCGAGATGGTACTTAGACCCATTGGTGTGATTCGCACCCCCTTCACCAGCAGAGCCGAGGCGCCGCACCAGGGCAGGGTCTCCAGAGAGATCTGCGAGATTGAGGTCTTCCCCGAGTTTGAGGATGGGCTGATGGATATTGAGAAATGCACACATCTGATAGTGCTTTACTGGCTGGACAGGGCAGACAGAACGAAGCTCAGAGCTGTACCGCCTCATGACGGTCGTGTCCACGGGGTCTTCGCGACGCGATCCCCGGACCGGCCGAACCCGGTGGCGTTCAGCGTCGCAGAGCTGTTATCCGTGGATGGGAGGAGGCTGCAGGTGAGAGGCCTGGACGCACTCAATGGAACGCCACTGATCGATATAAAGCCGTACTCGCCAGGGATAGATTGCGTTCAGGATGCTAAGATCGGCTGGTGGGAGGAGAAGCAGAGCGGGAAATGAGCGTTTTGCCTTGTGTAGACTCAGAAGCGCAGCATGTTCAGAAGAAAGCGCGGAATAATGGCTGGCATGGCTCTTGTCAGCTGAAAGGCTGCATTTGCGCTCTTTTTCCAGAGGCCTCCAGGTACCAGCAGATTACGGCCAGACAGGGAGAGAAAGAGCCTGTCGATCTCCTCATCGCTCATCGATCTGAGCGTCTCAAGCGATGCTCTCCCGAGAATGTACTCCGGACCTAACTCCAGCCACCACCTTCTGCTGTACTCTGAGAGGCGTTTCCTGGACGCATCCCCGGCGAGCCCAGCTCTGCCCGCAACCTCGCCGCATATCGCGCCTGCGCGCATTGAGTACGCGAGCCCACTCTGGGCTGCAGCCCCGCCTGTGACCATAATGCCCTCATCAACAATCCTCCCAGGGAGCGCTGCGATCGGGTCTCCCCCCCGCCTGGTCTCCAGGATCTTCATTCGCTCCATGCCGTGATATGAGTCAACTCTTCGTTTGATGAACCTCTTCAGGAAGGCATCCAGAAACCCCTGGACATCTCTCCCATGGCGTCTCACAAAGACGCCCAGCGTTGCTGTGTCATCGCCAGCGGGTGAGAATGTTGCCTTCCACCCAGGGGCTATGCTCCCCACACAGTACTCGAAGCGATCCTCCTCCCCGATGCCCGGATGGCGCACATCGACCTCTACAGCCCAGGCAACATCCTCTGGATGACGCATGGGTTTGAATCCCAGTGATGATGCAAGCCGTGAATCCACACCACCAGCGTCTATGACTATCCTGGCACCGATCACATCTCCTCTGGATAGAGAAAGCTCCATGCCATCCGAGGATCTCGATAAAGACCTGACCTCTGATTCGATGATCTCGGCTCCGCAATCGGCTGCGAAATTCAGATGATGAGCGTAAAACCTCTTCCTGTCCAGGAAGTGGCCCCTCGCATCGATCTCGAGGATGTGGCCTGCGGGGGATACGAGCCGCATGCCTCTGACCTGATGAAGGGAGAACTGATCCACATTCAAACATGCAGCAGATGCCATCCCATCGAATACCGTATTGGCATTTGGCAGTGAGGCGAGCTCCCTCTCAATAAGCACGGTCCTGGCGCCGGTGCGAGCAGAGCTCGCAGCAGCTGAGAGGCCTGCGGGCGAGGCGCCAACAACAGCAACGTCGAACTTCATAACTCTCATGGATCCCCCAGGAGCATCTCTTCGAGGCAGATCGTCCCTGAGCATCATCTGATCAGCATGATAGAACAAACATCATGCAGATCGCAGCAGTCAGAAGAGATCCGCGTTACGATATCTCTGGCCACCATGCTTCATACATTCATCGGTTGTTCTGCGGTGCTCTCAGCTCTCGATCATACGATTGTGGAGCCCTTCCAAAAACCGTTATGCTTGGGCGATCGTATCGGTGATCCAAAACCCCATCATGATAAAACCCGTACAGGAGCAGTCCCCCTTATGGGGCCATCGCGATTTGAACGCGAGTCACAGGACCCCCAGTCCTGTAGGATACCAGGCTACCCTATGGCCCCAAGACTCAGGCTGGCTTGAGTTTGCCCAGCTGCAATATAAGGGTTTCCCAAGATCATGCGGCCGGCTTGAAGAACAGTTATGGGGCTTTCAGCCCATCCGTGAAGGGGGCTCACCGCGCTCCGATTGGCTTAGACTTCGTCGGGATCTCGAAGAAAGGTCGATGGATCCTCCCTGTCACTAATGCAAGTTAAATCTAAATAGAGATACCATCATATTTTAATATTGAAGATTGGACTGGGGTGGGAGCATATTCGTATTAAAAATAGGTAATTTAATTCGAGCGCTGATGCCGGCATTGCTGCTGATTTTCATGGCAGCTACGTCCGGCGCAATCACGGGATTGCAGAAGGATCAGCCCGCCTTAACGCCAGTACAGGCCCTTCATACCGGCACGGCAACAGGTACTGCGGCGACAGTTACGGAGCCTGTAATGGATAACAGAACTGTGTACTACGCAGACGCGAGGGAGTCGCCGGGCTCCGTCTACTACGCGGAGCTCGGGGGCGCAGGAGGGATGCCTCACTACACAAGGAGGAGCGGAAACATATACAGCTTCGCGTTCCATCCAGGGGTACCTGAGAAGCTTTACTTCGTCAATGCTAACGAGAACAGGATATACCTGACTGCCCTGACCGGCACTGGCTATTCAGCAGAGCAGACGGTGTACACGCACAGCACCTACGTAAGGGACATAGCTTTCGCACTCGATGACGCAGGTGATCTGCATCTCTACTTCAGCGAGGCCACAGGTGCGGGAGCCAACGGAATGATTTACAGGCTTGAAGGCGATGGAACCGCGACCCCCTTCTACGAGGTCAGGCTCTCAGATGTGGGCGGTTCCTGGGCAGGCGACTTCGCGTTCGATACTGAGGGAAACCTGTACCTGAGTTCTGGAAACCGCATCCCCGCAAGCATATATCGGGTGAGATCAGGAAGCGGTGCTGTTGAGACCGTCTATACCGATAATGCGGAGCCGATAAAAGGGCTGATCGTGCAGGATGGGCAGATCTACTACGCAAATTGGAGAAAAACAATCTATTTGCTCACAAACGGGACGAAAAACGACTTCTACACCGACCCGAACAGGACCTGGCTCTCGGACGTGGGATTCAGGCGCGCTCTGAGTGCTGATGAGGTGCCAAGAGCTGGGACATATAGCAGAGTGCGGCCAGGGGATTTAACGACAAGAAGGACCATGAGTGCTGCCCCAAGCTAGCTGTATCCTGAGCTTTCCCTATATTTTCTTCTTCTGCTGTTTCTGCTCGTGGACTTATTCGCTGAAAATACATCGGATCTTCTGAGGCGGCATACGAATAAAAATTCCAAAGTATATGGCCGCTTTAGCGATGCATGTTGAGCCGCCAAAAGGCACCATTCATTGGAGCACCTTATGCGCTAATTTTAAATAGAGTTACCTACATTATCAATTAAAACAGACCTGATATATCTATCAGGCTTGCGGAAGTGGTAAAGGAGGGTCTTGAAGAGAGTAGTGATTAGCATTTTATAATATTCAATAACTGTATGACAAATCAGTACAACTTGTATAGCATGTAGAGCATCTTGAAGAGGTGTTATTCATGGCTGATGATGTGAAAATTATGGGCATGAAGGCCGAGTCCGGGCGCTGGATCCTCGTGATAGCTGGCCTTCTGATAGAGCTGTGTCTTGGTGCCATTTATGCCTACAGTATCATCAACCCGCCGCTGAAGAAGCTGTTCACAGAGACCTACGGGCTGACCGTCAGCGCGACAGCTATGCAGATTCCGTACATCGTTTTCCTGCTGATCTTCGCCCTGACTATGCCGTTGGTCGGGAAGTACATAGAGAAGCTAGGTCCGAGGAAGGTCGGAATCGGAGGCGGCGTTCTTGTGGGGCTTGGATGGATCCTGGCGTCCTTCTCCACATCTCCAACGACGCTTGCGATATTCTACGGCGTTATCGGCGGTCTCGGTGTGGGAATAGCATACAACTGCCCGATCACGACATCTGCGAGATGGTTCCCGGATAAGAGAGGTCTCGCCGTAGGCCTGACAGTTCTTGGTTTCGGCTTCTCTGCAGCCGTCACCGGCCCGATAGCGGATTATCTAACCGCAAACTTCGGCGTGCTGAACATGTTCCGCTTCCTCGGGATAGCCTTCCTGATAATAACAGTGGCTCTTTCGACAGTGCTGGTATTCCCACCAGCCGGCTGGACTCCAGCGGGCTGGAAGCCGCCTGAGCCGAAGGCCGGAGCAGCTCCGAAAGCAGAATTCATGAGGGGCGAGATGACCAAGACCACGACGTTCTACGGACTCTGGATATGCTACACGATAGGCACACTTGCAGGGCTGATGGCCATAGGAGTCTCCAAGCCAGTTGGCCTTGAGGTTGCAGCCAACGCTGGCATGGACCAGGCGAGGGCCTCTGCACTCATGACCAGCCTTATAATTCCGTTCGCATTCTTTAATGGCGGTGGAAGGCCGCTATTCGGGTGGCTCACGGATAAGCTCACCCCACCAAGGGCTGCGATGCTGTCGTTCATACTGATACTGCTGGCGTCGCTGCTGATATACATGAGCCCGGCGTCCGTCTCTGCTTACACAGTAAGCTTCGCCATCCTGTGGATGTGTCTGGGTGGTTGGCTGGCGATCGCCCCGACAGCAACTGCGAGCTTCTTCGGCACAAAGGACTACGCTCGCAACTACGGGCTGGTCTTCACAGCGTACGGCGCAGGCGCGGTCATCGGCAACATCATGGCAGGCCAGGCCAAGGACATCTTCGGCGCGTACATCCAGGTCTTCCCGTATGTGGCTGTGCTGGCCGTCATCGGCTTCATTGTGGCCATGACAATGCTCAAGCCGCCAAAGCCGAAGACAGCATGATTTAAAAACGTGCGCCCGGAAGATGCTCTGATAGCACCCCCGGGCGCGTTATTTTTATGATCACCTTTTCAGACGTTTGCTTCAGATGTAGAGTGCATATCCAGGCTCGACCCATAGCGTGGTGGTCACGCCCCTCGGATAATACTTGGGCTTCCCGTAGAAGAACTGACCGTCCCAGACCTTTATGAAGTGCTCCATGTTGCCCACGACCTTGAGGGTGAACGAGCCGTCAAGGGGATCTCCTCCCCTCCCGTCTGTTCCAACATATACATCATCCAGGTATACATCATAGCCTCTCATGCCCGTGGATTTAATGATCACAACAGTATCGCCAGCCTGTGATGGCGCTACCGGCACAGACGGCGGGGTGGAGATCTGGACCGCGCTAACAGCGGTGACCTGAGGGGCTGTTTGCTGCGGTGCAGTTTGAACTGCCGGAACGACATCTATGACGACGATATTGCTCGGGATGCTGTTCGCTATGAAGAACACTATGTTTCTACCAACAGAATCTGCCCTGAAGTTCATCTCGTTGAGACCGGGGAAGATCGGGTACTGTCTGCGGTTGATCGTGTTGTTCGGGTATATCTCGTAGATGTCGGCCACACCATCACCTGTGGAATCTGCGATTAGCCTGAGGAGTGTGTTCACTGGGCATACAACGTACTGCGTCCATTTGTCAGGTCCGGCGATCCAGAGCTGGTTTGTTCCCAGAAGGGAGGCGCGCGATACAAACTCCCTGTAGGGTATCGGCTCAGCTCCGAACAGATAGACGAGCTGCGGCTCATGTCCTCTGATCTCAATCCTCCGTGGCTGGCTCAGGCCGGATGTCATGGATACAGAGGAAGATACAGAAGAGCTGCTGAAGTAGAACTGGCTGAAGAAGGACCTGCTGGCGTTGTCGAAGTTATCCATCATCGAGAATGTCATGTTCGAGCTGAATCCGGGGACTGTCACATCCAGATAGCTGTAATTCGCATCACCAAATAGATCCTCCGGCGTTATCGAGGCTGCTGTGCCTGCGATCGCGCCCGCAATCAGCAACAACATCATGAGAGTTCTCAAATCAAACACCTCAGGAGACCATTGATTAACGCATTATATATCACTGAGCATCCTGTGGGACTCACATGAGCCCAACAGGATGCTGATATTTCCACATGTAGATACACGCCTCAAATATCCCTTGGCGCATCTCCACAGGAGGTGTTGAGACAGATCTCTCGTGCGCAGTATGCCCCAATCCCATCACCTATATGCTGAGATCAGCTGATGAGCCATTGAGGATTATGAGCGGCAATTGCTTCTTAGAGGCCATGGAGTATCGAGGGATGTTTGCATAACAGGGTTCTTCATCACAAGGTTCTTCTTCGGGATCTGTAATACTCTGACTCAAACATCAAGCCCCGGGGCTGTGCGTCTCATGAGGGATCAGGTTGAGTGAATACATACCTTTGCAGGCAGAGATCGTGGATATCGATCGCGTAACACATGATTCGTATCTCATATCTCTCCAGATACTGGACAGGGATGTGAGCTTCACATACAGACCGGGACAGTTTGTCATGGTCTCGCTTTTTGGAATGGGCGAGTGCCCCATATCGATAGCATCGAGCCCGACGAGAAATGTCCTGCAGCTATGCATCCGGAGGGCAGGGCGAATAACAAACGGGATAATGGACTCCATGATAGGTGATGTTCTAGGCATCCGCGGGCCGCTGGGAAACGGGTTTCCGGTCGATAAAATGCATAAAAGGATTATCATAGCAGGGGGCGGTTCCGGCTTCGCGACCCTGAGGTCTCTGATAAACTATATCGTGGATAGAAGGGATGAGTTCGATGAGGTCTTTGTGGCATACGGAGCCAGAACCCGTCAGGATCTTTACTTCATGCAGGAGTACAAGTCCTGGAAGATGGATGGCATCGAGATCGAGCTGACTGTGGACGTCGGCGATGAATCCTGGAGGGGTAACGTCGGGATGGTCCCTGAGCTGCTTGATAGAATGGAGATATCGCCACCTGCATCCGCTGCGATCTGCGGCCCGATGCCCATGATCCACGCAGTCACGAAAAAGCTCTTGGAGAATGGCTTCAGTGAATCAGACATATTTGTATCGATGGAGAGGCACATGAAATGCGGGATCGGGAAGTGCGAGCACTGCACCATCGGGCCCTACCGTGTATGCAAAGAGGGGCCGGTCTTCCCGTACAATATGATCAGAGACCTGCTCTGATCTCACTTTTTCCAGAAATCCGGGAGAAGGAGCACAAGAACCGTCATGATCTCGAGCCTGCCCATCCACATGCAGAGAATAAGTATCAACTTGCCCACCGGATGTATGGCGGAATAATTCATGTATGGGCCCACCGGGCCGAAACCAGGCCCGACGTTTCCAAGACATGAGGCAACCGCGGATACGATGGCCTCCAGATTCATCGCCTGATCGGAGTACGAGACCGCGGCGAGCATTACAGATGCCAGGGCGAAGGTCAGCATGTAAATCCCGAAGAAGCTTAGCGTGGAGCGAACGATCTCCTCCCTGATAGCGGTATCATGAAGCTTTACCTGTATCACTGCCTTCGGATGTATTGCAAACATGAGCTCTCTCTGAACGTATTTCAGCATCAGCAGGAGCCTGACGACCTTTATGGCACCACCGGTCGATCCGGCACATGCGCCCACGAACATCAGCAGCAGCAGCACGATCTTCGCTGCTGGAGACCACGTGTCGAAGTTTGTTGTCGAGAAGCCGGTCGTGGTCATGATGGAGACGACCTGAAAGAGCGCGTATCTTATGCGATCTTGAACAGGGATCAACATGCCGGCAGTGGCGGCGATGAAAAGTGTGGAGATTATCACGATAAAAGAGTAGAGCCTGAACTCCGGATCCCTGATCAGGCTCATCCTGTCCTGGTATATTGTCTTGTAATGGAGCGCGAAGTTTGCTCCTGCCAGGAACATGAACAAAACTACTATGTATTCGATCAAAGCGCTCCCGTAAGCCTCTATGCTTATCGACTGGGGAGAGAATCCGCCTGTGGCCATCGTGGTGAATGTGGTGCATATGGCGTCGTAAAGCGGCATTCCGGCCACTTTGAGAAGAACGACCTCGATGATTGAGAGTGAGAGGTAGATCCCCCAGAGCAGCTCTGCGGTCTGTCTTATCCTGGGCGTCAACGACTCCTTATCAGGCCCGGGGACCTCTGCTCTGTAAAGCTGCCTGCCTGCAACCCCAAGCCTAGGGAGTATTGCAACGAACAGGAGGATTATGCCCATTCCGCCCAGCCACTGGGAGAATGACCTCCAGAAGAGGAGGCCGTAGTAAGTGGGCTGTTCGGGTAGCATAGCAGATACAGTTGTATTCGTTGTTGTCCAGAGGAGGTACTCGACAGATCCAGCAACTACGAACGCAATGCTCCGGTTCGCCAGCTCGCCATCTATGATCCAGTATCCATCGCTGTTGCTCTCAGTGAGCACCGATGCGCCGGTTGTGGTGAATCCGGACATCGATTCGAAGAGCGAGTCTGTGGGCCCCATCCCCAGCAGTATGTAGGGCATCGCGCCTATCATCGCAGCTATCAGCCAGCCGAAGGCCACAAGCGCGAACCCATTCTTTATGCTGAGATCCCCCATCTCGCCGTGCCTTCTGAGAAGAGAGCTGAGTCCCAGCGCGATTATCGATGTGAACGCGAAGGCCACGACGCCCTCGGGCTCTCTGTAGTATGCCGCGACCATGCCAGGAAAGAGCATCAGTATGCCGATTATCCTGAGCAGATCACCGAATGAGTACAGGAGGATTTTTACGTTCATGCAGATGCCACTTGGGTCCAGAGCTTACCGGAGCCCTTTCTGAGGCTCCACATCCTATCAGGTCCTGCGACATATCATGTTCATGATCATAAAGCTTAGCATCGCCGGTACCAGGGTGGAAGGGGATCGTGGCTCAAGCACAGCTCCTCAGCTGGAACCTGCGGCCGCCATCCAGCGTGGATGTCGGCGGTATCCTGAAGCAGAGATCCGGCCAAAAAGGTTAAATGATTGAAGGACTACCATTGCTCCGCGCTCCGGTAGTGTAGCTCGGCCAATCATGAAGGACTCTCACTCCTTCGACTAGGGTTCAAATCCCTACCGGAGCACCATTCTTCCGGCAAAACTGCAGTCATGCAGGTTGATTTCGGACTGCAATTATCGCTTTTGTGCTCAGAATTGCATTCTGCGGATCCAGCGATATTGATTGTGTGCTGAGTTGAAGTCCGTTTCTGTGTTCCAGGTAGCGTCTCGAATATCTGAACACGCATTCGGGGTGATGGCTGCTTAAATTCCATGAATTCGATGGATGCTGTGCAACTCGAAGAGTCAAGCACATGCAAGCAGTGCTCCTGAAGCAACCTGGAGTCCAGGCCAATAATATTAATAAAGATCTATATTTGAGATCGAGCAGAATTTATAAATATTATCGTCAACTCCATCATTTGGCTCAGGGCCAGCATCTTCGTGCATGTGCGGATCTCAGCTTTGATGCCTGCTTTTAGAGTCTGTCCTTTCAACCACAGCACGTAGAGCACAGAGCCCTGGATGGAGGTTGATGTGCATGCGGTTCATGTCCTATGAGGATCTCCCGAAGATAAGATTGCCGAATGGAAATGATGTATTCATAAGCGACTCCACTCTTCGCGACGGGGCCCAGATGCCAGGGATCGTCATAACTCTGAGGGACAGGTTGAGGATATACGAGTACCTTCACAGGATAGGCATAGAGAAGCTGGAGGTATTCCTCTTCAGCACTACCGATAAGATGGCCGCAAGGGAGATGCTGGACAGGGGATACAATCCAGAGGTCACCGGCTGGAGCAGGGCGAACAAGAATGACATAGATCTTGTGTTGGAGATGGACGGGATCAGAGAGACAGGCATACTGATGTCGGTCTCGGATCCTCACATACTGATAAAGATGGGGCTTACAGGGCGCGAGGCGGCGCGGGAGATGTACCTGAGCGCGCTTCAGTATGCAGTCGACCACGGTCTCAGAACCAGAGCGCATCTTGAGGACATCACACGCTCGGATCTGGAGGGCTTTGTCTACCCTCTTGTGAGGGATATAATCGACATAGACAGGGATTGCACCATCCGCATCTGCGATACCCTCGGATACGGACTGCCATTCGATGGCCTGAACGATCCGTACTCGGTACCCAGCATGATCCGGAGGCTTCGCGAGCTGGGAGTCAGGAACATAGAGACGCACATACACGACGATTTCGGATTTGGCACAGCGAACTCCATCGTCGGATACTGGTACGGAGCAAACTGGTCGAACCTCACATTTCTGGGAATAGGGGAGAGGGCTGGAAACGCGGAGCTTGAGAAGGTTCTGCTGTTTCTGAAGACCAGGGTCGAGGGGTTCGAGAAGTATGATCTCTCATGTTTAACGGAGTTCGCGCAGTTCATGGAGGAGCGGGTGGGCATAAGGGTGCCGAGGAATAAAGCCGTTGTCGGCAAAAACATATTCTCGCACGAGAGCGGCATACACACAGCTGGCGTGATCAAGAACCCATTCACCTACGAGCCGTACCCGCCGGAGATCGTGGGGGCCACCAGGAGCCTCATGATAGGTCCGACATCCGGCAGAGAGGTCCTGAAGCTCAAGGTAGAGGAGGCGCTGAGAGAGCTCATGGACGTGGATGTCAGCATAAACAAGGACGACTGGCGGCTCAATCTCATGCACTCTGAGATAAAGAGGCTGTATGATGAGGAGAAGAGAAGGTCATGCATATCTGACGAGGAGCTGAAGGCGTACGTTGAGAAGTACTTCCTCTTCGAGTCGATATTCGAGAACGAGAGCCATACAAGTGGAGATCCCATGCCGGACTGAGCGAATGGCCAGGAGCGTTCAGCGTCTTGTAGGGAGTGGAGATCGAAAAACTATATCTAGATTGGAATGGAGTGTGTGTATTCTGGATCTCATGCCCGAAGGGGCATGGAGATCCGCTGTCCTGGAATGAGTGGCAGCCTGCACAGATGCTGGGTTTATCCATGAAGCAGGAGGGCACTCATTCTAGGATGAAAAATGGGCGCGAGAGAGGAAGGGCGGCTGCCGCTGGCCGGCATCGGCCGGTGTGGAAAGTCCCCCCACCTCTGGACACACAGGCATCGCGATGATGCGGGGCGAGAGCTCCGGCTCTGGCACAGAAACGGGACTGCGCCGTGATAATGCGATGATGCCGAAAGGCGGAGGTCTCACGGAATGCAGATGAAACGGCGAAACCCTGTGGGTGCAAGCCAAAATAGGGCAGCTCTGGGGGTGTCCAGCCCCTTGCCCGGGTATGGCGCTAAGCTGAATGCCGCCGGAACAGAAGGGGGCTTACTCTCCTGACTCGCGCCCGATCCTCATTGCAGCTCTTGCGATGAGCCTTGCAACCCTTACAGGCTCGGGTATTCTCCCCTCAAGTGTGAACCTGTTCAGCACAGCCCTGGCCTCTTTCAGAGAGATGCCATGTGCTCTGACAAACAGATCATATCCTGTTTTCAGCCTGAGAGCGCTCCGCTCGCCCAGCGCCCTGTATCTCCTGAGACGCTCAGCATCACCGGGGAAGTACTCCTCTATGTATTTCTCAAGTCCATCCGACTCCTCGTAGGTGACGCTGATCACCGGCAGCCCGGTCTCTCTGTGTACCATCTCCGGATCTATTATGTTGAACCAGCTGATCACATTTCCGCTCAGCATTAAAATATTGATGTCGTCTCTATTGAGCTTTCTGTATATCGACAGCACCCCACCGGTCGCGTCCATCCCTCCCACTGTGATCTCCGCGAGCGCGACGCCGTCGATGCGCAGATCCCCGCGCATCACAATGCCTGCCAGCGTGGAGACAGGGTCAGAGCGCACGAAGCTCTCTGCGATCCCCAGCGCCCTTATCCCGGGCTTGTTGACGCGTATGGCCTTCTCGACATGAAAGCATGACATGGAGGTTTGACCTCCTTTGGCGGATCGTTTTCTGGACGAAGCTGAGAGCAGATCAAAGCTTTCAGCCTTTTTGCACGTCTCTCTGTCGCATGCGGGGTTTTCGTGTGGCTTTCTCACGACCTTGAATGGCGTGCTCCATGCACATCGACTGCACGTCGAATTTCATGCATCGACTTCATCGAGGGCATCCGATGGCATCTTAATTTCGGTTCATGCGATATGCTTCTACTAGCGTAGAAGCAGTGGCTACTATAAGTAGCCACTTGTACCTGGCATCGACCAGCTCAAAGATTATGGGCTTAAATATTGGAGTTTGCGCCCCGAAATTCTCTATCATGCGCTCTCAGGCGACAGGTTCTATATACATGCAGATATTGCTTGAGCACCATGAACGAGAAGCTTGAGGAGATCGGATCGCGGATACGTGAGCTTCGAGAGCTCTCAAAGATATCACCTGAGGAGATGGCCGGCCACCTCAAAGTGCCTCTTGAGACATACTGCGGGTACGAGTCAGGCCATCTGGACATACCGGCAAGCCTGCTTTTCAAGATCGCGCAGCGTCTCGATGTCGACATGAGCCTTCTGCTCACAGGCCAGGAGCCAAAGATGAGCATCTTCACCGTGACCAGAAAGGGGGAGGGTGTTGAGGTCGAGAGGAGGAAGCAGTACAGGTATCAAAGCCTTGCTGGGAGGTTCGCCCACAAGAAGGCAGAGCCGTTTATAGTCACCGTCGAGCCGAGATCTGAAAAGCCAGCGGTATACAGCCATCCCGGCCAGGAGTTCGATTACATCCTGGAAGGGACCATAAAGATATACATCCACAACAACGAGATCGTCCTCAACGAGGGCGATTCGATATTCTTCGATTCGTCATACGATCATGCCATGGAGGCTCTCAACAACAGACCTGCCAGGATGCTTGTCATTGTCATGTGAGGGAGGGGCTTTATTTGGCATCGCTTCTGCATAAGTTTGTATCAAGGGTCGAGTTCGACTCGTATGAGGATTTCAGGGACAACTTCAGAATAATAGTTCCAGAGAACTTCAACTTCGCCTATGATGTCGTCGATGTTTACGCTCAGGAACAGCCTGATAAGATCGCTCTGGTCTGGTGCAACGATCACGGAGAGGAGAGGATATTCACATTCGGGGACATGAAGCACTGGAGCGACAGGGCGGCCAATCTCTTCAGGAGCTACGGGATCAGAAAAGGCGACACCGTGATGCTCACGCTGAAGAGCCGCTACGACTTCTGGATCTGCATGGTAGGGCTCAACAAGATAGGGGCTGTGGCCATCCCGTCGACCCACATGCTCAAGGCGAAGGACATCATCTACAGAATAAAAAAGGCGAACCTGAAGATGGTTGTGTGTATCATCGAAGATGGTGTGCCTGATGAGGTTGATCTCGCTCACAAAGAGCTTGGCGAAATCCCTCTGATAAAAGCATTTGTGGGCAAAGAGGATCAGGAGAGGGAGGGATGGATAAACTTCAGGCGCGCGCTTGCTGGCGCATCTCCTGATTTCACGAGACCTGTTGGGGAAGAGGCCACCAGGAACGAGGATGTCCTCATAGCCTACTTCACCTCCGGGACCACTGGATACCCAAAGATGGTGAAGCACGATCAGACATATCCGCTGGGACACATACTCACAGCGAAGTACTGGCAGAACGTCATGGATGATGGACTGCACTACACGGTCGCAGATACGGGCTGGGCTAAGTGCGCCTGGGGCAAGATATACGGCCAGTGGATAGCCGGCTCAGCGGTTTTCGTCTACGACTACGACAGGTTTGACGCGGGAAGGATGATGGAGAAGCTCGCGAAATATAAAGTAACAACATTCTGCGCCCCTCCGACGATCTACAGGTTCATGATCAAGGGGGACATGTCCAAGTACGATTTCTCCACATTAAAATACGCGGTCACCGCAGGCGAACCACTTAACCCATCGGTGTATGAGAAGTTTCTGGAGGTCACAGGCCTCAGGCTGATGGAGGGCTACGGACAGACCGAGACTGTTGTGACGATAGCGAACTTCCCGTGGATGGAGCCGAAGCCTGGGTCGATGGGAAAGCCGGCTCCGGGCTTCGATGTAGTTCTCTTGAAGGACAGCAGGCCGTGCGAGGTTGGCGAGGAGGGCGAGATAGTAATCCGCACAGACAAAGGAAAGCCGGTCGGGCTCTTCATCGACTATCACCTCGACCCAGACAGGGTGAGAAACACCTGGCATGACGGATATTATCACACAGGAGATACCGCGTGGGTTGATGAGGACGGGTACATCTGGTTTGTTGGAAGAACAGACGACATGATAAAGACATCAGGATACAGGGTCGGGCCGTTTGAGGTCGAGAGCGCTCTGATGACGCATCCAGCGGTCCTGGAGTGTGCGATCACAGGGGTCCCAGATCCGATCAGAGGGCAGGTGATCAAGGCGACTGTGGTTCTAACGAAGGGCTACACCCCCTCAGAGGAGCTGAAGAGAGAGCTGCAGGAGCATGTCAAGAGGATCACAGCCCCCTACAAGTACCCGAGGATCGTGGAGTTTGTGGAGGAGCTCCCGAAGACGATAAGCGGTAAGATAAGAAGAGTGGAGATCAGGGAGAAGGACAAGCCGTATCCGATTATAAACATAACGGAATGCAAGGGCTGTGAGCGGTGCGTTCTCGCATGCCCTGTGAACGTGCTCAGGATGAGCGAGGATCTGAACAGCAGGGGCTACAGGTACTCGACGTACTTGGGCGACGGATGCATCGGATGCGGCGCGTGCTACTACACATGCCCTGAGCCGAACGCGCTTGCTGTTCACATACCATCGAAGGGCGAGTGAGACGATGCCATCGAAGATGGTAGCTGGGAATACCGCTGTTGTTATCGGGGCGATGTACGCTGGCTGCGACTGCTTCTTCGGCTACCCAATAACCCCTGCAAGTGAGATTCTCCAGGAAGCGTCCCGGTACTTCCCGATGGTGGGGAGGAAGTTCGTCCAGGCCGAGTCTGAGGAGGCGGCGATAAACATGGTTTACGGGGCGGCTGCTGCCGGCCACAGGGTGCTGGCCGCCTCCTCCGGCCCAGGCATGAGCCTCAAGCAGGAGGGGGTGAGCTACCTGGCAGGAGCCGAGCTCCCGTGCGTCATAGTTGATATCAACAGAGCAGGCCCAGGCCTGGGCAACATAGGGCCTGAGCAGTCGGATTACAACCAGGCTACAAAAGGCGGAGGACATGGCTGCTACAGGAACATCGTGCTAGCGCCGAACTCGGTGCAGGAGATGTGCGATCACACCATCAAAGCCTTCGATCTGGCGTTCAAATACAGGAATCCGGCGGTAGTGCTTGCAGATGGTGTTCTGGGTCACATGGTCGAGCCGCTGAGGTTCCCCGAGAGCGCGACTGTTCCGGTGATAGACACATCATGGGCTGTCTGCGGCACACGGGAGACAAGAGGGAATGTGATAACATCGATCTTTCTCAACTTCGATGAGCTTGAGAGGCACAACATCAGGCTCCAGGAAAAATACAGGCGCATAAGGGAGAACGAGGTCTCCTATGAGACCTACAGGGTGGACGATGCGGATGTGGTTCTTGTATCGTATGGCATAAGCAGCAGGATCGCCAGGTCTGCGGTCGATGCTGCCAGGCGGGAGGGCATCAAGGCTGGATTATTCCGACCAATCTCCCTCTTCCCGTTCCCGGATAAGGCATTAAAAAAGATCGCTGAGAGGGGCTGCAGGCTCATATCTGTGGAGATGAGCGACGGCCAGATGAGAGAGGACATAATTCTCGCCACAGGCGCTGATGTCGAGCTTGTCTCGAGGTACGGAGGCAATCTCATCACGCGCGAGGAGATCGTGAGAAAGATCAGGGAGGTGAGTCGATGAGAAAAGATCTCGGCGGGCATCCTGGCCTTTACAGTGAGTATCCAAGAAAGGGAGGGAGCGCACCGGGAGCGACGCACTACTGTCCGGGCTGCGGCCATGGTATCCTGCACAAGCTCATAGGCGAGGCGATGGCAGATCTCGGCATACAGGACAGATGTGTCCTCCTGAGCCCTGTGGGATGTGCTGTCTTCGCCTACTACTACCTTGACTGCGGCCATGTCCAGGCGGCCCATGGCAGAGCTCCTGCAATAGGCACAGGAATATCGAGGGCCGAGGACGATGCGATAGTTATCTCATACCAGGGGGATGGGGATCTCGCGTCCATAGGGCTCAACGAGACGATACAGGCCGCGAACCGCGGGGAGAAGATGGCAGTCTTCTTCGTCAACAACACGGTCTACGGGATGACGGGCGGCCAGATGGCCCCTACCACATTGGTTGGAGAGGTCACATCCACAACGCCAACCGGAAGAGACCCGAGGGAGGCCGGTTACCCATTGCATATCTGCGAGATTCTGGACACGCTCAAGGCGCCTGTTTACATAGAGCGCGTCTCTCTCTCTGATATCGAGCATATCAGGAAGGCAAGAAGGGCGGTGAGAAAGGCGCTGGAGATACAGAGGGATAAGAAGGGATATGCTTTTGTGGAGCTCCTCTCGCCCTGCCCGACGATACTCAGGATGGACGCTAAGGGGGTTGAGCGCTTCATAAACGAGGAGATGGAGAGGGAGTTCCCGCTGAAGCGCTTCAGGGACAGATCTGCAGAGGCTGAGCCGATTGTGAGGAGCAGGAGCGATTTCTCCAAGGAATCACTGGATCGCATATTCGGGGTGGCTGGAGAGGAGTCGATAGAGCCGATGCATGATCCAGCGTTTGGCATGAGAAGCGTCAGGATCTCCGGTTTCGGAGGGCAGGGTGTTCTCAGCATGGGGCTCGCGCTCGCCCAGGCAGCATATCTCTCGCGCAGGTTCGTCTCGTGGTATCCGGACTATGGGCCGGAGCAGAGGGGCGGCACATCGAACTGCACTGTGGTCATATCAGGAGAGCCGATAGCATCGCCTGTTGTGGACGAGATCGATATTCTGGTGGCGTTCAACCGCCCGTCGCTGGAGAAGTTCTCGTCCAGCGTCAAAGAGCTCATACTCTACGATATGCTTGCAGGTGAGTTTCAGGGAAGCGTGAGATCTGTACCGGTGCCTGCGACGGAGATAGCCACGCAGAAGGGAGCTCAGCAGGCTGCGAACACCGCGATGCTCGGCGCTCTCATGGCCTCCGGCCGTCTGGGGCTGCCTGAGGAATCATTTGTGGGCGCGATAAAGGACGCGTTCTCGAAGAAGCCAAAGCTGTTGCCGCTGAACCTGGAGATATTCAGGGCAGGGGCAGAATGGGTAAGGAAGATGGTCCGATGATCGAATCTGTATGCCTGCATCTCGTCAGGGGTCTTCCTGTCATCGAGGAGGGCGACAGCCTCGCAGATCTGATCCAGTCGAGGTTCGAGCTTCTAGATGGCGATCTGGTCTGCATCGCAAGCACCGTGGTATCAAAATCCGAGGGCAGGGTCAGGGAGCTGAGCTCTTACACTCCGGGAGAGAGGGCGTTAAAGATTGCAAAAGATCTCGGAAAGGATCCCAGGTTCGTTCAGGCGGTTCTGGAGGAGTCCGCTGAGATACTCCTTGACCGCCCGTTTCTCCTGGTCGTCACGAGGTTCGGCCACGTCTGCGTAAACGCTGGCATAGACCAGTCGAACGTGCCCGCAGGGAGGATACTGCTCCTGCCCGAGAACCCATCGCTGAGCGCCGATCGGATACGGAGCGAGCTGAGCAGGGATTGTCCGGTCATAATAACAGATACGTGTGGGAGGCCATTCAGGTTTGGCGTCGCGGGCGTGGCGATCGGCTGGTCCGGCCTCTCCCCCATCAGGGACTGGAGAGGTGCCTCTGATATCCACGGCAGGAAGCTCGAGATAACCCTCGAGGCTGTGGCAGATGAGATCGCGGGAATGGCGAACCTGCTGATGGGCGAGGCCGGGGACTCAACGCCTGTGGTTGTTGTTCGAGGGCTGCCGCGCTTCGATGGCGACGGCAGCGTCTTCATGCCTGAGAAGCAGGATGTGATAAGAGCCATACTGTCAAAATGCAATGAAGCATAACTGCTGACAAGAAACCTCATGCGCTTCTGTCTTTTGGGGCAGAGGAGAGCATCGGTGTGATGGCATCTCTGGGCCAGAGGTATTCAATGCCGCGTCCCATGTTGTTCTGCAGGCAGCTTCGATTCGCGCTCTTGAATCGAAAGCTCCGGCCGGAAAGTGCCCCCAGCGCCTCCGGATCGCACGTGCTGGATCGTGATGCGCACCCCGGAGTTCCGAGAGCTGAGACAAACTCAGCGAAGGCAGGCCGCCTCCTCTGAGCACAAATGATTTAGGCATGCCTGCTCAGAGATCGGATGCTAGGGAACAATCGTCTCTGTGAGGCTGGCATGTGATCCTATAGCGAACGGTCGAATCCGCAGCAATAGCCACAGCGTCTGCACTGCTTTAGATGGTGAGATGATGAATTATGCGGTCCGTGCATCGGGGATATGCAAGGGCTTCAACACGCTCTTCCGTGGGAAAAAAGAGGTTCTAAAAGATATAAATCTCCTGATCGATGGAGAGGAGATATTCGGCATACTCGGCCCGAACGGCTCCGGGAAGACCACCCTTCTCTCGATATTCTCCACGCTTATCTACCCTGACAGGGGCGAGCTCACGATTCTGGGCATAGACGCGCGGAGGAAGACACATGAGGTCAGGAAGCTCATAAACATAAGCACTGGCAAGCCGAACTTTCCCTGGAGCCTGACCGTCAGGGAGAACCTGCGCCACTCAGGCATGCTCTACGGCCTCCATGGGAGAGAGCTCGAGAGAGCTGTTGACTGGTCGATGGAGAGCTTCGATCTCCACCAGTATCAGGACACCCGCTTCGAGAACCTCTCGACGGGTGTGAAGCAGAGGTTATCGCTTGCGAAGGCGATGCTGAACGGTCCGAAGCTTTTATTTTTGGATGAGCCGACGACCGGCCTGGATCCGCAGATGGCCCAGAGAACGAGAGCACTTGTGAAGCGTATTCACAGAGATATGGGCGTCTCTGTTGTCATGACCACCCACTACATGCCGGAGGCCGAGGAGCTCTGCGGGATGATCGCGTTCCTGAAGGAGGGGCGCATCGTCGCCCAGGACACGCCTGCGAGGCTTAAGAGGTGTCTTAAGATTGGGGAGAGGATGCGGATAAGGTACAGGGGAGATATAGATGCGAACGCCCTGAGAGCGATACCGGGATTGATATCGGCAGATCTTTCAGCGGGCAGAGCGGATCTGGTCATCGATAAAAACGAGGTGACCTTCAGCAGGGTCATGCGCACATTACAAAGCGCTGAGATACTCGAGCTGGAGCTTGAAGAGCCGGATCTGGAGGATGTGTTCATTGAGCTTGCAGGGTGAGATCAACAAGTGCCTCTCTGCGGCATACAAGAACTGGATAATCTCCAAGAGGAACGTGTTCACGGTCTTCGAGCTGGTCTTCTGGCCGTTGATCAGCCTTCTCTCCATTGGTCTGATGACCAGGTTCCTGAATATTGGAGGGGAGACGGTCGCATTTCTCCTCGTGGGGGCGATCGGGCTGACGATCCTTCAGATATGCCAGATAGATGTCGCCTACGTTCTGCTGTTCGATATGTGGTCGAAGAGCATAAAGAACACGTTCGTCTCTCCTGTGCGCGGCTACCACCTCGTGCTCGGCGCCCTCCTCTTCGGGATGGTGCGCGGAACGTTTGCATTCACGATACTTGTTGTTATAAGCAGAATCCTCTTCGGCTTCGATTTCCTCGCAGGAGGGGTCCACACAGTTTTGATATTTTTGGCGGGGGTCTTCGCCGTCTCAGCCCTCATAGGAATGATCGTCTGCATCTCGATACTTCTCTTTGGGCAGAAGGCAGACGTCGCGGCTTGGAGCCTGAGCGGGGTGATAATGCTCATAAGCGGGATCTACTATCCGATCAGCATCCTTCCGGATCCGCTCCAGCTCATGGCACGGGCTGTGCCGCTGACGTACTTTCTTGAGTACTACAGATCAGCATACGGATTTGGAGATCACAATATCATGACAGGAGCGGTGATGGTGGCTGCTTACATGATCGTGGGCCTGATCGCACTGGAGATAACGATCGAGAGGGCTAGGAGCACAGGCATACTCCTGCGCCTCTCGGAGTGAGCTGATTGGGATCAGTGACATCATCCCCTTGAGGGGAGAATGTCACTGTTGAATATCCAGGGGCGCCAGCCCATATCGGATAGACCACCTCGGGTTAAAACTTTAAACTGCGTTCGCATAGGGAGACACATGAGCGCAGCTGACGAGATGTTCGACTCTGGATACATGCTGGATCTCCTCAGAGATCTCATAGCCTTCAGGACGGTTGCACCACCTGGAAGCTTCTACCATGAGATAGTGGATTACCTTCTTCCAGTGCTCGGCGAGATGGGGTTTGCGACGAAAAAGCTTGTTATGCCTTCAGACGTCTTCGAGTCGAGGTGCTCTGATCCGCGGCTCTCAGGAGACAGGGTCAATCTGATCGCGGATATGGATCTCGGCAGGCCCGAGTGGCTTGTGATATACACGCACCTCGATGTAGTGCCTCCAGGTGAGGGATGGTCCACAGATCCTTTCTCGCTCACGATCAGAAACGGCAGAGCATACGGAAGGGGCGTCTCAGACTCGAAGGGGGCTGTAGCAGCCCTGATCGCTGCCCTCAGAGGCATTCTGGTCGAGAGAAAGCCGAAGTACAACCTTCGCCTGCTTCTGACGACAGATGAGGAGGTCGGGGGCTACTCCGGGCTCTGCTATCTTGCGGATTCCGGATTGGTCAAAGGAGACAAGATGCTCTGCATGGACGGATTCTCCGATGATGTGGTTATCGGCTCGAACGGCATAATCACATGGGAGGTCATGGTGACGGGAAGAGCAGTGCACAGCGGATCCAGCTTTCTCGGAGATAACGCGATCGAGAAGTCGCTTCCTGTGATCGATGCGATACTCAGGCAGAAGCGCGAGATCGAAAAGAAGAGATCCTCGCTTCCCGCAAGCTCTGTGCTGAGGGATAAGGGTATAGATCGCCTGATGCCGATCCTGAACATAAATGTGATACATGGGGGCATAAAGGAGAACATCGTGCCTGACAGGTGCGTCTTCCGCGGTGACAGAAGGGTGATTCCGGAGGAGAGGATGGAGGATGCGATGGAAGAGCTCGAGGAGATCGTCCAACGCTTCGGCCCGGATGTCAGCTTGAGGATGTGGCCAGGGTATCCTCCCATGAGGATCGATCCGGAGCACCCTTGGGTTCTTGAGGTGAAGGAGGCGGTGAGAAGAGCCTCTGGATCAGAGCCTCACCTGTCCGGAGCACAGGGGAGCCTGGACCAGGCGTATGCGACAGAGGTCACGAAGATCCCCGCAGCAGTATACGGTGTCGGGAGGCAGCTCGAGAGCAATGCGCACGGCATCGATGAGAACGTCAGTCTCGAGGATCTTGTGAGCTACATGCGGTTCATCGGGGAGCTGCTCTAGATCAGAGAGCGAAATTTGCGTGCTGCAGGTGATGGCTTGAAGGTAGTGGCTGTTGTGGGTCACCACAAGTCTGGGAAGACCACACTGATCGAGGCTCTGGTAAAAGCACTCAAGAGGCATGGCCGCGTGGGGACGGTGAAGCACATGCCAGGGCATCATGTCGACCATGGCGACACGCACAGGCATCTAATGGCAGGTGCAGATGTCGTCATCGGCATCGGTCTGGGCCAGATCGTGGTGACCCCTGAGGGGAGCCTCGAGTCTGCCCTCCAGGAGATGCAAAATCGAGGTATTGATTTTGTCATCCTCGAGGGGTTCAAGAGCAGCCAGTATCCGAAGATAGCCATCGGCGGTATAGATGTGCCAAACAAGATGTGTGATGTGGAGGCTGTAAACGATTCCACTGTTGATCATCTGGTGAGCATGATCCTCTCGCTCTGATCAGAGCCGGCTCGATATCCTCAGCGCTTCCTGATGCTGTGTTGAATAATGTTTGAGAATCCGATAGCAGAGGCTGGATTCATACGAATTGCAATTTAGTAAAAATCAATAGCTCTCGACCTTAGAGCTCTTAATTATTCAACACAGCGCTTCCTGAAGATTCTTTTTACGCAATCGCTGATTTGCATTTATGGGGCGCTCTGCCGACCCACGCGGCATTTTTGTATAAATATACCGGTGTTTTCTCCTACATGGGAAATGTTTCTCTAATTTATGGAAAACACTTTATAGCGAGCTGTCCCCTGAGAAAGCGGTGAGGATATTGAGGCACATGCTTGTCTTCCTGATCGTCGGACTGGTGGTTGTGGCCTCACTGGGCTGCATAACAAAAACGCCATCCGAGAACATAACACTCAGAATCGGCTACCAGCCGAGCACCCATCAGATAGCGGAGATGGTCGCGATGGAGAAGGGCTGGTGGCTCGAGGATCTCAGGCCTTTTGGAGTTACAGCAGTCGAGGAGTACGAGTTCCCATCCGGGCCTCCTGAGATGCAGGCGATGCTGGCCGGCAGCCTGGATGTCGCCTATGTTGGGACTGCGCCGCCGATATCTGCGATCGCGGGGGGTCTCGATGCTAAGATCGTTGCCGGAGTCAACACCAACGGCTCTGCTCTTGCGCTTGCTCCTGATAAGGAATACAAAGGCCCCGCGTCGCTGAGAGGCATGAGCATAGCGACGTTCCCGCCCGGCTCGATCCAGGATACTGTTCTCAAAAAGTGGCTGAAGGAGAACGGTGTCGATCCGTCAGAGGTGAAGATACTTCCAATGGGGCCGGGCGACGCTGTGACTGCGATGTTCGCAGGCCAGGTCGACGGCTCATTCCTGCCTGAGCCATCGCCATCGGTGATAGAGATGGCCAACAGGGGACGGGCCGTTGTCTACTCTGGGGAGATGTGGCCGAACCACGCCTGCTGCAGCCTGGTCGTTAGCGGTAAGCTCATCAGGGAGCACCCTGAGCTTGTTGAGCAGATCGTGAAGACGCACATCAAGGCCACAGAGTATGTGTATGCTCATCCCGATGAGGCAGCAAGGATCTATGCCAACCGGACGAAGCAGGATCTCAGCGTTGTGGAGTATTCGATGAAGAACTGGGATGGGAGATGGATAAGCGATCCCCATGTGCAGATCCCATCCACCATGGAGTACGCCAGGGTCAACTACGAGCTGAAGTATATAAGCAGAATGCCATCCGAGGAGGAGCTCTTCGATGTGAGCTTCTACGATAAGGCGAGGGGTGAGTGAGATAAGCAGAGAATCCGGTAAACTCAGAAGGGAGTGGGCTCAGCCCCTCCCACTCATCGGAATGCTGGCTGTATGGCAGATCTCTGCCATGCTCGTGAACGACTCGCTTGTGCTTCCGAGCTTTATCGATGTGGTGGGCGCCTTCGGCTCTAGCTGGGGGGACATATTCTTCCTGGACCTGCCAGTGAGCCTCCTGCACTTCTTCCTCGGGGTATTCGCCGGCATGATCATAGCAATGCCTATTGGGATGAGCATGGGCTGGTCCAGGTCTGTGGACAGGATCGTTGATCCCATAGTAGAGGCGGTCAGGCCGATACCACCCCTGGCCTGGATACCATTTGCGATCGTCTGGTTCGGGCTCACACATGAGTCGGCAGGATTCATAGTCTTCATAGGCGCCGTCTTCCCGATACTGATAAACACATATGTTGGGTTCAGAAACCTGCCCAGGGTTTATGTGGAATCGGCGATGGTCCTGGGAGCGACAAGGGACAGGGATCTGATACGGTATGTGGCGCTTCCATATGCTCTTCCATCCATAGCTGCAGGAATAAGAATCGCGATGGGAATAGCCTGGATGTGCCTTGTTGCAGCTGAGATGTTCGGCGTCAGCACGAGCGGTCTCGGATACAGGATATGGTCTTACTATTATCTTCACAAGATGGATCACGTCCTGCTATACATGATCGTTTTGGGCCTGCTCGGACTATTCATCGACAAGGCGTTCAGGGCCATAATCGAGGACAGGCTTCTCAGATGGCGGGTCGGGCTCACACAGTGAGCACGCCCGGCAATTTTTAAGGTTTGTGTCCGGAGGTTGTCGTATACCATTGTCATGACTGGCTTTTCGCAGACATCGGTCCTTTTTCAATAAACTGGGATATGTCAAACTCATAAGGTTATGAGGGTATGATCCGCAGCTTCTGCAGAGCAGAGCTATATTGCTGGCTGCATGATGTTATGTAGGTGGTTCTTTGAGGATCGGGGATCTGATAGCTGCAGCGAGGGGCGAGCTTGAGGCGGATCTCCTTCTGGAGGGCGGGGAGCTGGTAAATGTCTTCTCGGGGGAGATACACAGGGCTGACGTCTCAATTTACGGCGGATACGTGGCTGGTTTCGACTGCTCGAGCGCCAGAATGGCGATCTCGGTCGAGGACCATCTGATAGCGCCAGGATTCATAGATGCTCATGTGCACATCGAGAGCTCCATGGTGATGCCATCAGAGTATGCGCGGGCCGTCGTCCCGCGCGGGACGCTCGCTGTGATAGCGGATCCGCATGAGATCGCGAACGTCCTGGGCGTGGATGGGATATCTTATCTGCTCAGAAGCGCCGAGAACATACCGATGAGGTTTCTCGTGACAGCGCCATCGTGTGTCCCTGCAACTCCATTAGAGACATCAGGCGCTGCTCTTGGCGTGAGCGAGATCGCCAGCCTCCTCGAAGATCCCCGTGTCGTGGGTCTGGGGGAGATGATGAACTATCCCGGAGTGATACACGGGGATGGGTCTGTGCTCGCGAAGCTGGAGATCGCAGCCACGAAGAACAAAACGATCTGCGGCCATGCGCCAGGGCTGAGAGGGAGAGATCTCCACGCGTATGCTGCCGCGCTGATAGAGGATGACCACGAGTGCACCAGAGCAGAGGAGGCGATGGAGCAGCTCCGCTCAGGCGTACGCATAATGATCAGGGAGGGCAGCGCGGCGAGAAATCTCGATGATCTTGTGGGGATCATCAGGGATCACAACACGCCGAACATCATGCTCTGCACAGACGATCTGGCTCCGAGAGATATCATGCAGAGGCACATCGATCACATGATAAGAAGAATCATAGGTGCCGGCATAGATCCGGTCGCTGCGATACAGATGGCCACGATCAACCCCGCACGCCACTTCGGCCTTCGCAGGACAGGAGCTGTGGCTCCAGGATACAGGGCTGACATCGTTGTTATGAATCATGATTTTCAAGTACGCCGTGTTATCTTCGAGGGCAGAGAGGTGGCCAGGGACGGAAGGCTCACAGAGAGAATTGAATCGAGGAGTGTGCAGCTCAGCAGCAGCATGAATGTGCGGATGCCCATCACACGCGAGTCATTCAAAATCCCAGCATCGGGCAGAATTGCCAGGGTCATCGGCATTGTGCCGAACCAGATTCTGACAGAGATGATCGCTGCGCGCCCCGCTGTGAGGGAGGGAGAGGTCGTCTCAGATACCAGGAACGACATTCTCAAGATCGCTGTGATTGAGCGGCACAGGTCCACAGGCAATGTGGGGCTTGGCCTTGTGAGCGGGTTCGGATTGAAGAGAGGTGCGATCGCGAGCTCTGTCTCACACGACTCCCACAACATCACTGTCGTTGGAGTTGAAGATAAAAGCATGCTCAGAGCTGTTGAATCCCTGATATCCATGGGGGGTGGCTGGGTTGCTGTCAATGGGAAGATGATAGCTTCTCTGCCTTTACCGATCGCGGGCCTGCTCTCTGAGCGATGCATGGAGGATGTGGTTGAGGGCGCGGAGGATGTGATATCTGCGTCTCACTCTCTTGGATCTGAGCTCGAGGATCCATTCATGACTCTCTCATTCCTCGCCCTGCCGGTCATACCCGAGCTCAGGATCACAGACAGAGGCCTTGTTGATGTGAGGGAGTTCAGGCACGTTCCTCTATTTCTGGAGTGACTGGATGCGATGTCCGGGCCGGATATATGGTTCAGGTGGAGCAGGAAGAACAGGTACACGATAGCAGCTCTGCTCCCGCTCGTGAACGGCGCCAGGCTTGCGGATGGTCCAAGGCCTGGAATAATGCTCTACAGCATTGCGACTCCGCAGGCGGAAGAGGTCTACAGAGAGGTCGATGCAGCCCGCAGTTCAGGCATGAGATCCGTATTCATCGCTGGCGGGCCTCACCCATCTGCAAGGCCTGAAGAGGTCCTCAGGCACTTTGATTACGTGGTGATCGGAGAGGGGGAGGAGACGCTGCCAGAGCTCATCGATGCTCTCCGATCGGGCCGCGATCCAGGATCTGTAAAGGGCATAGCATATATGAAAGAGGGAGAGACTGTCGTGACAGAGCGCAGGGGTTTTGTTGATCTAGATCGATACCCCTCTTTCTCACGCCCACTTCTCGCGCCGATCGAGATAAGCAGGGGATGCCCATGGGGATGTGCATACTGTCAGACTCCCAGGCTCTGCGGGAGCGTCATGCGCCACCGCTCCATCCCATCCATTCTCAGCCATGCGCGGATGCATATGGATATGAGGTTCACGTCTCCGAACGCGCTCGCATACGGCTCAGACGGTCTCAGACCGAGACTGGAGAAGGTCGAGCTGCTTCTCAAAACACTATCAGAGCTCAGGAGGCCGATATACTTCGGCACGTTCCCATCAGAGGTGAGGCCGGATTTCGTCTCAGAGAGAGCGCTCGAGATCATAACCATGTACTGCAAGAACCGGACGCTCAGCATAGGAGGGCAGTCCGGAAGCGACCGGATTCTGAGATCGATCAACAGAGGTCATGGTGTGCATGATATCGAGATCGCATGTGAGCTCTGCATGGATCATGGGATCGTGCCGAATGTAGACCTGATACTCTGCCTTCCCGGGGAGAGCGAGGAGGACCAGATGCTCACGGTCGAGCTTGCGGAGCAGATAGTTGGGATGGGGGGCAGGGTCAGGGCCCACAGGTTCATGCCTCTGCCGGGAACACCGCTGGAATCTCAGGAGCCATCGCCGCTCCTGAGGGAGGCAGAGCTCAGGCTTGGCCGGCTGGCGCTGGCCGGAAAACTGAAGGGAAGGCTGCACTAGAGGTAGAACTGCCTGAACGGGAGCATGTAGCTGTCCTGGAGCTCGTATCTGATCAGTATCTCCTTTGGACGCACCTCTATCTCCCTGACGGCCTGCGAGAACATGTACCAGACGTATCCTCTCTGCGGTATCTTGTACTTGTCGGGAAGCGTTGAGGCAAAACCTGACGCGTTCAGTATGTATGTGCGCAGGAGCTCGCTGCCCGACGCGAACAGGAACGGCAGGCTCAGCTTATCAAGCGCCTCAGCGCTCTTTCCCTCAAGCCTGAGCCGCTCCAGAAGAAAGTCACGGATCTCCTCCTCGTTTATGACAAGCTCTCGCATCTCGCTCATGGTATCACCCTTAGAGAGTGAGAGGTGGATTATAAAATTAGCTGCTTTGCATCAGAACGCCTCATGTGAGCGGACATGAGATTATGTGCTCGAGGGCGACTTCCTACCCTGAAGAGCGGTCTTCTCGCTTCGCACCCCCCCAAAGATCATGTGGCATCGTCTAGGTGCAGGCAGACTCCTCAGGGAGCTCGGTGATTCGAGCACACGACCGAACGGGGCTTCAAACTCATGTCTCAGCCGGAAGAGCATGCTACACTGTGATCTTCCTGTACATCATCGCGTGAATGCTGCTGATTCCGAAGATCTTTGATATCCTCCGGAGGTCCTCTGGAGATGGTGAGGCGGACCTGGCTGGAGGCACCGGCCTGCACTCCCTCGCAAACACACATCCACCACGCATCCTCGCACACGCAAAACCGCCTGCGTTTCCATTCACGAAGATCTCCCCGGATCTCATCTCTGTCGCCGTGAAATCATCCGTGTCACCATGGACAACCACAGTCCCGCCAGAGAGGAGAACCCCTGTGTTTCTGCCCGAGCTGCCGTGGATCTCGAGAAAACCCGCGCGCATGAGAATTCCGGCGCTCATTCCGGCATTCCCGAAGACCTCGATCCTCCCCGGAGATCCGTTTCTCGCCCCTATCGTCTCTCTCGATATACCATCGGATATCCTGAGAACGCGATCAGAGAGCTCATTTGGACGGAGCGGAGAATACCCCTTCTCCACGAGCTCTGTTATGGAGACAAACCTCCTGTATCCAGAGAGATCGCTCTCCACCTCTATGACATTTCCCAGCGGCTCCTCGACCCTGCCGCTGACGTAGATCGCGCCTCTGATCATTGAGATCCCCATTCTCGGGCCCACGTCACCATCTACAATTACATTCCCTACATCCACAGCGCCACCGCCCCCGCCCAGCCTCATCAGATCCACGCCCATGCTTGAGCAGAGCCTGCTCCCGGCGTCCCCTACGAGCTTCACGGTCTCGCCGCGCCTGAGCGCATCCACCAGGGACCTGTAGCTCCATCCATCGATCCTGGCATCAGGATCGAAACGCGAGCCCCTGTGCTGCCAGTAGAAATCGAAGGTGAAATCACAGAGACATTTCTCGCCTGATGTCCGGATGGTGATCATCGAATCGATCTCCTGGGATGAATTCAGATGGCATCCCGGCGTTTTCAACATTCCATGATCCATTATGCCGTATCTCATGCACGCTCAGCATACACACTCTCGATCTCTCCGCATATAACATCCCAGTCGTACCGCCTGGCGATCTCCCTGCACCTTGCGCCCGCTGCTTTAGAGAGATCGAGCGCAGCCCGGATCGCATCCGCAAGCGAACCCGGCGAAGGCTCTGCGATCACACCTGTCTCAGGGGTGAGAAGGTCGCATGCAGCGTTCATCCTGTGGCGGACCGTGACCACAGGAACCCCGCATGCCATCGCCTCCAGCGCGGCCATACCGAACCCCTCCCTTGTTGATGGGAGCACAAACGCCCTTGAGGACTTTATCAGGGAGATCGCATCCTCGTATCTGAGAAAGCCGCTGAAACTCACCCTCTCATCCAAGCCCAGCGATCTGGCGAGGGCATGAAGCCGTGGCGCCTCCGGCCCCTCACCGATTATCAGGAGCTTCACGTCTGAATCCAGCAGGGCGATGGCCTCCAGAAGCATGTGCAGATTCTTGTGAGAGATCAGCCTTCCTGCGAATACAATATCGTGCTCCGAATCCGCGGGCCTGATCGATTGTATGTGCTTGAAGTCTATTCCGTTCGGAACCACAATGCTCTCAGCCCCCAGTCTCATCAGCTCTCTCCCTGTCATCTCAGAGACCGCTATGTTGTTGCTGGTCAGCATCGCAGCAGCTCTCTCAACGGCCATTCCAAGATATCCTGACCTGCCCAGGTAATCAATCCAGTACTCGCCCCAGATCTCGTGCCATGTTATGAAGAACGATGCGCCTCCGGAGCGAGCTCTCGCTGAGAAGCATGAGAGGTAGGGAAACTCCTGGCAGTCGATCACATCGTATCCACCTTCAAGATTTCTCAGAAGACCAAGAGAGAAGAGAATGGCCTGTTTCACCGACCTTTTATTTTTGGTGTATAAAGGATGTGGGGGGCAGACGCCGTGATGCCACACATCGCCGAGCTTTATGTGTTTATCACCCTCCCACCATCTGGCTCCGTAGCAGTGGACCTCATGCCCCCTCAGGGCGAGCCTCTGCGAGAGCTCGTAAACCCTCCGCTCGGCGCCTCCCTTGATCCAGGGATAAACTGCGTCATAAACATATGCGATTCTCATCGCGACCTGCCCCGCTCTTCAAAATGCACGCTCTGTCACTCCCTGCCATCCGTGAGCAGGAAGAGGCTTATGAGCATGCCTGAGAATATCGTCTGGATCCCGATCATTGAGAGAACCATCGCGATCATCGCGCTCTGAACCTCCGCAAGAGATCCGAAGCCTGCGCTGAGCCAGCTCATAAGCACCTTACCACCAATGGCAATGCCTGCGATTATGAATACCATTCCCAGAAGAATCTCCTTCTCCAGGGAATGATAGCTCAGCAGCCTCTCCGCCAGCCAGCTGCTCGCGATTCCGTGCATGGCGCCGAATATGCTGAAGTGAACGCCAGCCAGAAACGTCTGGTAGCCGATGAAGAGCATCATGATCCCCAGGATGAGAGAGTGCATCCGGAGCTCGGAGGAGCGGGATACAAGAAGAACTCCGGCAGTGAGCATCATGCCCAGAGCCATGACCAGAGCGCCGGGCGCTATCAGAAACGGGATCGGCTGGTAGAGCATCATGAATCTCAGGTGGCGCCAGCCGTCTGAGAACGAGCGGAGCTTCGATCCACCCCTTCGCCTCGGGTAGTAATCGATCGGCGCCTCGGCGATCCTGAGCCCCCGCCGGGATGCCTCGACAAGCATCTCCGAGGCGAACTCCATGCCAGCGGTTCTCAGCTGCATCTTCTCCAGAGCATCCCGCCTTATCGCTCGTAGCCCGCAGTGCGCGTCCGATACCCTGATCGAGTAGAGGTGGTTGAGGATCCAGGTGAGAAGCGGATTCCCGATGTATCTGTGAAGCGCCGGCATCGCCCCTGGGTGTATCCTGCCGCGAAGCCTGCTGCCCATCGCCAGGTCCGCGCCGTCGTCGAGCAGCTCCAAAAGCCTGGGGATATCCTCAGGGGCGTATGTCAGATCACCATCCATGAGGACTATGTAATCTCCGGATGCCGACTCGAAGCCCTTTAGGTACGCCCTTCCGTAGCCTAGGGCCTCAGATCTCACAACCCTTGCCCCCTGGCTCTCCGCTATCCTGGGGGTTTCATCATCAGAGCTGTCTACCACGATTATCTCCCACTCAGAGGCAGCTCTTTCAAGAACAGCGCGCGACCTCCTTATGCATTCGCCGATCGTGTCCGCCTCGTTCAGGGTGGGTATGATGAGACTGACTGAGCGCACATACGGCAATGGCATGAGGGAGTTATAAGATTTTGTGAGTACCGGAGCGCGGCTGGGTCACAGCATGCGAATCATGCCACCAGCATCTGAATCTCATTGCTGTTCTGCTCCCACGGCCGGCCTCGCACAGAGGGAACGTGCAGGCTGACGGCATCACAGAACTCTGAGGATCCAGATCACCCATATTCATTTTGGCAGAAAATCGCCTGCTCTGCCTCGCACGCCCTCAGCACGAGAAAAAAAATATTTTTATTTTTTAGTTTACCCTGATGACCTTGAGCAGGGAGCAGACCGGCACGCCTGCGATGCTGTCCACGCCCCTCTTGTCGATCAGCACCGCTATGACATTCGTCTTGGCGCCGTGGTCATCCAGGTATGCGACCGCCTCCTCCAGGGTCCTGCCTGATGTTATCACATCATCCACGATGACGCACTCCCTGCCATTGACGTCGGCAAAGTTCGTGCTCAGGTTCCCATGGGGTTTGACGTCCTGCGATGCCATCTGCTTTGTGGGCATGTAGACTGCAAGCCCAACGCCCATGTGGTTCGCGACCATGCTCGCCAGGGGCACACCGCTAAGCGCCACGCCCACGACCATATCGATGTCAAGCTCCTTTTCGTCCAGGAGATCGAATATCATCTCTGAGAGCGCCTGGGCTATGTGGCTCAGCCTGTAAGCGCTCCTCCCTATCATCGACCAGTCCACCGAGATGTCCTTCGGCCCGGGGACTGTGGCGCGCTCGGCATGCGTGAGAAGCCAGGTTACGGTCTCCCTGGAGACGTTCAGCTCCTCGGATATCTGGCCCTCTGAAAGGCCCTCAGACTTGAGCTCTGTGGCCTTCTTTATTAGATCCTCTATATTCTTCATGATCATCCCTTCTTTCTTCTTTTAGGAGGTGTTCCGCATACAGGGCAGAGATCACCCTCAAATGCTCTGCCGCAGCCGGGGCATCTCTGTGTGCGCTTTATGAACCGCCTTATTCCACGCTGGACGACCGGCTCAACCTTGAGACCCAGATGGACAGCGACGTTCTGGAGCGCATAGTCGTCTGTGGCAAGCGCTGCATCATACTCAATTGCCTTCGCAAGGACCTCCAGATCTGTCTGTGAGAGTCTACAGAGATCACCCGTCTCTCTTGCTGCCTCTGTCGCCCTTTTCAGGGTCTCCTTTGTGGGTGGTTCGATCCTCACATCCGAGATCTGCAGCTTGATCTTAGATCGGATGTCCTTGAGCTCCTGCTCCACCGAGGGAACCGTGATCACCTCTCCCTTCAGCGGCTTTCCAAGTATGAACACAGAGGCGTCTGCAACTATATACACACTGATGCCATTGAGCTAATAGTACTTGGACTTTTTCAGTACCGATGCAGAACTTTCAGAACAAATCCAGATCTCATGCATTAAAAGAATGCCGAAGACCTGTGAGGTGAAGAAAGGTTTCTCTCTACAAGGACTGCGGTAAGGGGCTCTCTGATCTGTGGAGCTGTAGACCGCTGGAACAACCTGTGTGAGATGTTCGCGCTCGCTGCAACGCCGGAGGATGTTGTTAGGACAGCCCTCAAAGACTCCCACAAAGTTAATAGGAGCATTCCGCCCATTTTTAATATATGTACAGGGACGAGCTTGCAGAGCGTGTTGCGAGGAGGATCAACCCCAGGGAGGGCGCTTGCGGCACCTGCCACGCCATAGCTGAGGAGGTGTGTGCCACAGGGGGTTCCATCCTCGCATACGAGCGTCCTTCAGGAATACTCGCCAGGATAACAGATGACAGGGGTGAGGTGATCGGGGAGGGTTTCGGCATCGTCTGGTCACCCGCAGTCCTCGCAGCAGAGCTGGATGCGGGCATAGTCCCCGCTGAGCTTGAGGATCGTCTTAGAAGAGATGGAACGAGCTCCCAGGATATTGTGGAGAGGGTTGCAGCGCTATTCGGCTACGGCAGGGTTGTGACTCCGGCAGTCCTGGCGCTGAACATGGTGAAGGAGATGGGCGGAAGGACACTGATCAGGCGCGAGGGGCTGGGCGTCGTGGCAACCTTCTTCGACTCAAAGGGAGATGTGATCGCATCATCCCCTCCCTCTTACTGCCCGACATGCGCGGTCACTATAGCCGCCGCGATCACTCCGGAGATCGCAGATCGCATTAAAAAAGCGCTTGATGGAAAGCCGAACACAGGCAAGAAGAAGCTTGATCTCGGTCTAGAGAACAGGTACGAGATAGAGCACGGCCACGTCCGTGTCACCCTGGCAAAGGGCGATGAGGTTCTGGCCAACAGAGTTCTGGGGTGCTGCATGGCATACGCCACTGTGAAGGCCGAGATCGTCGCAGGGCTTGTGCCGCAGGCGAGCGCAGAGCAGTTCAAGCTCTACTGCAACCTCTGCCCGTTCAAGCACTGCTGGATGGACAAGTCGATGGGCGCCACAGGGAACATCATTCTACAGAGACTCACAGAGATCGGCGCTGAGATCGAGGTGTCCGCGGAGGGCTACATAGTCGCAAGGCTCGCAGGAGAGGAGATCGAGGGGCGCGGCACCCTCTGCTCTCTGAGCGCCCTGACCAACATGCTTCTAAAGGGGGACGCGGAGAGGATCCTGAAGCCGTCAGCGGCCAGGAGATGGTGAGTTGCGACTGAGATCCTGCCTGAAGAGGTACAAGAAGGACACACACCGTGCTCTGCCTCCAGAGGAGACGCTCGAGATCGTGGAGAGGAAGATGCCTGCAGCCGGAATAACAAGGGTTGCGGATATCACCAATCTCGACCGGATAGGCATACCTGTATTCACCTCGATAAGACCAACAGCAGAGAAGGGCGCAATATCCGTTTACAATGGAAAGGGCGCAACCCCGACCGAGGCGAAGGTCTCTGCCATAATGGAGGGCATCGAGAGGTACTCTGCCGAGCTCCGCAATTCTGATCTCAGGATTGCCAGGTTCTCAGAGCTCAGGGATAACGCGCTGGATCCAGCAGAGCTCATACTGCCGAGAGGCGTTGATCCAGATGCAGAGATCCCCTGGGTGATGGGATACGATCTCATAGGTGACGAGGAGATTCTGGTTCCGGCGAATGCTGTATTCCATCCACTGCCATCAAGCTACACGCGTCTCTTCAGGACAAACACCACAGGCCTCGCATCGGGGAACCAGCTGGAGGAGGCGATCTTCCACGGGCTCGCAGAGGTCGTCGAGAGGGATGCATGGTCGATAGCGGAGCATGCCAGGAGAATGGGGCCGCTGCTTCGATACAACGGCGACGGCCTGGCAGGGGAGCTTCTCGAGATGTTCCAGCGCGCAGAGGTACAGGTTTACGTGAGGGATATAACAAGCGATGTTGACGTTCCAACATTTGCCGCGGTCTCAGATGACCTGAAGCTGAAAGATCCCGCGCTCCTGACCGCAGGGATGGGCACTCATACCGACCCTGAGGTGGCGCTGCTGAGAGCGCTCACAGAGGTCGCGCAGAGCCGGCTCACACAGATACATGGCGCCCGGGAGGATACTGTGAGCGCAGACTTCAGGCGAATGATGGGATACGACAGGCTGAAGCGCCTGAACAGACACTGGTTCGAGCACGAGCACGAGGAGGACTTCAGCTCCATAAAGTCTTATGATACCGATGATTTTCTGGATGATATAAGACACATGCTCGATCGGCTTCAGGCAGCCGGATTTGAGAGGGCGATAGTTGTGGATCTCACAGCTCCTGAGATAATGGTGCCAGTGGTCAGGGTGATAGTGCCGGGGCTGGAGATATCGGCTGTGGATCCGGAGAGGGTTGGCAAGCGGTGCAGGAATGCCAAGGATCGTCGTGTTTCTGGGCCCAAGCATGCCTCATGACGAGGCGCGCTCCGTACTCGATGCGGATTACAGGCCGCCGGCCAGGCGTGGCGACGTTCTCGCAGCTGCAAGAGATGGTGCGGACATAATATGCCTGATAGATGGAGTCTTCTTCCAGGACTCCTCTGTGGCGCACAAGGAGATCCTCGAGGCGCTGCAGATGGGCGTTAGGGTCATCGGCGCCTCCAGCATGGGAGCTCTGAGGGCAGCTGAGATGGATGTCTACGGCATGGAGGGCGTCGGCGAGATCTACAGGGCATACAGGAGCGGAGAGATAGTCGCTGATGATGAGGTCGCCCTGGTATTCGATCCGGTGACGCTTGAGCCGCTCTCCGAGCCTTTGGTCAACATCCGCCACAACCTCAGGCTTGCTGTTAATGAGGGCTTCATAGATGAACAGACCGCCGCAGATCTGCTTGAGATTGCGAGGGCAAGGTACTTTCCGTCCAGGAGCTATGAGAATATGATGAAAGATGCCACCGGCAGGATTCCGGGGGAGAAGCTTATTCAATTCAGGAGATTCCTTGAGAGCAGACGGGCGGATCTCAAGAGGGAGGATGCCATAAGAGCGCTGACAAGGGCTGCAGAGGCGGCCAGAGAGCTCACCGCCAGCTCTTGTTCCAGCAGTTAGGACGATAGCAGGGCTAATCCCCGCCTTTGAAAAGGCGGGATACAGCCCGTGCCTGCCGATAAATATATACGCATGGTGACCATATGTATAGCACAGGATGACTAAGCAAGAGCATTGGATAAGCGCGAGAGGATGCGTCTATAACATATATTACCATTTTGTATGGTCAACAAAATACCGAAGGAAGGTTCTTGTCGGATCAATAGCCGAGGAGCTTCATTTGTTACACGAATCGATCGCAAAGCAGAAGGGGATTACATTAATCAATCAGGAGATTATGCCTGATCATGTTCATCTATTCGTGACGGCTCATCCGATATTTGCTCCAGCTAATATTGCTAAGATCTTCAAAGGCATCACAGCGAAGAAACTCTTTGAAAAGTATCCTGAACTGAGAACCCGGCTTTGGAATGGTCATCTATGGAACCCGTCATACTATGTCGGCACTTGTGGCGATGCCACCAAAGAGGTCATTGAACGCTATGTAGAAATGCAAAAGGTGAAGTGATTTGCTAAAAGTGTTTCGATATAGGATCTATCCTACAAAATCTCAGAGAACTAAGCTGGCTAAGACCTTGGAGCTTTGTCGATGGACCTATAACGAAATACTTGC
>Ga0272448_1000927_pt1 | contig 42022 bp, 32 predicted proteins | sample YNPCB0191_FD_202220 | JGI IMG/M metagenome (GOLD analysis project Ga0272448, IMG submission 202220) | Hot spring sediment microbial communities from Yellowstone National Park, WY, United States - YNP-CB-019-1 | ecosystem: Environmental > Aquatic > Thermal springs > Hot (42-90C) > Sediment...
CCATGATCCGTATTTTAGCGTCTGGTCGTTCGACGATGCGCTGTACGAAGGCTGGACCCGGCATTGGACCGGGGCAGTGCATGGGATGGCCGGGCTGATCCGGGTGGATGGCAAACCGATGCGGTTTATGGGCCGACCCCTGGACGTGCCGCCGCAGGCCAAAGGCGCTGCCGCCGCCAAAAGCGCTCCCGCTGCCAAAGGCGATTCCGCCGCCAAAGACACCCCGCCGTCCAAAGAGCAGCCGATTCCCGATGTCCGGCAACTGTCCTGCCAAGTCCTGCCCACCCGGACGATCTACCGCTTCCAGGCTGGTCCGGTGGAACTCAGCATCACCTTCCTCACGCCCGCTTTGCCGGACGAGGTGGATGTGCTGGCTCGGCCGGTAAGTTATGTGATCTTTGAGGTGCAAAGCCAGGACGGCCAGCCGCACCAGGTGGAACTGTATTTCGACGCCACCGGCGAACTGGCCGTCAACACGCCGGATCAGCCCGTTGTCTGGCAGCGGCAAGAGGCGGCAGGCGATCCGCCGTTGCAACTGCTGCGGATCGGCACGAAAGAACAGCCGATCCTACAAAAACGCGGCGATGATCTCCGGATCGACTGGGGCTATCTGTACCTGGCTGTACCGAAGGTCAAGGATGTGGCTACGGTCATCGGGCCAGCGGACCGGCTTCGGAAGTGTTTTACGGCCGGTCAGCCGCTGCCCACCGAAGATGACCCTCGGCAGCCGCGGGCGGTGCAGGATGATTGGCCGGTGCTGGCCTGTGCCTTCCATCTGGGCCAGGTGGGCCAGAAGAGGGAAACCCGCTGGCTCATGCTGGCCTACGACGACCAGTATTCGATCCAATATCTGGAGCAGAACCTTCGGCCGTGGTGGCGGCGGGATGGGCTGGATGCACCGGGGCTGCTCCGCCGGGCCGCCGAACAGTTGCCCAAACTGGCCCAGCAATGCGAAGCCTTCGACCGGGCTCTGATGGCCGATTTGGAGAAAGTGGGCGGGCCCGGATATGCGCCGTTTTGTGCCCTCGCCTATCGCCAGGCCCTGGGCGCCCATAAACTGGTCCAAGGGCCGGACGGCCAATTGTGGGCCTTCTCCAAAGAGTGTTTCTCCAACGGCTGCATCGGCACGGTGGATGTGATTTACCCGGCCGCTCCGATTTTCCTGTTGCTCAATAACCAGTTGCACAAGGCGGCCCTTCGACCGGTGCTTCATTATGCCCAGAGCGGGCGCTGGAAGTTCCCCTATGCCCCGCATGATCTGGGCACCTATCCGAAAGCGAACGGCCAAGTCTATGGCGGCGGCGAAAAGAGCGAAGAAAATCAAATGCCGGTGGAAGAATCGGCCAATATGCTGATCCTGGTGGCCGGGGCGGCCAAACTCGACGGCCATGCGGAGTTCGCCAAACCCTATTGGCCCTTGCTGGACCAATGGGCCGACTACCTCCGCCAAAAAGGCCTGGACCCGGAAAACCAACTCTGCACCGATGATTTTGCCGGGCACCTGGCCCACAATGTGAATCTGTCGGCCAAGGCGATCGTGGCTTTGGCCTGTTATGCCGAGCTATGCCGAATGGCCGGCCGAGATACGGAGGCCCGCTCCTACCGCCAATTGGCCGAGCAGTTTGTCCAACAGTGGATCCGCATGGCGGACGACGGGGACCACTATCGGCTGGCCTTTGACCGGCCCGGCACCTGGAGCCAAAAGTACAACCTGGTGTGGGACAAAATCTTCGCCCTCCGCCTTTTCCCGCCGGAGGTCGTGCAGAAGGAGATCGCTTTTTACAAGACGAAGCTGAACCTGTTCGGCCTGCCGCTGGACAATCGGTCGCTTTATACGAAGACGGATTGGCACGTCTGGACGGCCACGTTGGCCGATCAGCAGGAAGATTTTGAATACCTGATGCGGCCGGTGTATGAATTTGTCCACTTTACCCTGCCCCGGGTGCCGATGACCGATTGGTACTGGACGCATAACGCCGGTCGAGTCGGTTTCCAGGCCCGGCCGGTGATCGGCGGCGTGTTCATCCGGGCCTTGGCCGACCCGCAGGTGTGGTCCCAATGGGCCAGGAAAAAACCATAGCCCTGGCCGCACGGCCCCAACCGGACAATCCTGCCGGTCCGGATGGGCCGGACACACACAGCCCTACTACCTTGACGGAAACCTTATCGTATGGCGGCGAAACACTCCGAGGATTCTTTCCCTCAGCAGCAGGCGACGACGGGAGAATTCCGGTTTGTGGTCTTAGAGCACGATTCGCCTCGGGGTCGGCATTGGGATTTGATGCTCCAGCAGGGAGATCGGCTTCGCACCTGGGCCTTGGCCGCGCCGCCCGATACGCCCGGCCCAATCCCCGCTGAACCCTTGGCGGACCACCGGCTTGTGTATCTGGACTACGAAGGCCCCATTTCCGGCGGCCGAGGCACGGTGCGCCCCTGGGACAAAGGGACCTATCAACCCCTGCATCCAGCCGATCCAAGCCAACCGGAAGAAATCTATCTGCTGGAAGGCCGGCGTCTCCAAGGTCAAGCCAGCCTCCTGCCGCCTACGCCGCCCTCCTCCCAATGGGAGTTTCGCTTTCGGCCGAGCTAAGCCGTTCCTTTTTCTCCACTCTTTTGTATCCATAAAAAAAGAGCCTGCGCCGGTTGTCCGACCAGGCTCTGCACACAAAGGAAGGGGCTACACAAATCCGATTAAACCAATCCCCTAAGAATTGCCCAGATTGTTGCTGGGGAAAAAGGTGTGGTTTTCTTCTTTTTAGTGCGTTACCGCATAGACGATGACGTTCGTGCCGATCTGCATGGCCGACTCGTCTTTGTAGCCGTAGCTGTAGGCGTGCGGGAATTGCTCCCAGCCGTTGCCTAGGTCGTACCGGCTATAAACCACGGCCAATCGGCCATCGATGGTGATGCCTTCCAGTTCGGGAGCTTCGAACGGGCCGAAGTCTTCCCGCACCCGCGGGGTGTATTCCACCCGCCGGATGTCGTAATGGATGTGATAGATCGGATGATCCAACGGGATTTTCTTAAGCGGATACTTGTCCGCATCGGCGCCGAAGACCTTGGCGATCTCTCGGCGGAAGGCGGTGTCGAAGGCCAATCGGCCGCAGCAAGCGTCGGCCAACAGCATTCCGCCGGCCATCAGATAGTTGCGTAGCCGGCCGCGGTCCTCTTCGCTCCAGACGAACTCTCGATGACCCGTCATGTAAAGCAGCGGATAGGTGGTCGTCTTGGGGTCTTTCAGTTGGACGTTTTCCCGTCGGAACTTCACTTCCAAGGTGCTGTTGTCCCGCACATGCTTCAGTAGGTTATGGACCGCCGAAGGATCTGGGTCCCAATCGCCCTCGTGGATCAATTGGGCCATGACGAAATCGTCCCGGGTCGGCGCAGTGGCCTCATGATAGACCTTGGTGGTGCTCAGGAACCGGCCTAGTTGGAACATGCCCAAAACATAAGTGATGATATTGGCGCCGACAAACCGGGCCTGGTCGATCACCACCCGGAGGCCCCGGTCGTGTTCATGGCCGTCCCAGCCGCAGGTCAGATCAATCGGCGAAAAGATCACGCCGGTCCGGCAGCCGAAGTCGATCCCCTCCAGGCAGGGTTCGCCTACTTCGGTGGAACCGTCCGCTTTTTTATAGGTGAGATTGCCCAGTTTGTAGTATGCGGCATAGATGGGATCATCGGGCAGCAGTTTGCGCAAGGGTCGGCCTGGGAAGGTCTGTTCCATTTCTTGACGGAAAGACTCGGCGAAATCTTTCCAGCCGCAGCAGGCATCGGCAATGATCGTACCACCGTCCAGGACATACCGGGCCAATTGCTGGCGAACTTCGTCGGTCAGGGAGAACTTATTGTGCCCGGCAAACAGCAGAGCCGGCAATTCCCGGGGATCAAACGAGAAGTGCTGGAAGTCGGTCTCCATAGACCGGTAATTGATGCCCAACTTCTCGTTGGTCCACAGGAGCAGGGTGTTCAGGTCGGCCGGGTCGGTCATCCAGTCTCGGTACTGGGTGCGTTTGCCCTCTTTGGTGATCCAGCGGACCGGTCCGAGGGCCACTTTGCCGATCAAGGCCGGCGGCGCGGGCGGACGTTTCTTTTCCGTCCGTCGCAGAGGCGTAACCGGCAACGGTAGCGGGGCGAACCCTTCGGCGCCGGTCCGGCTATGCTTTTGGGCCTTGGGCGGCGGACCGCAGTCGATCGGCCCCGAATTTTCCTCAGCCCCCAGGACCCAACCGGCCTGACCTAACACGCCCGCTGCCGGGCCGGCCGTGGCCGTCAAACCAATCCGCTCCAAAAAACGCCGACGAGAAAGTTCCTGTGTCATGGCTTTTTCTCCCATCTCTGCCAAAGAAGGTACCGCCGATTCTTTTGCCGCTCCGGAAAGTAAACCTATTGAGAAACTTTTTCCTCCCATATTTTAACCCGGCCAAGTGGGGAAAACACTACCCAAAAAATCTGCATGGGGGCGGAATTTTATTCCCGTCGAAACATTACTTACTTTATGTCTAAAGTTTGTTTTGCCTGCGGTCCATTTTATTTCCCCCAACCGGGGGGAATCGAAGGGGACAAATCGCTGATCGGGACGTCCGCTCCCTAACGGGCGTGGCGCGGTATTCTGCCCTACTCCCTCTGTCCTCCCCAATCCAAACCGTTCCTCAGCGGTCGCATCGCAGGATTGCTTCCGCCCGAGCTCGGACTAGCGTCTCCGAGGCTCTCCCAGCAAAAGCTCCAGGTGTTGTTGCAAGGTCTGCCGGTCCAGGGCGGTGCAGTAGAGGGCGATTTCGTCGAGAAGGCCTGCCCAGGGGTAGGCGTGGGAGCCGTCTTGATCGAATCCTTTGCCAATGCCCAGTCGGCTGGTTGCCGGGATACCAATCAATTCTTGGTTCTTGACCACCCATTGGAGGGTATTTTCTCTTCGGGTCAGGTTGGCTAGATAGGTATTGAGTACGGTGGTTTGTTTTTGCGGATCGGCCTGGAAGGTGCTGGCCAGGTAATACCACTCTCCGGGAATTAAGGAGACATCCGCTTCATACCAAGGCTCGTCCGCATCGAACAGGTGGAGGATATGGCCTTCCGCGCCTACGGCCAGGAAGAAGGAAGCCCGGCGGGAATCGGCCCGAGTCGCCAGCAACGCCGCCACTGGATCCCGCTGCCGAGGGGGGAATCCGGCGAAATTGACCAGCAGTTCGACGGTCATCTCCTGGGGCGGTTGAAAGACCGCTTCGGATTGTAGGGCGCTGCCTACTGTATTGCCGGCGTAAAGCCCACGGGTGGGATGGAAGGCCCATTGATCGGCCCCAGGCGGGGCACGCATAAAGCGGGCTTCCCCTTCCCCACGTCCGCCGGTCATGATGACTTCCACCAGATGAAGTCCGGCCCGGTGGTCCCGACGTCGCTCTTCTGGCCGGAGGGCCTCGAACGTGTAATGGTGCAGCAGGGCCGGATGTTTGGCTACGGCGGCACGGAAGGAGAGGATGCCCCCGGCCCAAGATTCGCCCGGCAAACGATACACAAAACCGGGTAAATCCGGAAAAATCTCTATCAGTTCGATGGGCTGGGTGGTTTTTTCCGGCGGGGGGATGATCCGGACCGCTTGGCCTGCTTCCAACCAAAAGCTCTGTTTGGGTGGCCCAGGCGCCTGGGGGTGCGGATCCGTCTTCCCCTCAGCCCGAACCACGATACCCAGCCCCTCTTGCCGAGGCCTTAGTTGCATCCGGCCGGAAAATACATGCACTTGGCCAGCCCCTGCCTGTTCCACCAGGACCCCAAACTGCGTATTTTCCGCTTGGAGGAGGAGGCAAGGGGTCTGGAGGCAAAGCATGGGGTCCTCCGGCGGGATAGAGACGGCTGCACGGCCTTGGTGAAGTTCTGCCGTCCGGGGTCCCACCGTCTGGAATCGGGCCGGGCCTTCGAGAATGAGCCGGGTTTGCGGCGGGAACACCAGTTCGGCAAAGCCGCTTTGAAGCTGGACGATTTGGCCTGGCGTCAGATTAGGGTGGGTCTCCGGTTTGGTCGAACCGTCGGCCCACTGAGGCAGGCTAGTTTGCCCCCACTGGGCCACTGGACCGGATGGCGTTTCCTCCTGGCCGAGGCGGGGCTTCCACACAGCCCGAAAGAAAAACACACCTAAACTGAGGGCGGCCAGCAATCCAGCACCTGCCAGCACCCAACGCCACCGGCGGAGCGTCCTTCGCAGCCGGATCGTCCAGGGCGTCGGTAGTTCCAGGCCCATGGGACATTCAGGGACCAAAACCGGAGCGGCCGATTCGACCTGTTGGCCCGGACCGGTCGCCCAGTGCAATTCCGCATGAAGCTGGACATACTCCAAGAAATACCGCCGGGCCTCCGCCGATCGGTTTAATATCTCCCGGAGCCGAGCCGACTCTTCCCCAGAAAGCTCCCCATCGCACACCAGACTGAGCAGCCGACTGAGTTCGTCGAAATTTTCTAAGGCTTTTTCCGAACCGTTCATGGCAGCGGGTCCGAAAAGGAGCAATTAGGCAGACCTTGCCTGCTGGGCTAAACTCCGGCGGATACATTCCAAAAGAGTCATCCGAATCCGATGGAGGGATTTCCGGGCGCCTTGGATGCTTCGGCCGAGCAACTGGGCCACGGAACGGGTGCTGGCCTGGGGCTGATACCGCTGCCAGAGGAGTTGGCGGTCTTGGGGACGTAACTTTTCCATGCAACCGCTGAGGGCCTCCCGACGGGCGTCGGCCTCCTGAAGGAAATCTTCCACCTCGTCGGCAAAGCGTTCCAGAAAATCGGCGCTAAAAAGATGTTCTTGATGGGCCTTCTTTTCCCGATATTTTAAGACTTCGTAATAAGCGACCCGACAGGCCCATTGGACAAAATCCGTGCCAGGCCGATATTGCTCAAACTTCCGCCAGAGCACCAGGTTCGTCTCTTGCAAAATCTCTTCGGCATCGGTGGGATTGTGGACCAACGCCATAATATAAAGGAACACTTTGCGCTGGCAGGTGGCCAGAAGCCGGGCAAACTGCTCCATGCGGTCTTCCGGCGGGACAGGGCTGGGCGATGGTTCGGAATGGTTCGACATAGGGCGTTCCGATCGAGCGAGGGTCTTCAGGGCCTTTACCGTATTCAAAATACCAAGTTCCTTGGCTCTGGGGTAGGATATGGGTGGGGACTTTCCCTCCCCGTGCGGCTATAATAAAACCGTCGGTGCCATGGGAGTTGGAGTCCGTGGAGTTGGAGGAATCTGCTTGTCAGGTCTGCCCTGGAGCACGACAGACAGGTGCCTTCCTTTTTCGAGTTCCGGTTCCCGGATTGCCGCCGGTTTTTTACGGTCATTCCTTATTTTTGGGAAAGGAACGTTTCGTGCGGCTTTTTGGTTTCCCCAGCAGGAGAGAGGCGTGTGCGGGGGCAGGATTGAGCGGTAGCGTAAGCGCACCGCGTCAGGGCGTTTGGGGTTCTCGGCAAAGGGCCGGTGGGGCGGCTGGGCAACGGTGGGCGTTGGTGGTCGGCGGGATACTGGTTGGCCTGGGGCTGCCAGCGATTTGGGCCGGCCAGCCCGGCGCTCAGCCGTCCGGCTTGGAAGCGGAGCAGATCGAGCGTCGGTTGGGCGAGACGGCTCAGTATCTTGCCAGCGAAGCATTAGAAGGCCGGGGTGTGGGGACCAAGGGGTTGGACTTGGCGGCCGAGTATATCGCTCAGCAGTTTGCCCAGGCCGGGCTAAAAACCCAGCTTTATGATCAGAAGCCTTTTCAAAAGATCGTGCTTTCTCGAGGGGCGAAGCTGGGGCCGAACAATCGCCTTCGACTTGTGGGGCCGCCCGCCAAACCGGGCGGGCCGCCCCAGGTATTGGAGCTTCGGCTTGGGGAGGATTACACGCCGATGTCGCTGAGCGGTTCGGGTCAGTTTGATCTGCCGCTGGTATTTACCGGCTACAGCATCACTGCTGGCCAGGCCAACTACGATGATTATGCCGGGTTGGACGTGCGGGGCAAGGCAGTCCTGGCCCTTCGGCACGAGCCGCAGCAGGCCGATCCCCAAAGCCCCTTTGCCGGGGTGCAACCTTCGGAACATGCGCCGTTTGCGCGCAAGGTGGCCAACGCTCGGGAGCACGGAGCATCGGCCATGCTGATTTGCAGCGATAAGTTCGATCTGGACAAGGCCGTGGCTGAGGCCCGCAAAACCTGGTACGAAACCAAGTCCCGGCTGGCCGGGATGGAGGAGGAACTGAAGAAAAAGCAACAGGCCGGGCTTCCCGAAGAGGTGCTGCAAGCCCATCGTCGGCAGATAGAGATGGTGCAGAAGCAGTTGGCCGAGCTGGAGCAGAAGTTGCAGCCGGAATATGATCCCCTGATGCCGTTTGAGAGCGGCCCGCCGCCGGTACGAAAGGATGAGATTCCGGTGCTGTATTGTCGGCGGGCGGTGGTCGATCCGATGGTGCAGTTGGCCCTGGGAAAAGACCTGGCCGCCATCGAAACCCAAATCGACCAGACCCTCAAGCCGCAAAGTCGGCCGCTGGAAGGCTGGCGGGCCGTTGGCCAAGTGGACATCCAGACCCAATCCGTCGAGATCAAGAATGTAGTGGGCCTGATCGAGGGCCAAGGGCCCCTAGCCCAGCAGCACATCATCCTGGGCGCTCATTATGACCATCTGGGCTACGGCGGTTTAGGGTCGCTCAATCCGTGGCGTCGGCAGATTCATCCAGGGGCCGACGACAATGCTTCTGGCGTGGCGGTTCTGCTGGAGGCAGCCCGGCAATTGGCTGGCCGAAAGGAAAAATTAAAACGCAGCGTGCTCTGCATCGCTTTTACCGCCGAAGAACGCGGTCTGGTCGGAAGCCGACATTACGTGAACAACCCCCTTCAACCACTGGATCAATGTATAGCTATGATCAACCTGGACATGGTAGGCCGATTGCAGGGGGATCGGCTCACGGTGATGGGGGTAGGGACCGCCAAGCAGTTTGAGCCCCTTTTGGACCAACTCAGCGCCGCCTATGGATTTGCGCTTCAGAAGGTGGGGTCTGGGGCTGGGCCCAGCGACCAGATTTCGTTTTACACTCGGCGGATTCCCGTCTTGCATTTCTTTACGGGAATGCATGGGGATTACCATCGGCCTTCGGACACGGCCGATAAATTGAATCTTTCGGGGATGCGGCGGATTGCTCAGTTAGTGGCGGAGTTGGTCGAGCAGTTGGCCAATGCGTCGGAATCGCCGGAGTATGTGGCTGTAGCCGGGGGGGTTCAAATCCCTCTTGTAGGAGGCGATCGACCGTTTTTGGGGACCGTACCGGATTTCGATCGGCAGGTTACCGGGTATGCGATCTCCGGGGTGGCGCCGGGGGGACCGGCCGAAAAAGCAGGCCTCCGGGCCGGGGATGTCATCGTCCAGTTCGACGGCCAGCCTATTCGGAGTTTGGCCGACATCGAGGCAGCCCTACGCAAACACAAACCCGGCGACAAAGTGCGTCTGACGGCCCAGCGGGACGGTCAAGAGATCCGAGTGGAGGTAACGCTCGCACCGAGGTAGTAACTGGCATCCCCCATTTAGGTTGGGATGCCCTTTCCATCTGGGCTAGGAGGCTGTCCCGAAAAGGGGATCCCAGAGGCGGCCCCGAACCCTTTCCCAACCGTTCTGACTAACCGAAATGCCGTTTTCCTAGGGTTTTGGGCAGTCTGCGGGCTGCCCGTTGGTCGGTGCATCCCGGCAAAAAATGCAATTTTGGGACAGCCTCTAAGCTGGCTCCAAGGCAGTAACCGATTCCCCACCATTCGGTGGGGATGTCGATAGGAAAGGGATTTCTGAGGGATTTTTCTGCGGCGCAGCGGCATGGCGCAGAGACCCCCACGGGGCAAGGAATTATCCTAACCCTTTGATTGAATGGAAGTTAGATATTTTCCGTCTCTTTGCGGAAATGCTCTTTACCTAAAGGGGAGTTCTAGGCACAATAGGGGCATTCTTTTTGGCATCCAAAAGCAATCGGGGCCTGCTAGCGGCGGCGTCGGAAGTGCATGGGAGGGCGCGGTCTCGGCGGGTCAGGGAAGACCATTTCCTCATCCCTAGGAAAAAGGAGTTTCACACGTGAACACTCGCTATGGGCTGATAGCTTGCGCGGGGATGGTATTGGCAGGGGTAATTGGCGTTTCGGCGATTTTGGCCCAAAATCCCGTCAGTCCGGGCGTCCAACCCTTGGCCGGACAACCTATCTACCTGCTGGACCTTAATTATGTGTTTGAAAATTATTCCAAACTGAAGGCGATGCGGGAACAACTCCAAAACGAGGCGCAACGGGCCGAACAGACTGTCAAAGAACGTCGGGAGGCGATCCGCCGAATGCAAGAGGAGCTGGAGAACTTCCGGCCTGGTACGCCCGACTATAAAAAACTAGAGGAAGAAATCACCACCCGGGTGGCCGATCTGAATGTCTATGTGGCCAAGCAGCGCAAAGAGTTCATGCAACAAGAGTCCCGAGACTATTTCACGGTGTATCAAGAGGTGATGGACGAGGTGAACTATTTTGCAACCCAGAACCGGGCTGCCTTGGTCTTACGATTCGACCGGAAACGGGTGGATCCGGAAATGCCCGACAGTGTGGTTCGGGCCCTGAATCGGCAGGTGATTTGGAACAACATGGGTCTGGACATTACCGACTATATCCTCAATAACCTCAATCGCCGATTAGGCGTCACGGATAGTCGTAGCAGGCCAAGCGTGCCTCTTCGGAACCAATAGGGTCGCCGATCCTTCCGGACGCGACTGAGGAATGGGTTCGGCAAGCCGACTGGATCCAGCGCCGACCAAGGCCTTCGGTTTTCCACTAGCGAGGCCTGGTTTTCAAGGAAAAAGGATTCCCCATGGGGGCGAAGGCGGGACTTGGCAGAATGCTTTGCAGAGGTCTGGAAATCTGTTTGGGCCGTAGTGAGGACGCCTTATGACCAGTCAGATGCAACGGACCATTGCCCAGGCGGCGTCGGTGAGCGGCTTTGGGTATTGGAGCGGCGAGGATGTGCAGGTAGAGTTTCGGCCGGCGCCGGTAGGCAGCGGTATCCGTTTTTACCGGAAGGATTTGCCGGGTGCTCCGGAAGTGCCTGCTCAGGTGCTTTACCGACAGGAGACTCCCCGGCGGAGCAGCCTTCGGCGGGGATCGGCCGAGGTGCAAATGGTCGAACACATCTTGGCCGCCCTGTATGGTCTGGAAATCGATAACTGCCAGGTGTGGGTTACTGCGGCGGAGATGCCCGGTTTGGACGGGTCCAGTCGGCCCTTTGTGGAGGCGTTGGAACAGGCCGGGATCGTGTTGCAAACGGCATGTCGGCCGACGAAAGTGATTGGGGAGCGGATTCGGCTGACGGCCGGCGACAGTTGGATCGAAGCCCGTCCCTCCTCCACGGGCCAGACCGTCTTGGAATATCATCTGGACTATGGACCGGGCAACCCGATCGGTCGGCAATCGTACCGTGTGGTGCTGACGCCGGAAAATTTTTGTCGGCACTTGGCCCCCGCCCGGACTTTTTTACTTCGGCAAGAGGCGGAAGAGCTTTTATCGCAGGGGCTGGGGCTGCGAACTCGGCCGGAAGACCTCTTGATATTCGACCAGCAGGGACCGATCGGCAATAGGCTTCGATTTCCGGACGAATGCGCCCGGCATAAACTGCTCGATTTGGTGGGCGATTTAGCTTTAGCGGGTTGCCGACTCGTCGGCGAGGTGGTTGCCTTTCGGAGCGGACATCGGCTTAACGCGGAATTGGTCCAAGTTCTCCAAAACGTCTGCAACGAAAACCGTCAGTGTGCCAAGCAGTGTGCGTAACTGCAAAGGGAAAGGGAATTCCATGTCAGTACGGATCGCTGCCCAGGCGTCGGTCCATCCCAACGCGGAACTGGAAGATGACGTGGAAATTGGGCCGTTTTGTGTGATCGGACCGAACGTCAAAATCGGTCGCGGCACCCGACTGGAAAATAACGTGACCATCATGGGCCGGGTGTCCATCGGCCAATATAACCATATCTTTCCCGGGGTGGTGATCGGAGGCCCGCCCCAAGACCTCAGCTATACCGGCGCAGATACCCAGGTGATCATTGGCCATCATAACATCATTCGAGAATGCGTTACCATCAATCGGGGCACCGAAAAAGAAGATGGGGTTACTTCCATCGGCGACCATAATTACCTGATGGCCTGCTCCCATGTCGCCCATGACTGCAAACTGGGCAGCCATATCGTGATCGCCAATGCCTCCCTTTTGGGCGGCCATGTGCACGTACACGACTATGCGGGGCTTTCGGGCGGGGTGGCGGTGCATCATTTTGCCACCATCGGAAGTTATTGTTTTATCGGCGGGGTAAGTGCGGTTCGGCATGATGTGCCGCCGTATATGCTCTGCGAGGGCAACCCGGCCCGCCCCCGATGCGTCAATGTCGTGGGCCTAAAACGCCATAATTTTTCGCCGGAGACTATTGCCTGTTTGAGCGAGGCGCATCGGCTTCTATTCCGCACGAAAGTAGGCGTAGAAAACGCCCGGGAAATCCTCCGAAGCAAAGGACTGTTGGTCCCGGCGGTCAACCATCTGCTGGCGTTCATGGAAGGACTGTCTCTGGGCCGACATGGCCGAAGCCGCGATCGGCGTCAAGCCGCCTGAAGGACTCAAGAAACCCTCCTACGTTTTTCGGGAACATCATCAGCGCCCATGGGTAAGCTACGGATGGCTGTCATCGGCGCAGGCCGATTAGGTACGTTCCACGCCCAGAAACTGGCCGTCCGAGAGGATGTCCAGTTAGCGGCGGTGGTTGATCCGATTGCAGCTCAGCGGAATCGGCTGGCCGAGCTGTGTCGCACGAATCCCCTCGCCCACTATCGGCCTCTTTTGGGTCGCATTGATGCCGCCGTGGTGGCCGCGCCCACCCATCTGCATTTTGCCATAGGGCAGGATCTGCTCCAGGCGGGCATCCACTGCTTGATCGAGAAGCCGTTGGCCGACCGATTGGACCAGGCCGATCAGTTGGTCGATCGGGCCCGTCGCCAAGGCGTAGTGCTTCAGGTGGGGCATATTGAGCGGTTCAATCCGGCGTTTGAGGCGGCGCTGCCGCTCGTGCGAAATCCCAAATATATCGAGGCGGTTCGTGCCAGCCCCTATAGTTTTCGTTCGACCGACATCGGCGTCGTGCTGGATCTGATGATCCATGACATCGAATTGGTCTTGGCCCTCACGCACGCTTCGGTCCGCCGGGTGGAGGCGCTGGGTTTGTCCGTGCTGGGCGGCCAGGAAGACGTGGCCAACGCCCGGATCAAGTTCAGTAATGGCTGTGTGGCCAGTCTGAGTGCGTGCCGAGTCGGTTACGAAGCCGTCCGACGGATGCACATCTGGGCGCCGGCAGGGTTCGCCAGCATCGACTTTGCCGCCCGAAAAACCCGACTGGTCCGGCCAAGCCAAGATGTGCTCCAACGGCGGCTTCGCCTGGACCAGCTTTCGCCGGAACAGATCGAATACTGGAGGACCCATCTGGCCGACACGCACCTGCCCTGCGAAGATATCCAAGCGGACAGTGTGGACGCCCTAGCTTTGGAGCTAGAGGATTTTATTACGAGCATTCGGCAAGGCCGATCGCCCCGGGTGAGCGGCCAGCAAGGCCGGGACGCCTTGGCTGTGGCCGAACTCATCCTAAAAGAAATCGGGACTCATGTATGGGAAGAGGGTTTGGTCGGTCCGTTGGCCGCCCCCCAGCCAGCCGTTTTGCCCATGCCCCATTGGACCGAAACGCCGCAGTCGGCCGAAACCCCGCCCATCCGCAAAGCGGCCGGATAACCAAGAACCCGTCCCCCGAAAGACCCCCTTGGGGGAATCTAGGCACGGCAAACCCGCAGGGGGAATCCATCCGCCCAACCTACAACTCCAGCCAAGCGTGCGGCGGTTAGGTCTTGGCCTGTTCGGTAACCGGGCCGAAATGCGGACCCCATTTTTCGGCCAACTCTTTTCCCACGGCCAATAGTTTTTTCTCTTCTTCGGGCTGGAGGGGCTGGAAGGCGCGAACCATCGCGAGATTTTGGCGAAGTTGTTCTTTGTTGCGGACGCCCAAATTCAGGGTAGCCACGCCGGGCAAACTCAGGGCGTAACGCACCGCCAACGAGAGATATTCGGCCGGCAGGAAAGCGACCGAATTGGGATTCCCATAGCCGCCGCCTTTCGGATCCGCACCGCCGAAGACTTTCATGGCGACCACACCGGCCTGATGTTTTTGGGCCAGAGGCAGCACCCGCTCTTCAAAGTTGTACGTATGTCGATCGACAAAGTTCAGTGCGATCAACACGACATCGACTTCGCCGGTCTGCAAGAAGGGGTCGAATCGGCCGGGCAAATGATGGCCGGAAACGCCGATGAATCGGCACTTGCCCGCCTTTTTCTGCTTCAGCAGCCAGGTGAACACTCCGTCGGGTTCAAAAGTGCCTTCCAGATTCAGGTTGCCCAGCGAGTGGTAATAAAGCAGGTCGATGTAATCGGTCCGAAGCATTTTGAAGGAATTGGTCAGGGACTTTTCGGCTTCCTGGAGGTTGTTGGCGCGGACCTTGGTGGCCAGGAAAACTTCTTTTCGGCGTCGGCCCAGTCCTAGACCCACTCCTTCCTCCGCCTTCTGATAGGCCGGGGCAGTGTCGATGGAGTTGATGCCCAGGTCAATGGCCTCGTTGACCAGATCGGCGATGTCCTGAATGGTGGTTTTCGGCGAGAAACCGCACGGCGCCGTGCCCAGCGTCATCACGGTTACGGGGACCTTGGTTTTGCCCAAGAGGCGGGTGGGAAGCGGCTCGACGGATTTTGCAGAATCCGATCCCTGCTCGGCCGCCTTGGCCCAGGGGGCGACAAGCGCCATGCCGCCCACCACCCAACTGCTCTGCTGCATAAACTGCCGACGAGGTATCCGATCATCCCATCGTTTCCACATGGCACATCCTCCTAGGGGAATGAAATATGAACAAATGTTTAAATATCCCTCTGCCCTATTCTCTCTCCACCGGCGGCCCCTCCGTTCCGGCGATTGGCTAATCTATATCCCATTATCCAGACCTGCAAAGAAAAGTCAAAAGTTTTCTGAAACTATTTTGCCGCAACTGCTTGTTATGAAAAAGGTAACATTTTAGCCGAATGAAGTAACTCGCCTCTCCCGCCGCGGGAGAGGATGGCTTCTGAACGAAGCTGGCTGAGGGGTGTCATTCCCGCGCAAGCGGGAATCCAGAAAGTAGGAAGCCATGTTGTCTGGACTGCTGCTTACGCAGGAATGACACATAGCCCTCTCCATTCGGCTAAAATGTTACTGAAAAAGTTATAGGTTTTCCCCGCAAGAGCGTCCGAAGAGATTTTCTCCGGTTTTGGGGCAACAAGGCAGAAGTCTTTACTTGAGCATTCTCATCGGAGCGGTTAAACTAGAAAAAAGGTAACAGTTTAGCCGAATGAAACAACCCGCCTCTCCCCTGGCGGGAGAGGGCGGCCTGGCCGAAGGCCAGGCCGGGTGAGGGGGAGAAAAGAAGGCGGCTGTCCACCTTATTATTCCCCCTCACCCTACACTGTCCCACCGGGGGAGAGGGGATTTATCGGGCGACAAGCACGCCTCTCCATTCGGCTACCATGTTAGAAAAGTGGGAATGTTCCGCCTGGCGAGATGTCCATTTTGAGGGGCTGCTTGGAGAACCCCAACGAGGGTTGGAGAAGATTGTTCGGATCGGCGGCCATTTTTGTCGTTGACTGGGACTGTGCATGGGGAAGCTCAAACCGATCGGTATCGATTTAGGCACTACGAATTCCTCGGCGGCTTGGGTGGATCATGCGGGCCGAACCGCCATGGTTCCCAATAGCGAGGGGGATATTTTAACGCCGAGCGTGGTGTTTTTTGATGATTACGAGGTGGTCGTCGGTAAGGAGGCCCGGGCTGCCGCCATTTTATATCCGGATCGGGTGGCCGAATGCGTCAAGCGGGACATGGGCCAGCCCGTCTATAGCAAACCGATCCGGGGCCGATATTTGCCGCCGGAAGTGATCCAGGCCTGTATTTTGCGGAAATTGAAGGCGGATATTTTGCATACGCTTGGGCCGGATACAGCCGTGGTAATTACGGTGCCGGCCTATTTTGATGAGTTGCGGCGGAAAGCCACGGCGGACGCCGGTGAAATGGCTGGTCTGCGGGTGTTGGATATCGTCAATGAACCGACGGCGGCCGCTCTGTCGTTCGGCGAGGCCGTGGGGTTTTTAGCTCCCTCGGGTACGCCGAAAGAACAGATGACGGTGATGGTTTATGATCTGGGCGGCGGCACATTTGACGTTACTTTGTTGCATCTTGCGCCCGGCAGCATCCGCACCATCGCTACCGACGGCGATGTGCAGTTGGGCGGTCGGGATTGGGACATGCGCCTGGTGGACTATGTGGCCGAGCAATTTAAGGCTCTCCATGGACTCGATCCCCGGCAAACGCCGGTCGGGCTTCAGCGTCTGGTGGAGGCCTGCGTGGAGACCAAACATACGCTCAGCGCCCGGATGAAAACCAAGGTCCGGGTGGTCCATGAAGGCCGAATTGCCGACATCGAACTCACGCGGGAAAAATTGGAGGAGTTGACGGCCGATCTTTTAGAGCGGACCAGCTATACATGTCGGCAACTTTTGGCGGCGGCCAAAATGGATTGGAACCAGATTGACCGGATTCTCCTGGTGGGCGGTTCCACACGGATGCCGATGGTCAGTCGTATGCTCCGCCAGATTTCCGGCAAGGAGCCGGATCATACCGTCAATCCGGATGAGGCGGTGGCTCGTGGGGCGGCCCAATACGCCGCCTATATGCTGGCCAAGCAAGGCGGGGTTTATACTCGCCCTAGTTTCGAGGTCGTCAATGTCAACGCCCACAGTCTAGGCGTAGAAGGCATTGATCCGGATACGATGCGAAAAACCAACGTGATTTTGATTCCCCGGAACACGCCGCTGCCGGCTCGATTTACAGAACGTTTTGCCACCAAAACCGATAATCAGCGGTCCATTGTCATTCAGATTCTGGAAGGCGAAAGCACGCATCCATCGGAGTGTACGCCGATTGCCCGCACGGTGATCCGGGACCTGCCTGCCGGACTCCCGAAAGGTTGGCCCGTCGAGGTAACCTTTGAATATGGGACGAATGGCCGACTTTCCGTCCGCGGCGTGGTGCCCGGCGCCCAGCGGGAAGTCCAATTGGAACTGGAGCGGGACCGGGGCTACAGTTCCGAGGGGATTGCCCGGTGGCGGCAGATCATGGCCGGTTCGCCGGGATTTGGGGAGTTTGAGCGGCTGTTGCAGGATTTGTTGTACGGGGGGGCCGCCCCGCCGGGACCGACGCCCAGTGCTTGGACCGCCGCATCGGCCGGGGCAGAAGGCGTCGCCTGGGCAAGGCCCATAGGCCCCGCTGCGGAATCTCTGCCGCTCTGCCAGGTCCCCGCCGCGGCTTCTTCTGCCGCGGGAACTTCTCTGCCCGTTCCGCCGTCGGGGGCCGTTTCGGCAGGGATAGCCGTAGCTCCGGTTGGTCCCGCCGCTCCGCCGACGGCGAGGACGGCCATGACATCTCCCCTGGCATCCTCGGCCTTACCCACGGCCTCCTCTGCTGCCAGCCCCTCGCCGCCCCCTCCGACGGCCCCTCCTGCTGCCGTGTCGGCGGTGTCTGCCTCTCAGGAGAATCTGGCCGCTGCAGAGGAAGAGTCGTTGCGGACGGTGGTCCTGGTTGGTCATGTGGTGTCTGCTTTGTTGGGATTGGCTTTAGGGTATCTGATCTTGCACATCATGCGTCCGGAAACCTTTCCACTTCCGTGGTAGGGAGAGTTGTACGAAACTGTCCTCGAACAAGGGAAGCGAGTTTTGGATTGTCTATGACTCAACAGCCTCCTGCGGTTGGAATTGATCTAGGAACTACCTTTTCGGTGGTGGCGATACTGAACGAGGTCGGCCAACCGGAGACCTTGGTCAACGCCGAGGGGGATCGGCTGACGCCCAGCCTGGTCCTTTTCGACAATGATCAGGTGATCGTTGGCAAAGAGGCCCTAAAGGCCCTGGCTACCGAAGCCGAGTGGGTGGCCGAATGTTCCAAGCGGGATGTCGGCCATCGAGTATTTCACAAGGCCATCGGCGGCAAACAATATCCGCCCGAAGTGATCGAAGCCTTCATTTTGAACAAACTCCGGGTGGATACGACGGCCCGGATCGGCGATTATGAGAAGGTGGTCATTACGGTGCCGGCCTATTTTGACGAAGTTCGGCGCAAAGCGACCCAAGACGCCGGTTATATGGCCGGTTTCGAGGTGATGGATATCATCAACGAACCGACCGCGGCGGCGGTGGCTTTCGGTTACCAGAAGGGCTTTCTCAGTCCCGAAGGCGCTGGTCATAAACCGGAAATTGTTCTCGTCTATGATCTGGGCGGCGGCACGTTTGATGTGACGGTGATGGAGATTCACGGTCGGGAGTTCCGGGCCTTGGCTACCGACGGCGACGTCCGCCTAGGCGGCTTCGACTGGGATCAACGTCTGGTCGATTTAGCGGCTGAGGGGTTTGTCCGTCAACATTTTTTGGACCCTCGAGAAGACGCCCGAGCCGCCGGCAAACTCTGGCGGGAATGCGAAGAAGCCAAACGGACCCTCTCCGTCCGACCGAAAACCTTCGTTCCGATCGATTTCATGGGCCGAACCGCCCGCATCGAAATCACCCGCCCACAATTTGAAGAAGCGACCCAAGACCTCCTGGACCGCACTCGCTTCACCACAGAACAGGCCCTCCGGGCTGCCGGCCTGAATTGGCAAAAAGTGGATCGGGTCCTTTTGGTGGGTGGTTCCACGCGGATGCCGATGGTCCGCCAGATGCTACAGAAACTTTCCGGTAAAGAGCCGGACGCCTCCGTCGAAGCCGACGAAGCGGTCGCTCATGGGGCGGCCCTCCACGCCGGACTCCTTTTGGCCAAAAGCCAGGGAAAACCCCGCATCTTTAAAATCAAAAATGTTAACTCCCATAGCCTGGGCGTCGTAGGCGTGGATCCGCTCACCAAACGTCGGCGCAACGGAATTGTGATTCCTCGGAATACCCCGCTTCCGGCGACTGCCCGCCGCATCTTCCGTACCCAAAAAGAGAACCAGCGTTCCATTTTGGTCGAGGTCGTCGAAGGCGAAAGCCCCTCCGCCGACGACTGCACCCAAATCGGCCGATGCTCCGTTCGGGGATTGCCGCCCGCACTGCCGGCCAAAACCCCCGTCCATGTCTATTTCCACTATCGAACCAACGGACGACTCAAAGTCCGAGTCGAAGTTCCCCATGCCAATACCAAAATCGAAACGGAATTCACCCGGGAAAATAGCTTGCCCAAAGAACACCTGGACGGCTGGCGGAAGTACATCTGCGGCAAAGACCCCACCGACTATACCTAACCGACGTCCTCCGTCCCGGAATATCCTTTGGCCGATGGGGGGGGCTATGTAGGCCTAAGCCACCCTCGAGTACAATATCCCCATCACCTCCCTGTTCTTTTGGGAAGACCCTATTGATCTTTGCAAATGCTAGAGACACTCAAATCCCTGGTTTTCAGGCACTTTTGTGTCCCTTGGTTTTGCGAAGATGAATAAGCTCTCCAGGAGGGCCGATACTCTATATCAATTTTTGTAATATTTTAGCCGAATGGAGGGATTGGCTGTGTCATTCCTGCGTAAGCAGCAGTCCAGCTTTATTTCCGCCCAAGCGGGAACGCAGGCAATATGGACTTCTCCTCTTTTCTGGATTCCCGCTTTCGCGGGAATGACACACTGGCTTTAGCCCGCCGGGGGAGAGGCGAGTTGTTTCATTCGGCTAAAATGTTATAGATTTTTCCTTTTCGAGGAGTTTTTCCATGAGTTACGGGCATCCCTCACAGAAAAAAGAACGCATCTGTCTGGAAACATCAGGGCTTTCGCGGCGGGCCTTTGTCGGCGGATTGGCGTCGGCGGCTGCCTGGACGATGGTGCCCCGGCATGTATTGGGGGGCATGGGTTATGTGGCCCCTAGCGAAAAGATCACCCTGGCCGGTATCGGCGTCGGCGGACAAGGCATTCAGAATTTGTCGATCTTTGCCAATTTCCCCGAGATTCAGATTACGGCCGTCTGCGATCCCGAACGAGAACGGGAAGGGTATCTTTCCTGGAATTGGTCCCAAGGGAAAGAGACCCGTACCGCAGGCCGAGAACCCGCCCGTCGGATGGTCGAGGAGCATTATGCGGCCCAGAAACCATCTGGCCAATGGAAGGGCTGCACCGCTTACGTCGATTACCGGGAACTGCTGGAAAAAGAGGACGTGGATGCCGTGATGATCGCCACGCCCGACCACACGCACGCCGTGATCGCCATGGCTGCTATGAAAAAAGGAAAACATGTTTATTGTGAAAAGCCGCTCACTTGGTCTGTCTATGAAGCCCGACAGGTTACCGAAATGGCCCGAAAAATGAAAGTAGCCACCCAGTTGGGCAACCAAGGTCAGGCCAGCGAAGAGGCCCGATTGGTGCAGGAATACATTCTGGATGGCGTCATCGGCCATGTACGGGAGGTGCATATTTGGAGCGGCCCGCGGTTTTGGTCCTATCCGAGCTGGGAAGGCCGTCCTAAGGAAACCCCGCCGGTTCCGGAAGGTTTGCACTGGGACCTTTGGCTCGGGCCAGCCCCCGATCGACCCTATCATCCCTGCTATCACCCCTGGACCTGGCGGAATTGGTGGGATTTCGGCACGGGGTTGCTGGGCGACCTCTGGTGCCATAAGGTCTCTACGGTCTTTAAGGCCCTCAAGTTAGGGCATCCGACCAGCGTGGAAGCCTCAGGGACCAAATGGGATCGGGAGAATCCGGAACTGTATCCGATAGGGGTGATGGCACGGTATGAATTTCCGGCCCGAGAGGATATGCCGCCGGTGGTGCTCTGGTGGTACGACGGCGGGCTGAAGCCGCCTCGGCCCAAAGACCTCGAACCCGGCCGATCCATGGGCGATGTCATCTACATCGGCGAAAAAGGCACGCTGATGAACCATCGCCTGATTCCGGAAGAGAAGATGAAGGCCTACGGCCGACCGCCTCGGAAGCTGCCCCGTTCGCCCGGCCACCATAAGGAATGGGTCGATGCCATCCGCGGCGGTCCCCCCGCCGGAAGCAACTTCGTCGATCACGCCGGCCTGTTGACCGAAGCAGCGATGCTGGGCAACGTGGCCCTGCGGGCCGATCGAAAACTCTATTGGAACGGTCCGGAAATGAAGTTCACCGGCGACGATGCGGCCAACCAATACCTCCATCGCCCCTACCGCGACGGCTGGACTCTGTAGGCCGCCGAAATGCTTCCCACTTCCCAGGTCCTTCCGTCCTTCCGCAAGCCACAGCGATCTATTTCTTCAAAGAAAGAGCGCCGCTCCCTGACGCCCGGACTCCTGCTTCCCCAGCAGCGAACCAAGGGATACCCTAGAGGGGCGGAGTTTCTGCTTCCGGGGCAGTACGATCTGGGGGCGATTCAGGCGGGGGACTGCTACCGGCGCAGGGGGGGATGTCCGAAAAGCCCGGCGATTCCCCCGGCCGAAGGGGGGTAGCCTCCCTATGTTGGCGTAGGTAAACCCAGACCTATAGGGGGTGGCACGGCAGATACCCGCCCGCTCACCACTGCCCCGCTAGGGGAGGGGCTTTCCTTCCAGGACCCTTCTTGCTAGGAATAAAGGAAGGAATCCCTCCGTGTCTTCCCCAACCGAGGGGGCTTGATCTACCTAAAAGCAAGTTCTATCAAGGATACTCCATGTCCGCAGAATCTTCACCACCCCAGTCCAGTCTAGGCAAACGGATTCTGTTGGTCGATGACGATCCAGAAATTGTCGAGACGATACGGATCGCTCTGGAAACCAAGGGCTATCAAGTGTTTGTTGCCCGAGACGGCAACCAGGGTTTGGCTTTGGCCGATCGGGAAAATCCAGATCTGATCATCCTCGATATGATGATGCCCAAACGGAGCGGCTTTTTGGTGCTGGAAAGACTCCGAAGAACCAGGCCTGTGCCAATCCGGGTGATCATGATCACCGCCAATGAAGGAAGCCGACATAAGGCCTATGCCGAAATGCTCGGGGTCGATGACTACATCCGCAAACCGTTTCCTATGGATCGGCTTTTGGAGAGCGTGGAGCGGCTGATCGGCTAAACGGGTGGGCCCAACACTCTGCCGGTCTATTCTGATAGCCCCCGAAGAATACCTCCGCTGTTGGAAGTCGGGTCTTTTTTACGCCTCTATCTTCCTAAACTGTATCCCCCCGGCCAGGCCCTACGACTTGGAGTGGCTAAAAATCGCTCCGACTCTCCAAATGGCGGCAATTGGTCCTGGTGGATACAGTCCTCCTAAGCAGCAGGAATCCAGAAAACAGAGACGACCTATTCCTCTTCGCAACACCAAGGGACACAAACGGGCTGAAAACCAGGGAGTTGAATGTCTCTACCATTTGCGAAGATCAATAGGAACGGACCGGCTAAAATGGCCTCCAAGGAGCTGGCAGCCAGGTCTTAGGGGGGAAGCGGCGATCGACTGGGGCCGGCGGATTCTAGAGCCTGGAGTAATTGGCCCTGGGTGATCAGATCGGGCAAGATAATGGGCTTTCGGCCCGGGTCAGCAGGCCAAATCACGGCCACCGGGATGGAATTATAGCCCAGATCATTGAGGGCCTTTTTGATCACAGGCGACTGGTCGGTCCAATCGGCCAAAAGCGGTATCACCCCGTTCTGGGCGATCCACTGCCGAACTTCGGCGGTGTCAATGGCCATTTTTAGGTTGAATTTGCATGTCAGACACCAATTGGCGGTGAAGTACACCAAGACGGTTTTCCCTTCGGAGCGGGCTTTGGCCAGGCTTTCTGGGGAAAACGGCTGCCAGAGGATATTCGACAAAGGGTCCCCCGCCGAAGGGCCGGGGTTAGACGGCCCGGCATCTGGTTGCCAGGCGAGGGTAGGTTCTTCGAGGAACGACAGCGCCCCCCAACCGATCAGGGCAGCTACAGTCGGGCCGCCCAGCCAGGCCGCGATTTTCGCTTTGCCGCTTGCTGTCAACGAAGTCCGGCCGATCCACCAGCAGGCCAACCATAGTCCCACCAAAAAAGCCAAGGTGGGCACAAAATACTTGCTATGCATGGTGGAAAATAAAAAGACGACCGCAGCCAACAGAAAAAACCCCATCAATTCTTTGAGGGTTTCCATCCAGGCTCCCGGTTTAGGCAGAAAGCGGATCAACTCGGGAAATACGCCCAGGAGCAAATAAGGCGTTGCCATTCCCAACCCCACCGCTCCGAAAATCACAAACACCACCAGAGCCGATTGGCCCAGTAAAAAACCAAACAAGGCCCCCAAAAACGGCCCGCTACATGGGGTGGCCAAGATGGTGGCAAACACGCCTTTGAAAAACGCTCCCGCCGGTCCTTCCTTCTGCTGAAGTTGGACCGACGTGCTGCCGCCGGCAAATCCCGGGATCGGTATCTCCCAGACGCCCAGAAAACTCAGCGCCATGACAAAGACCAACGCTGTCAGGGCGATCTTAAACCAAGGTAAGGTAAACTGCTCCCCCCAGGCATGTCCCACCCCAGCCGTTAAGGCGGCCAAGACAAAAAAAACCGCCATCAGACCGGCCGTGTACCAGAGATTTAAGGCCATAATGCGGGAACGGCTCTCCCCGGCCTGCTGGAGAAAAGAAAACAATTTCAAACTGATGACCGGCAGGACACAGGGCATCAGGTTCAAGATCAGGCCGCCCAAAAACGCCAGTCCTACTTTCACGGCCAAGCTGGCCAAGGAAACAGTTTCGGCGGCGGCCGGTGGACTGGAGGAATCGGGGGAGGTGGACGAGTCGCCCGGCGCCGGTTCGGCATGGGAAGACGGTTGGCCCCCGGCCCCAGGCGAGTATTCTGCTCTGTTGGCCCCGGCCAAAAGATCCGGAGATATTTGACCGGGTTCCCATCCGGCTGCAAAAGGAAAATCCTGCGGAGACAAACAGCGGGTAGAAGTGCACGGCTGCGCACGCAGTCGGCCTTGAAGCACTACGTTTTTCGGATCGACGCCCTCGGCCAATCGGACCAGAGCACGCCAGGTTACCTTGCCCGGATGCGTTTCGATCCACCCATTGCCGAGGATCGGGTCCTGCTTTCGCTGGGGGGGAGGATCCGCCTGCCAGGGGCCTTCCAACCGGTAGGCCTCCGAGGGGGCCACGTGAATTCGGCTTGGATTGGCCGGCCCGGGTTGTTGGGTCAAGGAATAGATATACCAGTCCGGGGCCATGTGCGCGGTAACCCGAAGTTCTGCCAGATGGCCCTCCGGTGGGCCGATCAGGACTGCCGAGACCCGGACCGACTCCGTTTGGGAGAGCAGACCTTTCCAAAAAGAGCCTGCCTCGATGGACGGCTGGAACCGGACGGGTTCTTCGGCCAAGACGCCTCCACCAACCGCCAACCACCAAACACCTACACACGCCAAAAGGAAACACACATCGACTTTCAAACGTTCTCCGTATCGCCGCATGATGGTTTGCCGTCTCCTGAATCTCTAGAGGAGCGTATTTTGGGGGAATTCCCTTTAAGTTGTTCGGCCGGTGAAAACAATCCCCGGAAGGAGTATAAGAGCGGGTTCCCTGTCAGGTATGGGGGGCTTCCCATGCAGACTGTCTAGGCCAGAACCTCCTTCTATTATTTCTGGTGGGCAACTTCAAGAGAATAGCAAACGGAGGGCATTGGGGGGGTGAGGCGAGCTTTATGTAAATATAGGCAATATAGGCAATTTAGAAAAACGCTTGGCCCAAAAATCTCACTGCCTTCGGGCAGCCCGGATCAATGCATCCGCTCCTTGGGCAAGAAGGGCTTCGGCCACTTGAAAGCCTAACTGTTCGGCTGCTTGGAGAGATTCTTCCAACCCCGCCCTATCCCCAGGGGGGGGGCAGGAGGGAATGGACACCGTTTGGGTGAGTTCTACCATGGGTTGGCCTTGGGGATGGAGGACCCGGCCTGTGAGGAGCAATTGGCCATGTTCCATCCGACCCCACGCCGCTACAGGGGCCAGACACCCCCCGTGAAGATGGAATAACATCGCCCGTTCGGCTGCTACAGCCGTATGAGAAGCCGGGTCGTCCAACAGCCCAACCCACTCCGCCGTTTCCGAATCCCCGGAGCGAACCTCAACACCCAACGCCCCTTGACCCACCGCGGGCAACACCACCTGCGGAAAAAGCCGTTCGGTCCATTCCGATTCCTCTATCCCTAAGCGACTCAGACCGGCTTCTGCCAGAATGATTCCGTCGTATTGGCCTGCTTGAAGTTTGCGGATTCGGGTATCGACATTGCCGCGGATGGGGTGGATTTTCAAATCTGGCCGGGCATGGAGCAGTTGGGCCTGGCGACGTAGGCTGCCCGTACCTAGCACAGCGCCCGGAGGCATCTGGGCCAAGCGGAGATGACCCCGGGAAAGAAGCACATCGCCGATCGGCCCACGCTCCGGAACGGCAGCCAAGATCAGCCCCGGTACGGGTTGGGTGGGCAAATCCTTCAGGCTATGGACGGCTATATCCACGTGGCCTGCCAGAAGGGCGTTTTGGATTTCCCGGGTGAAGATGCCTCGGCTTGTCCAGGCGTCGGCCTGAAGGTCTTGCCGACGGTCCCCTTCGGTTACCAGGGGAACCAATTCTACTCGAGCGCCGAGGGCCTGGAGTTTTTCTGCCACCCAGGCGGCTTGCCATTGGGCCAGTACGCTTCGACGTGTGCCGATTCGAAAAGTTCGTGTTGTTTCCACGGGCAGTTGATCGACTCCAGCGCAAGATTTCTGTAATCCCCCGCCTAAGAGATTTTCGAAGGGTTGGGGGGAGCGGCAGCCCCGGAGGAGGAGAAACCGGATTCTGCTGGCGAGATTTCGGCCAATGCAGGAGGTCTCCAGATCCGTTTTCTTTCTTCCGGGGAGAGAAGTTCCGGCTTTTGATGCAAAGGGACGACCACGCCGCAACTGATGATATATTCGATGGCCTGTTCGATGGTGATGTTCAGATCGACCACCTCGCTTCGTCGCACCAGGACGGTAAAGCCGGTCATTGGTGCAGGCGAGGTCGGCACCAAGACCGAAAGCACCGGTTCATTGGCCGCCGCTTGCACATCCAGAAAACCTTCTCCCGTCACGAATCCGAGGGACCAGATGCCTTTGCGCGGATACTCCAACACAACAACCCGTTTAAACTCCACGGCCCGTTGGCCGAAGAAAAAGTCGCTCACCTGTTTGGCGGCCGCATAGACATTGCGCACCAAGGGGAGTCGGAAAACGAATCGCTCGAAATAACTGTACAAAAACCCCCCTATCCGGGCCGTAATCAATTTCCCCAATAAATACAAAAACAAAATGAATCCTAAAAGAAACGTCGGAATAACCAACCAGGGCCGAAGAAACCGATGCTCTACATATCGGTGATAATATCCGAGGCCTGTTTGGGGCAGCGGCTCAGCCCGCTGACGCGCCCGAACCTCCTCCCATATCTCCAAGGGGATATACGTATGGTCTTCGACCCGACAATACATGCGATCCTCGATGGTTACCGTAGGTCCTCGGGGCGGCGGAACGTCCTTTTCGGACCGAATGTCTTTGATCATCCAAACCAACGTATTGCGGGCCGACGCGGAAACCGGTTCCAGCAGGTAATTATTGATCGTGCTCCAAGCCCAAAGGAGAATCACCACGGTAACCAGCGGCGGCAACAAAATCGCCAGCCCGTGCAAGACCGCGGTCCGAAATGGTCGAGAGGGGGGCGGCGCCCCTAATGGGGAAGGATTTGGTCCGACCGAGGCGATCTGGCTCATAACCCATACCTAACAAAAGCTTGGGAGGGGAGGTCCTTCCACGGCCTCCTGCGTCTATCCACCGCTTGTTCCTTGCGCGTCAGAAATAAGGCGAGTTGTAACATTTCAGCCGAATGGAAGGCCACGCTGCTCACGCCCGCCCAGGGGCGATCCAAGGCGGATACCTCCAAGCCATCGGACCTGACAAGCAGGTCCCTCCAATTGTCTCTTCATTCGGCTAAAATGTTACGGCGAGTTTTTTCCGTCTCGTCTTGATCTTGATGAAGCGATCTTCTTCTCTTGTAACAAAATAGCTTACCGTTGCCAAGCATGAGTTTAGAATGCCGACGCCCCCGTCGGCCCCCTGGAAGTAGGATCAACGAACATACCAAAAATACCGTGAATTCCTTTCCCTTGGGGTTTCTTTGGGAAGGATACAGGGGCCTGCGGGGAGCGAACTCTGGGGACGTTTGTCGGCCCGGCTCAGCGGGCGTTGCCTTCAGAGAGGCGTTTGGTTACCGCGAGGTGCGCGGCGGGGTGCGGGCCAACACGGCGGCCCAAACCGCCGAGGCCCCGGCTTGTTTCAGCACTTTTGCCAGCTCGCCGCAAGTAGCCCCGCTGGTGAGCACGTCATCCACCAGAAGCACTCGGGCGTCCTGGAGCCGGGCGTTGGCGTGTACTCGAAACGCCCCCTGCACATTGCTTTTTCTCGCCGTAGGCGATAGTTCGACTTGAAGGCGGGGGCAGCGGCGCGGAATTGCCAGCCGATCCGCCACCGAAACCCCTAGGTCCCGGCCTAACGCCCGGGCCAAAATTTCTGGACTGTTGACGCCTCGCACCCAGCGACGGCGCCAGTGCATTGGAACCGGAACCACCAACGTCGGCGCCCAGGGGGCCAATTTCTGGTGGAGACGATGGGCGAACAGGTGCGCGATCGCTCGACTCAGCGGCGCATTCCAACGGTGTTTCATCTGGAGCACTACGCGGCGGAGCAGACCGTCATAGGGGCCAGCGGCGGACACGCCCTCCAGGCTACGGGGCAATCGCCGACAAAAGGGCAGCGAGATGCCGCCTCCCCGCCGCCTCGAACCGGCGCGGCGCATCGGGAACAAGTGCACCAATCGGCCGGGAAAAGACCTTCCCGACATTGCTGGCAAATGCCGATTCCATCCGGCGGCCCTGCCCCCTCCGTTCCGCAGACCAAACACCTTGGAGGAAAAAGGAGGTCCAAGACGGCCCGCCCCGCAACCAAGCCAATCCGCTTCCACCAGGGAGTCTCTTCTAAAGGCATGACATTCTCCTGGAACATCTGCTTGCCCCAGAATCAGAAAGGGGGACATTTCTGCCGAATGAAGGAGTACACTTGTTGTGCCCGCAGTGCGTGAAGGGGCACGTTTCTCGTGCCCGGGCCGGACCTGACAAGCAAGTCCCTCCAAGGACCTCTTCATTCGGCGAACGTGTTACGAAAAGGTATATTGTATATTCCAGTTGCCTTGGGGTGTAAGTGTCTCCGCGTAGGGTCGCAAACCATTCTTTTGGAGATCCGCATCGGCTTTTTCGCGTAGGAATGACGTGGCGGGGAGGTTAATCTACTTGATCGGCGGCCTCGGCCAGAAGGTCCTGGACTAGATGGGGCATGGTAATCAGCGGCAGGAGCCTGGGATGGCCGAAGACGCGGACTCGTTTGACATAATCATCGAACTGTTCTGGGGCGAGGGCTTGGGCCACCGGCGAAGCCTGGCTGAGCGGCTGATACTGCTGTTCTTTGCGACGCCAAACATCAACGAGCAACGGGGTTTCTTTTTTCACGGGCGGGGCGTCCACCAGGATTTCCTCCGGCTGGACGGGTTGGCGGAGACGTTGGCTGAGCAGGTGGGCCAGAGTTTCGGCGCAGGCAACATGCCAGCCGTAGGGCCGATGGGCCAGCCGCTGGTACAAGGGCCGGGCGTCTAAAAAGCTCACCTGGGCCAACCGCTTGTAGAGCCGACGTCGGGGACCAAAAAGTCCTTCCAGCAATTGGCCGGCCGGGCTCTGCCCCGCCGCAGCCTGCAACTGCTGGATCATCTCGGTCTCGCTGAGCCGGAAAAGCCGGTCCAAATCCAACTTCGGATACATCAGAAAAAAAGCTCGTTGGAGCATGGCCGTCGCCGATCGGACCCCATGATGCCAATAGACCTCGCTGAACATCACATAGCGGGCAAAGATGAGCATTTCGGCGGCGGTTTTGCCTTTATCGGTAATCGCCAAGCCGTCGCCCTCGGCGTTCAGACACAGACTGCCGATCAGCCGCTGTTGGTCGTAGTTGCGGCCGTAGGGCACCCCGGCATGAAGGCTATCGCGGAACAGATAATCCATTTTGTCGATGTCGATGGGGCCGGACAGAATGCTGGCCAAAAGACGTCGGCCCGGTTCTTCCCCCGCCCCGCTCAAAAGGCTGGCAATCTCCTGGGGATTGAGCCTCCACTGTTCCCGAAGCACGTCGGCCAACTCCGTCTCCAAAAGGAAACGATGGGCGAAAAGTTCATGGGTGGCTGCGCCGGGAAGGTGCATTTCTTCGATCAAGTGGCAGAAGGGCCAATGGCCGATGTCGTGCAAAAGGGCCGCCGCAATCAGTAGTTCCGCCTCTTCGGCTCCAACCAGTTGGGTGAATCGGCTATGGTAGGCCAATTGTTTCAACAAGAGCAACGCCAGGCGATAGACCCCCAAGGAATGTTCAAACCGTGTATGCAAGGCGGCGGGATAGACCAACGAGACCAGCCCCAATTGGCTGATGCGGGCTAATCGGCGGAATTCGGGCGTGTCGATGACGGCCCGCACCCGGTCGGTCAGCGGCACATCCAATTCCGGCGGAATCCGGACCAGACCGCTTTTGGCGTCCAGACCGGCCACTTCGGGAATGGCTAAGATTTCCTGTCCGGACATGGCTTAGCAGACTCCTGGAGTACTCCGAGGGGGCGTCTTTGTTGATTCGGCTGTTAGGCAGGCACTTTGAGGAAAGCCAGGACCAAGGCAACGGAGCGGCCCTGCCCGGGGACATGTCCTCGGCCGGTTATAGGGGAAGGGGATTATCCATCCAAATCCAGCCCAGCCCCGCCAGCCAGCGGAGTACAACCGTCACCAACACATAAAAGGCATACAAAAAGACGCCGCTTCCCCAGTCGAGGTCTAGGCAGGCAAACCCAGCGAGCCCTCCGAGGATCAAAAAAGGCGGGGCTAGGAAAAACCAATTCCAAATTTCGCCCGTGAGCACCCGAGGCCCCACATATCCGTACAAGCCCCATAAACCGGCAAAAGCCGCCCCACAAATCGCAGCCCGCAGATAAAGCCCCCAGCTTCGATACGGTTCGGATTCTTCGTCATATAAAGCCAGATAACCCGCTACGACCAGCGGCGGAGAAATTACCAAAAGCCCCGCCGCTTGCATGATCCGGTACTGAAACACTCCCACCCAACCCAGCAGGGCTGTCAGCACCACCACGACTAGACTGGCCCCCGCGATCCCCACGGCGACCACCGGATTCCATCGGGCATACCGCCGGGCGATCGGTTTCAAGACGAGTTGGCCGGTCGTCGATCGACCCCCGCTAGCGAACTCTTCGGGGGCATGGACTTTGACCTCTTCTTCTTTGGTTGGAATCCGGATAGGCGTTTTGCACTTCGGACAAGGGCCGGTCCGGCCGGCAAAACGGTCGCTCACCTGAAATCGGGTTTTACAACCCGGACAAATCACCTGAATCGGCATGCTATCCCATTGCGAAAAAGAGGGCGTTTGAAAGGGCTTTTCCCCGTCCAAGGGGAATCACGTCTCCAAAATAATCTTTTTAGTTTGCCATTCCCCCCCAAATTGTCAAGCCAACCATCCAACTCCCTGTGGCCTCCGTGGAGGGCCAAATATGCCCCAAATGCCGCTCTTTGGGCGGAGCAATATTCCACCTTAAAGAGTGGTTTGTGGGAAAAATGGGGGGCGTTTTTTTCACAATTCAGTCCCCCCACTCTAGCTTTATCCCCTCAATCAGAGTATGATTCTAAAAGAGCAAGGGCGCAGCTCTTCGATAGGGTATTCACCAGAGGTTCCGGCCAGAGGAGCTGTGTGGGCCTGTTTGCCGGAACAAAAGAGGAGGTAGTATGGCTTCTCGAAGTATTTCTTGTCGGTTCTCTTGTCGTGCAAAAGGGTTTACGTTAGTCGAACTGTTGGTGGTCATTACGATTATCGGGATTTTGATTGCGCTATTGTTACCGGCGGTGCAGAGTGCTCGGGAGGCGGCCCGAAGAACCCAATGCACCAACAATCTCAAACAGATTGCCTTGGCCGCCTTGAACCATGAATCCACCTATACCCATTTCCCCACCGGCGGATGGGGCTCGGGTTGGGTGGGCGATCCCGACCGGGGTCCTGCAGTGGATCAGCCGGGCGGCTTCTTCTACAATATCCTGCCTTTCCTCGAACAAGAAGCCGTTTATCGGCTAGGATCTGCACAGACGGATAGCGACAAAGCGGCTACCTACGCTCCCCAGGCAGCGGCGACGACGATTTCGTGCTTTTCCTGTCCTTCCCGGCGACGGCCCCAGGCCATTGTCGTCCCCAGCGGAAGAGGAACTCCCAAGTACAATCTCAGCGTTTCCTCCGGGAGTTCGCGATGGTTCCATGCGGATTATGCGGCCAATGCGGGCGACTATTTTTTAGATTGGGGTGTGGGGCCTACTTCTTGGCCTTCTACCCGTGGAACCATCTTCAATACCACTCTGACGGCCAACGCCACCGGCATCAGCTTCCAGCAAAGCCGGATCGGTATTGCCGAAGTAGCCGACGGCACGAGCAATACCTATATGGTGGGCGAAAAATATCTCGATTCCAATCGCTACACGACCGGCGACGATGATGGCGATGACGACCCCTACACCGGCGGCGCCGCCCTGGATACCCACCGCTGGACCTACTATGACCCCAGCGACGCTACGAATAGCGCTTATTATCAGCCGATGCAGGATCGCAATGGCGTCCAATTACCGCGGGCCTTCGGATCAGCGCATGCGGCGGGCTTCCATGTGGCCTTTTGCGATGGGTCGGTGCGTCCGATCAGCTATTCGGTGGACCGGCTTGTGCATAAGTACCTTGGCAACCGGCGGGATCGGCAGGCCATCGACACGAGCAAATTCTAACTCACCCTGACCTAGCCCTTGCTCACGGCATACTCCTCCTGGCCGGAAAAATCCAGCCAGTGGGAGTATTTTTTTTGGTAACATTTTAGCCGAAGGAAGCAATGCGCCTCTCCCCTGGCCGTCGAGAGGTCGGCCTGCACAGCAGGCCGGGTGAAGGGGAAACACAAAAAACACTGGACTGCTGCTTGCGCAGGCAGGGACACATCGCTCCGGTTCATTCGGTTAAAATGGTACTTTTTTGCACAAGACGCCAGCTTTTTCTCCAGCAGCGGCGAAAAGGCGTGGTACCGGACGGAAAGGATCGGCTAGGTGTTTGTCCAAAGATAGCCGAGGCGTGAGGAAAGCTGTCCTGGGGGCGGCAGCGGCCAAAAGAAGGCTTGGGCGGGGGGAGACTGTCTAAAACGCTTCGGACGCCTCCAATTCATCGAAGGCCTGTTCGGTGTAATTGTCAAACCGGGTGTATTGTTGGCGCCAGGTGAGTTTCACATCGCCGATGGGGCCGTTGCGTTGTTTGGCGACGATGACCTCAGCCACGCCTTTCAGTCCTTCTCGTTCCGCCTCTTCCGGGGTGCAATAGTATTCTTCTCGGTGGACGAACATGACCACGTCGGCGTCTTGTTCGATGGCGCCGGATTCCCGGAGGTGGCTTAAGCGGGGACGATGAATTTCTTTACCCTGCTCCACTTGGCGGTTTAACTGGGCCAGGCACAAGACAGGAATGCTCAGTTCGCGGGCGAGTCCTTTCAGGCGGCGGGCGATGCGGGCGACTTGTTCTTGTCGTGGGTCTTTCGGGTTATCCGGTTCGATCAGTTGCAGATAGTCGATCACCAGCAGACCCAAGTTTTTTTGACGTTTGAGCCGACGGGCGGCGGCGGCTATTTCCGAGACCGTTCGGCTAGGCGTATCGTCGATGAACAAAGGGGCTTGGCTCAGTTTGGCCGACGCTTGCACTAACTCCGCTCGATCCTTGGCCGAAATGAATCCGCTTCGGAACTTATGACCGTCGATTTTTCCTTGCGAACAAAGCATCCGCTGCACCAGCTCCAGCCGCGACATCTCCAAACTGACAAATAAAGTCGGAATCTGCGACTTAATCGAAACATTTTCCGCAATGTTACAGGCCAGAGCGGTTTTGCCCATCGAAGGCCGAGCGGCTAAGATCACTAACTCCGATTCATGCAACCCGCCCGTCAATTGATCCAGGTCGGTAAAGTGGGTAGGAATCCCGCCGGAGTGGCCTGTTTCCACCCGCCGGTTGATCTGGGCAAAAACTTCCATCAAGACATCGTGGATGGTATTAATGCGGCTGAGGGTCCGGCTGTCATGGACGCGGAAAATCTTTTCTTCCGCTTGAGCCACCAAATCTTGCGGATTTTGGGCCGGATCATAGGCGTCCCGAAGGATTTCGGTGCTGGCCTGGATCAATTCCCGCAAGGTGGCTTTATCCCGCACGATGTGGGCGTAATAAACGGCGTGCGAAGCCACCGGCACCGATTGGAGGATGTCGGCGATATATTGCGTGCCCCCCACCATCTCCAGATCGCCGTTTTTTCGGAGTTGTTCGGTCAAAAGCATGACGTCGATCTGCTGACCGCTGTCCCGCATTTGCAGGAGCGTTTGACATAATCGGCGATGGGACGGCAGGTAGAAATCCTCCGGACGGACAATCAAAAACACTTCATCACACACGTTGGGGTCCAGGAGAATGCTTCCCAAGACCCCCCGTTCGGCCTCCAGATGCTGCGGCGGAAGCCGATCCAAAATCTCCGCACTCACCCGACCCGCGGAAACCGGCGTTTCCGTCTGCTTCCCGGCGGCCATGGCAGTCTCCTTCCTCTCCGCTTGGGTTCAGATGGGTGGTCCAGGCCCAAAGGACCATCCCCCAGGACAACAGCGAAACACGGTCTCTGCCCAGATAGTCGCCCCGCACACGGCGGCGGCCCCACTCGAATTCTTTGGGCCAATGATCGGGAACAACTCCCACAACTACTTCGAAGCGGATTTTTTGGGTTGGGCTGGCGCAGAGGCTTCAGAAGAGGATTCCGATTGTTCGCCTTTTTCCGGATTCTCCGGCTTGTCTTCCCCTACAGCGGGCACCACCCACACTTTGAGGTCCGCGTCGATCTCCTGGCCTACATGGATATGGACCGTATAAAGGCCCAATTCCTTTAAGGGACCTTTCAGACGGACTTGATCCTCCGTGATCGAAAAACCAAGTTCTTTCAAACCCAGGGTGATTTCATGCGCTCCGACCGAACCGTACAGATGGCCCTCGTCGTTGGCGTTGGCTTCGATGGTGAGGCTTTGCTTCGCCAATTGAGCAGCGAGATTCCGCAGACCAGCCACACGCCGACGTTGGATTTCTGTCAACCGGGCCTTATGCTTTTCGATCATCCGTTTGTGGTGATCCGTGGCGATGGCGGCCAACCCCTGAGGAATCAGATAGTTATAGGCATAGCCCGGCTTCACACGCACCAGATCCCCTTGATCGCCTAGATGTTCTACCGGCTGCACCAATAGCAACTCCACATGTCCTCCACGCTTTCGCAATCGCTTTTCTTGATATGGCGAATGGAGTTCGGAAGAACCTTTTTTCGATCGACTCATCAATTCCACCCTTTTCTAGTAGGGACGTTTGCGTAACGATGAAAACCGGCCCAACCACAGGAGGCCTGACAACCAGAGATTTTCGTTGATGTTCTGAATATCACCCAGGAAGTTTCACGGAACCGTTGGGTAAATAATCTTTCCCAACCAGGCCCCCAAAAAACCTAGCCAAACACCCGCCACTCCTTAGGAACCTCCCAGGACTTTCTGGAGGGCAGATGAAAATGTCTTTTCGAAACGAAAATCCAGGGACGTCTTTGCGTAGTGCTTTGCGGGATTCAAAAAGGCACATCATCCGGCAAGGATTTTTCCGGCGGCGGCTCCTCATCCACATCCGATTCATAGGTGGGTTCGTAGCTGCGTTCCGTCGGCGTTGGAGGAGTCTGTCTTTTGGGAGCCCCCGCATGGTTCGCCGCACCTTCTGGTTCCCCGGACCGAGAACCTAACAGTTGCATCCGTTCGCCCACCACTCGGAGTTTGGATCGTTTTTGTCCGTCGCTGGCGGTCCAGGTATCCATTTTCAACCGGCCTTCGATGAGCACGGGAGAACCTTTGGTCAAATATTCGCTGGCGACTTCGGCTTGTCGTTGCCAGAGGGTGACATCCACAAAGACCGGTTCATCCACCCATTCGCCGGAGGATGTCTGCCGGCGATTCGAGATGGCCAGTCTCAGTTCCACCACCGGAGTGCCGTTGGGAATATAACGCAATTCCGGATCCCGAGTCAAATTGCCCACCAGAATCACACGGTTATAACTGGCCATCCCGAACTCCTCCCACCATGCCGACCGCAGTCTCCGCCGGACCTTCCCACAGCGTCTTTCGTTTTACCCGCTCCGCAGGACACTTGGTATCTTTTCACGCTAGCATATTTGGCCCTCATGGGCAACCTGGGATGGTTCAGGACTTTCAGGAGGCGTCTGCCCCCTATTCTCCAGCCCCTCAAAAACAGCCCCAAGGGATACTTCTAAAGAACTCCGCGGTAAATTTCCTCTGAAGGGGGGGGCCGACACCCTCGAAGAGCGGCCAACGGCCCATCTCGGCTACCCCATTTCCCTTACCTTTTATTGGGATTTCTCTTCCACATCCTCTTCGAGTTCGTCCGGTTCTGAAATGGCATCGACTTCTGGGAATTCCTCGCTCAAATGGGTATCGGCAGGCGGTTCTTCTGAGCGAGGCGGGGGCCCGCCTAAGGCATGTTGCACCAACGTGTCCACGAGCCTGGGATCGATCTTCACAAACATAAACCGCACAATGGCTTCGTTGAGTTGACTGGCTCGATGCACCTCCTTCAGTTGGGAAGCGTCCAGCCGAAAGTATGTAAGCCAATAGGCCCCTTTCCGATGGCCTTTGATCGGATAGGCCAATCGGCGTTCTTCCCACAGTCGGCTCACCAGCACTTCTCCCCCAGCCGACTCGATCATCTGCTGAATCTGCTGGGAAAGCACATCCGGTTCTCGGGAATATCGGACCGAATCGAGAATAAACAACCCTTCATACACATTGCGACCCAAGACGCTACTCCTTCCAAGAGAAATGGTTGCTTCACATCGGGTTATCCGCTTATCCTCTACAGGTATTCTCCTCTGCGGGGCACAAGACAGATCGTCCTTTAAGAGGAGGCGTTGTAACGATTCATGCTTTTTTCAATTCCGGCCCGGGCCCAGACGACCACGGCGTCGGCGGCTCGTTGGATCGTCTGTTGAAGGATCGGCTTTTCTTCCGCAGGAAACCGACTCAGCACAAATCCGGTCGCATCCCATCCTTCCGGTATCAAGCCGATCCCAATCCGTAACCGCGGAAACTCCTCCGTTCCAAGGTGTTGGATGATATTTTGGAGTCCCTTTTGACCTCCTGAAGAACCACCGCTCCGCAAGCGGAGTCTTCCTAAGGGAAGGTGAAAATCGTCGCAAATAACCAACATCTCCTCCAAAGCCAATTGATAAAAACTCACCGCCGCTTGGACGCTTCTGCCGCTACAGTTCATGTAGGTGGTCGGACGGAGCAGGAACGCGCGAACTCCTTCCAGCTCGGCTTCTTGCCAGAGGCCGGAAAACTGAGTCCGTTCCGAGCCTACGGCATATCGACGGCTCAGTTCCTCCACAACCATATAGCCTACATTGTGGCGAGTCCCTTCGTACCTGGCGCCAGGATTCCCTAAGCCCACAATCAATTTCACCGATCTGCCTCTGCAAAATTCCAGGAGTTGCCTATCGGGCCTGGGGCTGCCGCATGGCCAGGAGGCGGGGCACTGGTTTGACCTGAACCGACTGCCGTCGGCACACTCAAACTCGCCTCATCCGCCTCTTGGAAAGATTTCCGAACTCCCCATCAAACACCGGAGAATCCCCCGGGACCAAAAAACTTCTTCGGGAAAGGGACGTTTATTCCTCCGGTTCCTCTTCTTCTTCAGGTTTTCGGCCGATCAGTTCTGGTTCGGCGCCTTCGGCGGCGGGCGGCGCTTCTTCTTCAGCGGCTTCCTTCGGCGCCACGCATTGGACTAAAATCGTTTCCGGATCTTCCAGCAACTTAGCCCCCGCCGGCAATTCTACTGCCGCCAACGTCAACGAACCATTCAACGTTAACGCATGGATCGGCACCGACAACTTTTCCGGAATCAAGTTCACGTCGCATTGGATGCGGACTTCATGGACCAATTGTTCCAGGATGCCGCCTTCTTTCACGCCCGGCGATTCGCCGCGCAGTTCCACCGGGACTTTCACTTCCACCATCTCGTGTTCATGCACCCGGATCAAATCCACGTGCAAAATTTCTTGCCCATAGGGGTCCCATTGCAGTTCCCGGATGATAGCCTGTTCTTTCAGCGCCCCTTGGAGTTTGACCACTCGGCTTCCATGCCGAATCACCGCTTCCAATTGCTCGCTCGGCACAGCCAGCGAAATGGTCTCCAAGCCATGTCCATACAACACGGCCGGGATTTTCCCCGCTTGCCGAAGACGCCGCATCCGATGTTTTCCCCGTTCTTGGCGAATTTCGACCGTCAATTCTTCAGCCATGGATTTGGGCTACTCCCTTCGAAAAAGTCTTTCTATCCTCCCGCTTCCCCTAAAGTAGGCTATCCCTTATTACCAAAAATAAGGGGCCTCTTCGGGAAACTATCGGAGTTACCTTATTCTGGATGCATGTTCTGCTTCCGCTGGAAAAACTTTTATTTTGCCCTATTTCGGTCTAAAAATCAATCCAGGGGGACCTTTTTTAAACATCCGAAGCCTAAAAAGGCGTTATTTTCTTAACCCAGTAACACGTTAGCCCAATGAAGCAACTCGCCTCTCCTGCCGCGGGAGAGCACGGCTGCAGAGCGAAGCGAACCTGGCTGAGGGGACATTCCCGCGAAAGCAGCAGTCCAGAAAGTAGGAGAAGTCCATATCGCATATCGCCTGGGGCCCCGCTTGTACGGGAAAAAGCCTGGATTCCTGCTTGCGCAGGAATGACAGCTGGATTCGGCTAAAATACCAGTAATAAATAACCCGTTGCGGATAAAATCCCGGCCGGGAATATCCAAAGGCTTGACGGTTCCGAAGGGAACCGGATGGGACCCCCGTGGTGGTACTTGTACTCCCCATGGAGAAGGGTTTTATCCATGTCCGCGGGATTGGGGGAAAAGTTTGCTGATGGATTCATTGAAATGAATCCGCTTGACAGCCTCACCCAAAAGGGGGGCTACGCTTAAGACGGTAATCTTCGGCAGACTCCGCTCCGGGGGCAACGGGATCGTGTTGGTGATGACCACTTCTTCCACCGGCGCCTCTTGAAGCCGTTGGACTGCGTTTCCACACAAGACCCCGTGGGTGGCTCCGAGGTAGATTTCTCTTGCCCCGGCTTCTTTGACCATGGCGGCTGCCCCACTGATGGAGCCGCCCGTACTGATCATGTCGTCAAAGATCAAGGCGACCCGGCCTTCCACCGGACCGCCGATCAGATTCGCCTGCCGGGTATTGCCGCCGGTCCGCCGCTTATCCACGATGGCCAATCGGCCTCCCAAACGAGCCTTATGCGACAACGCCCGCTTGATGCTCCCCTCATCGGGGCTGACGATCACAATGTCCTCCTGGCTGAACCCCTTCTGCTCAAAATATTGATCGATCACGGGCGCCGCATACAGATGGTCCACGGGAATGTCGAAAAACCCTTGAATCTGTGCGGCATGCAGGTCCATAGCCAACACCCGATTGGCTCCAGCTCGTGTAATCAGATTGGCCGCCAATTTCGCAGTGATCGGCACCCGTCCTTCGTCTTTTCGGTCTTGTCGGGCGTAGCCAAAATACGGAATCACCGCCGTGATCCGCTCTGCACTGGCCCGCATAAAACAATCCACCAAAATCAGCAGTTCCATCAGATTTTCGTTGACTGGGGGGCAGGTCGGTTGCACGATAAACACATCCCGGCCCCGCACATCCTCTTCGATCTTACAGGAAATCTCTCCGTCCGGGTGATTGCCGATGGTGATCTGGCCCAACGGAATCCCTAAATAATCGGCCATTTCCTGGGCTAATTTTGGGTTCGCTCGCCCACTAAAAATCTTCAACTCGTTCATATCCCCCAAGTCCTTGTTTCTTCCAGTCCGTTGCATCATCAGGACTCTCTTCCTTTTCCACGGAAAAATACGTTTCCCGCCAGAGGCCCCCGGCGCCTCTGGCGGGTTTTCTCAAAAAGGTATCTAGGCCAAAACCGGCAAAAACGCCGGTTCCTGCACACATCTCAAGATGCACCTTTTATCCCGCCTCATAACATTTTAGCCGAATGAAGCCACTCCACGGGCACTGGAGGGACCTGCCTGGGATCGCCGCTTTGGCGGGCATGACCCGCCTGCCCCTCCATTGGGCTAAAATGTTACCCCGCCTCTTTTCCCCAACCTGAAAATCCCATAATCATCCATCATAGCTAGCAATATCCCAATACGTCCACTCCCCCAGCGAAAAGGTGGTAAAATAGAAAATCCAGCAGCAGGGACAATCCCAGCGCCCTGTTGGGGCTGCTTAGAGCCTATCCCAAAATGCCGGTCCCCTTGTCCGATCCTCCCATGGAGGTAGGTTTCAGGGGCCAGATAAATCCAACCCAGCTTGCACCCGCCTGATTTGGGGATAGGCTCTTTAGCCTCTGGAGCAGTAACGTACCGCCTCCCCCGCCTTCCCTCAACGAGATGCCGGTTGTTTTAGGTCGAGATTGCCACGATGACGGATATTTCTGTGTTGCGGATTCTGGATGCCTCGGCCAATCGAACCCGCGAAGGCCTGCGCGTTCTGGAGGATTATGTACGGTTTATCTTGGATGATCGGTTTCTTACCGCGGAGATCAAATCGGTCCGCCATCGGTTGACCGAGGCCTTGGCGGGGATCGAAAGTGCTCCTCTGCTGTTGGCCCGGGAGACCCAGCAGGATGTCGGCACACGCCTTACCGAACCGTCCGAAGCAGTTCGGCAAAATGACCAGGAGGTCTTGGCCGCCAATTTCCATCGGGTCCAAGAGGGGCTTCGGAGCCTGGAAGAATGGGGCAAACTTCACTCGGCCACTTTAGCCCAGACCGCCAAACAGCTCCGCTATCACGTCTATACCTTACAGCGGGCGGTAGTGATCACCGGAGAGAGTCTGGATCGGCTTGGGCAGGCCCGGCTTTATGTGTTGGTCGATGGCGCCGCCGATGAGGACCAGTTCCGCCAAAAAGTGGCTCGATTGGTGGCCGTCGGCGTACCCATGCTGCAATTGCGGGACAAGCGGCTGCCGGATCGGATGTTGTTGGCGCGTGCTCGGCTCCTACGCCAAGCCACCCAGGGAACCTCGACCTTATGCATCATCAACGATCGGCCGGACTTGGCCCTGCTGACTCAGGCCGACGGCGTTCATCTGGGCCAGGAGGATATGCCGGTCAAAGAGGCCCGACGGATTGTGGGGCCGGATCGGCTTATCGGCGTCTCCACCCACTCGCTCCCGCAGGCCCAACAGGCCGTCCTGGACGGCGCCAACTATATCGGCCTGGGACCGACCTTTGCATCGACCACCAAGCAGTTTGCGGAACTGGCCGGACTTGAGCTGCTTCGCCAAGCAGCTGGCCAACTCCGGCTGCCCGCCTTCGCCATCGGCGGCATCCGCCTGGAAAATCTCCCCCAGGTGCTTCAGACCGGCATCCGCCGGGTGGCCGTCCAGGCCGCCATCTGGACCGCTGCCGACCCAGGCGCAGAAGCACAAAAATTCCTGGCCGCCCTGTCCCAACCGGCACAATAAAAAACCTGCCTTCCAGCCTACTTCGGCTCGAAGGCAGGTACTTCCCGTTTGGGACAGTGCGTCCCGACCCTAACGGATAAAAAACTCCGCTGGGCTAAAGCCTCAGACGGCTACACTACGTTATTGTTGGAAGAATTGGCCGGTCGGGTCGCCATTGTTCTTAGTGATTAGGAAGAAATACATGCAGAAATCCACCTTTTTGCTCACGCTGCGGACCGCGCCGTCGGCCAACAAGTGGTTGACCACGCCCGGATGCCCCGAACTGGGGCCATAAAGGGCCTGCCGTCCCGCAGGCTGAAGCTGCGAGGTGCTCTCCAGATGCTGATAATACCCCGGATCGCCCAAGGAGAAATCATAGGCTAAATAGGTCTTCAGTTGCCGGATGGCATCCGGAGCTTCTTCGTCAAACTTGCCGTTAAACCCATTGGGGGCGTAATAGGAGTTCTGATACAACACCACGGACCAACTGCCTACACTAGGAATCTGACTGGGCAGGCCCACCAGCACGCACTCCCGGCCATAGGTCCAGATGCCGTACTGGGGATCGATCGTTTCGGTGCAAAGGATGGTATGGGCGGTGCCGTCTTTGCCGAAGGCCGCCAGGGTGATCCGGGCTCCCGGATACAAGGCGCCGTCCGGGTGGATGGTGCGTAATTGGGTGGCAGAGCCTCCGGATGGATACTTCGGCGTGGCAGGGGAACCTTCCCAGGCGTAAGAGAGACTTTCGATATGGGTGGCCCCTAAAGCTTTGTAATTGGTCAAGGCGCCCTGTTTCGCTTGGGGATCGTAATAGGTGGGATTCGGGTTGCTGGGGCAGATGAGTTCGCCCAACTGCGTATCTCGCGCCAACTGGGCCGCCGCTTTTTGGGCGTCCGTGGAAGTGCTGTCGATGCTAATGTCCGGGAAGCCAGTTTTCAGGTTCAACTTCTCCGACAACGAAGCTTGCTCCATATAGGGGAGCAGGTGCACAAGGAAGCTCCAGCCTCGGACCCGAAGGATTTGGCCCGTGCTGGGATCCCGTTCCACGTCGCTGGCGGGCGGGAACCGCTTGAACGCATCATGGAAGTTGTGGAAGGCCAGGCCGAGCTGTTTGAGGTTGTTAATACAGGTGGCTCGGCGGGCCGCTTCCCGGGCTGCCTGAATGGCCGGTAGCAGCAACGCAATCAGCAGCCCAATGATGGCAATCACCACCAATAGCTCCACGAGGGTAAACCCTCGGCGTCTCCAAAAAG
>Ga0272448_1000928_pt1 | contig 41981 bp, 35 predicted proteins | sample YNPCB0191_FD_202220 | JGI IMG/M metagenome (GOLD analysis project Ga0272448, IMG submission 202220) | Hot spring sediment microbial communities from Yellowstone National Park, WY, United States - YNP-CB-019-1 | ecosystem: Environmental > Aquatic > Thermal springs > Hot (42-90C) > Sediment...
TCGTTCGCCTTCCCGGCGGGGATGACATTTAAGAATGATATGAAGACGAAACCGATCGGCTTCCGAAGGCCGTGAAAAAATTGTCCATAAACCAATCATCTGAGGAGTAAAACATGTGCGAAGGTTGCAATCGGCGGCGGTTTTTGGAAGGTGCGGCGGCGAGCGGGGCGCTGTGGGCGCTGCACTTTACTTCCCGTGCGATGCTCGGCGGCGAAGAATCCTCCGGCATCGGCCCCACATCCCAGCCGGTGAAAATCTATAAAGTTTACGGCGGTCGGGTGGGCGATTCCTATCTCACGCAAACGCCGGAAGAACTGGAGCGGCTGGAAAAATACTTTGCCGAGCTGGAACGGAAGCTGGGCGATGTGAAGTTCATCGGCGGCGACATGATCCCGCCCGCCACCGCCGAACAGATTGCACCCAAGCTTTCCGGCGCCGACGCACTCTTAATCGTGCATCTTTCCGGCCACGGCGGCGTGGCGCCGGTAATGAACAAACTCGTGGAGATGGGCTTGCCGACGGCCTTGTTCAGCCGTCCTTTCAGCGGTCACGGCTGGATGTACTTCCCCCGTTGGCGCAAACAAGGATGTAAAATCATCTTACTGCCCACCAGCGACATAAACGAGCTGGAGCGGGCGGTTACTCTGCTGCGTGTGCCCGCACGCATGAAACAGACGCGAATCATCGTCGTGGACGGCCATCCACACGGGACGGCTGCCGCCTGCCGGCCGGAAGAGGTCAAGAAGCGGCTTGGCGCCGAACTCGTCGCCGTACCGCATGACCGGATTCTCGAGACAATGAAGGCCGTCGATCTGAAGGAGGCCGAAGCTGAAGCCGAACACTATTGGATTACTCAGGCCAAACGAATCGTCGAGCCGACGCGGACGGAAATTATCGAATCCGCGCGGATGTATCTGGCCGTCAGAAGGCTGATGGAGGAAGAACACGCACAGGCAATTTGCAGCGACCGTTGCATGGGCGATCCGCGCGGCTGTCTGACCTTCAGCAAGCTGAATGATCTGGGGCTTGTCGGCGCCTGCGAAGGAGACATCGACTCTACGCTGACTATGCTCCTGTTCGGCTACGCCTTTGGCGTGCCGGGCTTTATCAGCGATCCGGTGATCGACACGGCCAAGAATGTGATGATCCATTTCCATTGCACTTCGGCGACGAAGATGGACGGTCCGAAGGGCGAGCGATTACCGTTTGTCATCCGCACGCAATCGGACAATCGCCAGGGCGTAGCTTTGGAGGTAACGCATCGCGTGGGCCAGCCGGTAACGTGTGCGAAGCTGGTGAACCTGGAAACCCTGCTGATAAACAGCGGGAAGATAACGGAGACAAGCACCAGCCCGCTGGCTTGCCGAACGCAATTTGCCCAGAGCGTGCCCGACGCCCGTCGGCTGTTCCTCAACTGGGGTGCGGACGTAATTGACACACCTGGCACAATGACCCTCCTGCACAGAGTGGTTTTTTACGGCGACTTTATGCGTCCGGCTCAAGAATTGTGCGATATTATGGGTTTAAAACTGATTGAAGAAGGAGGCGCGTGATGCGTGTCGTTCGGCGCAAAAAAGGAAGTTACAGAGAACGAGGTTTTGCGGCATTCACCCTCGTGGAGCTGTTGGTCGTAATTACGATTATCGCGATTTTGATTGCCTTACTTTTGCCGGCGGTGCAATCCGCCCGTGAGGCAGCCCGGCAAACCCAATGCCGCAACAACCTCAAGCAACTGGCTCTCGGCTGTCTGAATCACGAGCAGCAGCACAGGCATTTTCCTACCGGCGGTTGGGGATTCGCCTGGACCGGCGATGCCGATCGCGGCTTCGACTGGCGACAGCCCGGCGGTTGGCTCTACAACATTCTACCCTACATCGAACAGCAAACTTTGCATGACATGGGCAGCGGGCTATCCGGCTGGGGGCAGCCGAACACGCCTAAAGGCGACGCACATCTCCAACGAGCTACGGTCCCCTTGGCCATGTTTTATTGTCCTTCACGACGTGCCGTAACCCTCTATCCCTGGGTATATCCCGGCACCACTTTTGTAAACGCCACGTCGCCCCGGGACAAGGTGGTCAGCCGCAGCGATTACGCCGGTAACGACGGAACTGTTTACATTCCGCCCGGTGGCGCAGCTTATGCTCCCATTCCCTGGCAAACCGCTCCTCCGAATGCCGACGCCGGACCGATCAGCCCGGATGAAGTTGAATATCCGCCAGGTTCCGGTTTGAAAACCGCCAAAGCCGTGTCCGTCTTTAGCTGGATCGGCAAGCAAGCTACCGGCATTTTTTACTGCGGAAGCATGACCACGATGAGCGACATCTCCGACGGTTCGAGCAATACTTATCTGATCGGCGAGAAATACATCAACCCGGATTGGTACCTAACCGGTATGAGTCCCGGCGATAACGAAAGCTCACTGAGCGGAGATAACGCCGACATCGGCCGATGGTGTCGGTACCCTGATCAATATCCTTATCCGGATACGCCTGGCTTCGCAGGTCAAGTAGAGTACAGTTTCGGCAGTGCACATCTCAACGGCTGTCACATGGCCTTCTGCGACGGCTCCGTACAGATGATCAGCTATTCCATCGAGCCGCTTATCCACTCTTACCTGGGCAACCGCAAGGACGGGCAAGTGATCGACGCCAAAAAGTATTGAGGCGGGGAGCGAGGGTCCAAACGCCGAAATCGGCCCAGTTTAGCGCTCGATTCTTATCCTTTCGACCGGGCGCCGGTATGTTTTCTCCGGCCGGCAGACAGGATTACAAGGGAAGCGATCCGCAAATGGCGGCAAAGCGAATGTGCTGCTATACTGCTCTCATGGCTATAAGGCAGAAAAGATTAGGAGTTGCCGTCGGTTACATGAGGGTCGGACCTAATAGGAGCGGGCAGAAATGCAATTTTTCTTGCTGGTTGGGTGGTTGATTGTAGCGTTTTATGCGGCAGGAGGAGAGCCGGCGCCGCCTGCCAAGGCCATAGCTGCCGACAAACTGACATTCGTCGCTCATCGCATCGGTTCTTTTCGCAGCGAGGCATGCTGCGTAGGCGATTTCAACAACGATGGCAAGCTCGACGTGGTGGCCGGGCCGTACCTTAATCTCGGTCCCGATTGGAAATCGCAGAAAATCCGTGAACTTCGCGGGCAGGTCAATGACAAAGGCTTAGGGTACTACGACGACTTTATGAATATTGCTATGGATGTTAACGGCGACGGCCTGCTGGACGTGGTGGCCGGTGCGTGGTTTGCCAGGCGGACGACTTGGTACCGTAACCCAGGAAAATTCGGTGATCTGTGGGAAGAGAATCTCGTCGATAACAACGGTAACAACGAATGCGGCGACGCCTGGGACCTGCTGGGAACAGGTCGCCGTGATGTGATAATTCCCAGCCTCGAGCAAACCATCTGGTACGAACGCGGCATCCGGCCGGATGGAAGCCGCGGTCTGGTGCGGCACGTCGTATGCGAAAAGAGAATGCCGTTCGGTGTCGGCGTGGGCGACGTAAACGGCGATGGACGGCCGGATATTCTCCGCCCCACTGCTTGGTTCGAGGCCCCGGAAGACCCCCGCCAAGGCCGTTGGCGCGAGCATCCTTTATCCTTGGGCGGCAGAGACGGCAAGATCGAGCATACACCGCAGATTTTCGTTTACGACGTCAACGGCGACAATCTGCCGGACGTTATTACCAGTTCCGCCCACCGCTACGGTATTTTCTGGTACGAGCAGGTCCGCAAGAATGGCGAGATTGCCTGGAATCAACACCTCATCGACGACACATGGACCCAGGCACATGCGCTTGCCTTAGCTGACCTCGACCGAGATGGCGTGCCTGAACTGATCACCGGCAAGCGGTTTATGGCCCATAACGGCAATGATCCTGAGGAGCACGCCCCGCTGGGAGTTTACTGGTACAAGCTACGTCGCGGTAAGACTCCTACGTGGACGAAGCATGTGATTTCTTACGAAGAAGGGATCGGCGCAGGCTTGAACATCGAAGTCGTCGATCTCGACGGCGACGGAGACCTGGATGTTGTAGTGACCGGCAAGTGGGGCGGTCCGGTGTGGTTTGAGAACCGGGCGAATCACTAGTTACGAGGACTCGATTACTGCCGGCCGACTGTCGCTCATCTTTTTTAGGAGCTGTTCGCTTCCGCTTCGGCTTCTTCGCGGAGATACCAGTCGGCGCCGATCTTCGCCAGCCGGAAACAGACCAGAGCCAGCAGCACAAACATCAGCAAACTGAGTCGCTGACCCTCAAGGCCTTCGTACCACGTGGCGGCTTTTTCCTGCAAGAACGCGCCGGTTTTGGTCTGTTCGATGACGAACTCCTTGCCGTAAGAAATGTATTTAATCGGCGCGCCCAGAACCGGTTGGCGGAGAACAGCGGTAATAATGCCGACAATCGCGGCGCCGGCCATTAAACCGGAGGCGATAAGAATGCCCTGGTTTTGTCGGGCTTTGCGCACTTTTTCGCTGCCGCCGGTCTTGCCGACGATGTAGGAGACAACCGCTCCGGCCAGAACAGCCATGTTGATATGGATGGGGATATAAATCCCCAGGGCAAAAGCGAGCATCGGCACGCCGGCCATATAGAGCATCACGGCCACGAAGCCGCCGAGGCCGTAAAGGAGCCAGGGCTGGTTGGCTGCGTTTTCCAGTAAGCCGCGACTGACGGCCGCCATCATGTTGGCCTGCGGCGCCGGCAGAACCTTGGTGTTGGAAACCATCTCGCCCGTGGCAGGGTCTGGCACCAGAAAATGGTAGCCGGAATCCATAATCGGAATAACAAAGGCCACGACCAGCGAGGCCAGAATGATGCCGGCGAACTTCCATATTTCCTGATTGCGCGGCGTAGCGCCGATCCAGTAGCCGATCTTGAAATCGGAGATAAACGCCCCGGACATCGACAGAGCGGTGCATACGGCACAGCCGACAATCAAGGCGATAAACATCCCGCCGGCGCCCTTCAGCCCGACGGCCACGAGGGCCAAGATGGTGAGCACTACCGTGATAAGCGTCATTCCTGAAACCGGATTCACGCCCACGATGGCAATGGCTTGAGCGGCAACAGGTGTGAAAAGAAACGAAAGAATGTAGCCTACCACTGCACCAACGACGGCATATAAAGCACTCTGGGCGAGAGTAAAGCCGGCTCCCCCCTCCTTTTCAGCACTGTTTAAGCCTGCGATGAAAAAGAGGATTGCCATGAGGAGCGTAGCGCCGAGTTGAATGAGAAGGACGTTTCTGGGCGAGATGTCGGTTTGGGTGCGCGGGGCTGCTTCGGTATCGCCGCCCTTCAGGCCCTTGAAGCCGAGTGCGATGGAGCCTGCAACGATTTTGCCCATGCGGATAATGCCGATAATGCCCGAAACGGCAATGGCGCCGATGCCGATCGGCTTCACGAAGTTTCCGAAGATGGTTTCGGAGTCCATTTGCGCGATGTGATAGATGTTACCGGCGTAGGCGAACTCCGGAATGCGCGAACCGAAGTGAAAGACCAGGGGGACGAGAACGAGGTAAGCAAAGACAGAGCCGGCGGCAATCACGGCGGCATAGCGCAGTCCGATGATGTAGCCCAGCCCAAAAAGCGCCGCCAGGCCGTTAAGCGACAGGTCGAATCGCAAGTCGGACAACCACTTACCAAGCCCACCATCCTTACCAATCCAACTGAGGAGCGTTTTGGTGGTCATGGTAGGGTTCCAGGCGTGGACTGCTTCCGCGAGGAAATCGTAGATGGCCCCCAGTCCGAAGGCCATCAGCAGGACCTTGCCGGCGCTTTTGGAAGTACTTTCACCGGAGACCAGAATCTCATTGATGGCAGTGGCTTCGGGGAAGGGCAGCTCGCCGTGCAGGTCCTTTACGAAGTACTTCCGCAAGGGAATAATCAGCACCGCGCCGAGAAATCCGCCGGCGGCGCAAGCGAGAAAGATATGCCACCACGCCACTTTCAGCTCGTTGATGTAGAGCGCCGGAATGAGAAAGGCCGCGCCGGCGGCAACCACGCCCGCCGCCTGGCCGATGGATTGCACAATCACGTTTTCGAGGATGGTGCTTTTTCCGCTGGGTTTTAGTCCCTTACGGCCGAGGAAAATAGCCATAATGGCGATAGGTATGGAGGCCTCGATGGCATTTCCCGCCCTCAAGGCCATGTAAATACACGCAGCCGAGAAGACCAGGACCATCAACAAACCGACCGTAACCGACCAGGGCGTAACTTCCGGCCGTTGATCTTCCGGCGGAACAATGGGGCGGTACTCCTCGCCGGGCTTGAGCTTGGTGTAGGCATTGCTTGGCAGAATTTTGCTGGGTTTGGGTGTGCCGGTGGTTTCCATTGCTTATCGCGCCTCTCGTTGAGTCTGACGGAAACGGCTCTTCGCCCTGATAGAGTAAAGTTTTGCCGCACGCCAAATAACCAATGTCATAGCATATAACCTTACAATCACCAAGACCTGTCGCGCCGGAAAAGCGTGCAGGGTGGGCGGTTTTTTTTCGGCGGTTGTGGCCGCGTGGCGCAGCTTTGTAAGGCGGCGAAGAAAGGGCGTTTTAGCCCCCTTTGACCTCCGGCCGCTTCTTTTTACCCGACAAGTTTGGGAGAAATAAAAGGCACTTGACCGGAGGAGGATAGCGTGATAACCTAATGGCTTTGAGCCGTTGTCGAATGATTTCTATTCCTCGGATAACTTCTAAGAAAAGGTGATTCCATGTTGCAGCGAATGAAAATTGGCATTGTGGCACTGTTGGCAGGCATTTTGGTGTTGGAATTTGGTTGCCTTCAACGGCGGCCGGCGCGAATCCACCCGCCGGGAATCAACGCCTCGGCGGCCGGGGCAAAAGCTATTGAAATGTTCGACGCCAATAAGGACGGAAAAATCAGCGGCGAGGAACTGAACAAATGCCCCGGCGTTAAGGCGGCCATCGCCCAAATCGACCCCTCCGGTCAAGGAATAACGGCGGAAGCTATCACCGCACGGATAAAGGCTTGGCAAGCGACGAAGCTGGGGCGGATGTCTATGGCCTGCCGCGTAACTCGTAACGGTCAACCCCTCGCCGGCGCTACCGTCAAGTTCGTGCCGGAACCGTTTCTCGGCGAAAACATGAAAGTCGCGAAAGGCACGACTGATCAAAATGGTATGGCGATGATCAGTATCGAAACCAGTGGCCCGAAAGACCCGCCAGGAGTCCCGCCAGGCCTCTATCGCGTCGAAATCACCAAAGAAGGAATGAACATTCCTGCCAAATACAATACGGAAACCATTCTCGGCCAGGAAGTGGCCTTGGACGCCAAGGGCATCCAGGAAGGCATCGTCTTCGATCTGCAATTCTAAACCGCGCCGATTCAACGGGGCCGGCAGCAAACGCCGGCCCCGTTTGTTTCCTACCTAAAATTCTTCCTCTACCGGATAGTCGGTATATTCTTCGTAAGGCATCTGGGCGAGGTTTTCAAAGCGTGTGAATTTCTCCAGCCAGGCGAGCTTTATATCGCCGGTCGGCCCATTCCGCTGTTTGGCCACGATGATTTCCGCTTGACCGGCAATACCTTTTTCCATGGCCTCTTCACGGGTGTAATAGTATTCTTCACGATGGATGAACATCACCACGTCAGCGTCCTGCTCAATGGCGCCCGATTCGCGGAGATGGCTAAGTCGTGGTCGATGGGTTTCCCGACCGGCTTCCACCTGTCGATTTAGTTGTGCTAAACAGAGAATCGGCATTTTCAATTCCCGTGCGAGACCTTTCAGGCGGCGGGTGATTTTAGCCACTTGTTCCTGGCGTGGGTCGTTGGGATTATCGGGTTGGATAAGCTGGAGATAGTCGATTACCACTAGCCCTAGCTTGTGCTTGCGTTTCCAGCGGCGTGCGGAAGCGGCGATCTCCGTGCAAGTTCGACTCGGAGAATCATCAATCCATAGAGGCGCTTTGCTCAGCTTGGCCGTAGCATCGGTCAGTTTTTGGCGATCGTCGCGGGAAATAAAACCGCTGCGAAACTTGCCGGCGTCTATCCGCCCCTGTGAACAGAGCATCCGTTGGGTAAGCTCCAGGCCGGCCATTTCGAGACTCACAAACAGGGTGGGCACGCCGGCTTCGAGCGCCGCATACTCGGCAATGTTCGTGGCTAAAGCCGTCTTGCCCATGCTCGGCCGAGAAGCCAGGATCACCAATTCCGAATCGTGCAGTCCGCCGGTAAGTTTATCTAGGTCCTGAAAACCGGTGGGGATGCCGACGCCTTCGCGTCGTTCCATGCGGGCGTCGATGCGGGTGAAAGCTTCGATCAGCAAATCTTGAATGTTGGCGATGTGATCCATGCTCCGTTGATCCTGGACGGCAAAAATCTTCTCTTCCGCCCGCGAAAGCATCTCTTCCGGCTCCAGCGTCGGCTCGTAAGCCTCGCGCAAGATTTCGGTGCCGGCATGGATTAACGCCCGTTGCGTGGCTTTGTGCCGGACAATCTTGGCGTAATATACGGCATTGGCGGCATGGGGAACGGCGTGCAACACTTCGGCAATATAGGCGGCGCCGCCGACTGCTTCCAGGTCGCCGGCGGAGCGCAACCGCTCCAAAAGCAAAGTGGCGTCGATCCGCCCCCCTTCGTCATGCATCGCCATCAAATGCGCAAAGAGCTTTTGATTGGCTTCGGAATAAAAATCTTCGGCCCGCACCACCAGAGCCACTTCGTCGCAAAGGTTTTGATCGAGAAGCAAGCTGCCGAGAACTCCTTTTTCAGCCTCCAGATTCTGCGGCGGCAAACGATCGAGGATTTCGGCGGTAAGTTGTGGTGATGTGTGGCCGACCTCCGTGCGATATGCAGTAGCCATGGCTCTAACCTTCCAATAATCTGTTTCTCTAACCAACCCATGATAAAACCCCTGCCGATCTCTGGCAATCCAGGCGTCAAACACCGCTTGGGGGAAGATTTTTCCACCGGCGGCGGGGGAAAACCTGTTCGCAGCAAACCTGAGTTACATAGACACTGCCCTGACACTGCTTGAAAAGTCGCCGCGAAAGCTTCAACAAACTTCAAACGAACAGCAGGGATCGCCTTTATAGCGGCAGGAAACTCGTTGCACCGGCCGCCCGACCACGGCGCTCAACAATTCCTGGTCAAGCTGACAGACACTACGCTGCGAATCAACCATACTAACAAAAGGGCAACTACGTCGATGAACCACCAGGCGGCCTGCGGCGCTTTCCTCGACATCAGCTACACCGCCTTCGGAAGTAAGCAACGCGATAAATTGGCGCAATCTTTCTTTAGGGTCGCGGGCGGTGATTTTGGCGGTATAGTGCTCGGCCAATAGGAGGCTTACTCGTTTGAGGATTTTTTTTAGAAGTTGATTCCCGCCGATGTCGATAACTGCTTTCCAGATTGCCGGGACCACGAGTTGCTGATTGCCCACGGAAAGCAGCCGGAGCGCCGCCTCCGTCGCGCGATAAAGATGGCGCGGGCGTCCGCGTCCGGTAGGCGGTTGCAATTGCCGCGCGACAAAGTCCGCCGCCATCAATTCTTCAAGCTGTTCAATGACGGCGGTACGTGTAACTCCGCCGGCTTTCGCCAGTTCTGAAACTGTTTGCGGCGGATTGCCCACCAATAGTTTGATTATTCGGCGGCCGGCGGTGCTGATGACGATTTCGTTAGGCGATTTATTAGTTTTACTCACAGTCTTTCCGCCTGGTTGGAAGGTGTCATAGTCGCTTCATCTCAACATTTTTCTACTTCAAAAAACGCCCCGACCGACAATTTCTCTTAGTCCTTTGCCTACTTGCCAGTTCCCTGATTCCCGTGGAGAAACTTCGCCGGACTTTGCCGAAAGCGGCTCATCTTTTCCAGCTTTTGTCCGCCTTGCGAGTAGTTGTTCAAGACGATTTATGAGCATCTCCTCGGTGTAAATCTTGCCAGTGGGACGATTGAATTCTTTCTTTTCGGAATCTTTGGAGAGCATGTTTCCCAATACGCGCCCTCCCGGGGCCTTTGTCAGGTATTCCAGCATTTTCTCGCCGCCGGGGCCGCGCACAAGCCGGCGAACAATCCGTCGCCCATCCGGCAATTGCAACAGCCGGTCCAAACGATCGTAAGCTTCGGGATAATGGGCGATGCGTCGCATGAACTTCCGCCCGGCGGGCGCGTGAAGTTCACGGGCGAGAAAACTATTCCCGTCGATCAGGTCTGCGACAATTTGCTGTAACTCTTCTGTGGATATGCCCTGCTTCTTCATTTGGGGAAGAAGCGGTTCAACCTGCTGTCGCGTGATGAGGTCGCCGGGCTTATAGTCCGGCAAGCCTTGAAAATAACGAGAAACGATTTCGATTACTTTCGCCGCAGGCACTGGGATGGAAGCGGTCGCCTGGCGGTCATTCGCCGCGCCGGCAAGAATGGCTCGGTCCTGGGAAACCGAATAAACCGCAATGAGTAAGCAGGTCAGAATGACTTGCATGGAAACACTTTCCCCTCGGTCGGTAATCCCTAGGAATTATACGTTGCAGGGGGGCGAAAAAAAACATATTTTTCTTATCCGCAAGATGTTTTCCCATAAACGCTTGCGCAATCGGCCAAAGAAGCAGATGAAACGGTCAAAAAAGACAAATCTTCAGGCAGGAGGATTAAAAGGAGTATCGTAGGTTTGTTGCAGGGGGTCGGCAGGAAGCGCGGCGGCTTCCGATTCATCAATCGGTCGGACGACCACCCTGTTTCCGCGAACCTGGATGACACGCACCGGCTGGCCGACTTCGATGGGCATACTCTCGCTGACGGCGTCAATGGTTTTTCCGTCGATGGTGACGACGCCGCTAAGGAGCATTTTGCTTTTGGCCCTCCCTGTGCGTCCGATAAGTTTCTTGAGCACCTCTTTTTCAGGGTCTTCAGGGAGTACTTCTTCACTTTTTGGGGGGGTAAGCAAGACACGCTTGCCGATCGCCGTTTTCGGCCAGTACTTTAACCCTAGAGCAATCACGGTCGGCAAGCCTACGACCGCCCCTAACAATATCAACAACCCCACGAACGCTCCCTCATAAAAGCCCATTACCACCGCAGCGATCAGGGAGGCGGCGGAAAGAAACCCCAGAATGCCGGCGGAGGGAAAAAACATCTCCAGCAGGGCCAGGCCGGTCCCCAATACCAACAGCAAAATGGCCCACACCCAATACACGACAATTAGCGGCTCTTCAGCCGGCCGAAATAGCGGTGGAAAAAAGCTACTTGCTTTCTCTTCCTCTTATCTATAACTAAAAATAGAATATCCATTTACGGCCGGAAGTGCAAGATGGCGCTGGGTGCTGGAAACCAATTCTTATGGACATGACGCCTGAAGCCTGCCGACAAACTGAGGCCCCTGTCGCAGCGAAGATAGATTGGGGTGCGGAATTGGCTCGGCATGAGCGCTGGCTCCGTACGGTCGTCTCCGCCAGACTCGGCGAGCCTCAGGCGGTCGATGAGGTAATGCAGAATATCTCCCTGGCGGCAGTAAAGCAACAGGCACAACTGCGGGATGTCAAGAAAGTAACCCATTGGTTGTATCGGCTGGCAGTGCGGCAAGCCCTATTATATCGACGCAAACAAGGAAGAAAGCGAAAACTGGTCGATCGATATTTACAACGCTTTCCACCGCAAGAAGCCGATTCTCGCCAGCCGGAACCGTTGAAATGGTTATTATGCGAGGAACGCAAGGCGCTGGTCATTAAGGCCCTGGAACGCTTGCCGCCGCGAGATGCCGAGATTCTTCGCTTGAAATATGAAGAGGATTGGAACTACCACAAATTGGCCGAGCACCTGGGCATCAGCCATAGTGCGGTCGAGGCTCGCTTGCATCGCGCCCGACAGCGCTTGCGCGCGGAATTGGCCGCACTGGACGTAACGCCCGTGGTGGTCTAGCTCTGCATACTTACCTATGGAAAAGGGACATGGATTACGACCGAACAACGACCGACGCCGCGATTGATCGGCTGGTTGATGGAGAGCTGGACGAAGCGGAACGCCGCGAATTGCTGGCTCGACTGGAAAACGAGCCGGATGGCTGGCGGCGCTGTGCCCTGGCGTTTTTGGAAGCCCAATGTTGGAAAGAGGCATTGGAGAAGCTTTCGGAAAGCGCGCGGCGGCAGCCTGCTGATACCATCCGCTTTCTTCCTCAAGCTCACGTTCTACGAAGAACACAGCTAGGAAGAATTCTCAGTCTGGCAGCCTGCTTTCTGATTGCGCTGCTGCTGGGAGTTTGGCTAAGACATCTCTGGGCGCCAATAGGAGGGCTGGAGCCAGGCGCTCAATTCGCAAGGGTGGGGGGGAAAAGCGAAACTCCGCCTGCACTCGGACGCTTGCCTGCCGGCGTTTCGCCGCCTGGCGCGTGGCGTCTGGTTTCGCTTGCCTCGCACAGCGGAGAGTCAAATCAGGCGGTAAAGCTTCCCGCCCTGGAGTGCGACCGTCTGGATGAGCGCTGGCTCCAAAACCTTCCTTCGCCCATACCGGAAAACGTTCTCCAGGCACTGAGTCGGACCGGCCATCGTGTCCGTCAACGGCGCGAGTTTGTGCCTTTGCCGTTGGAGGACGGAAGGCAGTTGGTCCTGCCTGTGGATCATGTAGAGCTGTATTACGTTGGCAAGGGTGGTTATTAAGTGTTGGTTTCCTTTTATCGTGTTTAGGAGGAAAGAGTCATGTGGCGACGCACTATATGGGCTGTGGCCCTGATTGTTGGAGCGTTAGGGTTAATTGGGTTTACCATCGCCGGAGCTAACGAAGAACCGTTGAAGGTTGGCGAAGCCGTGGACTTGCAACCTTCCGCTAAGCCTGTTACTCCCGGCGAATACTGGTTGGGAGTTGAAGCTATGCCTGTGCCGCCGGCACTCCGGGCGCACCTCAACTTGCCGGAGGGCCAAGGCTTACTGGTCGGCGGCGTGGTAGCGGATAGCCCTGCCGCAAAAGCCGGCTTAAAGGAGCACGACATTCTGCTTCAAGCAGGCGGGAAACCGCTAACTGATATTAGCGACCTGATTGCTGCGGTGAATGCCGCCAAAGAGACCAAATTGTCCCTCATAGTAATTCGCGGCGGCAAACAACAGACAATCGAGGTCGTCCCCGCCAAACGGCCGGCGGAGTTCAGCAAAAAATCCGTTGGAACGTCGGAAGACGATGACTGGGGCACATTGCAAAAATGGCTGGAAGGCATGCGCTCCAAAGAAGGCGGTTTTGACGGTTGGGGGCCTTTCCGCTTCCGCTTCTTCCATCCCGGGATGATTGTGCCCAAGGATGTGCCTCTGCCCGGAAACATGCTCGTCGTCATCACGAAAGAAGGTGATCAACCGGCGAAGATTATGGTTCGCCGCGGCGAGGAAAAATGGGAGTTGACAGAAAAGGAGCTGGACAAACTTCCCGCTGATGTCCGGCCGCATGTCGAGCGGATGCTGGGACGCGGCGCAGTAGGCATCATCGGCGGAGCAAAGGGCTTTGATTTTGATCTCTTCCCGGATGTCGGCCCCGATTTTCCTGCTCCTGAAGGAAAGTTCATGCCGGATTTGCAACGGCGACTGGAAAAACGCCTGGATGAAATGAATCGCCGCATAGACCGGCTGTTTGAGATGATGGAAGAAATGTCCGGCCGTAGCGGTCGTGAGCCGTCGAAAAGCAGCGAATAACAACACGCTGTGCCGGCAAAATTGTCGGATAACGAAAACGCCCCACGACCGCGTTTTTAACGTCTCACGAGTTCTTAATGTCTCAGAACTACGTGCCTAACGCCCCACGACCGCGTTCATAGCGCCTCACGACTGCGTTTTTAACGCCCCACGACCGCGTTCGTGGGGTGTTTTTTTCCGCTCTCCTAGCATTCTAATCTATCATTCAAAGCAGACTTTCCAGCAGTAACCGCATCTTCCGCATTTCCGTGAGTTGATCCACGTCGGGCATGGGCAGTATATCCACACATAACGCCCGATCGTAATGCACCTTGCTTAGCTGGCTGATTATCCGGCCGTATTCCACCTCTCCCTGACCGACGCGGACCTGCACTTGGTCTGGAGTGGAATCCCGCAGGCGCACGTGGTAAACGCGCTTCAGCATTTGCTCCAGATGTAATCCGGCATGGGGAAGATGCAGATAATGGCTGGGGTCCAGGGCGATGCCCAATCCTTTTACATGGTCGCAAAGTACTACGGCCGTGTCGGGATTTTCAGTCATTCGTCCCTTTTCGGTAAGCAGACCGACGCGGATGCCGTCCCGTGCGGCAATGGCCACAAGTTTTCGCAATCGCTCCACCTCGGCATTAAAAGGCGTACCTAATTCCCCCGAACGTACATTCACGGTTACGACCTTAATGGCCTTCGCCAGTCGGCAACAAGCAGTAAATTGGCGGTAGTATTCCGGTTCGGGTGCATCAATGTCCACGCCTAATGCCACAGGTGTCAAGCGGTGGGACTGCCGGCAGAGGACGATTGCCTGTTCCAAGTCGGCGGCTACTTGCGAGGGTTTGAAATGGCCGTCGCGCTCCTCCAGCATGATCTCCACCGCGGAATATTCCAGTTCTACAAGTTGGAGAAGAGCAGCCTCCAACGAAAGGTGATTAAAACAACGACTCGTAGCTGCGACAAACATCCCGCCGACTCCTCATAAACAGGTTCTTTAACTGCGTTAGCTTACATCCCACCCTCATGTCTTTGCAACACCAAACACCGCTATTCCCAAGAGAATTAAACGCCGCTAAAATCCAACAATCAGACCGAATAATCGCCGAATAATCGCTTTCCCAGTCAAAGGATTTCCAAGATGGTCCAGAACGAGCAACATCCGTCTCCCCCTCCCGTAACGCCTCTCCCACCCGACCGGTTCTACCCTGAACCGCCACCTTCACGAGGCCCTGCACGTTTCATCAGCCGGTTGCTGTGGGCGATTTTGCTGCTGATATTGATGATCTCGTTAGGCTTCAATCTGCTTTTGTTTATTGCGGTTGGATTAGCCGGCCTCGGCGGCTGGGAAACGGAAGGGCGCGTGCGTGAAAGTTTTGTTGCATATAACCCACAAGGCGAAAATAAGGTTGCCGTGTTTTCTATCGAAGGCGTGATGCTCAACCCCGAAGGCTTTTTCCGGCGGCAAATCGATCACGCCCGGCAGGACGCTAAAGAGGGCAAGCTCAAAGCCCTCGTCGTGCGGATAAACTCTCCCGGCGGAAGCGTCGCCGCTGCCGAATACATGCTCTACCATCTCAGGAAACTGGCCAAAGATTTCCACCTTCCTGTGGTGGTGAGCATGGGCCAGGTGGCCGCCAGCGGCGGCTATTATGTGGCCATGTGCGTCGGCGATACGCCGGAAAGCATTTTCGCCGAACCGGGCACATGGACCGGGTCTATCGGCGTACTCATACCGCATTACGACCTGTCGGAGTTGCTGAAGACATTGGGCGTCGCGGAAAACCCCGTCGTCAGCCATCCGCTGAAAACGATGGGCAGTTTCGCCAGAAAAATGACGCCTGAAGAACGAAACATCTTCCAAGCCCTCGTAGATGAAAGCTTCCAACGGTTCAAGACAGTGGTGCGCGAAGGTCGGCCGCGGTTCCAACGCGATCCTGCCGCCCTGGATAAGCTGGCCACCGGTCAAATCTTCAGCGCCGAGCAAGCTCGCGAAAGCGGCCTTGTTGATAGAATCGGCTTTTTGGAAGATGCCATAGAGCGAGCGATTGAGCTGGCCTACCTGGATAAGGAGAATGTAAAGGTCGTAAGGTACAAATCTGAGACGCGGCTGCTGGACCTCTTTTTCGGCCGCGGCGAATCGCATTCGAGTCTTGACCTGGCGGCATTGTTTGATTTGGCCACTCCACGCGCCTACTATCTTTGCACCTGGCTGCCGGCTGCGATTTCCAGTTCTCCCTAATAACAATTCTCTAAAATCATCCCTGCTTTTTCCCGAAAAAAGCGCGCAGCAGCCTTTGTCGAAAAAGTTCCCTACAAGGATAGACGCTTCGAGTCGAATGTCGATAGCAGTTCTTTTGTTGCTGGGAGAGCAGGAAAGTTTCATTTTTTACGGAAACCAAGAACTTGGTTTCCTTTTTTGTTTGAAACCGTAATGAAAAAAAGATTAGGGGGGTTGACTTTTTCAGTTATTGATAATAGTATTTATTAGTATTAAGGAGAGCGTGCCATGAATCCTAAACTGTGGCAGCGAAATACTCAGCAACGGCAAGTTATCCTGGAAGAATTGCGGAAACTGACATCTCATCCTACGGCCGCAAAGTTATGTGAAATTGTGCGGCGACGACTGCCTAATATTAGCTTGGGTACCGTCTATCGCAATTTGGAACTGCTTTCGCAGTTGGGCGTCATTCAGAAGTTGGAGGGCGGCGGCGAAGCCCGTTTCGACGGCAACGCCGCCCAGCATGCTCACATTCGTTGCCTCGCTTGTGGTTGTGTGGCTGACGTACTCGTCAACAGACCTGAGAAATATCCGTTGCCGAAGTGTGAATGTGGTGGTTTTGAAGTCATCGGGCATCGCTGGGAGTTTTTCGGCCTCTGCAACCGATGCCGGCAGAAACGTAACATCCGAAAGCGTTATTTGGAAAGGAGCCATAAAAATGCTTAGCTCAAAATTGGAAAAGAGTTTCAACGCACAGATCAATGCCGAGTTTTACTCTTCCTATTTGTATTTTGCCATGGCGGCCTATTTCGAGGCGGAAAACCTCAAAGGCATGGCCCATTGGATGCGGTTGCAAGCCGCCGAAGAAACGGCGCACGGGCTGCGCATTTTCGATTTCATAAATGATCGCGGCGGGCGCGTGGAGCTTACGGCCATCGAAGCACCCAAGAACAATTGGCAGTCGCCGCGCGAAGTGTTTGAGGACGTTTGCGCGCATGAACGGAAGGTTTCGCTCATGATCGACGATCTGATGAATCTGGCCGGTGCGGAGAAAGACGGCGCAGCGCACGATTTTCTGGAGTGGTTTGTCCGCGAGCAGGTCGAAGAGGAATCCACTGCACAGTTGATCCTCGCCCGGCTGAAGCTGATCGGCGATAGCGGCGTCGGACTGTATCTTCTGGACCAGGAGTTAGGAAAACGGGCGGCGGGTTGAACGTTTTTGTTTTAGAGCAGGGTTTTATGCAGGTAGGTTTTATGCTGGTGGAGCTGTTTCTGGAGGAATAAATAATGACTAATCTCGTAACGAAGCCGGCGCCGGATTTTACCGCTCAGGCGGTAATGCCGGATGACAGCTTTGCCGAACTGAGTCTTTCTCAGTTTCGCGGCAAATATGTGGTTTTGTTTTTTTACCCTTTGGATTTCACTTTTGTATGTCCCACGGAAATTATCGCCTTCGATGCCGCTTTGCCGGATTTTCAGCGCAAAGGCGCCGAAGTGCTGGGTGTTTCCGTGGATTCGCAGTTCACGCATCTGGCGTGGCGGAAAACGCCGCGTGAACAGGGAGGAATCGGACGCATTCACTATCCTTTGATTTCCGACTTGACCAAGCGCATCGCCCGCGACTACGGGGTGTTGTTGGAAGATGCCGGCGTGGCGTTGCGGGGATTGTTTCTGATCGATCGGCAAGGCATTATCCGGCACGCACTGGTTAACGACCTGCCGCTCGGTCGCAGTGTGGCTGAAGCGCTTCGCATGTTGGATGCCGTGCGGTTTCACGAAGAGCACGGCGAAGTTTGCCCTGCCAATTGGTGTGAAGGCCGCGAGGCCATGAAGCCTACCGTCGAGGGCGTGGCTCAATACTTGACGAAACACACTCCTTAGCGGGGTTTTTTGAGGACGTTGTATGTCGGAGTTTGCCGCGACTTTGAGCACGGCGACGGAGATTGTTGTCGCCATTATTTTTCGAAGCTGGACCTTGTTGAGCCAAATGGCGCCCTACCTCTTGTTCGGCTTTTTTACGGCTGGCATTCTCGCCGTGTGTCTGCCGTCCTGGTGGGTGGAGAAGCATCTCAGCCACGGCGGATTTATTGCCGTCGGGAAGGCGGTGTTGTTGGGCATTCCGCTGCCGCTCTGTTCTTGTAGCGTCATACCTGTCGCTGCTTCGCTGCGGCGGCACGGGGCGAGTCGGGCGGCCACGGCTTCTTTTCTAATTGCCACCCCGCAAACCGGCGTCGATAGTATTTCGATTACTTACGCTATGTTCGGTGGAGCGTTTGCCGTTTTTCGCGTACTTGCCGCAATGCTGAGCGGCTTGCTCGGCGGATTGCTCACTTTACTTGCCGGACCTAGGGAGCAAGCCATCGCCCCTGATGGCCGCCCGAAACCGGCCTGTTCGGCAAGCTGCTGTGCGGAAAAGAACACTCGTTCCCTGCCAGGTCGCATTTTACGGCATGGGTTTCTTGCTTTGCCGCGCGATATCGGCTTGCCGCTATTGCTGGGCATCGTGATTGCCGCCGCGGTTACTACACTTGCGCCGGAAAACCGCTGGCAGCCTTATCTCGGCGGCGGCTTCGGGTCGATTTTGCTGGGCATGGCGTTGGGCGTGCCGATTTATGTCTGCGCCACTGCTTCTGTGCCCATTGCCGCAGGGTTGATTCACCTCGGCGCTTCGCCGGGTGCCGCCCTCGCTTTTCTTGTTGCGGGACCGGCTACCAATGCCGCCACCATTACGACCACGTGGAAATTTTTAGGTCCCCGTACCGCTTTGCTTTACCTGCTCACCATTGCGCTGAGCGCCATCGGCGGCGGGCTGTTGCTCGACCGGATTCTGCAACTTACCGGCGTTAGCCTCGCGCTGCATATCGCTCAGCCACATCACGCCGAAGTCAACATTTTGGCGAACGGGTTGTGGGCTGCGGCGCTGATTGCCGTGCTGGGGATCGCTTTCTTTATTAAAGCCGACAAGCCTGCGACCGATACAATTCTTCATACCGATTCCGGCTCAACTTCTCCGCTGCAAAAGCACGAAATGTTCATCAGCGGTATCACCTGTGAACATTGCGTCGCACTGCTCCGGCAGGCTTTGGCCGCTTGTTCCGGCATAAGCGATGTGGAAATCGATCAGCGCACCGGCCGCACTATAATCACCGGGGCCAATATCAATCCACAGGAACTGGCCGCGACGGTCGATTCTTTAGGGTATAAGGTGTTATGAGTAGAGAGATTGTAAAGAATATCGATTGGGTAGGCGCAATTGATTGGACCGTGCGGGACTTTCACGGCTATGAAACTTTTCGCGGCACCACCTACAATGCTTATCTTCTGCGCGACGAAAAAACGACGCTGATCGACTCCGTGAAGGCGCCTTTCGCCGGCAAGTTGCTTGAGCAAGTTGCGGCGATGGTTGATTTGGCGCAAGTAAAGTATGTGGTTTGCAACCATGCTGAACCGGATCATGCCGGCGCTTTGCCGGAAGTCTTGCACGCAATGCCGCAGGCTGTCTTGCTTTGCAACCGCAAATGCGCCGCCACGTTGGCCGAGTATTTTCCGGGGATGAATTGGAACATCCAAGCGGTCGCCGACGGCCGGACGGTTTCCATCGGCCGTCGCTCGTTGCAATTCTTTGAAACGCCCATGGTTCACTGGCCGGAGTCGATGTGTACCTACGTGCCTGAGGAAAAACTCTTGTTTTCCATGGACATCTTCGGCCAGCATCGAGCCGATAGCGAACGGTTTGACGACGAAGTCGAGCCGGAAGGGTTGATGTACGATGCCAAGAGTTACTATGCTAATATCGTCATGCCCTACGATAAGGCCGTGCGCGATTGCTTGACGAAATTCTCTACTTTGCAAATCGACATTGCTGCACCGAGTCATGGGCTGATCTGGCGAAGCGAAGTTCGGGAGATTATTTCAGCCTATTCCGCCTGGGCGAATCATCGCGTCCGGCCGAAGGTGCTGGTGTTATACGACACGATGTGGGGAGCCACAGGATTGATGGCCGAAGCGATTGCCGCCGGAGCCATGCAGCCGGGCGTGAGCGTTTCCTTGCTCAACGTCCGCCGCGAAGCACTCTCGCGGATTGCCACCGAAGTGCTTGAGGCCGCGGCCCTGGCTGTCGGTTCCGCCACGCTCAACCGCTCGATGATGCCGATGCTTGCCGCCGTGCTCGCTTATCTGGAGGGCTTGCGACCGCTCGGCAAGGTTGCCCTGGCTTTTGGCACATACGGTTGGGGACGCGGCGGCGCAGAAGCCGTTGCCGAGGCTTTCAACCGTTTGCAATGGGAGCAGGTTGCCGAACCGCTGCGAGCCCGCTGGAGACCTTCCGAGGAATTGCTTGCCGAATGCCGCCGCGTCGGCAAGCTGCTGGCCGAACGGGCGGCGGCTTTGGCCCAAGATTAGCTTGTTGCTTTTCTTGTTCTCAACCGTTTCGATGTCAACAACCATTGAAGCGCGGCCGATTTCCTTGTTAGAATAAGAGGCGTACAGATAAGACATGATGGATGTTTTAGTTCGTTTTGAGGGGACGTGCGTTGGCAGCTTCCGATTTCACCGACGGTTCCGTTAATCCGCTTACTCCGCAAACTCCGCTTGAACCTCCCACCGGCAATGTCGAGGGGCCTGCGGCTCAAGAAGCCGCTCCGCCGACCCCGCCGACTAACCTCGATGGTTTGCCATCTTTAGAACCGGCAGGGGGAGAAGAAACCGCACCGCCGCGACGACGGATTTTAATCGGCTCGCAGCGCGATCCGGCTGCCTATCGTGCCCGACCCCCACGCGATTGGACGCCGGTGGTCGATGAAGAAACCGGCCGGCAGCAGCCGAAGCGCAAGCACGGCCGGTTGCGTCCCCGTGGTCGCAAGGAACGAACGAAGCCTCGAAAGAGCGATTTGCCGACGAACGACGTTCCGGAACCTTTGTCAAGTGCGCCTCAAGAACAACCGGTCGGTCCGCCGGTTGCCGTGGATGTGGCGGCTACACCTGAAGTGAAGTCGGAAGCGCCCGTACCGCGCAAAGCTGCGCCTAGCGCAGCGCAGCCCATGCCCACGTTGTTCGACCAGCTTGTTTCAGCCCTGGCGCAATCGGCAACCGCTATAGCCAAGCCGAGCGTGCGCGATCCGCTTCCGCCGGATTTGGAAGAGGAATATCGCCGGACAATCGCCGATGCTCCGGTGGAAGAGCTGCTGAGGGGTGATGCGGTCGGTAACGCGGGGCAAGCCGTAGAAGACTTCGAGCCGCAAAGCGTGCAGGAAGGCCGGGTGGTTGCCGTGCGGCGCGAAGATGTCTTCGTGGAGATGGCCGGGCGTCGGCAAGGCATTATGCCCTTGCAGCAATTCGATACCCCGCCTCAGCCGGGAGCCAGCATTCAGGTCCGTGTCGAACGCCTCAACCCCGATGACAGACTGTATGAGCTTTCCTTGCCGAGTCGTGTGGTACAGGTTGACGATTGGTCGGATTTAATCGAAGGGGCACTGGTTGATGTGCGCGTCACGGGCCATAACAGCGGCGGCTTAGAATGTGTGGTGAATCATATCCGCGGCTTTATTCCCGCCGGCCAGGTTGACCTCTACCATGTGGAGAACCTTGCCCAATTTGTGGACCAAAAACTCACGTGCCTCATCACCGAGTCGAACCCTGACCGGAAGCGGTTGGTGCTGAGCCGCCGAGCCGTGCTGGAGCGCGAGCGTGAAGAGGCCAGGCAAAGGCTGTTGGCCTCTCTGCAACCCGGCCAGGTTCTGGAAGGCGTGGTGCGAAAGCTGATGGATTTCGGGGCCTTTGTGGACCTCGGCGGCGTGGAAGGTCTGGTACATCTCAGCCAATTGGCCTGGGGCCGGGTGAAACATCCCAGCGAAGTTCTTCAGGAAGGTCAGCCGATAAAAGTGCGCATCGATAAGGTGGACCTCCAGACCGGAAAAATCAGCCTGGCCTACCGCGACCTTCTGGAAAATCCCTGGACTTCGGCAGCCCAAAAATATCCTCCCAACTCCGTTGTTCGCGGCAAGGTCGTCAAGCTCATGGATTTCGGAGCGTTTGTGGAACTGGAGCCTGGCGTGGAAGGACTAGTCCACATCTCGGAACTCTCGCCCAGACGGGTCAACAAGCCTGCCGAGGTCGTCAAGCCGGGTCAGGAGGTGGAAGCGCTTGTTCTTTCCGTCGATGTTGTTGCCCGACGAATCAGCCTTTCGATGAAACAACTGGCTGCTCCGCCTGAAAGCGAAGAACAAAAGGAAGAAAATGCGCCAGCCGAAAAATCTGCTGCCAAAAAGAAAAAACCGAAAGAGCCGAGCAAACCGTTGCTGGGCGGGCTGGGCCGCTCCACCGGCGACCGCTTCGGGCTGAAATGGTAATCGAGCGGTTGTCATCCGGCACCCGTTAGGGCCGGCTTGAGCTTTGTGAAACGCCCCGTGACTTCGACCGTGGGGAAAAGGCGGCAGAATTCACTGTTTCTCGCGCGGGCGGCTGATTTTGCGCTTTAACGTCATGCGATGCAACCCCAGTTGGCGTGCGGCGTTGAGAAACCGGCCTTGATTGTGCTGTAACACCGTTTGGAGCAACGGCGGCTCGACAATCTCCAAAAACTGCTGATACAGTTCGCGCGGCGGCTCAGGCCGGTTGAGTTCATGCCGCGCCCAATCCCGCACCATAGAGGCCAACATCGCCTCGCGGGTGGATTCCTCGTCGTTGGCCGGCGGCGCCGGCGGCGGAAGATGCTCCGGCAAGATTACCCCGCCGCGCGCAAGTATCAAGGCATGTTCCAGGGCATTCCGTAACTCGCGGACGTTTCCATGCCAGGGCCGGGCGGTCAATTCCACCAGAGTTTCTGCAGCCAAAGCGGCGCGCGAGAGACCGTTTTCCGCCGAAAGAATTTCCAAAAAATAGTGCGCCAATTCGCGGATGTCTTCCATCCTTTCCCTGAGCGGCGGAACATCGATCTCGAAGGTTATCAGCCGGAAATACAAGTCTTCGCGGAACTCGCCGCGAACCACAAGTTGGTGCAGGTTGCGATGCGTGGCCGAAATGACGCGAAAATCGCTGCGTATCGGACGGCTGCCCCCCACCGGCAGGATTTCACCGTGTTCCAGGACGCGGAGCAACTTTACTTGCAGGCTGAGCGGCACATCGGCGATTTCGTCGAAAAAGAGTGTTCCCCCGTCGGCCTGCTCCAGCAAACCTGTACGATTTTGCTCCGCGCCCGTAAATGCGCCGCGGACATGGCCGAAGAGTTCGCTTTCAGCGAGCGAAGGGCTGAGGGCGGCAAGATGGACAGGCACAAATGGCCCCTGAGATCGGCGGCTGTACTGGTGTATTGCCCGTGCGACCAATTCTTTGCCGGAACCGCTCGGACCGCGAATGTGGACGCAAGCGTCCGTCGGCGCCACCATGGCGATCCGTTTGAAGACTTCTTGAATGGCCGGCGAGGAACCGACCAGCCGTGGCTGTGTTCCCGGCGGGGGTGGTGGAGCAGCCGCCGCCGGCCCTTTGACAGCCATCGCTCGTTCCAATGCCCGCTGGGCCACCTCTAGCTCGAATGGTTTGACCAGATATTCGAAAGCTCCCTGTCGCACGGCTTCCACTGCGGTTGCCAGGTCGCCATAGGCGGTAATCACGATAATCGGCAGCGGCCCGAATTGCTCCTGGAAACGGCGCATGGCCGAAAGGCCGTCCAGGCCGGGCAGTCGCACGTCGAGAATTACGGCCTGGGGCGGTTGTTTTTGGGCAAGCTCGAACGCCTGTTCCGCCGTGGAAGCGGTCGCCGCGCTATGCCCCATCTGTTCCACCAGCTTGCTCAATCCCCAGCAAATGCTCTGCTCATCGTCAACGATCAATACATGCGCCATGGCTTCTCGCCTTCACTTATTTTCTTGAACATCATCCGCAGCTAGCGGGAACTCAAACGAAAAGCACGTCATCTCGCCTTCGCGTCGCCAGAAAAGCCGGCCGCCGTGGCGTTCGGCGATTTGTCGGGCGACGAACAAGCCGAGGCCGAATCCCTCAGGTTTAGTACTGACAAAAGACTCAAACAGCAGATGGCGAATCTTCTCCGGCGGCCCGCGACCGGTATCAAAGACGGAAATCACGCCGCGACGATCGCTCTGTGCGGCTGCTTCCACCACCACCTGGGGCGAAGCCGTGCGGTCGGTCGCTGCGGCTTCCATGCCGTTGAGAACCAGGTTGGTAAGCAACTGGTGTAAGGCTTCCGCATCCCCCTCAAGAAACAATGGTTTTTCCGGAGCGACAAACTTTAGCTCGATACCGGCATGTACACAAGAAGGCCTTACCAACCGCAAAACGTCCTCCACCAATTCCGCGGTGTTTACGCGCCCCCAGGCCGAAGGGGTGAATTGCTCAACGGCTAGAAATTGCCGTAAGCAAGATTCCAAGCGCTGAAGCTGCCGCAGAGCCACTTCGAGCGATTCATCGTTCGCGCCGGCGGGACATGCACGGCAATGGAGTTCAATGGCCATTCGACCACCGGCGGCGGCGTTTCGGAGTTGATGGGCCAAGGCCGCCCCCAGCCGTCCTACGGTTTTCATTTGCTCCTGACGCCGGACTTGCTGTTCGTAGTCCGCCAGTTGTTCTGCCATGCGGTTAATCGAAGCGGCCAGGTCCCGCAATTCGTCGTTTCGGCGCATGAGCGGCATGGAGGAAAAGTTCCCCTGCGCGATTTCCGCCGTTCGTGCGGCGAGTCGGGCCAGCGGTCGGGCGAGTCGCCGAGCGAGCCAGGCGGAGATCAGCAGCGCAATGGCCGTCGCCGCCACGCCGGCCACTAGCGCCGGAAACACCGCCTGCCGTACCCGCGAAAGGATTTGGTCTTCAGGATAGAGGATAATCAAGGTATCCGGCCGCCCGCCGTCTCCTCGGCGCGTCAAAGCAACCCGATGAAGCAGATATTCTTTTGCGCCCAGCCGAACCGTTTGTTCTCCGCCATCCAGGCGAGCGGCGAGCTGGTAAATATGATCGGATTGCAGAGGCGCCGAGCTGTCCAGCGAGAAGGTATTCGAGAGGATTTTGCCGTCGGAGCTGATGAACACAAAATCAGCTCCGGAAAGCCCTCCCAACTGTTTCAACACCGGTCGGCTTAAGGGAAACGTGGCTTCGGAAAGCGTCTCTGCCATGCGACGCAAACTTTCGGTTTGTTCACTCCTTACACGTAGCGCCAGCCAACCGGCCGTAATCGCTGTGGCGGAGAAACTGGCGGCCAGCACCACGGCTACCATCGGCAATAGAAGCTGGAGGCGAATCGGCCACCTGATGCCTGAAGGCCTGGCGTCATCTGCCGAATGAGGAATGCTAGCGGTCATGGTGGTAAGCTGTCTTCTCTGTCGATTTTTTCGACACAAATGTCGATAAAATCGACTCTTGCTCAATTGTAGCACAATCTTTCCTAAATAACAAGTACCGCAGTAGCAAGCAGATACGTGCTTGTTACCCACGCGGCTTTTTTTGGCGCTCTATTTGCTGGGAGTAGGAGCAGATTGCACGCCCAAACTACGGAGCAAGGGGAAAGTCGTGAAGAAAACCGTAATTCTCTTGGAAGTTGTGTGGACAGTAGGGTTCTTGTTTTTTTCGCAGCCTTCCGCGGGAAAGGATGCCTTTGGCCCTGATGCCGAATTGTATCAGAGGACGATCGAAAAGGCGATTGCCTTCTTGGCCGCTCAGCAACGAGAAGATGGGGCCATTAGCCCTCAACTCGGCATCGGACCGACCGCCCTGGCTGTCTTGGGCGCGATGCGATGTGGACGTGGGGTGTCCGACCCGATTGTAGCCAAAGGGCTAAAGTATTTGGAAGAATACGTCCAGGAAAGCGGCGGCATCCACGCGCCAGGAAGCCACATCACTAACTATGAAACTTCCATCGCCGTGGTTTGTTTTCAGCAGGCCAACCGTGATGGGCGGTACGACAAAATTATTCGTCAGGCCGAGGCGTTTCTGCGCGGCGTACAGATCGACGAGAAGCAAGGCAAAGACAGGACCGACGTGTCCTATGGCGGGGCCGGATATGGGCGTCGCTCTCGGCCTGACCTTTCCAACACGGCATATCTGCTCGAAGCCTTGAAGGCTTGCGGCGCGGCCGCTGATGATCCCGCCGTGCAAAAGGCCCTGGTCTTCGTTTCCCGTTGTCAGAACCTGGAAAGCGAGCACAACACTACCAAATATGCCGCCAAAGTGAACGATGGCGGCTTCTACTACACGCCTGTTCTAGAGAAACAGGACGAGGAACGGGAAACCGCCGAGGGTGGACTGCGAAGCTACGGTTCGATGTCTTATTCCGGTCTGAAAAGCATGATCTACGCCGGCTTGACCGGAGACGACCCCCGAGTCCAGGCGGCAATTCAATGGATTCGCAAGCACTACGATCTGAAGAGTAACCCCGGCATGGGCGATGCAGGTTTGTATTACTACTATCACACTTTTGCCAAGGCGTTGGATGCCTTGGGAGAGAACGAAATCGAGGACGCCGCAGGGATGAAGCATGATTGGCGCCGCGAGTTGACCGAGGAGTTGGCCCGCCGTCAACGCCCCGACGGTTCTTGGGTGAATAGCAATCCGCGGTGGATGGAAGGCGACCCCAATCTGGCCACGGCCTTTGCCTTGCTGGCCTTAAGTTATTGCCGGCCTGTCGCAGGAAGTGCAGGACAATAAGCGATTGAGCTTTCTTTAGCTGCCGCCAATTTGCAGGAGACCGGTGGATGAAGCGTGGAGCTTTTAGTTTGGTAGAGTTGTTGGTGGTCATTACCATTATTGCCATATTGATTGCCTTATTGTTGCCGGCGGTGCAATCCGCCCGCGAAGCCGCCCGACGCGCTCAATGCGCCAACAATCTCAAGCAACTCGGTCTGGCAATGCACAACTACGAGAGCTTGTACGGCTGTTTGCCTAACGCGGGCTGGCCGGCTCCGGCGGACATTCCGCCGGGAATGAACGCTTATCTTTCGGACTATTCGCCGCTGGCTAAACTGCTGCCATATTGTGAACAAGAAAACTTGCAGAACTTAATCGATTTTTCGATATACATGGGCCATGTAGGCAAAGACGAATTGCCGGCGGCGCTACGACCGGTGGCCGCCACCGTAGTGCCCTTCTTTCTGTGCCCCAGTGATTCTGAGCAGCCGATGCATATACTCCGGCTGGTTAATGAAGACATTGCTTATGCCGGCAGCAATTATGCGATGAACGGCGGCAACGGCTGCGACAGCTACAACGGGACTTGCGGCTTCATGGCGAATCCCAACAACGGCGTCTGCTTTGTCGGCGCGAAATTGGGCTTTCACGATATCAAGGATGGGACAAGCCACACGATTGCCTTTACGGAATCGTTGCGGGGGCCGGGTGATTCGTTGCCGCTCATGCCTATTCCCGACTTGCAGGTTTATCGTGCGAAGGCCGCGACCAGTACCAGCGTGTTGGAGGCGGTGGAAGCCGGCGGACTGGAGGCGCTGTTGGCCGTCTCCAGCGGGTGGGACGGCAAGCGGCTGGCGATATGGCTTCGCTCCGGCGTGCCGGCGGGGCCGATTCTTAACGGTCGTTTTCCGCCCAATAGCTCCTTGCCGGATATTACTACCGGCTCGGCCAAAGTAACTGCCGCCCGAAGTCGACATCCCGCCGGCGTCAATGTCGGTTTCTGCGACGGAAGCATTTCTTTTATCGGCGACGGCATCGACCTGGTTGCCTGGCGGGCACTTTGGACGCGGGCGGGTGAAGAAACTGTTTCCGCCAACGCTTACTAATATATCCGCCGAGCTAAGGTAACTATCACTAACAAAAGGAACTGCTTATGGCAGAGGGTTTAAGACGGGTAGAGTTTCCCTTACGAGTGGAGCATCTCACGAAGCGCTTTTGGCAGGGCGGCGCGGTTATTGAAGCCCTGCGGGATGTCTCATTGACCATCAAGCAGGGCGAGTTTCTGGCCGTTATGGGACCCAGCGGCTCCGGTAAAAGCACGTTGCTACATCTCATGGCCGGCTTGACCAAACCTGACGAAGGGCATGTATGGGTGGATGGGCAAGACCTCACCGTAATGCCCGATCGCGTTCTCTCGCGTTTCCGGCGCCGGCGGATCGGCGTCGTGTTTCAGGCTTTTAATCTCATTCCCACTCTTTCGGCCAAAGACAATATTCTGCTGCCTTTGTTGGCCGATGGACAGGCAAAACAGGCTGAAAAGGTCTTGCCTGCTTTGCTGGAACGTTTGGACCTTTCCGCCAGGGCTTCACATCTGCCTGACGCCCTCAGCGGTGGAGAACAACAACGGGTAGCCATCGCTCGCGCCGTGATTACCGAACCTTCCATTATCCTGGCTGATGAACCCACGGGCAGTCTGGATTCGGTTACCGGACAGAGCATCTGTCGCTTGCTGAAGGAGTTGTGCCGCGAGCAGGGCCGCACCATCGTGGTCGTTACCCATGAGCCTGCCGTGGCGATTTGGGCGGAGCGCATCGTGGTTTTGCGGGACGGAAGGATTCCGACCTCCTTTTTTACCGCTCAGTTCCGCGATCTGCATCAGCTTGCCGCTCACTATCAGGATGTCGTCGAAGTAATGCCGGAGGAGGCGCGACAATGAAAGCTGTTTGGAAGTTGGGAACGGCTTATTTTTTGCGGCATCCGCTGCGGGTGTGTTTGACATCCCTGGCGATTGTGGCGGCGGCCTGCGTGGTGGTATGGGTGGTAAGCGGCTACGATGCCGTTGTAGCCCAATTCGGTGAGCACGCGGCGGAATATCTCGGTCACTATGATTTCTTTGTCGTGCCGGAAGACGAGAACTATGCTTATCTCTCCGCGGAAATAATCAACGCACTCGAGCAAGACCCGCTGGTGGCCGAAGTTGCGGCTGTCTCGCAAACACCGGTGCGCTTGATTAATCCAAACGCCGGGGGGCCGATGTCGGGCGGACCGCTGATGTTCAGCGGCCGCAGCATGCAGAATGGTCCACGACGAGATTCGAAGAGTGCAAGCGGTGCAATACCCAATCGGCCTCCACGGCGACCTTCCGACGCTACCGGCGGAGACCAGCAAGCACAAGGGCGGGGCGGACCGCCTGATGCTCGATCCGGCGGCCGGCCTTTCTTTTTTAGAACGCCTATGCTGGTCGGGACCGACGCTCCACATCCCCCTTATCCATTGGCAGAAGGCGTGTGGCTCGATCCTGACCTGCCTGAGCAGCGACACGGCGTGCTGACCAAATCTCTAGCTGAGCAGTTGGGCGTGAAACCCGGCGACGAAGTGCTGGTGATTTTCGGTCCTAAGGAGTTTTCGCTGAAGGTGGTGGGCATTGTCGAGCAGGGTGCGATGCCGATGGGCATGATGATGGGCGCCGGCGCCACCTACGGCACGAAGCCCAACGCCGCACCGACCGGATTGGCAGCCGGACCTGCTAATGCCGCGCTATATGTTTCGCCTTTTCTGGCCGAGAAGTTCACACGTGGGACTGCGAAGATCAATTTGATCAATATCAAGCTGAAAGAACCAAGCTCGAGTTCCCACCTGAAGCAATTCCGTGAACGTTGGGAGTTGCGGTTGGCTGATGTGCATCCGGCCGCATCACTCTTGGGTGCGGGAGACCTCAAGGCCGGCATGGAAGAAAGCATGCCGGCCACAAACGCCCGACGTCAGGCCTGGGCGGCGACCGGCCTGTCGCTTTTGGCGGCCTTGTTCATCATCTTTGCCACTTTGAGTATGGGCGTAAGTGAAAGGGTGCGACAGTTTGCCATGATGCGGGCAGTAGGTTTGACCAGAGGCCAAATTGCCGCCTTGATCTTTGTCGAAGGGGGGTTGCTGGCGCTGCTTGGTTGGGCCGGAGGGCTGGCTGCCGGTTGGGGGTTATTGCTTTTGGCCGCCAAGGCTCAACCCGCCTTGTTTCCAAACGGTGTTGCACTCGGTTATCGCTGTCTCTTGTTTACCGGCCTGGCTGCCGGCGGCGGGGCTTTGGCCGCAGCAATCCTGCCGGCGTGGCGGGCGACACGGGTGCGACCGCTCGATGCCATGACGCCCAGGCAAACACCCATGCCGGCTTTGCGCGGTCTAATGCCGGCGGCGGTAATCGGATTGATTCTCATTGTTATCAATCCCTTGTTGGTTTTCGTCATCGAGGCTACCGATGCCGCTCGATACGCGCTTTTTGAAGCCCTGGGCTGTACGAGCATGTCTGTTGGATTTTTGTTGCTGGCGCCGGCGGCGATCGTCCTGGTTGAAAAATTGCTGGGGCCGGTGTTTGCCAGGGTGCTGGGCTTGGCGCCGCAACTGCTGCGGATGCAACTTACCGGCAATCTCTGGCGCACCGTCGGAGCTACAGCGGCCCTGTGTGTGGGTTTGGGCTTGTTCGTCGCTATTCAAGTCTGGGGCTATTCTATGTTGCAACCTTTTGTGCCGGGAGACTGGGTGCCCGATGCACTGATTGCATTTCAGATGGGTGGATTGCCGGACGTGGAGATCGACGCCGTGCGGAAAAGCGAAGGAATCATCCCCGAAAAATGCCTTCCTCTGGCCGTCGAACAACCTAAACTTGCCGAGGACCTTACCGGCAGCCGCCGTCATGCTTCCGTTACGCGGCAGGACAATGTCATCATCATCGGGTTGGACCCGCTTACGGCTTTCGGCGGCTCGGATCCGCTGCTCAAAGTTCGCTTCGTGCAAGGCTCGGCCGAGGACGCCGTGGCCAAGCTTTCCCAGGGACGATACTGCATAGTGCCGGATCATTTTCTTTCGGCGACGGGCTTAAAGTTGGGCGATCGGTTTGCCTTGCTTCCGCCGGAACATCCGAACAAACCGGTGGAATACACCATTGTTGGTGCGGTATCCTTGCCCGGCTGGCACTGGATGACGAAGTTTTCCGGCCTCAGACGCAGAGAAGGCCGCTCGGCGGCGATGGTCTTTGCCGGATATGAGCAAGTCCGACAGGATTTCGAGCTGCGGCAGATCAATTTTTTCTGGACAAGCATCGATAAAAATGTCGGTGTCGATAGAGTCGGCAAATTATTGCAACCGATTGCCGAACGTAACTTGGGCGAACGCCAGCCTGTTAATCCGCAAGGCACCTGGAGCTTTGCCGCGCGGATGTTCGGCCCTTCCATTCGCATCACCACGCCGGATGATGTGCGGGAGCGCATCCTTGCCCGCGCGGAGGCCATGATCTGGGCGATGAGCCGATTACCGCTGGTTACACTGTTGATTACCTCCTTGGGCGTAGTCAATACGGTCATGGCTTCCGTCCGAGCGCGACAATGGGAGTTTGGGGTGTTGCGGGCAATGGGTATCACTCGGTGCGGACTGGCACGCCTGATTCTGGCCGAGGGACTTTTGATTGCCGTTATCGCCTGTCTGTTGAGTTTGGGTTTTGGTGTTCTCGCCGGTTGGTGCGGGACGGGCATTTCGCAATATGTAAGCTTTTTCGGCGGCATGGATACACCGCTTCTGATTCCCTGGATGCAACTGGCTATGGGTTTCGGGATTACTATGGGGCTTTGTCTGCTGGCGGCTGTGTGGCCGGCCGAATCCGCCGCTTTTCGTGAGCCGCTCAGTTTATTGCAAGCCGGACGGGCGGCATTATAAAGCCCATCTTCTGAAAGTTCCCCACAAAAAAACGCCGCTTACTTGGCACACTTCCTCTATCGGATAAAATCGAAGAGTAGGAGGAATCATTTCCGGCACAGATTAGCGACGCTGTTTATGCAGAAATTGCTTATCAAAAACGGACGTGTTATCGACCCCGCCCAGAGTCTGGACCGCGTGATGAATCTTTTGCTGGCCGATGGTCGCGTGGCGGCCTATGACGCTTCTCCAGGGGGCGACGAAATCGTTATCGACGCCGCCGGCAAGATTGTCGCCCCGGGGCTAATCGACATGCACACGCACCTGCGCGAGCCGGGCAACGAAGAAGACGAAACCATTGAAAGCGGCACAACGGCGGCACTGGCCGGCGGTTTTACGACTATTGTCTGTATGCCCAACACCAATCCGCCGCTTGATTCTCCGCAAGCTCTGGCTTACGTCCGGCATCAGGCCGCTCAGGCCGATCACTGCGATTTGTTCGCCGTCGCCTGCATCAGCAAAGGACGACAGGGCAAAGAACTGGCCGAAATCGGCAAACTGGTCGAGGCCGGCGCCGTCGGCTTTAGCGACGACGGCAATCCGGTGGCCGACGCCGGACTTATGCGTCGAGCGTTTGAGTATTGCTTGATGTTCGATAAACCCCTTCTTAGTCATGCCGAAATTCCTGAACTAACGCAACATGGCGTGCTTCATGAGGGCTTGGTTTCATTGGTCCTCGGCCTCAACGGCATGCCGGCGCTGGCCGAAGCCGCCATGATCAGCCGCGACATCACCCTGGCCGAAGCCACCGGTGGCAGGCTACATGTGATGCATGTTTCCACCGCCGACGGTGTGGAGATTATTCGCCGTGCCAAGCAGCGCGGCGTACGGGTTACAGCCGAGGCCGCGCCGCATCATTTCTTATTGACCGACGAAGCGCTAAGGAGCTTCGATGCCAATTTCAAGATGAATCCGCCGCTGCGCGGTCAGGAGCACGTCGAGGCGGTAATTGCCGGTTTGTGCGACGATACGCTGGACGTGATTGCCGGGGACCATGCACCGCACGCGCCGGAAAAAAAGCTTCAAAGCCTCGATACGGCGCCCTTCGGCGTGGTCAGCTTGGAGACTGCTCTTGGGGTGGTAGTTACGAGGCTTGTCGAGACGGGCTTGCTCGACTGGCCTGCGGTGATTCACAAAATGGCCCTCCGACCGGCTCAAATTCTGGGCCTTGAGAAAGGCACGCTCCGACTGGGTGCTCCCGCCGATGTAACGATTATCGATCCGAAGGTCCGCTGGAAGGTTGAGCCTGAGAAGTTTTTCTCTAAGGGCCGCAACACACCTTTTGCCGGTTGGGAGCTGACCGGTCGCGCGGAAGTGGTGATTGTCGGTGGTCGGGTAAAGTTTCGCAGAAAGCACGACGTAGGTGAGATTTGCAAAGGATGATAGCGCACCAGCCACATTGCAGCCGCCGGGTTGTTTGCGGGACCTCGAACAATCATCGCCCATTACGCTTTGCCTTTCACGCACGATGCCTTTGCTAATCGACGGCTACAATCTGTTGCACGTTACAGGCATAGTGGGACACGGTAAGAGGAAAAGCGCGCTTCATAACAGCCGTATTGCGCTCTTAAACTTCTTGGCGGCTTCGTTAGCGCCGAAGGATCGCAGCCGAACGACGATTGTGTTCGACGCCCTAGCGGCGCCGCGAGGCTTACCCCGGGTATTGCAACATTGCGAAATGGTCGTTCGTTTTGCTGCTCGGGGCCAATCGGCCGACGCGCTCATCGAAGAATTGATCCAGATGGAAACCGCCCCGCGACAGTTGACCGTGGTTTCCAGCGATCGGCGAATTCAACGTGCTGCACGAAGGCGGAAGGCTAAAGTCGTGGGCAGCGATGTTTGGTATGCTATGCTTCTCCGTGAGCGACAAAAACGCCAAATGTCGATGCGCGAAGTTGACGAACGTCCTCCGATTCCTCTCCTGGCAGAAGATGTAAACTACTGGCTGCGGGAGTTCAGGCTTTAGCGTTGAGAATGATAAGCTTTGTCACGCCACAGCCTTCATGTTGAAAGAGGTGGATAGTTGGTGGTCTTGCCTTGCGACCGTTTAACCCTAACTTTCATTGAGGGGCGGCTTGTCTAACTTGCGTATTTTGTCCAAGCTAGCAGGCTTTCGTTATCTTTCCGCTTAGTTGCAACAGGTTGCACAAGTTCGACGAGTTTATAAACCTGAAACCAGTTATCAGTGAGCGGGCTGTTAGCTTCTCTGGAATGTCAATACGGGCTAAAATGGGGTCTGATAAATAGCTGCTTTCAAGAATAAGCAGGTGTAGTATGCCAATTACTTTTGACAAGCTGGGCATTTCCTTTCAGTATCCTGATAATTGGGAGCTGGACGATTCTGATGCCCGTCTCGGCCGGAGAAGCGTAACGGTTTATAGTCCAGGTGGGGCTTTTTGGTCGATCTCGCTGCATTCCGGCTCTATCCCTCCAAAAAAACTGACTTCGGCTGTCCTGGAAGCTATGAAGGAAGAATATAACAGCTTGGAAGTCGAAGATATCAACGAAGTGGTGGCTGGACGTGAATTAAGCGGGTATGATTTCGCTTTTTATTGTTTCGACTTAACCAATACGGCAACAGTTCGGAGCGTCAAAATTGCCCATACTACCTATGTTATCTTCTGCCAGGCAGAAGATCGGGAGTATGAGCAGGTTCGAGAGGTTTTTCGAGCGATTACGGCAAGCTTACTGGGTAATTTGATAGACCTAAATGGTTCTTAGGGCAGCTTTTCTTTTTTCCTGAAGCCGCCATATTATTTCGTGTTGGCGCTGGATACTTTGCACTTGTCGATGATAAAGTTATAATTGTTGCAAGTTATGTAAATGGTAGATATTTTCCAACCTCCAAATTTTGACGAGGTGGCTATATGGGCGCAACTAATGCAACAACCGTTTCTTGCATAGAAAGCATCGGTCACACTGCCGGCGAGGTTTGGCGGATCCTCTCAGCCAATGGCCCTATGCCCTTGGCGAAGTTGGTCAAGGCAATTGACGCTCCAAGGGATTTGGTAATGCAAGCAATCGGCTGGCTTGCCAGAGAGGATAAAATCAACATCGAAGAAGAAGGCCGGAGTCGAATGATCTCTTTGCGCTGACCGATTGCCGGCCAGAGAGTAAATGATCAAAAACATCGGCAACCTGCCCCCTAAGCTCTAACTTTTGCCGGTGAAACATGGCAAGAAAGAGCTTTCTCTGCTACCACAAGCTTAATTTGTGGTTTTTTATTTGGCTCGGAGATCGTGTGATTATTGTTCGGCAGGCGGTTGGAACTTCTTCCTTTTGGCTCTTGCCGCCGCTGTGGCTTCCTCGATTTGCTTTTTTTGCTCCGGTGTGAGGAGGGCTTCAATTTTCTCGTTTCGTTCGTTAATCAGTGCTTTGAGCTGAGCTTGCAAAGCGTCGATTTTTGGCTGGTATTCCTTTTGTATCTTGATAATTTGTTCGCGTTGTTCCGGCGTAACCACCTTCGCGTAATAAGCCGGCAATTTTCCGTGAGGCTTTTTCGGCTTGACAACCTCCGCCGGTTTGCCTTCCTCGCCTAGCAGTGGAAGGTTGCACGCTAACACTGTGGTTCCAATGGCCAGCAACAACCCAGCGAGAAAACGCCTTGTCAACAGTAACTTCATCGTTCAAACTCCTTCTGAAAAGAAAAACAACAGTGAAACTCGTAAAGGAGAAATGATAATCGAAACAAAACTTCTTGTGTATCCCCCATTAAGGTAGAATTGGCATTATCGTTGGCTTTTGCCGGCAGTGGGCTACTTTTGCGTCGAGGAAGGATATTAGGGCAAAACCATCTTTGCAGGGGGCTGGTTTATTGAAAGCTACTAAAAGAGGGGGCTTGTAACATACCGTTTTCTACCGTAGGCTAAATTTAAGGAAATCAGCTCTTACGGTAGCGAACCCACTTCTGTCAATCGAGCATTTTATTTGACACAAGGAATCGATTACCATGCGAAAAACGATTATCGGGCGATCTAGGGCGTTTTTTTGGGGAGGTATTTTCTTTTGTGCTTGTTATTGTATCCGAGGGCAATCGTGGGCGGAGCCGATTCCCGGCGACAGTCTGAAAGCAGACCAGGCGCCGAAAGCCGCGGAAACGACAAGCTCTCCAGAGATGGAAAAAGCAGCCGAATTATTTCAGAAGCGCGATTTTGAAGGGGCGCGGAAGCTGCTGCAAGAAGCCGTCAAGAAAAACCCTGACCTGCCCCCCGCCGATGTAATTATGGCGCAGCTTTTTTCTCAGGTGAATATGGGCGTAGGGGTGCGGAGCGCCCTGGAGCGCGCGACGGCCGAAACCCCGGACGACCCCGAAGCCTTCATCATCATGGGCGAATTGGCTATGCGCGAGCGAAGGATTACCGAGGCGACGTTGCTTTTCGAACACGCTTTCCGATTGATGGGTTCGTGGGCGGGAAGCGAGAAACGCCGTCAGTCGCTTTGGCCTCGGCTCTACGGAGGGTTGGCCGCCGCAGCCGCAGCGCGCGATAAATGGGACGCGGCTCAAAAACACCTGGAATCTTGGCTGAAATTGGACCCCAAGAGTGCCTCCGCCCGACAGCAACTTGCACAATGTCTCTTCCAGCAGAAGCAGCCGGAAGCCGCGCTGGAGAAGCTGAAAGAAGCCGCACAACTCGATGTGGAGATGTTGACGCCGGAAGCCGTACTCGCGCAGTATTATGCCCGCTCCGGCGACCAGGAAAACGCCAGGAAATGGATGGTTGCCGCCTTGACGGCCGCACCGAAGGATTTGAAAACCCGACTCGTGGCGGCGCAGTGGGCCTGGGAAGCAGGCTATCTGGAAGAAGCCGAGAAACAGGCCGCCGCAGCCATGCAACTTGACGCCAAGTCGCTGGATGCCATGATACTTCGCGGCATCATCGCGCTGTTTCGTAAGGACTACAAATCCGCCGAACGGTATTTCGAAGCCGCACATTTGCAGTCGCCGAAAAACTTTGCCGCCACCAACAACCTCGCTCTGGCTCTGGCTGAGCAGGACGATGAAACCAAACGCCGGCGGGCGTTGGACTATGCCGAAGCCAACGTCAGACAGTATCCTAAATCCAGCGAAGCCCTTTCGACTTACGGTTGGGTCCTCTTCAAACTGGGCCGGGCGGAAGATGCGGAAAAAGCCTTGCGGCTTGCGGTTTCCGGTGGCACTTTCAGTGCCGATACGGCCTATTATTTGGCGCGCGTCTTGGTCGAGCGCGGGCGGGAAGCAGACATGAAGGACGCCAGGCAACTGCTGGAAAGCGCGCTGGCCAGTACCGGTCCTTTTTCACAACGCCAAGAGGCCAAGACGTTGTTGGACCATCTGAAAAAACCATAAACGCCTGAAGCAGTTTTGTTTGAGCGCGGTAGGGCGTCAGGCAATTCTGCGCGACGTTTCATTTCACACTCCGAAGGCATTGCCCGAACTGCCGGCTTGGGGGTGGCTTTCCGCCTCTCGGCAAAAGTTACCTTGTCCGCACAGGTTAACATTTCGGCGAATTCCCTTTTTCAATGCTCTATTTTCGCAGCCTTAACAACCGACATAAAGCATAAGCGCCCTATGAGAAGAGGGTAAAGGAAGCTATATTTTCGCCTGGTGTTTGCTTGCTTAGGGAGCGCCGTTTCAGTAAGATGAATATGCAATTTGGCACAACGAAGGGCCGAACGCCGCTGTTGCATCCGTGGCCCTATGAAAAACCGTCGCCTGTAACCTTAGTTGAGGAAACGCAGACGGCCTATACCAAACGTCCGCGGAAGCGGTCGCAAGCATCGCATTCGATGCCGCGCGAGCTTTCGCATCCCCCGGAAAAGAAACCGCTCATGTACATTCTGGAAACGCGCGGCCTGAGGAAAGTTTACGGCAATGAAGGCGAGGTGTGTGTGCACGCCTTGCGCGGCATCGACCTGCAAGTGCGCAAGGGCGAATTGCTGGCCATCATGGGCCCCAGCGGTTCCGGGAAGAGCACGCTGTTGCACATCCTCGGCGGCGTGGAAACGCCCACCAGCGGCCAGGTCTTACTGGAAGGCATCGACCTGGCCACGCTTAACGATGATCAGCGGACGCTCATTCGGCGCGAGCGGATGGGGTTTGTCTTCCAGTCGTTTAACCTTTTGCCCGCCTTTACCGCTGAGGAAAACGTGGCCTTGCCGTTGGAACTGGGCGGAATGTCTTCCGGTGAAGCCCGGCGTCGGGCCGTGGAAGCCTTGCGCCTGGTCGGCATGACTCACCGCCGAGATCACATGCCGAGCATGATGTCCGGCGGAGAGCAGCAACGGGTAGCCATTGCCAGAGCGTTGGTCATGCAGCCTGCCATCCTGCTGGCTGACGAACCGACCGGCAACTTAGACAGCGTTAACGGACGCCAGGTTACGGCCTTGCTCCGCCGGCTGGCAACCCGCGAAGAACAGACCATTGTCATGGTCACTCACGACCCCACTGTGGCCGCGCAGGCGGATCGCCTCATACGGCTCCGCGACGGCCTGATCGAGGATGAGGCCCAGTCCGAAGCTTCCTCCGCCCTTTCGACTCCGGCGCCGCGATCGTGTTTGTTCAAAAGGACAGTATAGGCCGCACACGCCGGCCCTGTGGCAAGCGACGTTATGATCCTGTGGAAATTCACGCTGCGTGAGATCAGCAATCGGCCGGGCAGAGCGACGCTGACGTTGCTAAGCATCATTCTCGGCGTCGCCGCCGTGGTCGCCGTTACCGTTTGCACGGCAACCACCAATCAGGCTTGCCGCGAAATGTATCTCGCCCTGGCCGGACGTGCGGCTTTGGAGGTGGCGGCCGAAGGCGGCGGCTTTTTTGATGAGCGCCTGGCGGAAACCATCGCTCAGACGCCCGATGTAAAGGCCGTAGTTCCTTCCGTTCAGAAGCTTTCTTCCTTGCGGTTTGAAGGGCGTCGCGTCGGTCTGCTGGCGATGGGCATCGATCCGGAGCAGGACAAGGCCGTACGGGATTACGAGCTGGAAGCGGGCAGTTTCTTCTCCAAAAAACACGAGGCTTTGCTGGAAAGCGGTTTTGCCCGCGGCCTGGGCATTCAGCTCGGCGATGAAGTCAAGCTGGCTGTTTCCCGCGGCGGCTTAAGCGGCAACATGACCGTTTTCCGCATCGTAGGCTTATTGGCGCCGCGCGGTGCGGCAAGCTTCAACCAAGGGGGAGTCATCTTTCTCCCTCTGCGCACGGCCCAGAACCTTTTCGCCCGACCCGGCCAGGTGGATACGCTGAGCATTGTTCTTACGGAAGGGGCCGACGAAAAAGCCGTGGCCGAGGAACTGGCGCGCCGTCTTCCGCCCGGCTTGTCCGTGCGTTCGCCGCTGGCGCGATCGCAACTTTCCAAAGAGACCGTTGAGAAGGTTGAAAAGGGCCTGGATTTTGCTTATGTCGCCATGCTCGCCTTGGCCTTTTTTATGATCTTAAATACCTTCTTGATGAACATCGGCGAAAGACGGCGGCAATTGGCGATTCTCCGCGCAATTGGCGCAACCCGACGACAAATTATTCGCATGTTGCTCGGCGAAGGGCTGGCGATGGGGATCGTGGGCACGATTATCGGCATCGGCGCCGGGCTGGGCGGCGCCTGGTTGCTGACTCGTTCGATGGGCCAGTTCTATGCCACGGCTATGCCCGCCTTGCGGATTACGCCTTTGCCGTTCATTGTCGCCGGGCTTGTGGGGCCGCTGGTTTCGCTTTTTGCCATGTTCGCCCCCGCCTGGCTCGCCGCAAAAGTTTCTCCTTTAGAAGGAATGCGATACATCGTCAGCGAGGTCCACCACCGAACTTCGCCGGCCTATGTCTTTCTGGCCGTAAGCGTGTTTATTATTACCGGCAGCGTGATGGCTGCTTGTATCGTCGGGTATCTTCCTATTCGCTGGATGATTATCGCCGGAGTGGTGTTTACGGCTGCCTTCGTGCTCTTGATTCCTATCGTCCTGGGAGTGTTTTCACGTGTGTTGGCCTTCCTTCTGCGGCCTTTTTTACGCACCGAAGGCTTCATCGCACATCGACAAATCCTTCGCCGTCGCGTCCGCACGACACTGACTATCGGCATTCTTTATATTGCCGTGAGCACGGCTGTAAGCCTGGGCACCACGATCTTGAATAACGTCGAAGACATTCACACCTGGGTGGCTACGGCGCTGAAGGGCGATTTCTTCGTCCGCGCTTTGAAACAGGATACCGCAACGGGCTTGTCGGCCAAAATGCCGGAAAGCCTGGTCGAGGAGTTGCGGGCCGTACCGGGCGTAATCAACGTCGATTCGCTCCGATATTTGAGCGGTTCGATTCGCACCCCGCTGGCCGAAGACGGCAAGCAGCAAGTGATGATTTTTGTCCGAGATTTTACCGATCGCGGCAATTTGCCCTTGATGATCAAGGACGGCGACCCGACGCAAGTCCGCCGACGTCTGGCGGACGGCGAGGTGGTTCTCGGTACGGTGCTGGCCAACCGGCTGGGCATCGGCGTGGATGAGGAAATTACGCTGGAAACCAGACAAGGCCCCACATCCTTGCGCGTCGCTGCGACAACTACCGCCTACATGGTCGGCGGAATGATCGTTTACATGGAAGGCGCCACCGCTCGACGGCTGCTGAATGTCGAAGGCGTGGATATGTACGTATTGAATGTCGCTCCACAAGCCTTGGACGAAGTCGCCGGTAAGCTGAAGGCGATTTGTGAACGCGACGGACTTATGGTCCACAGCTTCGCCGAACTTCGCCGCCATGTGGATCGGCTGACGGCGGGCGTAATCGCCGGCCTCTGGGCGCTGCTGGCCCTGGGGTTGGTTGTCGGCGCTTTCGGCATCGCCAATACGCTGACCATGAACGTCCTCGAACAAACCCGCGAGTTGGCCCTTTTACGGGTTGTGGCCATGACGCGGCGGCAAGTGCGGAAGACGATTTTCTCTCAAGCGGCGATTATCGGATTGATCGGACTTCTTACCGGCCTCGGCGGGGGACTGATCGGCGCCTATGTTATCAATCTGACTTCCATTCCGCTCTTAGGCTATGCTCCGGCCTTTTCACTTCATCCTTCTCTGCTGGTGGTTTGTTTCGGCGTCGGTATGGCGGTAATCCTCTTGGCTGCCTGGCTCCCGGCCGAACGAGCCGCAAGGTTGAACCTGCTCATTGCTCTGCAATATGAGTAAGGATGGAGCCAGGAAAAGCGATTTCAGCGTGTCGGGGATAAAAATTATTTCCGGCGGCCAGACCGGCGTTGATCGCGCTGCACTGGATGCGGCCCTCTCGCTCGGCATTCCTCACGGCGGCTGGTGTCCTTTAGGCCGCTGGGCGGAGGACGGCCCTATTCCGTCTTGCTACTTGCTCCGTGAGACCGATTCGCCGGACCCTGCCGTGCGGACGGAACGGAACGTGCTGGAAAGCGACGGGACATTGATACTCTATCGAGAGCGGCTTCGCGGAGGAACGAAGCTGACTTTTCAACTGGCGCAGCGGCACGGCCGCCCGTGCTTGCTTGTTGATCTTGACGCTCCGCTGGAAGATGAGCAGGTACGGCGGTGGTTGGTAGAGCAGGGGATCAAGATTCTCAATGTCGCCGGACCGCGTGAAAGCCAATGCCCTGGAATCTCGGCGTTGGCCGAAGCGTTTTTATTCCGCGTTTTAGGCGGCGGGCAATTTGCCGGCGGAACTTCCTAGCCCACGTAATACAACGGCGTCGGCGTAAAACCGATCAATACGAAGGCCAGCGTCAGCCAGCCGAGCAGAGTGCGAAACAAGCCTATCGGCTCATCGTCGTCGGCTGTGGGTGGATGCATGGGACCGATGAGGAACAGCAAAAAAATCATTACGATCCAATGGCCGTAATACTCCCATTTCCAGATCACCATGAACAGAGCGGTGAAGAGCAACAGGGCGGCCACCTTGCGGGCTTGGCGGCGGAGGAGTGCGTAGAGGATGTGCCCACCGTCAAGCTGACCGATAGGAATCAAGTTTAGCGAAGTAATCAGCAAGCCGACCCAACCGGCGAAGGCCATCGGGTCAAGATCAACATAGTGATTCGGCGGAAGTCGGCCGAATTGCTTCTGGGTGAGATATTGAAAGAGCAGAGGGCTGCCGACGGCCAGACCCCGCGGCGGCTGCTCCGCCAGGAAAGGTTTTACTTCAGAAAGCTGCAAACCCCAGAGACAAAAAAGCAAGGTCGGCGCCAGTCCTGCCAGAGGGCCGCTGATGCCGATGTCGAACAGGGCCTTGCGACCGCCGACACGCGGCGTCATGCCGATGACAGCACCGAAAGTGCCGATAGGCGGAAGAGGAACGGGGATAAAATATGGCAAGCTGGCCGGCACGCCGTATCGTCGGGCTTGAAGAAAATGGCCCATCTCGTGGCAAACCAAGATGGTCATCAAGGGTATCGAATAGCGCAAACCGGAATAGAATGCAGCAACCCAATCCTTTCCATCGCCGCTGAGGATTGTGCCGACGAAAAGGGTGCTCAAACAGGTAGCCGCGAATAACAGCAGGGGGACTCGCCATCGCCGCCGGCTGACAGGCTGCACGTCTTCAATCTGCCAGCCTGCCGCCGGAACGATCTCTACTGTTTCTGCCGGAGGCGGAAGTATTATTTCCG
>Ga0272448_1000930_pt1 | contig 41884 bp, 39 predicted proteins | sample YNPCB0191_FD_202220 | JGI IMG/M metagenome (GOLD analysis project Ga0272448, IMG submission 202220) | Hot spring sediment microbial communities from Yellowstone National Park, WY, United States - YNP-CB-019-1 | ecosystem: Environmental > Aquatic > Thermal springs > Hot (42-90C) > Sediment...
GCGAGGTGGGCCTGTCGGGCGAGTTGCGATCGGTGAGCCAGACCGAGCGGCGGCTGATAGAGGCATCACGCCTGGGATTCCGCCGCTGCCTGATTCCGAAGACGGGGACTCGCGCGCGCAACGTCCCTTCGGGGCTGGCGGTGCTGGAGACCCGCACGCTGGACGAGGCGCTGGAAATCGCCCTGGCGCGGTAGCGGCTATCCACGAATAACGCGAATCCACACGAATGGCGAATAGATGCAGGCACGTAGGGCGGCTTTCCATAGCCGCCGCAGGCCAGGGGCAGGTATCAAGGTGCGACGCACTTCGGAAGTGCGTCGCACCTTGGCGCCAACACAAGTTCGTAGGGCGGCTTCCCATAGCCGCCGCGGCAGGGGGGCAGGTATGGGAACCTGCCCTACGCTCGCTATCCACGAATAACGCGAATCCACACGAACGGCGAATAGATGCAGGCACGTAGGGCGGCTTCCCATAGCCGCCGGACGCACGGGGTAGGTGTGGAAACCACAGGTGCGACGCACTTCGGAAGTGCGTCGCACCTGTGCTCCTGGCGCGACCAAAAACTTTGGAACCGAGGGGCAGGGGGCAGGTATGGGAACCTGCCCTACGCTCCATGCGTTTCATGCCGCCGCTGGAAATCGCCCTGGCGCGATAGCGTTGACTTTTCGCGCAAGTTGTGGTATTATTTGTCTAGATATTCTTATCCTGATATTCGGGTTCATTTTTCGCGCCCGCCGCGAGGGCGGCAAAAGGATTCTCTATCATCCCTGGCACTTATCGGTCCATCGTCTTCCGAGAATCGGTCTAGGCGTTGCTGTCAATAGCGGGTTCGGATCACGAAGAGTGCACGGGATGTGCACTCTTTGTCTTTTGCATGGGGGAGAGAACGCCAACTTGTAGCAAGGAGGTGCGCTCGCTAGCGTTGACGAAGCGATAAGAGCCAACCCGCAGTACGGAGTTATGGGAGAGGATTTATGACTGGCGAATTTATCGTGCGTATCATCGGCATGATCGTCATGGGGTTGCTGGGCTGGGAGGTTGGTATCCTGCTTGGGGGGCGGGTGGACACGCAATCGGTGCGCTACATTCTGACGCTCTCGCTTGCGGGGGCCGCGCTTGGGCTGCTCATCACCCCGTACCTGGTGCTGCGCCCCATCCGCAACATCCGCAATTCCATCCGCACGGCTTCGGCCCAGCAGGTGCTGTCGGGCATGGGAGGGTTGGTCGTCGGCCTCATCGCCTCGGCGCTGCTCGCATTGCCGCTATCGTTCCTGCCGTCGCCGTGGGGCAAGGCGCTGCCAGCCGCGTTCGCCGTGATTCTCGGCTACCTGGGCACCTTCATCGGCGTGGTACGCCACAGGGACTTCTTCGCGCTCCTGAGCGGGCGGTTGAGCCGAGAGGTCAGCCGCGAGGACAATATCGTCCTGCTGGACACGAGCGTTATCATTGATGGGCGCATCGCCGACATCAGCCACACGGGCTTCATCAGCGGCACGATGATCGTGCCCCGATTCGTGCTCAACGAGATTCAGCACATCGCCGATTCGCCCGACCCCCTGCGGCGCGCACGCGGGCGGCGCGGTCTGGACATGCTCAACCGCCTGCAGAAGGAGTCCGTCGTCCCCATTCGGGTGGCCGACCTGGACGTTGAGGACGTGCGCGACGTGGACGACAAACTGGTGATGCTGGCCAAGCGGCTGCGAAGCCCCATCATCACCAACGACTACAACCTGAACCGCGTGGCCGAACTCCAGGGCGTAACGGTGCTCAACATCAACGAACTGGCCAACGCCGTGCGGGCGGTGGTGCTGCCTGGGGAGACCCTGAGCGTGAGCATCATCCAGGAGGGGAAGGAACTGGGCCAGGGCGTGGGCTACCTGGACGACGGCACGATGGTGGTGGTGGAGAACGGCCGCCGCCACATCGGCCAGACCATCACGGTCGTCGTTACGAAGGTGCTGCAAACGGCCGCAGGGCGCATGATCTTCGCCCAGATTGAGGGCGCACGGTAGGGGATGCCCTGCGGGGATTGACGCGGGACGGCTGAGACTTGGGTCCCATTCCAGCCAGCGCGGGCTTTTCTGCAGGCGAGGCAGGAGCAGGTACAGGGTTAGGGGAAGGAGTTGCGGAATGGCACTGGAAGAAAAAATCTACCAGTATGTGCAAAAACTCCCTCAGGTTTTTCAAGAAGAGTTGCTGGATTTCATCCAGTACTTGCTGATGAAGGCCGAGCAGCACGACCGACGAGAGTGGTCTTCTCTCGCGCTTACTTTTGCCATGCGTGGCATGGAGGACGAAGAGCCTCAGTACGGCATGTCTGACTTGAAGGTGGTCTTCAGATGAAGCGGGCGGGTCAGATCGTTCTGTTTCGTCTTCCCCAGGCTGACCTGGAAGAAGGCAAATTGCGTCCCGCGTTGCTTCTGGGCAAGTTGCCTGGCGAGTATGATGATTGGTTGGTCTGCATGATTTCGTCGCAGACGCATCGCTGCCTTGAGGGGTTTGACGAAATTGTGCAAGAAGGTGACGAGGACTTCGCGGAGAGCGGCTTGAAGGTGGCCAGTGTCATTCGCATTGGGCGACTGGCGACAGTATCTGGCGAGGTACTTCTGGGTGCCATCGGGCAGATTTCTCCGGAGAGGTTGGCGCGCATCAAGAAGCGTTTGTCCGATTGGCTGCTTGGGGGGTAGCGAGCAGATGGGGCCTGAAGGCGCCCCGTTCGTCATCCGGTGTATGTGAAGCATACCACTGGCAGGCACGTCATTCGCGGGGAGACAACCGATGTTCCGATATGGCCTACTGCGACGGAGCGCGTGGAAGTGCATCTGTACATGGGGAAGGCGCTGACGAGGCCCTTCCCAATCCGCTGCGACTTCTGTAAACACTATTGGGTGTGGAGGTAAACCATGGCGCTCCGAGTTTTCAATTCACTTTCGCGACAACTGGAACTGTTTGAACCCATCCACGAGGGACGGGTGGGAATCTACGTCTGCGGCCCGACGGTGCACAACGACGCCCATCTGGGCCACGGCAAGACCTACGTCAACTTTGACACCGTCGTTCGCTACCTGCGGTACCTGGGCTACAAGGTGCTCCACGTGCAGAACATCACCGACGTGGGCCACCTGCTGGACACGGGCGAGGATCGCATCCTCAAGGGGGCCAAGCGCGAGAAACTCAACCCCTGGGTGCTGGTGGAATACTACGAGCGGCGCTTCTTCCGCGACATGGATACCCTGAACGTAACTCGCCCCGACATCACGCCCCACGCCACTTGCCACATTCCAGAGCAGATTGAACTCGTCAAGACGCTGATAGAGAAGGGCTACGCCTACGAGGTCAACGGGTCGGTGTATTTCTCCGTCCGCAAGTGGCCGGAGTACGGCAAGTTGTCCGGCCGCAAGGTGGACGAACTGATAGAGGGCGCGCGGGTGGAAGTGCTGCCGGAGAAGCGCGACCCGGCCGACTTCGCCCTGTGGAAACGCGCCGAGCCGGAGCACATCATGCAGTGGCCCAGCCCGTGGGGCATGGGATTCCCCGGCTGGCACATTGAGTGCTCGGCCATGTCCACCAAGTACCTGGGGCAGCCCTTTGACATCCACGGCGGCGGGATGGAGAACAAGTTCCCCCATCACGAGTGCGAAATCGCCCAGAGCGAGGCGGCCACCGGCAAGCCGTTCGCCAAGTACTGGCTGCACAACGGGATGCTCATGATTCGCGGCGAGGAGATGCACAAGTCGCTGGGCAACTTCATCACGCTGGAGCAGGCGTTCCAGCAGTACGCGCCGATGACCATCCGCTTCTTCATCCTGGGCAGCCACTACCGAAGCCCGCTGGACGTAACCGACGAGGCGCTCGCCGCGGCAGCGCGGGGCGTGGAGCGGCTCTACGGGACCATGCGCCGCGTCCGCGCCCAGATGGACGAGGCCAAGTCGGGGCCGATGTCGGAGACCGTCGCCAGCCTTGTCGCGGACGCGGAGGCCCGCTTCCGCGAGGCGATGGACGATGACTTCAACACGGCCAACGCGCTGGCCGTCCTGTTTGACCTGAACCGCGAGGTCAACAAGATGGTGCACGAGGGCGCGCCTGTCAGCCGCGAGTCGTGGCAGCAGGTGGATGCGCTCTACGGCCGACTCGTGGGGGACGTGCTGGGGCTCATCACGCCCGAAACGTATCAGGCGCAGACCGCCGGCCTGACCGACGACCTGCTTCGGCTGCTGGTGGAGACCCGCGCCGAACTGCGCCAGGCCAAACAGTGGGCGCTGGCCGATCGCATCCGCGACCGCCTGGGCGCTCTCGGCGTGGCCCTGGAGGACCGGCCCGACGGCACAACCTGGCGCATTCGCCCGCCCGAAGCGGGCGATGAGGAATAGCCCTGGCCGAAGGGCGGGCCGTTCTCACCGCCGAGAGGAGCGAGACACAGAAGGGGTAAGGGCACGGAGAAAGCCCTCTGTGCCTTTGTGTCTCTGTGTGGGATATTTTTCTCACACAAAGGCACGGAGAACGCAGAGGCGGGGGTTCTCTGCGCGCTCGGCGTGCTCCGCGGTGTGAGGCATTGGGAACTGCGTAGGCGACCCATCAGGGCGAGAGAGGACTTCCATGCCCGGGTTTGAGGTGCTGTACGGACGGAACGCCGTGCTGGAAAGCCTGCGGGCGAACCGGCGGCGGTTCTACCGCCTGCTCCTGGCGCAGAGCGTGGCCGCCGGGGGCGCGGTGGGCGACATCCTCGCGGAAGCGCGCGCCCGCAACGTGCCCCATGTGGCCGTGGACCGCGCCGCGCTGGACAAACTGGTGGGCAAGGACGCGGGCCACCATCAGGGCGTGGCGCTGGAGGTCGGCGCGTATCCCTACGTGCCCTGGCAGGAGGCGCTCCGCGCGTGCCTGCAACGCCAGGAGATGCCCCTGTTCCTGGTTCTGGATTGCCTGCAGGATCCCCAGAACCTGGGCAGCCTGCTGCGGACCGCCGAGGCCGTGGGCGTCCACGGCGTTGTCATCCCCAAGCGCCGCGCGGTGGAGGTTACGCCTGCCGTTGTGAACGCATCGGCCGGCGCAACCGAGCACCTGAACGTGGACATCGTGAGCAACCTGGCGCAGACGCTGGAGGAGATGAAGCGGGCGAACCTGTGGGCGGTGGGTCTGGAAGCCGCGCCAGGGGCGCTCGTGTACGCCGAGGCCGACCTGGACCGCCCGCTGGCGCTGGTGGTCGGCAGCGAGGGGAGCGGCATCAGCCGCCTGCTCCGCGACCGGTGCGACTTCCTCATCCGCCTGCCGATGCGGGGCAGGGTAGGCTCGCTGAACGCGGCGGTAGCGGGTTCGGTGGCCCTGTACGAAGTCGTCCGCCAGCGGCGGGGCCGATGACGCGGTTCGCGAGTGCGCGGCTCGTCGCCGGTGCGGGGGCGGCGAAGCGGTCTCGGAGGAGTGCAACCGCGAATCACGCGAATAGGCGCGAATGGAGGTAGACCCCAAGGGTCGTGGAGACCCTTGGGGTCTCGGAATCCACGGATCGGATAGCGCGGATTGTGCGGATGGGGATTCGTGAAGCCGCGCGTTTGGGGTCTCCGACAGGTCGCGTTATAATGTGCGACGGGTCTCGGGTGGCCCGCTCGCAAAGAAATCTCGCGCGGAAGGTGGAGTTTCGTTGAAGAAGATTTGCGTCATCGGCGCCGGCTATGTGGGGTTGACCACCGGCACCTGCTTTGCAGACCTTGGCAACCTGGTTACCATCGTGGACATTGACGAGCGCAAGGTGGAGAACCTGCGCCAGGGCGTGTTGCCCATCTACGAGCCTGGGCTGGAGGAGATCGTCCGCCGCAACGCGCAGTCGGGCCGCCTGCGGTTCACCACCTCCTACGCCGAAGGCGTCCGCGACGCCGAATTCGTCTTCATCGCCGTGGGCACGCCGTCGGGCGCGGAGGGCGAGGCCGACCTGCGTTACGTGCGGCAGGCCGCCGAGGCCATCGCCGAAGTGATGGATCACCCCATCGTGATTGTGAACAAGAGCACCGTCCCCATTGGCACGGGCGACTGGGTGGCCGACATCGTGAACAAGCACAAGAAGAACGACGTGCCCTTCGCCGTGGTGTCCAACCCCGAATTCCTCCGCGAAGGTTCGGCCGTCTATGACTTCATGAACCCCGACCGCGTGGTGCTGGGTTCGCTGAACCGCGAAGCCGCCGAGCAGGTGGCGCAGTTGTACCTGTCGCTCCGCGCCCCCATCGTCATCACCGACCTGCGCACGGCCGAGATGATCAAGTACGCGTCCAACGCGTTCCTGGCCAACCGCATCTCGTTCATCAACGAAATCGCGTCCATCTGCGAGGCCCTGGGCGCCGACGTGAAAGAAGTGGCCGCGGGCATGGGCTACGACAAGCGCATCGGGCCTTCGTTCCTGGACGCGGGCATCGGCTTCGGCGGGTCGTGCTTCCCCAAGGATGTGAAGGCGCTGGCGCACATGGCCGCCATCCACGGCTGCCATCCCCAACTGCTGCGCGCCGTCCTGGAAATCAACCGCGACCAACGCCGGCGCCTGGTGCAGAAACTCCGCGACATCCTCGGCTCGCTGGACGAGCAGGTCATCGGCGTGCTCGGCCTGGCCTTCAAGCCCAACACCGACGACATGCGCGAGGCGCCTGCGGTGGAGATCATCCATCTCCTCCAGAACGAGGGCGCCATCATCCGCGCCTACGACCCCGTGGCCATGCGCAACGCCAAGGCCATGCTGGACGGCGTTACGTTCTGCGAGAATGCCTACGAGGCCGCCCAGGGGGCCGATGCGTTGGTCATCTGCACCGAGTGGAACGAGTTCAAGCATCTGGACTTGAAGTGGATCAAGGAAGCCATGCGCCGCCCGATTATCGTGGACGGGCGCAACATCTACGATCCCGAGACCATGCGCCAACTGGGCTTTCTCTACCGCGGCGTCGGTCGCGGCTACGGTGTATAATCGCGAGTCGCAGGCGGCGGGTGTTCGGAACGCGCCCGCCTGTGGGTTCGCGCATCATTGCAAAGGAGCATGGGCATGAAGAGAATCTGCATGATCGGCGTGGGATACGTGGGGCTGGTTACAGGAGCCTGCCTGGCCGACCTGGGAAACAAAGTGGTGTGCGTCAACCGAGACGAGAAGAAGGCCGCCAACCTGCGGAAGGGCATCCTGCCCATCTACGAGCCTGGGCTGGAAGAGATCGTGCACCGCAACAAGGAGGCGGGCCGACTGTTCTTCACGACCTCCTACGACGAGGGCGTGAAGGATGCGGAGTTTGTCTTCATCTCCGTGGGGACGCCGTCGGGGCTGGAGGGCGAGGCCGACCTGCAACATGTGCACGACGCGGCGGTGGAGATCGCCAAGCGCCTGGATCACCCGCTCATCATCGTGAACAAGAGCACCGTCCCCATCGGCACGGGCGACTGGGTGGCCGACATCGTGCGCGAGAACATGCCCGACCCGTCCATCCCGTTCTGGGTGGTCTCCAACCCCGAGTTCCTGCGCGAGGGTTCGGGCGTGTACGACTTCATGAACCCCGACCGCATCGTGCTGGGTTCGTTGAGCCGCGAGGCCGCGGAGCGCGTGGCCGAACTGTACTACCCGCTCCAGGCCGAGACCATCATCACCGACCTGCGCACGGCCGAGATGATCAAGTACGCATCCAACTGCTTCCTGGCGACCAAGATCTCGTTCATCAACGAGATCGCCGCGATTTGCGAGTCGCTGGGCGCCGACGTGAAAGAAGTGGCGCGCGGGATGGGCACCGACAAGCGCATCGGCCCGCATTTCCTGGGCGCTGGCATCGGCTGGGGCGGCTCCTGCTTCCCCAAGGATGTGAAGGCGCTCATCCACATGGCGACCACCCACGGCACGCGCCCGCAACTCCTGCGCGCCGTGATGGAGATCAACTACGACCAGCGCAAGCGCATCATCAACCACCTGCGGGACATTCTCGGCTCCTACCGCGGCAAGGTGGTGGGGCTGCTGGGGCTGGCCTTCAAGCCCAACACCGACGACATGCGCGACGCGCCGTCCATCACGCTGGCGCGGCTCCTGGTGGCCGAGGGCGCGCAGGTGAAAGCCTACGACCCCGTGGCCATGGAGACCGCGCGCCGCGCCATGCAGGACGTGTCCGTAACCTATTGCAACGACCCGTATGAAGTCGCCAAGGATGCCGACGCGCTCATTTTGGTTACCGAGTGGAATGAGTTCAAGCAACTGGACATGCAGCGCATCAAGAGCCTCATGCGGCAGCCTGTGCTGATGGACGGGCGCAACATCTACGACCCGCCGCGCATGCGCGAGTTGGGGTTCATCTACCGCGGCGTGGGGCGCGGCCACAACGGCGGCCTGATTCGGAACCGATGAGAGCGTATCCCTTCCCCGTGATGCCAGGGCCTGCCCTGTCTGTGGGCGTGGACTTGATTGAAGTGCCCAGGATCGCGCGCGCCGTGGAGCGGTGGGGCGAGCGATTCCTGCGCCGCGTCTATACGCCGAACGAGATCGCCCTGTGCGACGGGCGTATCCCCGAGTTGGCCGTGCGTTTTGCGGGCAAGGAGGCCATCTCCAAGGCGCTGGGCACTGGCCTTGTGGGGATAGACTGGACGGAGATGGAGATTCTCGCCGACTATCGCGGCAAGCCCATCGTGCGCCTGCTGGGACGCGCCCGCAAGCGCGCCGAGGAACTGGGCCTGCACCAGTGGGCCATCAGCCTGACGCACACCAAGGAACACGCCATCGCCATGGTCGTGGCCAGCAGCCCGTAACGCCCCCGCGCAGCAAGAGACGGCTCTACGCGGAGCGCCCTGTGTGGTGGGGCGCTCCGCTTTTGTGTGGAGGCCCGCATGGGATTCTTGCGCCCATCTCGGGCGGTGGTATACTGAATGCAGACGGACGTTACAGGAGGTGGACATGATTCACGAAGCCATGGCCCGCGTGCTGGACAACGTGGACAGGGTCATCGTCGGCAAGAGGGCGACGGTGGAGTTGCTCCTGGCCGCCATGCTGTGCGAAGGGCACGTGCTGATTGAGGACGTGCCCGGCATCGGCAAGACGACCCTGGCGAAGGCGGTGGCCCGATCCGCTGGCTGCACCTTCAGCCGCCTGCAATTCACGCCCGACTTGCTGCCCAGCGACGTTACCGGCATCTCCTTCTTCAACCAGAAGAAGCAGGAATTTGAGTTCCGGCCTGGGCCGGTCATGTCCCAAATCCTCCTGGCGGACGAGATCAACCGCGCCACGCCGCGCACCCAATCGGCCCTGCTGGAGGCGATGCAGGAGCGGCAGATCACCGTGGACGGCGTTACGTACCCGCTGCCGCGCCCGTTCCTGGTGCTCGCCACGCAGAACCCCATTGAACTGGAGGGCACCTTCCCGCTGCCCGAGGCGCAGGTGGACCGCTTCCTCATCAAGATTGCCCTGGGCTATCCCACGGAGCAGGAGGAGAACGAGATTCTCCTGCGGTTTGAGCGCGAAGACCCCCTGGAGCGCCTGCAGCCCGTGATGCAGCCGGAGGACTGGCTCGCGCTGCGCGACGCCGTCCGGCGGGTGCGCGTGGAGGAGTCGGTGCGCCACTACGTGGTGCGAATCGTGCGGGCCACGCGCGAACATCCGGCGGTGATGCTGGGGGCCAGCCCGCGCGGGACGTTGGCGCTGTACCACATGGCGCAGGCCCTGGCGGCCATTCGCGGGCGCGAGTTCGTCCTGCCGGATGACGTCAAGTACCTGGCGCCTTTCGTCCTGGGGCATCGCATCATCATCAGTTCGCAAACCCGACTGCGCGGGCGCAGGCCGGAGAATATCCTGGCCGAAGTCGTGGAGTCGGTGCCGGTGCCGGTGGAGCAGTAGATGTTCAACGATACCTGGATCGCGCTGGCGGCTTTCTTCGGCCTGCTGGGGGTGCTGTTCCGCCAGGAGTCGCTGGTCATCATGTCCACCGTGCTCCTCACGGTCATTGCGGTGGCGTGGCTGTGGAACCGGTCCGCCCTGCGCGGCGTCCTCTATCGGCGGCAACTCAGCGAACGGCGCGCCTTTGTCGGCGAGGAAGTCATGTTGTCCATCCAGGTAACCAACGGCAAACTGCTCCCCGTGGCGTGGCTCAAGGCCGAGGACGAACTCCCGACGGCCCTTCCGCTCATCGGCGACAGGCTGGCCCCCTCGCACAAGGAGACGGTCGGCTACCTGGTCAACCTGTACTCCCTGCGCTGGCGCGAACGGGTAACGCGGCGGTTTCGCCTCTCGTGCGCCCAGCGCGGATTCTACGCCCTGGGGCCGGTGCGCATGCAGGCCAGCGACGTGTTCGGACTGTTCAGCGCGGCCGTCGTGGACGAGCGGGAGGACACGCTTATCGTCTATCCGCAGGTGCTGCCGCTGGAGGCGTGGAACCTGCCCCCGAAGGACCCCTTCGGCAACGCGAAGGCCGAGGAGCCGCTCTTCGCCGACCCCAGCCGCGCCGTCGGCGTCCGCGACCACCAGCCCTACGACGGCCAGAAGCACATCCACTGGAAGGCCTCCGCGCGCCAGCAGCGGCTACAGGTGAAGGTGTACGAGCCGACCACCAGCCCCCAGTGGATCATCTTCCTGAACGTCAACACCCTTCCCGAGCCGTTGCAGGGGAGCGATCCCGTCCTCCTGGAGCAGATCGTCAGCCTGGCGGCGTCGGTCGCGTCGTTCGGCGTGGAACAGAAGTACATGGTGGGCCTTGTGGCCAACGGGAGCCTGCCCCGCTCGGATCAGCCCCTGAAGGTGCTCCCCAGCCGAAGCCCGGATCACCTGATGCACATGTTGGAGGCGTTGGCGGCGGTAACGGCCTTCTCCACGTCGCGCATGGAGCAGTTGCTGGAGACCGAGTCGCCCAAGTTGCCGTGGGGCGCGACGCTCATCGTCATCACGGGCATCGTCTCCGACGCGCTGCTGGCCGCGCTTCTGGAGTTGCGGGCGGCGGGGCGCAAAGTCGCGCTGGTCGCGGTGGGCGCCGAGGTGGATCGGGAGCAACTGCGCGGCATCCCGGCCTACACCGTGTCGCGGCGGCCCCTGGCGGATGTGGGGATGTGGCAGGTGCAAGAAGTGGAGGCGCAGGCGTGAGCGCGACTCGCTGGGACTGGAAACGCGCGCTCTTGGATTTCGCGCTCATCGCGATGGAGATGGCGTGGCTGTCGCCGTGGCTTCTTTTCTTCATCCGCCCGTTCGCGCCCCAGCACCCGGCGGCGCCCCTGGCGCTGGCCGTGCTGGCGGCGCTGGCCTTCGTGGCGCTGTTCGTCAAGGGGATGAACCGCCTGAACGTGGCGCCCAGGGTGGTGTCGGCCCTGGTGATGGCGTTGGGGCTGCTGTCGGGGCTGCTGGCCGTGCGCGTGCACCTGTACCCGGCGAGTCTCACCGCCGGCGCGTGGCTTGCGCAACTCGCGCGGCGTATGGCCCAGATTTCGGAGGCGATTCCGGCGGATTTGGTGCTGTTCCTGCTGGTGGTCCTGCTGTGGTGGCGCGGGCTGACGCTGGGCAACCGCGAGCACACCTTTGAGCGGATTGGGTTCAGTTTCCGCGCGGGGATCGTGCTCCTGATGTGGAATGCGGCCGTGGCCTCGCTGCTGGGGTGGCGCGTTCCGGTCCTCGGTTTTGTGGTCGTGTTCTTCTTCTTCGGCCTGCTGGCCGTGGGCGTGGGCCGCGTGTACGATTTGGAACTCCAGCCGGAATCCGGCGGGCGGGTGTCCACCCCGTTCTGGCTGGCGTCCACGCTGGGGGCGATTGCCGCCGTGCTGATGGCGGCGGTCATCGCGACCCAGTTGCTCACGGTGGGCAACATCAGCGCCGTGATGCGGCTCCTGGCGCCCGTCTGGAACGTGCTGGGGAAGGTGGCGCTGCTGGTCGCGCAGGTGTTGATCTGGCTTCTGGGGCCGCTGCTGGATTGGGTGGTGCGGTTCTTCCGGACGCACGCGCCGCCCGAATTCACCGGCGCGACGCCTGCGCCCGAGGCCACGCCCGAGTTCCTGCCCCAGACGCCCGTCGCGCCGCCCGCGTACCTGGACATCCTGAAGTATGCCGTGGTGGGCGTGTTCATCCTCGGAGTCCTGGCGCTCGTGGCGTTTTCCGTGCGGCGGGCGCGGGCCTCAGCCGCCGAGTCGGGCCGCCGAGAGGAGCGCGAGGTTGATTGGAGCCTGACGACCCGAGGGCCGGGCCTCCTGGGCGCGATTCGCGCGGGCCTGGATCGCGTGGGGCAGTGGCTCAACCTGGCGGGGGAGTTTGGCCTGGGCCAGCGGTTCCGGGCGGCGGCCTCCATCCGCTGGATTTACGCGAACCTGCTGCGCTGGGCGGCGGGCATGGGGCATCCGCGCAGGGAATGGCAGACGCCCTACGAGTTCCTCCAGGCGCTGGCGCCGGCGTTCCCCGACCTCGCGTCGGAGATGCAGGCGATCACCGAGGCATACGTCCGGTCGCACTATGGCGAACTGCCGGACACGGAGGAGGAATTGCAAAAGATCCGCTCCTGCTGGGAGCGGATCTTGGACTGGCAACGTGCGAGCGAAGAGGGCGCTACGCCGTGATGGCGATCTGCACCTCGGGCTTCTCCAGCAGGAGCAGGAAGGCGATGGACACGATAATGGCCAGAATGCTGGAGACGAGCCATGCGACATCCAGTTTCCCCGCGACAACCACGCGGGGCAACAGCATCAGGACGCGGATGATGACGTTGAAGCCCTGGACGAAGATGCTCATGGTGAGGGCCCACGGTCGGCGGCGAACCAGCCCCCAGCCCAGCAGGCCGAAAAGCAGGACGGGCAGGATGAGCACGGTGATCTTGGCGCTGAACAGCACCGCCGGCGGGAACATGAGCGTCGGGATGAACTGCAAGATGGCGATGGCCCAGATGAACTTGTCGGCTTTGGTCATGGCGTTTCCTCCCAACCGGTCTCGGACCTTGTGGAATTGCACTCATTATAGCAGACAGGAGAGGCGATGTCAACAACTTGCGCGTCGGTGCGAGTAGGGGAGCAACGGGAGGGGCTTGCCCGCAGGGCGCGTCGCGGCGGGGTGGCGGTGGTCATGGCGCTGGCGGTGGTCGCGCTTGCCGCATGCGCGCCCGCGCCTACGCAGGAACCCTCGCCGACGACCACGCCCACGTCGCAGCCCTCGCCGACGGCGACGGCGTTCGTGCCGACGGCCACGGCCACGCCGCAGCCCTCGCCGACGGCGACGCCGCTGCCCACGGCCACGTCCACGCCGCAGCCCCCGCCGACGGCCACGCCGACCGCGCGGGCCGCATCCACCGGCGGCCGTGTGGCCCCCGTGCCCATCCTCATGTACCACCACATCGCGGACCTGCCGGACGATGCGAACTCCACCCGGCGGGACTATGCCGTGTCTCCCGCCCGTTTTGAAGAGCAGTTGCGGTATCTCAAGGAGCAGGGCTACGAGTCGGTCAGCCTCTACGCGGTGATTCGCTACCTGGAGGGTGCGGACCCGCTGCCCGCCAGGGCCGTCGTCATCACCTTTGACGATGGCTACCGCGACAATGCGGTGGTCGCTTTCCCGCTGCTGGTGAAGCACGGGTTCACGGCGACATTTTTCATCAACCCCCAGCCCATTGACGATGGGTATCCAGGGTACATGACATGGGCGCAGGTGGAACAATTGAGCCGCAGCGGGATGGACGTGGAATCGCACAGTTACAGCCACCCCATGCTGACGCGCCTTTCGGACGAGGACCTGCTCCAGGAGATTCGGAAGGCGGGCGATGCCATTGAGCGGCACACCGGCAAGCGCCCGCGCCTGTTTTCGTACCCCTACGGCACGTACAACCGCCAGGTGGTAAAGGCGCTGCGGGCCGAGGGGTACCTGGGCGCGGTTACGCTGCGTTCGGGCACGGCGCAGACCTCGCCGTCCGTCTTTGACCTGGCCCGCGTGTGGGTGCGCTACGACGACACGCTGGAAGCCTTCGCGGCGAAGTTGGAGCGAGGCCGGTGATGCCCGATGCGGTTCGGTTGCGGTGCCGGATGAACCCACGGCCTGCCCCAGGGGTATGTAGGGTAGTGGAATTGTCCCGCCGCGTGTTTCCGGTATAATCTAGCGGGGGCGCTGCCCCGACGACAGAGAAAGGGCTTTGTCATGGAAACGGTACAAGAAGTCGCCAAGCGAATTGTGGACAACGTGGAGAAAGTCATCATCGGCAAGCGCCAGCAGGTGGAGCAGACGGTCATCGCGCTCCTGTGCCAGGGCCACGTGCTGATAGAGGACGTGCCGGGCGTGGGCAAGACCATGCTCGCCAAGACCATCGCCCGCTCGCTGGGGTGCACGTTCCAGCGCATTCAGTTCACCCCCGACATGCTGCCCAGCGACGTAACGGGCGTGTCGGTGTTCAACCAGAAGACCCGCGAGTTTGAGTTCCGCCCCGGGCCCATCATGGCCCAGATTGTGCTCACCGACGAGATCAACCGCGCCACGCCGAAGACCCAATCGGCGCTGCTGGAGGCGATGGAGGAGAAGCAGGTTACCGTGGACGGGGTTACCTACCCGCTCCAGAAGCCGTTTTTGGTGCTCGCCACGCAGAACCCCATTGAGTACGAGGGCACCTTCCCTCTGCCCGAGGCGCAGTTGGACCGATTCATGCTGCGCATCAGTTTGGGCTATCCGTCGCCGGCGGATGAGATTCGCATGTTGGATTCGCAGCAGCGCGTCCATCCGGTGGAAACGGTGGAGCAGGTGGTCAGCGCCGAGGCCCTGCTCCAGGCCCAGGAGGCGGTCAAAGAGGTGCACATAGACGACCAAATCAAGGAGTACATCGTAGAACTCGTGAACACGTCGCGCAAGCATCCGGACATCTACCTGGGGGCCAGCCCGCGCGGCTCGCTGGCGCTGTACAAGACCGCCCAGGCGAAAGCCGCCGTGGAGGGCCGCGACTACGTCATCCCCGACGACGTGAAGGCCCTGGCCATTCCGGCGTTGGCGCATCGCCTGATCGTGTCGCCGGCGGCGCGCATCAAGAACGTGGACGCCAGGGTTGTGGTGCAGGAGATTCTGGATTCGGTCCCGGTCCCCGGAACGCGGGCGCGCCCACGGAGGTAGGCACCCACCATGTCGCGTCTTGATCTCGTCCTGCTCCACGCCCCTAGCGTGTACGACTTCCGGAAGGAGTCCATTCTGTACGGGCCGGTGAGCGACCTTGTTCCGTCCACGCCCGTCTTTGAGATGTACCCCATCGGGTTCACCACCATTGCCGAATACCTGGAGCGCCACGGATTTCGGGTGCGCATCGTGAACCTGGCGGTGCGCATGCTGCGGGAGAAACGGTTTGACCCCGAAGCGATGATCCGCTCGCTGAATCCGCGGGCGTTCGGCATAGACCTGCACTGGATGCCCCACGCGCACGGGGCCATAGAGGTGGCGCGCCTGGTCAAGAAGCACCACCCGAATACGCCCGTCATCTTCGGCGGGTTCTCCGCTTCGTACTTCCACCGCGAGTTGCTGACAGAGTACCCCGAGGTGGATTTCGTCGTGCGCGGCGATTCCACCGAGGAACCCATGCGCCAGTTGATGACGGCCCTGCGCGACGGCGGGGACTTCGCGGGCGTGGACAACCTCACATGGCGCGGCCCCGATGGTCAGGTGCGGGCCAATCCCATCGGCTTCTCGCCCGACACGCTGGACCACGTCCTGCTGGACTATTCCTACGTCATCCGCAGCGTGGCCCGCTACCGAGACCTGGCCAGCACCATCCCATTCCGCCACTGGCTGGACTATCCCATCACGGCGGCGCTCACGTGCCGCGGCTGCACCTACGGCTGCAAGACGTGCGGGGGGTCTGCGCAGGCCTTTGAGCAGATTCACCAGCGCCAGCGCCCCGCCTACCGCTCCCCTTCGGATTTGGCGCAGGACCTTCGCAGCATCAGCCGCTTCAGCAAGGGGCCGGTGTTCGTGCTGGGCGACATTCGCCAGCCCGGCATGGACTACGCCGAGGCGTTCCTCGCGGCGGTCAGGGGCTTCCCGAATCAGGTCATCCTGGAGTTGTTTGAGCCGGCCTCGCGCGAGTTCATGCGGTTGGTGGGGCAGAGCCTGCCGCATTGGACGCTGGAGGTGTCGCTGGAATCCCATGACGACGAGGTGCGCCAGGCCTTCGGGCGACCCTACACCACGGCGGCGATGGAGAAGACCATGGAGTACGCCCTTGAGGCGGGCTGCGAGCGGCTGGATGTTTTCTTCATGATCGGGCTTCCTAAGCAGACCTACGAATCCGTGATGGGAACCGCCGAGTACTGTCGCCATCTGGTGCGCGACCTGGACGGGGGCCAGCCGCGCCGCCTGATCCCGTTTATCTCGCCCCTGGCGCCATTCCTGGACCCTGGGAGCGAGGTGTTTGAGAATCCGGAGGTGCACGGCTATCGCCTCCTGTGCCACACGGTGGAAGAGCACCGGAGGGCGCTGGTGCAGCCGTCGTGGAAGTACGTGCTGAACTACGAGACGCGGTGGATGAACCGCGACGCCATCGTGGACAGCACCTACGCGGCGGGGCTGGCGCTGAACCGCCTGAAGATGGAGACCGGCCTCATCCCGCGCGCCGTGGGCGAGGCCACGGAGCGGCGCATCCACAAGGCGCGGCGGCTCATCGCCCAGATTGACGACATCATGAGCATGGGCGACGCCGACCTTCGGGCCAAACTCCTTCGCGCCCTGAAGCCCCAGGTGGACAGCGCGAACATCTCCACCGTGTGCGAGAAGAGCGAGTTGGAACTGCCGCTGGGCTGGGCGAAACTGAACGTGCCGGCGGCGGCGACGGTGCTCCTGAGCGGGTTGCGGCGGAAGATCACGCGCTCGGAGACAAAGGCGGGCTGAAGTGAAGCGCACCATTAGCATCGTTCTGGTGGTTGTGGCGGCGCTGGTCGTGGCGGTTACGACGGTGCAGCCGCTGTACGACCAGATCGCCTACGTAGTTACGCTGACGGTGGCGGTGGCGTATGCCTGGGCCAGGGTGGGCGCGCGCTCGGTGGAGTTCGTTCGGCATACCCCCGCGCACCGCTCGCAGGTGGGGCGCTACATAGAGGAACAGTTCACCGTGCGCAATACCAGCCTGGTTCCCAAACTCTGGCTGGAGGTGCGCGACCTGTCCGAGTTGCCCGGGCACCGCGCCAGCCGCGTGGTAACCTCGCTGGGGCCGAGGCGCAAGCGGGGCTGGACCGTGCGCACGTTGTGCCAGCGTCGCGGGCGGTTCCGGCTGGGGCCGGTGGAACTGACCAGCGGCGACGCCTTCGGGCTGTTCCGCATCACGCGCCGCGTAGAGGCCACCGCGTCGGTGGTGGTGTACCCCTACACGGTGGACCTCCCGGCCTTCCTCCCGCCAGGCGGCGAACTCCCCGGCGGCGACGCCCTGCGCCGCAGGACGCACCATATCACCACGAACGTGTCGGGCGTGCGCGACTACGAACCCGGCGACGGGTTCAACCGCATTCACTGGAAGTCCACCGCGCGGCACGACAGGCTCATCGTCAAGGAGTTTGAACTGGATCCCCTGGCCGACCTGTGGCTGTTCCCCGACATGCACAGCGCCGTTCAGGTGGGCCGGGTGGCCGAGTCGGCGGACGAGTGGCTGGTGCCGGCCGTCCTGATGAAGGAGGCCCCGCGCGTGCTGGAACCGAGCACGGAAGAGTACGTGGTGTCGGTAACCGCATGTCTGGCGAAGCATTTCCTGTCGCGGAATCGGGCGGTGGGCCTGGCTGCCCAATCCGCGCACCGAGAGTTCATCCAGCCGGACCGCGGCGACCGCCAACTGGGCAAGATTATGGAGACGCTGGCGGTGGTTCGGGCGCGCGGGCAGGTGCCGTTGGCGCAGGTACTGGCCGCGGAAGGGATGGGTCTGCCGCGCGGGACGTCGGTTGTGGTGATCACGCCGTCAACCGACCTGCGCTGGGTACAGGTGCTGAACCACCTGCGGCGGCGCGGGCTGCGGGCCGTCGCGGTGCACGTGGCCGCCAGCACCTTCGGCGAGGCCCCCGCCAGCGATGCGGTGCTGGCCGAGTTGGCGCTGCACCAGATTCCCACCTACGTGGTGCGGAATGGCGAGCGGCTGGAGGAGGCGCTGAGCGCCGACCGCGCCATGCTGGCCCGTCGGGCGGGTTAGGGGCGCGCGGGCGTGCCGACCTCACCCCCTCGTGGGGAAGCCGAAGGCCGCGGGGGTGAGGCGCGAAACCTGCGGGCCAGGGGCGGATTCGCGTCCATTCGCGTGGATTTGCGGTTTCCCGTCGCCCGACGCGGGCGTGCTGACCTCACCCCCCGTGGGGAAGCCGAAGGCCGCGGGTGTGAGGTGCGAAACCTGCGGGCTAGGGGCGGATTCGCGTCCATTCGCGTGGATTCGCGGTTCCCCGCCGCCCGACGCGCCGCGTGCTTTTGCCCCGCACGCCCGCGCCGTGGTATTATCCCCGCGAGACCGCACCAACAGGAGGAATGCCATGTCCGAACGCCAACGCGAGTTGCCCGTGGTTCGCTTGCTGCGCTCCATCACGACGCTGGGGTTCGGCGTCGTCGTGCAGGCGGCGCTCTATCCACTGCGCAAGGGATGGGGCTGCCGCCGCTTCGCCGCCACGCGCCAGGCGCAGGCCCTGCGGACATCGCCGGGCGCCGTTCGCTCGTGGCAGGCGCAGGGCGCCGCGCTGACCCTCACGTGCGACCGCGCCGACGTGCAGATTACCGCCCTGGCGCCGGACATCGTCCGCGTGCGGCTGCGGCCCGACCGCAACTTCCCGCCGCCGTTCTCCTACGCCCCGGCCCGCGAGGATGAGGAGTGGCCCGGCTGCGCCATCTCCGTGGACGAGGCACCCGCGGCCATCGTCATGCGCACGCCGGCGCTACGCGTGGAGGTGAGCAAGGCCGATGCGGCCGTTCGCTTCCTGACGCCGGATGGCCGCCTGCTGGATGCGGACGCCGACCCCATGTCGTGGACGGGCGAGCGGGTGGCCATGTCCCGCGCGCTGCCCGCCGACGCGCACGTGTACGGTTTCGGCGAGAAGGCCCTGCCCCTGGACAAGCGAGGGCTTCGCATGAGCCTGTACAACTTTGACTGCAACGGCTACGGGCCGGGCGACGACCCGCTGTACATGAGCATCCCGTTCTACCTCGTGCTGCGCGATGGCCTGGCGTGCGGCGTCTTCTTTGACAACTCCTACCGCGCCGTGGCCGACGTGGGCGCGTCTCGGCCCGGCGTGCTCGGTCTGGAGGCCGAGGGCGGCGAACTGCGCTACTACTTCTTCGCCGGCCCCGCGCCCGCCGACGTGCTGCGCCAGTACGCGGACCTGACGGGACGCATGGAACTCCCGCCGCTGTGGACGCTGGGCTACCACCAGAACCGCTGGAGTTACTATCCCGACGCGCGCGTGCGCGAGATCGCCCGCGAATTCCGCCAGCGGCGCATCCCCTGCGACGCCATCCACCTGGACATCCACTACATGGACGGCTATCGCTGCTTCACGTGGCACCCGGAGCGGTTCCCCGACCCGCCGGGCCTGGTGCGCCACCTGCACGAGCGCGGGTTCAAGGTGGTGGGCATGGTGGATCCGGGCATCAAGGCCGACCGCAACTACGACGTGTGCCGCTCGGGGCTGGCGCGGGATGTGTTCTGCAAGTATCCCGACGGGTCGCGGTTCAAGGGGCCGGTGTGGCCGGGGCTGTGCTACTTCCCGGATTTCTCCAGCCCCGACGCGCGCGCCTGGTGGGGCGAGCAGTACAAGGCGCTGCTGGATGTGGGGCTGGATGGCTTCTGGAACGACATGAACGAGCCGGCCATCTTCGGCGCAGGCCCGGAGACCATGCCCGACTGCGTGCGGTTCGCGTGGGAGGGGCATGGGGCCGACTTCCGCCAGGCGCACAACGTGTATGGCCTGCTGATGGTGCGCGCGTCGTGCGAGGGCCTTCGCCGCCTGCGCCCCGAACGGCGGACGCTGGTCATCTCGCGGTCGGGATGGGCGGGGCTGCAACGCTACGGCAGCCACTGGACGGGCGACAACCGCTCGGACTGGCCGTCCCTGGCCAACGTCATCCCCATGGTGCTGACGCTGGGACTGTCGGGCGTGGCGTTCACGGGGCCTGATACCGGCGGGTTTAGCGGCAGCCCCTCGCCGGAGTTGCTGGTGCGTTGGAATCAGTTGAGCGTCTTCACGCCGTTCTTCCGCAACCACACCGCTGTCTGGACGAAGGATCAGGAGCCGTGGGTGCACGGCGAGCCTTACGAGAGCCTGAATCGCGCCGCCATAGAGTTGCGGTATCGGATGCTGCCCTACATCTACACGGCCTTCTGGCAGTGCGCGCAGACGGGCCTGCCCATGATGCGCCCGCTGTTCCTGGCGTTCCCGCGCGATGACGCGGCCCACGCCCTGGACGACGAGTTCCTGTTCGGCGATGCGCTGCTGGTGGCGACGGTGTTGGAGGAGGGGGCGACGGGCCGCCGCGTGTACCTGCCCGAAGGCCGCTGGTACGACTTCTGGAGCGGGCAGGCACACGACGGGCCCACGACGGTGGCCGTGGACGCGCCGCTCCACCGGCTGCCGCTCTTCGCCCGCGCGGGGTCGGTGGTCCCCAACTGGCCCGTGGTGCAGTACGTGGGCGAGCGGCCGCCCGACCCGCTCACGCTCCATGTGTTCCCCGGCGCGGGCGAGAGCCTGCTGTACGAGGACGAGGGCGATGGCTGGGCGCACAAGCGGGGCGTGTTCCGGGTCAGCCGCTTCGCCATGGCGGCGACGGCGGACGGCTGGACCATCCGCTGGCATCGGGAGGGGGCGTTCCGCCCGCCGTATGCCTGCGTGGAGGTCGTGATCCACGGGCTGGCCGCGTGCCCGGAGGTGCGCCTGGACGGGCGGGCGGCGGAGTGCGTCTGGGAGGAAGGCGTCGCGCGCGTCGCCGGTGGTACGTTTGACGTGTGCGAGATTCGAGCGCCGGGGCGGGGCTAGGGGCGCGCGTCGCTGACCTGCACAAGCGGGATGCGGCAGCCCTCCGCACCGTTCACAACGTATCGGCCCGGCGAAGGGGCCGTGGCGACGAGAAGCCCGATTTCACCCTCCAAACTTCGTGCCGCTGTGCGCGACAGGCCGGGCATTCGCTCGGGCAATGGTAACGATCCGGGCGGCGCCGCCTGTTTCAAGCCGAAGTTCTGTTTCGTCGCTCATTCCGCCGCTGTTTCAAATACTGCCGGATGATCCACGCCTCTGCGCCATCCGGATCCTTCCACTCAACAAACTCACCGGTTCGCTTGTCTGCCACGCGGTAATCATCTTCACCTTGAAAGTATACCAGCTCATACGGCGATTCGCGCAGAACCATTTCCATCGTTACGCCCGCTGGAAGGCGATACTGCCATTTGCGGATCTGCCGACGTAATGTATCTATTCCCAACCACACCAGCGCCCATCCAGCGAGAAAAACAATCCCCACGACCAACACCAGCGTCCACATCAGGAGCATTTGCATCAAACGCCCCTCCGCAATGGCATCCCGAATCTCATTATAGATAACCCAGGCGAGGAGCCCTACAAATGCACTGATATATAACCAGGCGATTCGGCGCCCCAATATGTTTACTGTTCCCCACAGGAACAGCGCCAATATACCGAAGATGACAGCCACTCCGGCCAACGCAAGTATCTCAAAGACCATTTGCATTGAATGACCACTTACCATGGCATCCTTAACCTTTCTCATCATGAAGAAAACCACAGCAAGGGTCGTTCCAGCCATATACGCGCCCAAAATGAGCAAGATGAACTGGGCGATTCGTCGTTTCATTCTGCTACCTCTGGAAACAACCGCTACATGAGCAGCCTCGTGTCGCATAAGCGAGATGTCGGGCGAGAAGATAGGCGCTGCACGCTAATGACTCTGCTCCTGTGGCAGGCCGCCGGGCTGGGGCAATTGCGATATTCTGCCGGGCGGCTTTCGGGCGGCATGGACATCACCGCGTAGGCAACCAGGCCGGTGGTGAAGAGGTAACCGGCGTCGGCGGCGGGCAAGGGTGTCGCGCTGGGCGCGGGTGTTGGCGTCGGCGCGGAGGCGGGCGCGCAAGCCGACAAAATCAGGTTGGCCAGCAAGAATACAAGCAAAGCGCGTTTCATCGTTTGCGTTCTCCTGTGGCGGTCAAGCCGCCCGACGGCACGCGCTTCACCCGCCGCGCAGCGAGTGCAGCGAGGCGTCGGCTGGATGCGCAGGTTATGCCGCCCCCTTTGCCGTGGCTATCGTGTCTTCATCGCAATGCACTCAGGAAAGCAAACAACCCAAACCCTGCGATGATTACACCTGAGACTCTGTTGACCCATTGCAATCCATGAAGGTCAAACTTTTCCCGAAATACGCCAATACCACCGCTCAGAATGAGCCACCACAGGGCCGAGCCAATGAAAACACCTAAGACCAAAACACCCGCTGACATATAGTTTGCACTTGTGCTTGCCAAACCCAAGCCAGCAAATGTCGCCGCAAAGGAAATTATAGTCAGCGGGTTTGTGAGTGTCAGAAAAAACGTTGAGGCATAAGCACCAATGAGACCTTTTCCTTTGGTTGGGGCCGCTTGTTCTGCGGGTTTCGCAAAGAAGGTTTTGAGACCCAGATAGCAAAGAAACGCACCCCCGACAAGCCTTAGCCATACCTGCTGACTAACCAAGAAGCTCGAGATGAAAGTCAGACCGAAACCAGCTGTGCAACCATAGATTGCGTCAGCAGTGGCAGCGCCTAGACCAGAAACGAGACCAGATGCGCGTCCTTCGGCCAATGTGCGGCGTATGCACAACACGCCAATTGGCCCGACTGGTGCAGCAATCGAGAAGCCAATGACAAGACCCCTAAACAAGAAACTGATGTCCACTTGTGTATCCTAGAATAGAGGACGTAACACCGAGCAGCCTAACGATCTGCGCATCAGCCGCAGCGCGGAGCAGGGTCAGGCACAAGCGCGTGTTAGTTGGCTTTGTTTTGGAGATTTAGACCCACAGCGATTCCGACGCCAGCACCTGGACGCGCGCTTCGCCGGCCGCAGGCGGGCGCAGATCGTCCTCCGCGATTTGCAGCATCTCAGCCGCGCCGAGCAACGACAGGACGCTGATATTTCATGGCCTTCTCGCGAACAGAAAGATCGCAGACGGCAGGGCAATCACCAGCGCCGCGAGTGCGACCCGGTGAATCGTGTGTAGCACCGCATGGTTGAACTTGCCTGCGCTCATCAGCGCGCCGCTAGCGAACAGGCCCGCGGCGCAAATCGCCGCCACCACAAGCAAGGCGAGCGAGAGCGTCGGCAGATAAACGCCCTTGAGTATCCTGACGAGTTGGACCACGGTAACGATGACTGCAGCCAGTGCGATCAACTTATGGGCGTTGAACAGTAGGCTGTTATACGGCCTGCCCGACCGGCTCAGCCAAAAGCCGAATGCTAACGTCAGGATGAAAACGATTCCGGGGACAGCGAACCTGGGTATTGTGTTCAAGTAGTCCTCCTTGCAGCATAGCCGCTCAACGGATTGCGCTTCACCTGCGCCGCGAAGCGAGTGCGGAGCAGCGTGAGGCACAAGCGCGTGGGGGGCGCACTTCTGGCTTCACGAAGCAATGGCCAGAGAATAACGATACGCTTCCCATCCACAAGCGACCACCAGTATTGCGACGGCCAGCAGTACGCCGACGTTGCGCTCTCGGCTTACAGGCTGATGGTTTGCAGTTGCGATTCTCTCAATCGTCTGTCGCGGCCACTGACCAATCAGACGGTACTTCGCAATTGATGTAGTGGCGGTAGCCGCGAGAACATAAGCAGTGATTTCATAAAGCCCGGAACTACCGAACACCATCACCGATGGCGGCAGTTTGCTTCCTAATGATAGGGCAAACGAATTAGTCCCTGTCGCAATGCCAAAGACCACAGCGAGTATCGTGACGGTACTATATCCAAGCGGGAGATTACGGGGAGTCCGAATCACGTTAGGCGCGATAACCAGTAAGAACATCGCACCGAGATTGATTGCCAGAATTCGCAGCCATTCCAACCAAACGCTACCTCCCGCCAAGTTGTTTCCGGCTAACACCTGAGCAACATTACGTCCCCGCAAAGCCCCCTCGGGGAGGAAGAAATAACCCACCGCCCAGGCAGCAAAAAAGGCTATCAATACAAACCCGAGTAGTAACCCGAAACGAACCGGCAATTTATCGTGCAATAGATACTTCTGAAGCACTTCTCTCTCCTGCCTATGGCTTACTCAAGAATCGGAGTGCGCCCGACTATATTTATGCGCCGATTTGCATACGGGAAAAAGGCCGTATGACATGCCCAATGGCTCCTGCCATGTGGCGAAATCGCCGCATGTGCGAACCCAGACCCTCCCGCACACCACTCGTGCGATAGCCTTACATGTGCATTCTAGCACACTTCCGTGGCGAGTCAAGGGCTTTCGCGCGCACCATCTCCGTGCCGACCGGGGGCCGACGACGGCGCGGCGGAGCCGGCCCGCCCGATGGCCCGGACGACGGCCTCGCCCAGTCCCCGCGCCCGCTCCAGCCACACCGCGTCGTTGCGCGCGCCCTTCCCCGCGTCGGCGTGCGGGATGAACAACTCGCCCACCGACTCTATGCGGGCGTCGTGGAAAAACAGGCGGATGGGGAGCAGGGCCGCCGCGGGGTCTTCGGTGGTGTCGCTGACCAGGATGACGCCGCCCTTCTTCACCTTCTCCAGGCGCGGCGTGAAGACCGCGTTGCCGTCGGCGTCATGCTCAATCCACGTCAGGCAGTTGGCCCGGTCTATCATGCGCTTCACCTGCGCGCTCACCGTGCCGTAGTAGATGGGCGAGCCGAGGATGATGCCGTCGGCGTTCTCCAGCGCCTCGTAGATGCGCTGCATGTCGTCAAAGAAGAAGCAGTGATTGGGCGCGGGATGCTTGGGGCAAGCCTGGCAGGGGCGGATGTCCAGCAGATTCAGGTGGAGGATTTCGGTGCTGGCCCCCAGCGCCGCCGCGCCGGCCAGCGCCTCGCGCACCAGCGTGTCGGTGTTCATCCCCCGCCGGGGGCTTCCCACAATCCCAACGATGCGCATGAGGACCTCCTGTTCGCCATACGAAGAAACGAGGCAAGAAGCCTCGTTTCTGGGGCGAGCGCCACGCCATGGCCTACTCGGTGGACGCGCGCGATGCGGCCAGCCGCTCCAGTTCCTGCTTGCACTTCAGGCACAAGGTGGCGGTGGGCATGACCTTCAGGCGGGCGGGGTCAATGGGCTGCCCGCACCGTTCGCACAGGCCGTAGTCGCCCCGCTCCGTCATCCGCAGCGCGCGGTCTATCTCCGACAACTTGTTCTCCAGGCTGCGGATCAGAGACGCGATCTTCTCGCGCTCCCAAATATCGGGATCGCCCTCTTCGGGGGATGTCTCCAGATCATAGGTCATCCCCTCGCGGAGGCGCGCAATGTTGGTCAGGGTCTCCTCGCGCTCGCGCTGAAGCCGGTCGCGAATCTCTTGCACATTTACCTTTGCATGGGTCATAACCACACTCCTTTCCGCCGCGAGGTGTGCCTACTTATAACATCTTTCGGGCGCTGGGTCAATGGAGTGGAGTTGGTACAAACGCCGTTCGCAAAATCAGGATGGGATTGGCCTTCTCCAATCGCGATTTTTCTTGGCAAAACTCGCTTTTGCTCGCTTTTTCTCTCGCGGGCGACCATTTCACCCGCGCGCAACCTTCTGCTATAATGGAGCCACCTGTCAATGAGGAGCAACGGCATGCGTGAACGCATCACGTCGGGCAAGCCGCAGGAGCAGGACCGCACGGTGGACGCCGACCTGCGCCCCAAGCGCCTGTCCGACTACATCGGCCAGGAGCGGCTGAAGGAGAATCTGCGGATTTTCCTGGAGGCGGCCAAGGCGCGCGGCGAGCCGCTAGACCATGTGCTGTTCTACGGCCCCCCGGGCCTGGGCAAGACCACCCTGGCGCACATCATCGCCAACGAGATGGGCACGAACCTGAAGATCACGTCGGGCCCCGCCATAGAGCGGCCGGGCGACCTGGCCTCCATCCTCACCAACATGAGCAAAGGCGACGTGCTGTTCATTGACGAGATTCACCGCCTGGGCAAGGCCGTGGAGGAGGTCCTGTACCCGGCCATGGAGGACTTCGCCCTGGACATCATCATCGGCAAAGGCCCCTCGGCCCGCAGCGTCCGCCTGAAACTCCCGCGGTTCACCGTCGTGGGGGCCACCACGCGCCTGGCGCTGATGACATCGCCCCTGCGCGGACGCTTCGGCGTGGTGTATCGGCTGGACTTCTACGACCAGGAGGCGATGGAGAAGATCGTTACCCGTTCCGCCGCGATCCTGGGCGTGCGCCTCAGTCCCGAGGGGGCGCGGGAGATCGCCCGCCGCTCGCGCGGGACTCCCCGCGTCGCCAACCGCCTGCTGCGGCGCGTGCGCGATTTCGCCGACGTGCGCGCCCAAGGCGAGATCACGCTGGAGGTGGCCCGCGAGGCGCTCCGCCTGCTGGACGTGGACGAACTCGGGCTGGACGAGGTGGACCGCCGCGTGATCCGCACGGTCATAGAGAAGTTCGGCGGCGGGCCCGTGGGGCTGGACACCATCGCGGCGTCCATCAGCGAGGAGCCCGACACCATCATGGACGTGTACGAGCCGTACCTGCTGCAACTCGGCTTCCTGGAGCGCACGTCGCGGGGGCGGGTGGCCACCCGGCGCGCCTACGAGCATCTGGGCATCCCGTATCCCGCCGACGTAACGCAGCAGCCGGGGTTGTTCTGATGGATAAGGTCATCGTCCTGGACGCCGAAGGGAAGCAGGTCTCCTTCACGTCCGAGAAGAAGGCCCTGAAGTTGCTCCAAGAGGGCAAGGCGGTGGAAATAAGCCGCGACCCGTTCACCATCCGCCTCGCCCGCGTGGTGGATTTGCCCGCCCGCGAGGAGCGCCCCGCGCCCGCGCGCCCGGGCGAGGGCAAGCGCATCCTGCTCCACATCTGCTGCGGGCCGTGCGGCACCTACACCATCCAGCGCCTGCGCGACCTGGGCTTCGCGGTTACGGGCTACTGGTACAATCCGAACATCCACCCGTTCGCCGAGCACGAGATGCGGCGGGAGACCCTGCGCGACTATGCGGCGCGGGTGGAACTCCCCGTCATCTGGCACGAGGCCTACGACATGCCGCTGTTCTTCCGCCAGGTGGCGGGGCACGAAGCCTTCGGCGAACGATGCCGCATCTGCTATCGGCTGCGGCTGGAGCAAACGGCGCGGGCGGCCCGCGAGGGCGGGTTTGACGCGTTCACGACGACACTGCTCATCAGCATCCATCAGGATCAGGAGGCGATTCGGCAGATCGGCGAGGAGGTGGGCGCGGCCCTGGGCGTGCCGTTCTACTACGAGGACTTCCGGCGCGGCTGGTCGGAACGCGGCCGCATGGCCAATCAGTACGGCCTGTACAAGCAACACTACTGCGGGTGCCTCTACAGCGAGTGGGAGGCGGCCCGCGCGCGTGCGGTCAAACCAACCCGTTGAGGGCAGGCGCCGCGTCGGCTGTGGCAGAGCCGTCCGGCGTGGCCCTCACACCACAATCGTGCAAGAGGTGCAGAATGGAGACGTTCGTGTTTGCGGCTTTGGTCCTGCTTTTCCTCATCGTCCTGCTCGCGTCGGCCATCAAGATCGTGCGCGACTACGAGCGGCTGGTGGTGTTCCGCCTGGGCCGCTGCATCGGCGAAAAAGGGCCTGGATTCGTCCTGCTGATTCCCATCGTGGACCAGCCCACCAAGGTGGACCTGCGCGAGTCGTACCTGCAGATTCCCCACCAGACCTGCATCACCAAGGACAACGCGCCCATTTCCATTGACTTCCTCATCTACTGGAAGGTCATCAACCCGACGTTGAGCGTGCTGCAGGTGAGGGATTTCGCGGGCGCTTCGGCGGGGATCGCCACCACGACGTTACGCGCGGTCATCGGCGACATCCTGCTGGACGACGTGCTGGCGCGGCGCGAGGAGATCAACCACATCCTGCGCGTGAAACTGGACGAGGTAACCGAGCGGTGGGGCGTGAAGGTTACGACGGTGGAGATTCGGGAGATTGAGCCGCCGCGCGAGGTGCAGACGGCCATGAATCGCCAGATGGCAGCAGAGCGCGAGCGCCGCGCCATGGTAACCGAGGCCGACGGCAAGCGCGAGTCCGCCGTCAAGGTGGCCGAGGGCGAGAAGCAGGCCGCCATCCTCCGCGCCGAGGGCGCCAAGCAGTCGGCGATCCTTCAGGCCGAGGGCGAGCGGCAGGCGGCCATCCTCCGCGCCGAGGGGTTCTCGCTGGCGCTGGACAAGGTCTTCAGCGTGGCCAAGACCGTGGACAGCAAGACGATGAGCCTGCAGTACCTGGACGCGCTGCGGAGTTTGGGGGCAAGCCCCGCGACCAAGTTCGTGCTGCCCATGGAGTTCACGCGGCTGCTGGAGCCCTTCGTGGCCCACGCCGAGAACGCGTCCAGGTAGCGGCAGACCTACGTGTCTGCCGCCGGGGCATGCCGTAGCGGCAGACCTATGTGTCTGCCGACCTACGTGTCTGCCGACCCACGTGTCTGCCGACCCACGTGTTTGCCGTAGCGGCAGACCTATGTGTCTGCCGACCTGCGTGTCCGCCGCCGGGGCATGCCGTAGCGGCAGACCTATGTGTCTGCCGACCTACGTGTCTGCCGCCGGGGCATGCCGTAGCGGCAGACCTATGTGTCTGCCGACCTGCGTGTCCGCCCACAAAAAAATAGGCGGAGGGAGTGGGATTTGAACCCACGGGGCATTTCTGCCCACGCGTTTTCGAGACGCGCGCATTCGGCCGGACTATGCTATCCCTCCGCGTTGCCAACTATTCGGTTGTCGCGCGAAGCCGAGCGAAGAAGCGGGCCAGAATCGCGCCGGCTTCCTCGGCCAGCACGCCGCCGGTTACATCAACCCGATGGTTCAGCAGCGGCGACGCCGTCAGGTTGAGCACGGAGCCCGCCGCTCCCGCCTTGGGGTCGGGCGCTCCGTAAACCAGCCTGGGCAGCCGCGCATGCACCATCGCGGCGGCGCACATGGCGCACGGCTCCAGCGTGCAGTAGAGCGTAACGCCGACGAGCCGCCAGCCGCCCAGCACGCGGCTGGCCTGTTGCAGCGCGATCATCTCGGCGTGCGCGGTTGGGTCGCAGCGGGTCTCGCGCAGGTTGTGCCCTCGCGCGATGATGACCCCGTCGCGCACGGCCACCGCGCCCACCGGCACTTCGCCCTTGTCAAAGGCGCGCAGCGCCTCTTGCAGGGCCTCGCGCATGTACCGTTCGTCGTCGCTCACTGTCATCATTATACGAGCAAACGGCTTTGCGGGCAAATCATTTGCACGCCGAACTCGGTGTCAAAGCGTGGAGCGTAGGGCAGGTTTCCATGCCTGCCACCTACCTCCGGCGGCTATGGAAAGCCGCCCTACCATTCGTGTAGATTCGTGTAATTCGTGGATACAATCCAAAGGGCATTAGCATGACCTACACCCTGCAACCTTCCGGCGGTATCAACCTGAGCGAGACCCTGCGCTGCGGGCAGTCGTTCCTGTGGCGCGCCGAACCCGACGGCGCATGGCGAGGCGTCATCGGCGGCGCGGCGGTGCGCGTGTGGCAGCGGGGCGAGGCGCTTGTCTGCGAGACCTCGCTCCCGCCGGAGGCCGTGGCCGCCTACTTCCGGCTGGATGACCCGCTGGACGCCATCTACGCGACATTCCCCGACGATCCCGCGCTGCGAGAGGCCGTGGATGCGTATCGTGGCATGCGCCTGGTTCGCCACGAGTTGTGGGAAGCGGTGCTGTCGTTCGTGTGCGCGACGAATGCGAACATCCCTCGGATCGGCAGGATGCTGCGCGCAGTCGCGGCGCGTTTCGGCAAGCGTCTGGGCGATGACCTGCACGCGCTGCCGCGCCCGCGCACCCTGGCAGCGTCATCCGAAGACGAGTTGCGCGCGCTGGGCCTGGGCTACAGGGCGGCCTACGTCCTCCAGGCCGCGCGCATGGTGGATTCGGGGCAATTTGACCTGGGCGCGCTGGCGGGGCTGGACTACGAAGCCGCGCACGCGCGCCTGCAGGCCCTGCCGGGGGTCGGGCCGAAGGTGGCCGACTGCATCTGCCTCTTCGGCCTGGGCTGGCTCCAGGCGGTGCCGGTGGACGTGTGGATGCGGCGCATCCTGTCGCAGCGAAAGCCGGGGCTTCGCTCGTACCGCGCGATGGCCGAGTTCGCCAGGGAGTGGCTGGGGCCCTGTGCGGGCTACGCGCAACAGTACCTGTTCCACTACGAGCGGATGCGGAACGGGGCACGCGCGGCGTGCGGGACTTCGCGCCAGGCGTGAGGCAAGACCCCTAACCCCACGGGGCCAGGGCGATCAGCACGCACATGGCGACCGCCAGGAGCGCCAGCGACGCCGAGACCGAGATGAGGATTCGCCGATGGCTCATGCCCAGCACGGCCAGTCCGGCCGTTACGGCGTAGGCGCCCAGCACCACGACGGCAAGGGGAATGCCCAATATCCCGTAGCGATTCAGGAAGTAGTGGACGCGCTCGGTGCGCACGCGGGCAAGATAGCGCACCAACTCGGGGCGGTTCTCCGCTTTGCGGCACGCCTGGAGGATCGCCAGCACGCCCCCGAACTGCCCCGCGGTGGACAGGCCGACGGCGACCGGCAGGCCCAGCCCCATTGCCAAGCCCGTTGTGGACGGGAACCAGATGCCGCCCCAAGGGGCCGCACCCAGCAGCACAACGACGAGCAGTTTCGTGATCACGGAACTACTCCGCGCGTGGGTTTGTCGGGCATGCATAGTATAGCACAAGATTTGAGTTTTGTACAGGGGGCAAATGGCCCGGCAGTGTCTATCTTCGGTGGAAATTGGCCAGACCGATGAGCGCAGCATGAAACGCATTGAGCGTAGGGCAGGTTCCCATACCTGCCGCCCGCCTTACCCGACGCGCGGGGGAGTCCACCTCACCTATCTCCACCCCAGCCGAGGGTGCGGGAGGGGTCAGGTGAGGACAAGCGCGCGGGGGGAGAAAGCGGGAGAGTGCGGGAGGGGTTAGGTGAGGTCAAGCGCCATGCGGGCGTGAAGGCTCCGAGGGTCTCCGAGACCCTTGCGGTCTTTGCGTTGCCCCCGAACTAACGTGCGCCCTCTTGCGCGGCCGGGCCTGGACGCACCGCCACAAGCACCACGTTCAGCGCGGTGCGGCGCACGGAGCGAACCTCCAGCCCCGCAGCCCGCGCCCAGTCGGGCAGGCGGCGTTCCGCGCGCAGCCACGCCTGGTACGTGGCCCACTCCTCGGCCAGGCTCACCCGCCGATGGCGCGTCTCGCTCCACAGCAGGCCCAGCGGCGAGAAGGTGAACCCGTCCAACGCGCGGCGCACCCACGACCCTGCCGGCTCCACCACGCCCAGCATCCCCCCAGGGCGCAGCACGCGGGCGATCTCAGCGAGCGCCGCCTGTGCGTCCAGGTGATGTAGCACGCCGTCCACCAGCACGGCGTCAAACGCGCCATCGGCGAAGGGCATGCGTGTTCCGTCGGCGGCCACCGGACAGGGCGGCCGGCCCGCGCGCAGCAGGCGCAGCGAATAGTCCATGCTCACCACGCGCTGATACCCCAGCCGCGCCAGGAGCCGCGTGTTGATTCCATCGCCGCACCCGTAGTCCAGAATCCGCGCCCCCAGCGGGAACCCGAAGGCGCGCAACCGTCGGAGCCTGCGCCCCTCGCCGCGCCGTACGTGAAGGTAGGCCTCATCCCACTGGGCCTGCCCCTCGTCGGACTCCAAGCCAAACGCGCGGATGTACTCCTGCGCCAGGCGATCCCAACGGTAGCGACGTCGGGTGAACTCCCGCGCCCGCGCCGCCAGGTCTGCCCGCGCCGCGCCATCGGACAGCAGACGGTGGATCGCCGACACCCACGCCTGCGCGTCCAGCGGCGGCACCAGCACGCCGTTCTCGCCATCCACCACCGCGTCGGGAATGCCTTCCAGCCGCGAGGCCACCACGGGCAATCCGCGCGACGCCGCCTCCAACGCCACGATGCCAAATCCCTCCATGTCGCCAGGCACGGGCACGTTGGGCATGAGGAACAGCGTGGCGGCCGCGTACAGGTCGGCCAGGATCGTATCGGATACGCGCCCCAGGAGCACCACGCGCTCGTGCATCTTCCCTTCGCGGACGATGCGGCGCACGGCGTGCCGCTCGGGGCCATCCCCCACAACCAGGCAGATCACGTCGGGCTGCACCTGGGCCAGCAAGGGCAACACCTGGCGCACAAACCAGGCCACACCCTTGCGCGGAACCAGCCGCCCGACGATCAGGAGCACGGGGCGGTCGCGGAGTTCCAGGGCCAGCGCCAGGCGAAGCCGCTCGCGCGCCAGGTAGCGGTCGGGCGGGTCCTCCGGCGCGTGCACGCCGATGGGAATCACGCGGCATCGGGCGGGGGCCACGCCCTTCGCCAGGCAAGCCTCGCGGGCCGCCTGGCTGATGGCGACGACGACATCCGCGCGGCGCACGCACGGGAGCACCACCGCCTGGTAGATTCGCCGAGGGTACAGGATGTCCAGCCCGTGAGCCGTCAGGCCCCACCTGCGGCCTGTCAGGCGCGCCAGGGCCAGGCCCAACGGCGCCAGCACCGGATCGCTCACGTGGATGAAGCGGACGGGGCCGGTCATGCACGCCCACAGGCCGCGCACGAAGGCCATCGCCGCGAACAGCGGCCACCCCCAGCGCGGCCCGCGCCACGCGATCACGCGGGCCGGAACGATGGCGCTCACGGCGCGGGTCATCTCGTAACTCAACTTCTCCATCCCGCCCACCGAAGGCGGGTACTTCCGCGTGATGAACAGGATCATGGCGGCTTCCGTAGCAGAAACTCCGCGTGCCAGGTGAGGAACTCGCCGATGACCGGCCATCGGGCCGTGTTCACCGGCGAGAACCGCGTGGACAGGGACAACACTTCCCACCCCGCATGGACGGCCCACCGTCGGGCCGCGGCGATGGTTACGCGGTGGAGGCCAAACCCGTGGTACGCGCGGCTGTACGAACCGCCCTCGGCCACGATGCTCCGCTGCCACGCCGGAATCCGGCGGGCGCGCGTGCGCAGGTAGAGCCACGTGGCGACGCACTCGCCCAGCAAATGGTAGGGCGCGAACTGATGGCCGCCACGCGGGCTGTAGAACGGGGGAAAACTCACGTAGCCGTATCCGCCGGCGCGCACCACGCGCAGCACCCCTCGCAGCAGCGCGGGGCCGTCGGCCACATGCTCTATCAGGCTCGCGCAGAACACCAGGTCAAACGCATCATCCGCGAACGGCAGGGCCAGCGCGTCGGCGCACACCCGCGGCGATGTGCTCCCCAGTTCCGCCAGCGTGCGCGCGGACAGGTCGGCGGCCACAACCCACGCGCCCCGCTCGCGCAGCGCCTCTGTGTATCCCCCCAGGCCGCATCCCAAGTCCAGCACGCGGCGGCCCGCGACGCTCAAGCCTTTGGCCTCCAGGCGCGCCAGGACCATCCGGCCCTGCTGCGCCTGAAACCGCCTGTAGGCTTCAGGCGACTCGGCGCGGCGCCGCGCCAGGGAGATGAGCCGACCCCACTCACTCACCCGCGCCGCCCTGCGGCCCGTTGAGCCGCTTGACGATCAAATCCGCCAGCATCCCCAGCGCGCCAACCTGCACCCCCGTCAGAATCAGCGTAACCGTAGAGGGCGCGAAGTGCCAGTTGTAGGTGATGATGTCGTAGATCACCTTTGCGCCCCCGAACAGCAGCAGAAACAGGCTGATGGGCAGGAACACCTTGAGCGGGTTGAAGTACACGATGGCGCGCACCACGAGCGTCAGGTAGTTGTACGTATCGCGCAGGGGGTGGAACGTGGAGCGCCCCTTGCGCGGGTAGTAGTCAATCGGAATGAAGTTGACCGTGTAGCCGTTGGTGAGGAACGCGATGGTGATGGTGCTGACCCAGGAATGCGTCGCGGGCAGGACGTTCAGAAAGCGCATGACGGGGGCTTTGCGAAAGGCGCGGAAGCCCGAGTTCAAATCCGGAATCCGCGTCGCCGTGAGATAGGACGCCAGGAGTCGGATGAAGGTCTTGGCCGGCGTGCGGAGCCAGCGCATCGTGCCGGCCTCTTTCTTCCGCGCGCCGATGACCATGTCGTACCCTTCCAGCGCGGCGAGGAGTCGCGGCATGTCGTGATTCGGATACGTGCCGTCGGCGTCCGTCATCACGATGATGTCGCCGCGCGCGGCCTTCACGCCCGTGGTGCGGGCCGCGCCTGTGCCTCGGTTGCGGGGATGCGAGATGAGCCGCACGTTGGGGAACCCGCGCGCGATCTCCGCCGTGCGGTCGGTGGAGCCATCGTCCACGACGATGATCTCGTACTCCAGCCCCGTGCTGTCCAGCGCCGCCTGCACCGCCCGCAGGTCGTCGCCGATGGCCAGTTCCTCGTTGTACGCGGGGATCACCACACTGATCACAGCCGTTGTGTCCTTTCCTTCTGCGCCGGCACGCGCAGCGTATCCACGATGCGCCACAGGTAGTCGCTGGCGAACAGCACCACCAGCGGCAAGAATGGGAAGAAATACCGATCCGTGGGCCACAGGAGCAGATTGACGCCCAACTGCGCCGCCATGAGGAGAAGCACCAGCAGCCGCACCTTGTTCAGGGCGTCATCGCGATAGCGCACCAGCCACGACGCCACAAACAGCGCCCCGACGACGGCGCTCCCGCTCCCCAGAACCAGCAGGATGTCTTTGACATAGTGATGCGCCGACGACACGACCTTGCCCCAGAAGTCCCCCCAGTGCGCGAAGACGTAGGCCCAGGGGTCGGGCGGAACCGCCAGCATCCGATGGAAGTCGTACTTCTCCTTGAACTCGCCGACGCCCGTCAGCAGGCCAAAGGACGGGTCGCCCACCGGAAGGAACCGCCCCGCGCCCACCCATGTCGTGAGCGCGAACAGGAGCAGGAAGCCCAGCACGAACGCGCCGGCCCGTTGCCAGCGCGGCCCCTTCGCAATCAGCGCCACGAACGCGAAGGGCAGGGCGTACAACACGCCCACCGGCCGCACGGCCTGCCCCAGGCCCAGCACCGCCCCTGCCGCCGCCACCCATGCCACGCCCGCGCGCCCAGACAAGCCCAGCCCCCGCGCGTAGCAGAACACGCACGCCAGCAGCACCACCGTGAACAGCGGCTCCGTAAGCCCCGACAATCCGTAGTACAGCGTATCGGCGTTCAGGGCGAAGGCCAGCGCCGCCACGAACCCAACCCGCAGGTCAAACCACCTGCGGCCCAGGGCGAACACCAAGAGCGCCGCCAGCACCGTCGGCAGCGCCGATGCCAGCGCCACGGCCACATCCCGCTCGCCCAGGATGCCCACGGCAGCCGCGATGACCAGCGGGTGCAGAAAATGGGGATAGCGCTTCGCGGGGTTGTAGCCCTCCGTCGCCAGTTCGTAGGGCAGGTACTGATTCCAGGCGAACCCCTCGCCCCGCAGGTACGCCCTGGCGACCGAGGCGTAGCGCATGGCGTCTGGCGACGAGATGCGGGTGAACGTGCGCGCGCCGTAGGCGTACAGGGCGAGGCCCGCAACCAGCACAACGAGAACCGCAAGCAGCCCTATTTCCCAGCGCCGATGTCTCATGGCCGCGGCTCCTGTTTCAGGAAGAGCACCGCCCGCAGCCCGTGGGTGCTGACGTACTCCTTGATGACCTTGTATTCGCCGAAGGCTTTGGGCTTGGCGTAGAGGTTGCGCCACACGGGATTCGTCTTCGCCGCGGCGTTCAGGTACGTGGGGGTGAGGAAGACCGCGTCCACGCGCACAAAGCGCCGCTCTATCTCCGCCAGCGCCTCGGTGTCCACGGGGAACCACAAACTGGTGCGGTCGCCGTACCACGAGACCAGCCAGTAGGCATCGCTGGCGACGACGGCGTCGGGCGGCGTGTTGGCCTTCAGGAACTCGCCGATTTCGCGGTAATCGGCTTCCACGATGGCCGAAGGCTCGGCGTCCAGCGGCGACCAGGGGAAGGCGGGCGACGGATAGAGCAACAGGAGAAGCAGAATAGCCAGCGCCGCCCACGAAGCCCAGGCCGCCCGCGGGCGCGAGGCGAGCGTGCGGTCATCCATGGGCGCGCTCATGGGCCCTCCTCGTCGGTGCGGATGCGCGTTGTGGTCGCCTTCTCCCAGACCCGCACCCGTTCGCCGCGCAGGAACCGCAGCGCCCCCTGCACCGCCGCCAGATTCACAACGCAGAAGTAGTAGGGAACGTAGAAGAGAATCACCCGTTTGCCCCGACTTTGCAGCCAGGCCCCGACCAACGCCGCCGCGTAGAATGCCAACTGAAGGGCCATCGTAACGCGGAAGAAGGCCGACGACAGGAGAAATGCGTTCACCACCAGCAGCGCCACGATGAGATAGGGCACCACGTAGCGCAAGTAGCGATGCGAGAGGAGTTTGAGCGAGGTCAGGCCGTAGCGGAATGGGTTGAGCACGCCCGCGTGCTCGGTGAGCACATGTAGCACGCGCACGGTGCTGCGGTGTTTGCGCCCGTACTCGTCGGCGGCGGTGAGGGAAGTCTCCTCGTAGGCGATGGCCTCGGCCTCGTGCACCGTGCGCAACCCCCGCCGAATCTGCGTCAACGGAAGCCACAGGTCGGCGCCGGTGTGGTCGGGCACCTGCACGAAGTACCGGCGCGGCACCGCGTAGATAGCCCCGTTGCCGTTGATGATATTGCCGGTCTCGCTCTCCTTGCGCTTGATCCAGGTCTCGTAGCGCCAGTACAGCCCCTCGCCTGCCCCGATGGCCGAGCGCGGCTTGCGGTATCGGAGTTCGCCGCTCACGTACCCGACCGAGTCATCGGCCAGATTCCGCACCAACTTCGCCACCGCGTCCGGCTCGTACATGGAGTTGGCGTCCGAGAACACCAGCACCTCGCCCGTCGCCATCTCCACGGTCTGGTTCTGCGCATACGACTTGCCGCGCCGCTCGGGGATGGCGTTGAGCCGAACGCCGCGGTCCGCGAACTCGGCCACGATCTCGTTGGTGCGGTCTGTGGAAGCATCCGAAGCGACCAGAATCTCCAACCTGTCGCGCGGGTACGCCAGGGCCAGCGAATTCTCCAACTTGTCGCGGATGCACAGTTCCTCGTTGTGCGCGGCGATGATGAGCGACACGGTGGGCTGGATTTCGGCGCGCGGGAGCGGCTTGGGCCGAATGCGGGCGAGGATGCCCAGCAGGGCCGGATACCCCACATACGTGTAGGCCACCAGGACGGCAAGCACCCACCACGCGACCGCCAGGATCATGCTCCCCCTCCGCTCCCCTCGCGGGAGGCCCGCTCGCTGCGCACGGCGCGCATCGCCACCACCTGGAGCGCCAGCAGCGCCCAGAACACCTCCGCGACCGAACTCACGCCCAACAACGTGTCCGCCTCAAAGATCTCGTGCACGATGCGGCTCACCCCCGCGCCCAGGATGCCCACCATCAGCGGGTAGGCCCACGCCACGCGGCGCGTCTGCTTCACAAACCGCAGGGACGACGCCAGGAACAGGATCACGAACCAGAAGTACAGCACGACGCCCGCGACCCCCTGCTCCACCGCCATATTGAGCAGCAGGTTGTGTGGGTTGTCCACGGTTTTCCAGAAACTCAGGCCGTATTCCGGATACGTGGACGTCCACGTGTAGAACCCGATGCCCGTGAGCCAATGGTCGCGCGCGATCTCCACCGCCGTCTGCCAGATTTCCCATCGGCCCGACAGCGTAACGTCCAGCGAGTCGTAGATGCGCAGGTAGCGCGCCAGCGCCTCCTGCTCGTAAGTGTATAGGATACCCGCCAGACAGAGCAAGAGGATGACGACCAGCAGGATGAGGAAGGCGCGGTTGCGGCGCAGGAGAAGCAGCATGATCCCCGCCGCCGCGGCCACCCCCATCAGCGCGCCCCGCGACCCCGCCCAGAGCATCACCAGCCCCATCAGCGCGAGCAACAGGGCAAGCGCCGCCCGCCAGTACCACCGCACCTTGCCCAGCAGGAGCACGCCCAACGCAATGGGGAACATCGTGCCCAGGTACCCGCCCAGGGCGTTGGGGTTATTCAGCACCGAAAACAGCCGCCGCCCAATGACCTCGTAGAACGCGACGATTTTCTGCCGAATGTAGGCCGACCCGAACAGGCCGTAGCCGAACTCCTTTTGCAGAATGCCGTACACGGTTACGAATGCCGCCACGCCCAGCATGGCGTAGATGAGCCGCACCACCGTTCGGCCGCCCTCCACCCGATTCACGATGAGGGCGAAGAACCCGAAGATGAGCGCGGATTGCACCACGCTCCGCGCGCTGCCCAATGGGTCGCGGGACAGCACGGTGGAGAACGTCGCCGACGCCAGAAACGCCAGGATGAACAGCTCGTAGGGCGAACGCCGCCACCTCGCGTCGTGGCGGATGCAACGGCGGGCCAACTCCACGCCCAGCAACAGCGCCATCACCGCCAGTTTGATGACCTTGCTCTGCATCAGCGAGAGCGGGCCGATGGTCTCCACCGGCAGCAGGAGGATGAGGCCGTACATGACGGCGCGGGGCTTGACGAGAGCGAGCACGAGCACCACAAGCCCGCCCAGCGCCGCGACGAAGACCTGCAGGCCCATGCCGTTGCGCGAGGCGAAAAGCGCCGCCGCTCCGGTGAGCACGCCCGCAACCGCCGCGCCTGCCAGCGGCAGGACGTTGCGGATGGCCGTCGGTTGCCCGCCCGCGCGCGCCTGCGCCGTCATGCCTGCATCTCCTCGCCGGCGGGGTGGGTCTGCCGCCTCGCGAATCGGCCCAGGGCCGCGACGGCGCTCCCCATATCCTCCACCCGCAGCAGCGCCAGCGCGGCCACGTAAACCAGCCCGCACGCCGCCACAAGCACCAGCACCTGGACCCACGCAGTGGCCCAGAGGCCCGCCAGGTGGCCAAGCCGCCCCACCGCCAGGTACGCGGCGGCCCCGCCGGCCAGCGCCGCCCCCAGCACCTTCGCCACGTCGCGGTAGAGGCCCACGTCGCGGAAGCAGCGCACGTCGTGGCGCAGCGTGTAGGCCACCACGAGCGCCTCTACAATCGCAGCGATAGACGTGCCCAGCGGCATCGCGATGTAGCCCAGGAAGGGCATGAGCGCCGCTTTCAGCGCGATGTTGAGGACGATGGCCAGCACCGAAACGCCCAGCGCGGTCCTGTACCGCTGGAACGCGAACAGCACTCGGTAGAACACCAGGCTCAACGCCGAAGCGAACAGCCCGATGAGTTGGTAGTTCATCGCCACGGTGGTCAGCGCCGTGTCTTCGGGGCGGAAGGCCCCGCGCTCAAACAGCAGGCGCACAAGGGGCTGTCCGGCGGCCATAAGCCCCAGTTGCACCGGCAGGATGATGAGCGCCGTCAGCCGTATGGCAAAACGAATCAGCCGATCCAAATCCTCGCGGCGGTCGCCCGAGGCCATCTCCGCGAGGTACGGGAAAATCACCACCCCCAGCGCCGCGATGGTAACGCCCGAAAACGCCTTGATGACCTTGTCCGCATAACTCAAGACGGCGATGGTGCCCTGCGGGAGCATGGAACCCAGAAACCGATCCACGATGAGGTACAGGTACAGATTCGCCTGCACGGGAATCATGATGAGGCTGGCGCCGACGAGCGCGCGCACCTGGGGCGAGCGGGCGTCGCGCCACGACCAGAAGGGCACGCCGCCGCGCACCCACGACGGCAAGAGGATCGCCGCCTGCAAGATGGCGCCGATGAGCACGCCGCTTGCCGCCGCGCGGATGCCGTACCGCGACGCGAACGCCACCAGGACGACCACGCCGGCCAGGTTGAACAAGACCTTGGCCAGCGCGGGCAGGACAAACCGCTTCAGTGAGAAGAGCCACGAGCACGCGACCCACGCCAGCGACAGCAAGAGAACGATGGGAACCATCACGCCGAACAGTTCCACCGCCAGTTGCGCCGTCGGCGCGTCAAACCCAGGCGCTTGCAGGCGGATGATGGCGGGCGCGCCAAGCCACATCACCGCCGTGAGCGCGCCCAGGGACAGCAGCAACACCGTGTTGGCGCCGGCCAGTAGCCGCTTCCCCTCCTCGCTGTCGGGGCGGCTGCGCTCCAGCGCCGGCACAAGCACCAGGGGCAGCACGGTCGTCATCACCGTGTACAGCACCAGGGGCAACGCATAGGCGACCAGATAGGCGTCGGCCTCCTTGCCGGCGCCGAAGTAATTGGCGATCAGCACCTCGCGCAGGAACGCGACGCCAATGGCCGCCGCGTTGAAGATCATCTGTATGACCGATGCTTTGAGGATGCCCCTCTTCGTCAAGCGGCCCCCTGTCAACTTCCGCGTTGGGGTCCGAGCGACTCGGCCACCAGCGCGGCCAGAATCCCGATGACCACGCCCCCCGCCAGCGCGAGGGCCATCACCAGCGCGGGCTTCGGCCAGGCCGGCTCCGATGGCACCGCCGCCAGCCCGACTACCTTCACTTCGGGCTCCTCCAGCGCGGCCTGCACCTTCTCCTCGTCCAACTTGCGCGACACCGACTCATACGTGTCCCTGGCCACATCCCGCGCGAGCACCAGGCGGTCGTACTCGTTGCGCTGCGTCTCCAACTGCTGCTGGATGCGCGCGATCTCGGCCGGCAGCGCGTCCGCTTCCCGCAATGCATCTTGCTTCCGCGCGTCCAGCGCCGTCGCAAACTGCTCCAGGTAGGCCCCGAGTTCCGACGCCGACATGGAAGCCAGCGCGTCGCTCGGCACGCTGAACTGAAGTTGCAGCGGCAACTCCTGCCGCGGACTGACGGCCAGCGCCTCCATGAGCAGCGTCTGGAACCGGCCGGCCACGGCGGAGGCGTCCGCAGGCTGGGCCTTGAGCCGACTCTGGAGCGAGCGCGCATCCGCCGCCAGCATCCCCAGCCTGTCGGCCAGGGCCAACCGGTCGGCCAGGGCCGTGGACGCCGCCTCCAGTTGTTTCTCCAGCGCCGTGATCTGACTGCGAGCCTGGAACTCGGCCAGGGCCTGCTCGGCCTTCAGCAGCGCGGCGTGGGCCGTGGCGACCTGCCCTTCCAGCGCGGCGATATTCGGCGCGGCCGAACTGAATACCGCGTTCAGTTGCTCCGCGTACAGCCGCGCCCACGTGTTGGCCAGGTCCGCCGCGTGTTGCGGAGTGCCGTTCTTCCCCGTGAACTGAATCACCCCGCTGTCGGCTTTGACCTTCATCTGCTTCTCCAGGTCCGACAGGTCCATGCTCCAGCCCAGTTCCTGGAGGACGCGGGTCTCCAGGCCCTCGTTTGTGGCCAGCGCCGCGTAGGCATTGGCGGCCACAACGCCCAGGGGTAGCGTGCCGCCGTTCGCGGCGGACAGGGATCGCAGCCGCTCGTCAAAATCCAGGATGTAGCGCGGCTTGGCAACGGCCACGGTGGCGGTGGCCTGGTATTCCGGAGGCCACAGGAACGCGATTAGCCCCCCAGCGACCACGGCCACGACGGTGATGATGACGATGATTCGCCACTGGCGGGCCATCGCCTGGAAAAAGGTGCGAAGGTCCAGTTCCTCGTCCATCGGTGTGTCCTTTCTGCTTCGGATCAGACAATGCGGACAGGGAGCGCCGGATGCGCCCGGAATCCACTCCCTGCGCGCGCTAGTTTACCCAAGAGGCGCGTTGGTGTCAATCGCACGTATCGCCGCAGGCTCACGGCAGCGCCAGCACGATGATGTCATCCTTGAGCCTTCGGCCATACGGGTCAAACGCCAGCAGCCGCTCCTGCGTATCGGGATCGTACACGCCCATGTGAAGCCGATATGTGCGCGACGCGGCATCATCGGGCAAGCGGATGGCGATCACATCGTCCACGATTTCCCCAACGTCCCAGAGGCTCGTCGGATATGCCCCGTTCCGCGGCTGGCGGTCCACCTGCCAGACCGTCGCCC
>Ga0272448_1000931_pt1 | contig 41810 bp, 42 predicted proteins | sample YNPCB0191_FD_202220 | JGI IMG/M metagenome (GOLD analysis project Ga0272448, IMG submission 202220) | Hot spring sediment microbial communities from Yellowstone National Park, WY, United States - YNP-CB-019-1 | ecosystem: Environmental > Aquatic > Thermal springs > Hot (42-90C) > Sediment...
TAATGGTATACGTATTGTGAAGGATATCCTTATCTCCTTCATAGGCTCACCTCCTATGCTTTTATTGGTTGAAAATAGTATAGGGTGAGCCTTAATTATTTTCAATCACGGAGTTAGGGATGCTTCCCCGTTGGTGTTTATCGTGTATCCTGTTGTGGTTCGTGTGTGGCTCTTGTAAATATGATTCTGTATTTCTCCCTGTCCACATGAAAACAGGCTGTGCATTCCTCCTGTTCACACTGTGTATTCTCCATCTCTTCCTGTGAAGGCAATGGTTCAAGGTGGACCTCAAATCCAATCTCTTTATAGAGTGCAACCATCTCTGATAATCTGGGCTCGCATGCGATAAACCTCTTTTCCCATCCCTTCTTGATGAGTTCTTCTTCTCGTTTTATCATGACCGCTATACTGTCTTTTGAAAATATTCGATGGTACGTTTCAACCCTTCATCAAGTGAGACCTGTGGTTGCCATTTCAGATACTCTTTCGCCCTCCCAATATCCGGGGATCTTCTCTGAGGATCATCGTCAGGCAATTTCTGAAAGACAACCTTTGATCGGGACCCGCACAGAGCTATAATCTTTTTGGCAATGGTAAGAATCGACACCTCACCGGGGTTTCCAAGGTTTATGGGACCGGGAAACCCTGAAAGAAAGGGTTTTGTGTAGTCACTCTCTTTTTTACAGGTACCTGTTTCATAATCCATCATCCGTATCATGCCTTCTATCATATCATCAATGTAACAGAAGGATCGTGTTTGCGTTCCCTTGCCATATATGGTGATGGGCTTATTCATGAGTGCCTGGACAATAAAGTTGCTGATAACCCTCCCATCATCCGGTCTCATACGGGGTCCGAAGGTATTGAATATACGGACAACCTTTATATCTACTTTGTTCTGTCGCAGGTAATCAAAAAAGAGTGTCTCAGCAACGCGCTTGCCCTCGTCATAACAACTTCTCTTCCCTATGGGGTTTACGTTCCCCCAGTATTCCTCTTTCTGCGGGTGCACCTCAGGATCCCCATAGATTTCACTCGTCGAAGCTTGCATGATCCGTGCCCGTACCCGTTTTGCGAGTCCAAGCATGTGGAGGGCACCAAGGACATTAACCTTGATCGTCTTCACCGGATTATACTGATAGTGGATTGGACTCGCTGGACAGGCAAGGTTAAATATCCAATCCACCTCAAGAAGAATAGGTTCTGTCACATCATGTCGTATGAGTTCAAACCGTGGGTGTGGGATTAAATGGGCTATATTTTTTTTCATGCCCGTAAAATAATTATCAAGACAGATGACTTCATGGCCATCCTGTAAAAGCCTTTCACAGAGGTGAGAGCCGATAAACCCGGCACCGCCGGTTACTAAAATACGTTTCTGTTGACGGTATGTTTTATAGGTATACATGAAATCTTTGTTCCCCCTTACCTATGCGGGCGACGATAGGGTCGGCCAATGCAGATATACTGAAATCCAAGTTTTGCCATGGTCACTGGATTATACTGATTTCTTCCATCAAATATCACCGGGGTCTTCATAAGGGTTTTCATCCTGTCATAATCTGGTTCTCTGAATGAGAGCCACTCAGTAATCAATACCAATCCGTCCACACCATTCAGAACCTCATACTGATTCTGTCCAAACCGTATGAGGGGATTCCCTGTAAAGATCGTACGGGCTGTATCCATTGCCTTCGGATCGAAAAGATTGCAGGAAGCACCGTTCTGTGTCAAATTCTTCACAATATCAATTGCAGGTGCTTCTCTCATATCATCCGTATTTGGTTTAAAGGCAAGTCCCCAAATAGCAAAGGTTCTGCCCGTGATGTCACCATGGTAAAATCCTTTAATCCTGTCTATGAATGCATGCCGTTGCTGAAGATTTACCTCCATCACCTTTTCAAGAATAGAAGCATGGATACCATAACTCTGTGCTGTTTTAATAAGGGCACGTATATCCTTCGGAAAACAGGAACCGCCAAACCCCACACCAGGAAAGAGGAATTTCGGGCCAATCCGCGAATCACTTCCTATGCCCCGCATGACCATCATCACGTCTGCACCAACAACTTCACATATATTGGCTATCTGATTCATAAATGATATCCGTGTTGCAAGCATTGAATTGGCAGTATATTTTGTCATTTCACTCGACCGCACATCCATCACAATAAATGGTGCTCCAGTTCGTGTAAATGGTGCATAGAGTTCTCTCAGAATTTCTTCAACCCTGCTATGTTCCACACCAATAATAACACGTTCCGGTTTCATGCAATCATCAACAGCAACACCTTCTTTCAAAAATTCAGGATTTGAAGCAATATCAAAGGCAATATCCTGCCCCCGTTCAGCAATCCTCTGTGCAATGGTCTCTTTCACCTTTTCACAGGTTCCTACTGGAACAGTTGACTTAATAACTATTACCCTGTACTTTTCAATAGTTGAACCAATCTGGGAAGCAACATTCATAACATATTGCAAATCTGCAGATCCATCTTCGTCCTGAGGGGTATTGACACAAATGAATATAATCAAGCCATGATTGACCGACTCTTTAATATCGGTCGTAAACCGTAATCGTCCTTCTCTCAGATTATTTTTTACCAGCTCCTCTAATTGTGGTTCGTAAATAGGGATGATTCCTTGCTGTAGTTTGACGATTTTCTCCCTATCCACATCCATACACACCACATCATTTCCTGTTTCTGCAAAACAGGCTCCCGTTACCAGACCCACGTATCCAGCACCAATCACTGAGATGTGCATAATCCCTCCATTTTTTAAATTTTTAACTTGCCATTAAGGTAATGTCAACAGGAAAGAGTACAATAAAAATTGATTGTACACTGTTGGGGCTCCTGCGTTTATTTGTTGAAATAAAATCCATAGTATGTTAAAAATATTTAATTTATCAGTGGGCAAAGCCTGCTTTTTTTAATCTGAGGGGCAATGTTATCCGCAAGGGAAACGATAGAGAAAGTCAACAGGATACTTATGCCCATCCTTGCTGATGAGGGTATCGAGTTAGTGGACATAGAGTTCAGACCTTCAGGGAAACGGTGGATTTTGCGTATCTATATTGATAAACAAGGAGGCGTTACTATAGCAGACTGCGAAAAGATAAACAGGGAACTGGGAAGGGTTCTTGATGTGGAAGACTTTTTTGATCACCCCTATACCCTTGAAGTGTCCTCTCCTGGACTGACACGAGAATTAAAAACACCTGAAGCCTTTCACAAGAATCGAGGTAAACTCTGTAGAATCATTACGAAAGAAAAGATTAATGGGAAACATGAGTTTACAGGTATTATACAGGATGTAACTGATAACACCATTGAAATAAAGGAAAAAAATAATATATGTACCGTCTCCATGTATGCTATAAAAAAAGCACATTTGGTCTTTGAAGTGTAAGGGGTTTGTATGAATCATAACTTGAGCTATATCATAGAACAGGTGGGAAAAGAAAAGGGCATCCCCAGAGATGTTCTTATCAAAGCCCTTGAAGAAGCAATGGTGTCTGCATCGAAAAAGAAATTTGGCAACCATCTCGAGCTTGAGGCGCATTATAATGAAGAGAATGGGGAAATAGAGGTTTTTCAATTCAAAACCGTTGTAGAAGAACCAAAGGAACCGGACTTAGAGATATCCATTGAAGAGGCACGTATAAAGGATCCTGAATGTATGGTTGGCGACACTATCGGCATAAAGATGGACACGTCATCACTCGGCCGTATTGCAGCCCAAATGGCAAAACAGGTCATTCTACAGCGTGTGAGAAATGCTGAAAGTGATGTTATCTATAATGAGTACAAGAATAAGAAAGGCGAAATCGTCACAGGTATGGTGCAACGTATTGAAAAAAACCATTACGTTATTAATCTTGGGAGAACAGAAGCCATTCTTTCCATAAAAGAAACGATTCCCGGGGAAACCTTCCGTCAACGGGACAGGGTGAAGGGCTATATACTTGATGTGGAAAAGACTCAGAAAGGATGTACAATTCTCTTATCAAGGACCCACCCTAATTTCCTCATCAAACTCTTTGAAGCTGAGGTACCAGAGATTCAAGAACGAATCATAAAGATAATGGGTGCTGTCCGGGAGCCAGGAGAACGGGCAAAGATAGCTGTTTTCAGTGAAGATCCTGATGTAGATCCAATTGGCGCATGTGTTGGAGTGAAGGGCTCACGGGTACAAGCAGTGGTGCAGGAATTACGGGGAGAAAAAATTGATATTATTCCATGGACAAAGGATCCTGCAAAATACGTCTGCAATACACTGGCACCAGCACGGGTCTCCAAAGTGTATATTAATGAAGAAGATCACTCCATGGAAATCATCGTCAATGATGACCAGCTATCGCTTGCTATTGGAAAAAAGGGACAGAACGTACGGCTTGCATCAAAGTTGACGGGGTGGAAGATAGACATCAACAGTGAGTCTGAAATAGAAAAAACATCAAAAAAGGCAATCGATGATCTTAAGGAACAACTCAAAATAAGCGACATTCTTGCACGGGTTCTCTATGATGAGTATTTGCGAGACCCTCAGGATATTGCCAAGCTCACACCAGAAGATATGAATAAGATTACCAGCATTGCTATAGAAGATTGCAAGATGATTATTGATAAAGCGAAATCCATACTTGAAACAAGTGAGGCACCGGTACAGGAGGGAGCAGTCGATAGTGAAGAACAGATGCAGAGTGGATAAAGGGATTAACGCATGGCAAAAATAAAGATAACAACACTTACAGATAAAACCAGTGATGACGAGCTGTTAACCAAGCTCAAAAAGATTGGTGTTAAGGTAAAAGATAAACAGCAGGAGGCAGTCGCACCTCAAGAGACCAAAGATACGGCATCAACGCCGTCTGGCGAAAGTGTCATTGAGAAACGTGTTGGTACTAACATCATACGACGAAGGGTTCAACCATCACCAAAAGAGGTTACACAAGAAGAATCAGGCACACCTCCTGTGCCAGAGGCACCAAAACCCCCACACGAAAAACGAGAGGAACTCTTTGTCGAAAAGATAAAAAAACCATCCCGGTATGGTAAGAAAAAGGTTGTTGAAGAATTTCATGAACCTGTCCATGAGGTAACATCTGTCACCGAAGAATCCGTCTTACCACAACAGCCACCGGAAGCTCCTCCATCTGAATCTCTGAAAGTTGAGGTAACAGAAAAAGAATCTCTCAAAAGTGAAATTGAGCATATTGGCGAAGAAAAAGAGAAAGAGATTACAAAAGCCCTTGAAGAGGTATATCAAAAAGATCTTGAGAAAGACTTCACGCTTATCGAAATCGGCGAAGAGGACAGAAAAAAGAAAAAAACAGAGAGACTCCTTAAAAAGATCGAAGAACAGGAAGCTGAAGAAGCAAAACTCAAGAAGAAGGGAATCTTTAAACGTAAAATCATCATCAAAGAAGAGGATCTCTACACATCGAGACGGCAACGGTTGAGACCTGTGCCCTTCAGAAAAGAGCGAAAAGAAAAGGGTGACAGGAAAAAGGGTGCAGAAGAAAGAGTTGTTGAACTCAAACCCATTAAACGGACAATCAAAATCGGTGATGAAGTGCACATTGGCAAACTCGCCAATATGATGGGTATCAAGGCACCAGAGGTTATCTCGAAATTACTGTCCCTTGGCATCATCGCAAACATAAACCAGAGTATTGATTATGATACTGCATATCTTGTTGCAGCAGAATTTGGTTTTGATGTCGAGAAGATTGTGTCTATTGAAGAAGAGTTTATAGAACAGCAGGACAAAGAGAGTGAGAAGGAAGAAAACCTCAAACCGAGACCTCCTGTGGTAACTATCATGGGCCACGTTGATCATGGAAAAACTCTTCTCCTCGATACCATCCGTCAAACCAATGTAGCTGAACATGAAGCAGGTGGCATAACGCAGCACATCGGTGCCTATAAAGTCAACGTCAACTCAAAGGAAATTGTTTTTGTCGATACACCGGGCCACGAAGCCTTTACTGCCATGAGGGCGCGTGGAGCACTGGTAACAGATATCGTCGTTCTTGTTGTTGCTGCAGATGATGGCGTCATGCCCCAAACAATTGAAGCAATTGATCATGCCCGGGCTGCAAAAGTACCAATCATCGTTGCTATCAATAAAATTGATAAACAGAATGCAAATCCTGATAAGGTAATGAAAGAACTCTCTGAGCTGGGTCTTGTCCCTGAAGAGTGGGGAGGCACAACCCTCTTTGCTAAGATATCTGCAAAAAAGAAGGTGGGCATTAAAGAACTCCTTGAGCTCATTATCCTCCAATCCGAGATGCTTGAGCTCAAAGCAAATCCTGATAAGCTTGCCCGGGGTATCATCATCGAGTCACGACTCGATAAAGGACAGGGACCTGTGGGTACCGTTATCATCCAGGAAGGTACACTCAAAATACAGGATCCTTTTGTTGCAGGAAGCATGTTCGGACGAGTCAGGGCAATGCTGGATGATAAGGGAAACCGTATACAGGCTGCTCCACCATCAACACCCGTGCTTGTGGTGGGATTTCAAGATGTTCCCCAGGGAGGAGACAAATTTATTGTCACCACTGAAGAGTGGTATGCAAAAGCCCTTTCAAAATACAGACAGGATAAAGAAAAGGAAAAAGAGATAGGGAAGAGTGCACGAACAACCCTTGAAGATTTATACGCAAAAATGGGTGAATCTGAAAAGACAGTCCTCAACCTCATCATCAAGGGCGATGTGCGGGGAACGATCGATGCTATCACTGAAGCACTTACAAAACTATCCACAAACAACATCCAGATTCAGATTATACACAGTGGCGTTGGTGCCATTACAGAAACAGATGTCAATCTTGCCGTAGCATCCGGTGCAATTATTGTCGGCTTCAACACAAAGCCCGTGAGTAAAGCCCAAGCCCTTGCAGAACAAGAGAAGGTACAGATACGAACCTATTCAATCATATACGAACTCATAGATGATGTGAAAAAAGCAATGGAAGGTATGCTTGAACCAAAAATCGTTGAAGTACCTATTGGAAAGGCAGAAGTACGAAAGGTATTTACCTTCTCAAAAATAGGCTCCATTGCCGGCTCAGCAGTCATTGAGGGGAAAGTATTACGTAATGCCACTGTAAAAGTCTTACGTGATGGAACCATTCTCTATACAGGGAAGATATCGTCCCTCAAGAGATTTAAGGATGATGTGAAAGAGGTTCAAGCCGGCTACGAATGCGGCATTTCTATTGAAAATTTTAACGATATAAAGGAAGGGGACATACTGGAACTCTTTATCGAGGAGAGAGAAAGGCCAACCCTTGAAGGGTAATACAACATGGTCGTTGGTGTATCGCGGATAGATATATTCCTCCCTGACAATCAATCCTTAAAAGATAAGAGACAGGCTGTAAAAAAGATAGTGGAAAAGACAAAGGCAACATTCAATATCTCCATTATGGAGGTAGACCAGACAAATCTATGGCAGCGTGCTCGTATCGGTTTTTCTATTGTGGGTGTGAAACAGGAACATGTTCATGCGTCCATTGACCATATTGTTGAATATATTGAATCTCTCTACATTGGCACCATTATTGATACAAAAACAGAAATTATAGTTATCGGCAATGAGATATAGACGGTTCAGGATACAGGATTTGTTGCGAGAGGAGATTGCCTCCATCCTGCAGAAGGATATGAAGGATCCAGGAATAGGCTTCACCACCATACTGGAAGTCAAAATGAGTGAGGATCTCAAACACGCAAAAGTTTTCTGCTCTGTCTATGGTGACGATAAGAAAAAAGAGAAAACCATGGAAGCCTTACGACGCTCACGAGGATATATCAAATTCCTGCTCGGTCAAAGAATAACGATAAAATATATGCCTGATATCACCTTTGTTCTCGATAATACCCAGGAGAAGGTGGCGCGCATCGAGGATATTCTCAAAAAGGTAGCCCATGCTCCAGAAGATTAAGATGATTATTACTGAAGGCACTGAGTTCCTTATTACCACACACATGGACCCTGATGGTGACGCCATAGGCTCTGTTCTTTCCTTCTATTGGGTCCTTGAATCATTGAATAAAAAACCGTTTGTCTGTATCAAAGACCCCATACCGTATCGGTATGATTTTTTGCCTCGACCTTCCGCTATTCTTCATGACTTCAGTATCAATGGCTGTGATACAGTCTTTGTACTCGATTGTGGGGAAATGTCACGAATTGGTGAAGGGTACGAACGGTTACTAAACAAGGGTACCATTATCAATATAGACCATCACAACACCAATGGATTGTTCGGCTCTATCAATCTTGTTGACGAGACTGCCTCTTCCACTGCTGAAATACTCTATGACATATACACATCTCTCAATATAACGTTTACACGTGCTATGGCTATTAACCTCTATACTGCCATATTTACCGATACCGGTTCGTTCAGGTATGAAAATACCACTGCCCGTGCATTTCGTATATGTGAAGAAATGATACGCAATGGTGTTAACCCTTCCTATGTATCACGGATGATTCATGAGAATCATCCCAAGGAAAGATTCATACTTCTCGGTTTGGTCCTCACCACTCTTGAAACGTATGCCAATGATACAATTGCCATGGCTGTTGTAACAAATGATATGTTTAAACAGACGGGAACAACACGGGAGCATACTGACGGTTTTGTGGAGTATTTGCGAGAAATAAAAGGTGTAGAAATCGCCGTACTCATACGGGAGGTTAATAATACACGATATAAAATCAGTATGCGCTCAAAGGGCATGGCAGATGTGGCGCATGTATGTAATCGCTTTGGCGGAGGAGGCCATAAAAATGCTGCTGGATGTCACATAGATGGGAATCTTTCCGTAGTCAAACAGAGGCTCAAGGAGGCTCTTGCCATAGGATGAATGGTTTTCTTGTGATTGATAAGAGCGCAGGTATCACATCCTACGACGTGATACGGAGGTTGAAAAAGTTACATCCTTTCAAAAAAATTGGATACATAGGCACCCTGGACAGAAATGCAACAGGGGTATTGCCCGTTGCCCTCAATGAAGGTGTCAAACTTATACCGTTTCTCGAAAATGTAGAAAAGGTATACAGAGCACGCTTTGTACTCGGGATTACAACAGACACCTATGACATTGAGGGTCGGGTGCTCACTACACAGGATGTCGGCACATGCGACACAAAAAGGATGCAGGAACTCTTAAACACGTTCAAAGGCAAAATTGTCCAGCAGATACCAATTTTTTCATCTAAAAAAATCAATAGAAAACCTCTCTATAAACTGGCACGAAAAGGTATTCCCATTGAACCGCAACAGAAAGAAGTTGAGATATACGACATTGTCTTTATTGAGTATAATGCTCCCTATGTTGATGTTGAAGTTACGTGTTCAAAGGGTACCTATATCAGATCCCTTGCTCACGATTTCGGTCAAAAACTCGGGTGTGGAGCAACGCTCTTTTCGCTCAAACGAACACGGCATGGTGAATTTTCTGACACCATGGCTATTTCATTAGACCATTTAAAAACTGAACAAGATTTGATAGCCTATAGGATACCACTGGAGAAGATCCTCAAATCACTGCGGGAGACGTCAGTGGATGTTGCTCTGGAGCGATTTCTCAAACATGGAATGCCCATTCCCCTCTTCGGACAAACAAAGGAGTGGAAGCAGGGTGAGTTAACAAAACTATTCAATAATAAAGGAGTTCTTATTGCCATTGGTCAGGCAGATACAGTTTCAAAAACGATTAAAATAAAAAGACTCATTAATAATGAAGGGGGATTCTATGCCACTTACAACAACGAAGAAAAAAACCGTCATCGAACAGTTCAAGACCCATGAAAAGGATACGGGGTCTCCGGAGGTTCAGATTGCCCTTCTTACGGAGAGGATCAATGCACTGACAGAACATTTTAAAAAATTTTCCAAGGACCATAATTCACGTCGAGGGCTTCTTATGCTCGTGGGTCAGAGAAGAAAACTCTTGAACTATCTCCGTACAAAGAATGTGAAACGGTACAAACAGGTAATTGAAAAGCTCGGGCTGAGAAAATAAATAAACAGAACCCATGCTCAATGTTCGAGTTGTGAGAGAAGAGCTATGAGTCACAAAAACCTATATTCAGGAAGGATTATATGGAAGAGGTAATAACAATAAATTATGCGCACAGGCCACTGACAATAAGCTCAGGTGGCGTTGCAAAACAAGCAGACGGGAGTGTACTCGTTAGGTATCTTGATACGGTTGTGCTTGTCACCATTGTGGCAAGCAGGGAGCCTTCAACAAATGACTTCTTTCCCCTTACCGTCAATTATCAGGAAATGTCCTATGCAGCAGGAAAATTTCCTGGTGGTTTCTTTAAACGAGAAGGCCGCCCCTCAGACAGAGAAATCCTTATGTCGCGGCTTATCGATCGACCCTTACGACCGCTATTTCCAAAGGGATTTAAGAATGAAGTCCAGATCATTGCTACAGTACTCTCAGCAGACCAGGAATGTGACCCCGCCATTCTCGGTATTATTGGTGCATCCTGTGCCGCGACAATCTCAGAGATTCCTTTTGAAGGGCCTGTTGGCGGTGTTCGAATCGGGAGAAAAGACGGTGTGTATATCATAAATCCATCGGCAAATGATTTAGAGGTGAGTGATATTGATATAGTGGTGGCAGGAACAAAAGAAGCAATTCTCATGGTAGAGGGAACGGCAAAATTCATTACACGCAGTGAACTGATAGAAGCAATACGGATTGCCCATGAGAACATCTTCCCCCTCATCCACATCCAGGAGCAGTTGCGAGAAACAATCGGAAAACCCAAATGGTCCATACCTGACGATACTGACTATACTACCCTTATGCACGAGATGGAAGAACTGATACAAACACGCTTTATCGAAGCAAGCTCTATCAGCCCGAAGAAACAGCGAGAGGCAGCACAGATGGCTATTTTGAATGAGGTGGTCTCCCGGTATGCTACAGTTGAACCGGGAATTATCAAGCGGGCCTTTGATGATGTGACAAAGAAGATTTTAAGAACACATCTCTGTAAAACTGAAAAAAGGATTGATGGACGATCACCAGATGAAATACGAACGATTACCTGTCAGGTTGGTATACTTCCCCGCACACACGGGTCTGCCCTTTTCACGAGAGGTGAAACACAATCACTTGCAGTAACCACCTTCGGCACCTCAGAGGATGAACAAAAAGTGGAATCTCTCCTTGAAGGGGAAACTTTCAAAACCTTTATGCTTCATTATAACTTTCCTCCCTTTTCTGTGGGAGAGGTTGCTATGCTACGTGGTCCCTCACGCCGCGAAATTGGCCATGGTAATCTCGCTGAAAAGGCACTGCAACATGTTATTCCGCCCAAAGAATCGTTTCCCTACACCATTCGTATCGTATCAGAAATTCTTGAATCCAACGGTTCTTCTTCCATGGCAACGGTGTGCAGCGGTTGTCTTTCTCTTATGGATGCAGGTGTGCCTATCCGTGAACCGGTTGCAGGTATTGCCATGGGTCTTGTTAAAGAAGGGGAACAGGAGATTATTCTGTCTGATATTCTTGGCGACGAAGACCACTTAGGAGATATGGATTTCAAAATTGCAGGAACCCGCACGAGTATTACTGCTATTCAAATGGATATAAAGATTAAAGGAATCGCTCTGGAAACCCTATCACGGGCTATCGAGAAAGGACAGGAGGGTATCAACACAATACTCGACATTATGAACAAAACGATTGATAAACCGCGGGAGTCTCTATCACCGTACGCACCACGAATATTCACCATCCACATCAATCCAGACAAAATTCGTGATGTTATTGGTCCGGGAGGCAAGATTATAAAGGGAATCATTGATCAAACAGGGGTAAAAATTGATATAGAAGACTCCGGTATCGTTACAATCGTATCACAGGATGAACAATCTGCAAATAAAGCCATTGAGATCATCAGAAACCTTACCAGAGAAGTTGAACTTGGTGGTATTTATCTCGGTAAGGTAAAAAAAGTGATAGACTCCGGTGTGATTGTTGAGGTCCTGCCCGGAACCGATGGATATGTACACATAAGCCAGCTTGGTGAAGGCTTTATCAAAAAAGTGTCTGATGTGGCAAAAGAGGGCGATGAAATGCTTGTGAAGGTCGTTGACATTGATCAGAACGGAAGGATAAAGCTGTCACGGAAGGCAGCCCTGAGAGAACAGAGAAAACAGCAGTCGTAGATGTACCGAAAAACAACACTTTCCAATAACGTAACGATTGTAACCGATTCTATTCCCTATTTCTCCACCGTTTCCCTTGGGTTGTGGTGGAAGACAGGTGGAAGGTATGAACATGAAAAAAACAATGGCATCTCCCATTTTATCGAACACATGCTCTTCAAAGGCACACGGCATCGTTCTGCCTATGACATTGCCCGGGAAATAGATGCCATTGGTGGAACATTGAATGCCTTTACCAGTAAAGAGTATTCGTGTCTCTATGCACGGGTATTGCATAAAGATATTGATGTTGCCCTTGATATCATTGCGGATATGTACAAAAACCCTCTGTTTTTGAGTGAGGATGTGGAGAAAGAAAAGTTCGTCATCGCCCAAGAAATCAAGATGGTGGAGGATAATCCTGAGGAACACATTTATGAAATGTTCAATGCATCCTACTTTAAGGGTCATTCTCTCGGCCTTTTTACCCTCGGGACAAATGAGAACATCAAAAGTTTTTCACGCGATACACTTCTGAGTCATTTTAAAGAGTATTATGCTCCCCACACGGCCATTATCACTGCAACAGGACGGGTGGATCATGAGGTGTTTGTAAAAAAAATAGAAACGCTGTTCGGTGATTGCGAAGGTCATGGATATACGATAACATCCATCAAAAAACCTGTTCCATCCCATGAAATAAATATTTATGAAAAAGACCTCGAGCATGTCTATCTCTGTATCGGTACTGACGGGGTCAGTCAGATTGACAACCGTCGGTATTCACTCTATCTTCTTAATGCTATCATGGGCGGCAGTATGAGTTCTCACCTTTTTCAGGAGATTCGCGAAAAACGGGGTCTTGTGTATAATGTCTATTCCTATGTGAATTGTTATCATGACATCGGTACGTTTGGAATATCCACATCCACATCACACGAGTTTACAGAAACAGTACTCTCTTTGATCAAAGAAGAGATACTCAGAATCAGGAACGAGGGTATAACGGATGGAGAACTCACATTCTCAAAGAAACACATTAAGGGCAATCTGTTCATTTCCCTCGAAAGCTCAGAATCCCGGATGGGAAGACTTGCAAAAAACGAGATTTATTTTGGGGGCTATATCCCCATAAAAGAGACACTTCGGCAGATTGATAGTATTAAAAAAACACAGGTCAATGAACTGGCACAAGAAATATTTCAAAAGCCCGAGGACGTGTCGCTCACAATTCTCGGTCATGTAGACAAGGACTCTGTAATCCGCCTATGGAAGAGTTAGAAATCTTCATTTCTAAAAAAGAAGGAGCCTCCACCCCAACCTATGCAACGCGTCTGTCATCGGGTATGGACCTCTGCGCATTCCTTGATAAACCAATAACAATTATGCCCTCTGAGAGGGCACTTATACCAACCGGCATTTCCATAAGCATACCAGAGGGGTATGAGGCAGAGATACGGCCCCGTAGTGGTCTGGCTTATGAGCACGGTATAACGGTGCTCAATACGCCTGGTACTATTGATGCAGACTACAGAGGTGAAGTAAGGGTTATCCTCATCAATCTCAGCACAGTGCCATTTACGATACGGAATGGCGATCGTATTGCCCAGATGATTATAAAGAATATCGTAAAAGTTCGATGGAAAGAGGTACTGTCCCTTCCTGAGACAGAGAGGGGTTCTGGTGGCTTTGGCTCAACGGGTCTTCGATGAACCTTGATCATTATCTCGATAATTTTATAAGCTATCTCACTGCAGAACGTGGTGCATCTCCCCATACTGTAGAGGCCTATCATAGAGATATCTCACACTTCATAGCCTTTCTTCAGGAACGTGAATGTAGAGTACCTGATAAGAAACATGCTGAAGCCTACATGGCATTTTTAAGAGAAACAGGTAAGAAGACCCGGAGTATTGTCCGTGCAATTTCAGCACTCAGAAGTTTTTTCAACTTCATGGTTATGGATGGCGCATTATCGAACAATCCTCTCGAAGACCTGGAGATACCCAAATATACCCAGCCCATTCCCGATGTATTGAGCAAAGAGGAAGTCTTACAACTCCTCACGCTTCCTGAGGGAGCACGAACATCTCTCCGGGACAGAACAATCCTTGAATTGCTCTATGCAACAGGACTCAGGGTTTCGGAACTCATTCGGTTAAAAAAGAGTGATGTCAATCTCGAAGGCGGTTTTGTCGTCGCTTCCGGGAAACGACTGAAAGAACGGATTGTGCCGCTGGGTACCTATTCTCGGGAAGCACTCAAGAGATATATTCAGCACGAAAAACCACAGGGTTCTTTTCTTTTCCCGAATAAAAGAGGCGGTATGCTCACCAGACAGACCATATGGAAGATTATCAGAAAATATGCGTCTCAGCTCCAGAAAGACCATATCTCACCCCATACGATACGTCACACCTTTGCAACCCACCTGTTGCAAGGCGGTGCCGATCTCCGCTCTGTCCAGGTTCTTCTCGGTCATGAAGATATCTCTACAACACAGATATATACCCATATAGACAATAAACGACTGAAAGAAGTGCACAAAAAGTATCATCCACGAGGGTGAGCTTGAAAGCCCACCTCGATATTGTTATCCTGTATATGTAGTGACGAGGACACATGAAGGTTATTACCACTCATAACAATGCTGATTTTGATTCCCTCTCTTCCATGGTAGCAGCAAAAAAACTCTACCCAGACGCAACACTCGTATTCCCTGGTTCACAGGAAAAAACACTGAGAGACTTTCTTATTCATTCAACCCTTTACATGTTTGATATTGCAAAGGTAAAAAAGATAGATTACAACACAATTGATACGCTCATTCTCGTTGATACACGACAAAAGAAACGGATAGGAGAGTTTGCAAAGATTCTTAATAAAGAAAATCTCGTAATCCATATCTACGATCACCATCCGCCTGCTAAAGATGATATCCGGGGGCATATGGAATATATACGGAATACAGGTGCCACAGTTTCCATACTGGTCTCACTCCTCAAAGAACGGGGAATCCCCATTACATCTGAAGAAGCAACGATTATGATGCTTGGCATATATGAGGAGACCGGTAATTTTCAGTATCCATCCACAAAGGTTGAAGATTTCAATGCCGCTGCATACCTCCTCTCACAGGGTGCAAATGTGAATATTGTCTCTGACATGCTGGTTAAGGAGCTCACGCACGAACAGGTTATACTTCTCCATGATCTTATGAATAATGCATCCGTATACAACATCAATGGTGTTGATATCGTCATCACTGAAGGCACCTCAGAAAGCTACGTGGGAGACCTTGCCGTAGTGGTTCACAAACTCAGGGATATAGAAAATATGAACGTTATTTTCGCCCTCTTCAGTATGGAAGATAGGGCATACGTTATTGGAAGAAGTAGAATTCCTGAGGTGGATGTGGGATATATACTATCACTCCTTGGGGGTGGCGGTCATAAAGAGGCTGCATCAGCAACCGTCAAAGATATGACCCCTGTAGAAGTGCGGGAAAAACTTTTAGAAATACTCAAAAACAATATCAAACCGCTCTGGAGGGCCAAAGATATAATGTTTTTCCCTGTGAAAACTATTCCTGCAAATAGCCCTATAGAAGATGCCAAAAGCCTGATGGTCAAGTATAACATCAATGCTCTGCCCGTCATGCAGGATAATACTGTTGTGGGCATTATAACACGACAAATAGCAGGAAAGGCAGCCTTTCATAAGCTTGAACACATTCCTGTTAAAGAATACATGTCCACAGAATTTTCTGCAGTGAAACCAAATGACTCCATAGAACGAGTAAAAGAAATTATCATTGGTAATAATCAGAGGTTTTTGCCTGTCGTCAAAGACGGTGAATTAGTGGGTGCCATAACAAGGACGGATCTTCTCAAGATTCTTGAAGATGAAATTTCAAAGGCTGTGTCCGGTACAATTGAAACATACCAAGCGTTTCATAAAAGGAAAAACCTCAGAAAACTGATGGAAGAACGCATTGATAACAAGACGCTTACACGGCTGGCAGATATTGGTATTCTTGCTGATGAAATGGGCTACCATGCCTATCTCGTTGGCGGGTTCGTCAGGGACCTCCTTCTCAGAAACGAAAATTATGACATAGATATTGTCATTGAAGGGGATGGCATCCGCTTCGCTGAAGAGATGGCACGCAGATATAATGTAAAAATACGGCCCCATAAAGAATTTGCCACTGCAAAAGTGACCTATCCGGATGGCTTCAAGATTGATATTGCCACTGCACGACTCGAATATTACAAAGCACCGGCAACGCTTCCTGTGGTAGAGCATAGCTCACTGAAGCTTGATCTTCACAGACGAGATTTTACGATAAATACCCTTGCACTCTCCCTCAATAAAAACACCTTCGGGCAACTCATTGATTTTTTTGGTGCCCAGAGGGATATAAAGGAAAAAACAATCCGTGTTCTCCATAGCCTCAGTTTTGTTGAAGACCCTACACGCGTTTTCAGGGCAATCCGCTTTGAACACCGATTTGGTTTTCATATCGGGAAACACACCCTTAACCTCATAAAAAATGCTATCAAAATGAATTTTCTCTCTAAGATTAAGGGAAAACGGCTGTGGGTTGAACTGTCCCTCATCCTGCTTGAAGATGAACCTGAAAAGATTCTGAAGCGGTTACACGATTTAGGCCTCCTCACCTATATATTGCCGTCCCTTACATTTGATAGTGAAAAGGTAAAACTTTTCCAAAAGATGAGCGATGTGGTAAAGTGGTACGAGCTGCTCTATAAAGGGAAAACCATAGACAGACTTCTCTACTTCGTTCTGGGCTTGATAGATACATTACCGCATGAAGACATTGTGGCATTCTGTGCAGCCACAGACATGGCAGAATCTTTCAAAAAGAAACTTATTGAGACTGTAGAAAAAATGAGAGAAACAATGGTAAAACTTACCACAGGTATCCATAGTATGAAAAAGAGTGAAGTCTATATGGCCATTGCTTCCCTCCCTCAGGAAGCAAAACTTTTTATTATGGCAAAAACAAAAGTAACCGATATTAAACGGATGATATCCAACTATATCACCTACAGTGATACATTCAAAACGATTCTAACTGGTGAAGATCTCAAGAAGATGGGCATTAAAACAGGCCCACTGTACCGGGAGATTCTGGACAGATTATGGGAGGCAAAAATAGATTTGCAGTTACAAACTAAGGAAGATGAAATAAACTTTGTACGCCATCATCTCAAGGAGAAGGGTATTACCCTATGAATCTTGTCGTACCTACTCTTGAAGTACAGATGGAATCCTATGAAGGCCCTCTGGCCATGCTTATCCCTCTTATTAAAAAGAATAAGGTCAGTATATGGGATGTTCCCATTGCATTTATTACACAGCGATTCCTTGAGTATCTTGAGATTATACAGGAATTAAAACTGAAAATTGCTGAGGATTTCATTGATATTGCATCTCTCTTGCTCTTCTTAAAATCTCGAATGCTTCTACCATCTGAGACAACCCATGACGAAGGCGAAGAGACCGAAGAAGAGATTGTTCAGAGGCTTATAGAGTTCGAGCAGATACGCACTGTAGCAACAACCATTGGTAACCGTCCAATGCTCCACAGGGACGTGTTCTGCAGAGGAAAGGATTCTATTGAAGGTGAGATCGACTACGATTTACTCCTTCTCTGCAAAGTGTTTTTCGATGTTATTACCAGAAAAGAAGAGCGCTATATCACAATTACTGAAATCAAACCAACCCTTGAAGAAAAGATACGCATGTTAAAATCCGTTATTGACAGTGCCGGTGTTTTTGTGTGGAACATGAGTGATGAAGAAGAGCATAGAGAAAAAGTGGCAACCATTCTCGGTATGCTTGAATTGACACGGATACGGATTGTAACCCTCACACAGAGACGGCCGTTCGGCAAGATTGTATTGAAGAAAAGGGAAGATACCAATCCGTTAGCCTCCGGTATGTAAGAATAGGTGGTAATATGGCACGTTCAAAAATTAGGATTATCATGATGGTGATTGGGATTATCATCATTCTCTCCTTTATCGTCTCTTTCTTACTGAGTGTGGCGGAAAAATCTTTTGGAGAAAAAATTGGCGTTGTTGAAATCGAGGGTGTCATTGTACAGTCTAAAGAACTGATGGATGATATTGTGCGTTTTAAGGACAATGAAACAATCAAAGGCGTAATCATACGGATAAATTCTCCTGGCGGATCAGTAGGTCCCACTCAAGAAATTCACCGTGAAATCAAAAAGCTGAAGGAAAAGAAGAAGGTCTATGTCTCCATGGGCTCTGTATGCGCTTCAGGCGGTTACTATATTGCAACGGCTGGTGAAAAAATCTTTGCCAGCCCTTCTACCATTACCGGAAGTATTGGCGTCATTATGGAACACGCAGTTATTGAAGACCTTTTAAAAAAGTTGGGCATCCATGCAGATGCCCTTAAGTCCGGAGAGTTTAAAGATGCGGGAAGTCCTTTCAGAAAGATGAAACCGGAAGAGAAACGGTACCTTCAACACGTATTGAGTACAATCCATAATCAGTTTATACAGGATGTTGCAGAGGGAAGAAAAATGCCTCTCCAGGTAGTAAGGGAGTTATCCGATGGGAGAATATATACCGGAACGCAGGCGAAAGAGGCAGGGCTTATTGACACACTCGGTAGCTTTTATGATGCGGTGGACGAACTTCAAAAAGTTCTCAACATCAAGGGCAAACCTGAGCTTGTCTATGGAAAAAGACCGTTCTCTCTCCTTAAATGGATTACCACGTCCCTGGTACACGAACTGGCATCATACCTTTTTTCAGAGCCATTTAAATTTGAGTACCATCCCGGATCTTCTATGATCCATCATTGAAAGTTTTATCCTATGGAGGTCATGACCATACAGCATATGAACGTTCTGAACAATCAGGGGCTTTGTCGACGGGTCGTAGTCAAAATCCTTACGTTTATACCCATTCTTCTTTCATTACCTGCCGCGGTGTGGTCCTTTTTTATTAACCATTTTCCTGTACGCACTGTTGAAAAGAATACGTTTCGGTTCAATCCTGCTACAGGCATGGTACACTGGAACCATACAAACACTGATGAACCGTACACGCTCATTGTTGATGGTCTTGTGGAACAACCGATAACATTGACGTACAAGGATCTTACAGCCCTTCCCCAGGTCAATCAAGTTTCTGATTTTCACTGCGTGGAAGGATGGTCAGTACAGGATGTTCGATGGGGTGGTTTTCGCTTTCATGAAATTGTTAAAAGAGTGGAGGTAAAGAAACAGGCACAGTATGTTCTCTTCCATTCCTTAGGAGAAACCTCATCATATCCTGCAGGGCAACGTCATTACATCGAATCCTTTCCTCTGAAGGACCTTCTTGATCCTGCAAAAGAATGCCTCCTTGCCCTTTCCATGGACGGTAAGCCACTATCCCACGAGCATGGCGCACCATTAAGAGTTGTGGCACCGTATGAGCTGGCTTATAAAAGTATTAAATATGTTCAACGCATTGAGTTCATTCGCGAGCCAAAACCTGGATGGTGGACACTTGCAAATCCTATCTACCCAATCAACGCACCTGTTCCTGACCATCGATTGAGAAAACGCAGGAGGTAACTATGGGGTATGTACGCGTTGCAGAAATGATACTCCGCTATATTGACATTGCAGAAGAAACGTACAAAAATGAAAACGGCAAGGGAAGAGAGAAAAAAGCCTTTGTTATGAACTTTTCGAAAGAAATGATTACGAACGCACAACAGGTGTCACAAAACGACCACGCTATAGCATGGAATACCGTTGAGCCAGCAATAAGCTCATTTATAGATGCATCGGTTTCGTTGTGTAATCTCTTTTCTCCTGACAGCAAAGGATTTGAAGATTTTGAATGGCGTAACATCGTTGGACCTATCTAATGTCTCATCACGGTGTCATGGTACATACGTGTTCTGTATCTGTATCAGATGCGGGATGTTTTTGATGCAACAAGGCTATGGATATTCTTCCCCGCACTTCTCTTAAACTCAATAGTATCAAATATCTTTTTGAGAAGAGACACACCCACATGCTGTCCCCTGTGATATGAAGGGTCAACGCCTAACAGAGGGTCGTCCGCAAGGAGCAGATTGCATGATATACCTGTGTCACTGACAACAATGGCAAGTCTTCCGTGCATATCGATTGATACGGTTATCTGAATCTCTCCTGACGTATCTCTATGACCACGGGAAAGAATATATAACAGGGCTTCCTTGAGTCCCTGTATAATCTCTCCAATCCTCTTTTCAGAAAACTCTTTTCCCCGCGCATAGGTACTTACAAATGAAAGCAGGTGAGGTATACTGCTCATACTGGCGGGCTGGATGATTGTCTCTTGTGACTCTTGAGCTGGCACATGATTTCTGTTCCTGTCCTCATTATTCATGGATGACTAACCCCTTCTTCGGCAGTATCGCAATAGATTATCAATGCAACCGTCTGCGTCGACCCATGGTTACATCTATCTCCTGTTCCTCAAAGTTCTCTCCAATCCCGTAGCGATGAAGCAGCGCTGTCCAAGTAGGCTCATCCATAACCTGGAGCAATGCCCCATTGATCTTTTTCCTCAAAGGACTGCCTAAGGGTACTGAAAATGCAAAAGCAATCCGCCTGAGGCTTGTCGGATAGATATCAAAGCCGTTTCGATATTTGGTTTCCCCATAATAATGGAGTGTAAATTCGTCATACAAAAAGCCATCAATCTTTTTATTGAGTAATGCTTCCAGTACCTCTTCTTCCTCTTCAAAAAGACTAAAAGATGCGCCAATTCTTTTCAGTTCTTCCTCATATATACTTCCAGACACTGTTCCCAGGCGCATTTTTTTAAGTACCCGATCATTAATAATCGTTCCCATAAAGTGTTTTGCTGTAAGACTTGTTGTAAGGGAAGCAATAAATGCACTGAGTACAATGGCACAGACAAACATCCACACAAGGCCAAGTAATCTGCCAGTCAATGACTTTAAACTAATACCGAAACAAACACCCGATGCCAATGTAGACCCCACCCAGTATATACCTGATATGATACCTCTGAGAATACCATTGCCAAAATGTTCCGGGTTGATTTTTCGTTCTATTAACCACATAACACAACCAACCATAAAGAGTATGAATAGTATAACGAACACAACCTTAATGGTGCCCCAGGAGAAAAAGATGCCTATGGCTCCCCACCACGGATGCTCTATACGACCTGGAAGTGAGGCAACGGCAATACGAGAAGTACCAAACGGTTGGGTAAAATCAAACCGTGCCTCCCGTTGAGGCGTCATTGAAAGGGATACAATAGAAACATCAACAACTCCTTTTTCAAGCGCTAACAATAGATTATTGAGATGCATCTCTTGAAAACGGTACGACACCTTCAGGATATGGGCAACGTGGGACCACAACTCTATATTGAAACCTGTCCATTCTCCTTTGTCATTCTTCATGGTGAACGGGGGATCGTGTACAACACCCACAACCAGTGTTTTCTTGGGATGTGTGTATCCATGCCCCTGGCCATATATGGGACTCACCATACAGCAAACGATAATAACCAAACCAATGAAGAACAAAGGTATTTTCATGGTAAACGGTATGCTCCTCTCTCTATAATGAGTTGTTTTAACTTTGCCATATCCTCCCACGCTTCCTTCAGCCTGTCCTGATTACGGAGAAGAAATGACGGATGATAGGTAGGCATAACGGGTATGCCTTTATACTCTGTCACTATACCCCTTATTTTGGTAATGCGGGCATCCACACCAAGTAAGGTGTTGTATGCGTGCCTGCCGAGGGTGCAAATAAGCTTTGGTTTTATAATGTCAAGTTGTGAAAAAAGATATCCTTTACACGCATCAATCTCATCTGGTAAGGGGTCTCTGTTGTCTGGCGGTCTACACTTGAGAACATTGCATATATACACATCCTCTCGCCTCATGCCAATGGCATCAATCATCTGGTCAAGGAGTTTCCCAGCCCTTCCAACAAACGGTCTCCCCTGTATGTCTTCATCCTCGCCTGGTGCCTCACCCACAAACACAAGGTGTGCCTTCATATTGCCTTCTCCAAACACAATCTGCCTCCGCGTTGCAGCAAGGTCACATTTCCGACAATTCCTTACCAGCTTCTGTATGCTTAATAACGTAATGCTACCCTTTGCGTCATAAACATATGAAGTAATACCCATTCCCTTCAGTGCCCTCAAAAAACGCCTGACGTCTAACTCGGCCATTATGTCTCAACTATTCCATGTATCTATCGGGTATGGTCTGTATGTTTTGTACTTTTTCGAATAGGTATGCGACTTGTAATAAGCGGGCTTCATCAAGGGGTTGTCCTATCAATTGAAGTCCGATAGGAAGATTATTACGATCAAAACCGCAGGGGAGTGATAGAGCAGGAAGCCCTGCAAGATTAACAGGAATTGTAAATATATCAGAGAGGTACATTGTCAGTGGGTCTTCTAACCGTTCGCCTGCTTTGAACGCTGTAGTGGGTGATACGGGCGTCAGGATAACATCGCATTCTGAAAAGGCGTTCTCAAAATCTCTCCGTATCAGTGTTCTCACCTTACTCGCCTTTCTATAGTAGGCATCATAGTATCCTGAGGAAAGTACGTAGGTGCCAAGGATAATTCTCCGTTTGACTTCCTTACCAAAACCACTCAGTCGTGTCTTCTTGTACATATCAATAATATCTTTCCCCTCCACCCGTAATCCATATTTCACCCCATCATAACGGGCAAGGTTCGATGAGGCTTCAGCAGTGCAGATAATATAGTAGGTAGCAACTGCATATTCTGTGTGGGGAAGAGAAATATCAACAAACGATGCGCCGTTTTTTGCAAGTACCTGTATAGAATTTTTGATTGCCTCTTGTACATCCTCTTCCATACCCTCTAAAAAATATTCTTTCGGAATTCCTATTTTCAATCCCTTGATGTCTTGCCCCAGATAGGATCTGTAGTCCGGAACAGGTGCTGGAATTGAAGTGGAATCCATGGGATCGTGACCTGCTATGATAGCAAGCAGATCTGCACAATCTTCAACATTCCGTGTAATAGGACCGATCTGATCAAGGGAGGATGCAAATGCAATGAGCCCATAGCGTGATACTCTCCCATAGGTTGGTTTAAGACCTACAACACCACACAGGGCTGCTGGCTGTCTGATGGAGCCACCGGTATCTGTACCCAAGGATGCCACGGATAAACCTGCTGCCACAGCAGCAGCAGAACCGCCACTGGAACCACCAGGAATACGCGTGAGATCCCAGGGATTCCGTGTAACCTGAAATGAAGAGTTTTCTGTTGAAGAACCCATAGCAAATTCATCCATATTTAATCTGCCCAGATGGACATAGCCATTTTCTTTCAATCGCCGTATAACCGTTGCATCATAGGGCGGAATAAAACCTTTCAAAATCTGCGATGCACATGTTGTTTCTATTCCCTGAGTACAAAAGATATCCTTTATTCCCATGGGAACGCCAAGAAGATAACCATCATCACCTCTCTGTATCCGTTTGTCCGCTTCCTCGGCCATTTTCAATGCATACTCTTCCGTGACGCTCAGATATGACTGTATGACACCATCATAGCGCCTAATCCTATCCAGATACAGGCGGGTTAACTCAACTGAAGAGATCTGTCTCTTCTTAAGCAGTGATTTCAAATCTCTGATAGTCATTGAAACTATCGAATCCATATCCTCTCTGTCCCCTTATTCCTCCATTTCTATAATCGGTGGCACTTCGAAGAAAGTACCTTTTCTCCGAGGTGCATTCTGTGTGGCATCACCTACCGGCAGCGAGTCTTGCACGATATCATCACGAAAAGCTGTACCAAGGGGGACAACATGGCTTGTTGGTTCAATATGGGTTGTATCGAGACTATTGAGAGTGTCCATGTAGCTCAATATTCTATCTATCTGTTCTGTGTAGAGGTCAATCTCTTGTGGCTCAAGTTCGAGTCTGCTGAGGTGGGCTACATATTCTATCATATCCTTTGTAATCTTCATCGGTTTATTATCCACATTCTGCAACAGCTTTAATAATGTCTCCTCTGGTGACAATCCCAACGATGACGTTATTCTCAACAATCGGTATTCTGTTAACCTGTTTTTCAATCATGAGGCGTGCCACATTGACTGCAGTCTCTGTAGGTGATGCAGTAATCACATCCTGAACCATAACATCTTTTACCAGAATGTTTTGCGGATTACCACCTGATTTCAATCCTCTGAGCACATCACTCTGACAGATAATCCCCACGAGTTTTCCCTTCTCCACCACAGGCATGCCAGCAATGTTGAATAGTTCAAACTTGTTCATGATAACCGCAAGAGTCTCAGAAGGATGGCAGGTTACCACATTCCTGTTCATCAGTTCTACAACCTTCATAGGAGCCCTCCTTATATTGGCTGCCCGAAGAGCAGCATTCCTTCAACGTATTTCTGCAATGCTTCAATCGTTTTCATTGCTCTGCGCAGTTCTTCTTCTGCCTCCGGACCGAGCATGTCTGGTCTGAGGAAACTCATATTATGTCCTGGTGATTCCCTGTAATTAATCTGGTTCATTATCCGGAAACGAACAAGAACAAGATAGGCATCTATTAATTGTTCTTCCATCTCCTTTTTTATGATGTTTTTTTCAGCAAGGAGTTTAATCCTCTGTAACGTGTTCGTTTCATATATTCCATTCGAGAGGGCTGCCATCCGAATCGTCATAATGAGGGGAGCCCACCCTGCCAGCTTGATATTGATTTTATCCTTATTCTCTCCTGACTTTTCTGTCTTAAAATTTCCAAAGAAGCTCAGTGCTGTTGGCATAAGCACTGCAGATTGAATAAAGTCTTTCATAACCTGTTTGTTATCCTTTAGCGTATTGAAAAAAAATGGTAAAAAACGTTCAGCAAGATTTCTGTTCCCGCTGATGCGGCGTGCGTCAGTGAGGATGATAATATCAAGGGGTTCAAATATCCCTTTGTCATAGGTGAGTCTTTCTTCTATTCGTTTGTACCAGTCCGTAAGGGAACCTCTCCATCGTTCGTTTGAAGGCATGACACCGCCCTTACATTTTTCAAAACCCACTTGGTGCAAACGCTCTACTGCTTTGTGAGAGAAAATTTCAAAGTAATAATCGCAGAGCTTCGCCGGGGTAAGTTCTCTGGTATCCCCGTCCGTCTTTGTATATGAACGTTTGAGTGTATCGGTAACAGAAACAGTTCCTTCCTCATCGTATATAATCATATTGTCCTGGTCTGTAAGCATGGTCTGTTCGTCACGCCCCTCGCTCCCCAATCCCAGCCATACATAGTCAGCAGGCGGCCTCCCGTATCCTTCTTTCTCCATCTCTTCTTCCACAAGCTGTAATACCCGTCTCGTAATTCTGTCCCGTATTATCCTGAAAAGGTCATGGACATCGGGAACAGAACCCTCCTCTAAAAAGAATGATTCTACACCGGTAATGGCTCGTGCATGACATTCCTGTAATTCATCATAGCCTGCAGCATTGTCAATCCTGTTGATGACGAGTGTGGAGAGTTCATTTTCAAATGCCTCGTAATCCTGGAGGGTAGTCTGTAATCGATCTCTGAGACTTGCAAACACCTGGTATCGTTCGTGCCGGAGAAGGGTCTTATCCTTCATCTTTTCATGATAATCGGCCACGTACTGTTCAATGATGGAAAATTTAAGGGGCATTTATCGTTCCGCAATTTCTTGTAATATGTTCTTGCTCGCCAGCAGCTTATCCCTTTTTTCCTGAAGCTGGCGGTGAGTCTCTTCATTTTTTGCAACAACCTCTGGTGGTGCCTTCATCCTGAATGATGGATTCATAAGTTTTATCGATATCCGTTCTAACTCTGAATCCATTTTTGTTAGTTCTTTCTCAATACGGGCAAGCTCTGATGGTATATCGATAAGGCCTTTCAGGGGCACAAAAAGCTCAATACCTCTGTATACACCAAGAGCGGTTTTCTCAGGTATCGTATCGTGCGTAAAAATAAGATGCTCAGCCTTTGCCAATTCTTTAATATATAATTCGTAATCCTTCAAGAGCTGTGTATGGCTATTCTCCCGGACAATCACAGTAATCTTTATGTTCGGTGCAATACCTGTCTCTCCCCTTATGTTGCGCACCGTATCAATGACTCCCATGAGAGTATCCATTTCACGTTCCGCTTCCTCATCAACTTCGTCTGCATGAAATATTGGAAAGGGAGATACCATAATACTCTCTCCTTCACGATACGGTATACGTTGATAAATTTCTTCTGTTACAAAGGGCATAAAGGGGTGCAGGAGCTTGAGTATCTCCACCAGTGTTCTATAGAGAACAGACCGTGTCACATCTTCATCAAACGTTTTTGTTCTTCCATAGAGGTTAGGCTTTATGAGTTCAAGATACCAGTCACAGAATTCATGCCATACAAAACCATAGAGTATGGTTGCGGCATCATTAAATCGGTATCGTTCTATACCTTCCACCACTTTCTGAATGACGGTCTGGAGTCTTGAACGTATCCATCTATCAGGCAGGAACAGGGACTTCTTATCTACAATATGTAATCTCTCCGGATCTAAAAATGTAAGCGACAACCGAGAGGCATTCCATACTTTATTAACAAAATTCCGTGTTCCCTCGATCCTCTCCTCTGAGAGAAGGATATCTCTGCCCTGGGCTGCAAGCATGGCAAGAGAGAACCTGAACGCATCAGCACCGTATTGATCCACCATCAGGAGGGGATCTATAACATTGCCTCGGGATTTGCTCATTTTCTTTCCCTCAGCATCCCTCACAAGGGCATGGATATAGACTTCCCTGAACGGTATATCACCCATACAGTGAATACCCATCATAATCATTCTCGCCACCCAAAAAAAAAGAATGTCAAAGGCTGTAATCAAAAGTGAGGTGGGATAAAATGTCTTGAGATCATGTGTTTCTTCTGGCCAGCCGAGGGTTGTAAACGGCCAGAGCCCTGATGAAAACCACGTATCAAGTACATCTGACTCCTGTCTCAACGAACCACCGCATTTCTCACAGGTATACAGATCATCAACAGACACATAGGTCATACTACAGCTATCGCAGTACCACACAGGTATACGATGGCCCCACCATATCTGACGGGATATACACCAGTCTTTGATGTTTCCCATCCATTCAAAGTACACCTTTTCCCACATATCCGGTATAATGCGTACCCTATGATTTCTAACAGCATCGATGGCAGGTTCTGCCAGTGGTTTCATCTTTACAAACCATTGAAGTGACAGTGCAGGCTCAACAATCGTTTTACACCGGTAACATTTACCCACGCCGAGGATATAGGGCTCAATCTTTTCAAGAAGCCCTTTTTCTTTAAGTTCTGACACAATCTTTTCACGGCATTCGAACCGATCCATTCCCTTATAATGGAGCGCATTATCATTCATCTTTCCATCATCGTCAATAACTTTCACAACAGGAAGACCATACTTGGTGCCGATAATAAAATCATTCATGTCATGGGCAGGTGTAATCTTGAGCACCCCTGTACCAAAGGATACATCAACATAACTATCACCGATAACAGGAATCTCCTTCTCTACTATGGGGAGGATTACATATGCTCCGATATAGTTCTTGTATCGTTCATCATCGGGATTAACTGCAACAGCAGTATCACCGAGCATGGTTTCTGGTCGTGTCGTTGCAACCGTCACGTATCCGTCCCCATGGGCAAGGGGATAACGGATATAGTAGAGAAAACCACGTGTCTCCTCATGCTCAGCCTCTAGGTCAGACAGTGCAGTCTTACATCTCGGACACCAGTTGATAATGTAGTTATCTCTGTAAATCAATCCTTCTTTATACAACCGTACAAAGACCTCACGCACTGCCCGTGAGAGCCCCTCATCCATGGTAAACCGCTCTCTGGACCAATCACATGAACAGCCAAGGCGTTTGAGCTGCTCTATGATTCTTCCCCCTGACTTTTCTTTCCACTCCCATACCTTTTCAATAAACTTTTCTCTCCCCAGCATTTCACGGCTAAGCCCCTCCTTGGCAAGCTCTCTCTCCACAACATTCTGGGTAGCAATCCCTGCATGGTCTGTTCCCGGTAACCACAGGGTGTTGTATCCTGCCATTCGTTTGAACCGTACCACCACATCCTGCAATGTATTATTGAGTGCATGGCCCATGTGGAGCGAGCCCGTAACATTGGGGGGCGGGATCACAATAGAAAACGGTGGTTTCTGAGAACAACGCTGGGCTACAAAGAATTGTTTGTCAAGCCAGAATCTGTACCATTTTTCTTCTATGGTATGGGGGTTATATACTTTTTCCATTGTTCAACTCCGTTCTGCTATACCGGTATCTTCCATGGAAGGGGAAGAAAAATCTTTTCAAAAAGTTTAAAGGCATACCTATCGGTCATGCCTGCAATAAAGTCACATACGCACTGATGTGGTTCATCATAAAAATCCTTCCTCTCTGTCTCCTTGAGAAACGCATCGGTATGTTCTACAAAATAGGTATATAAATCCTTTATGATTCGTGAACATTTGTGAAAATCATCGTGTACAATATGATTATCATAGACCCGTTCATATAAAAAATCTCGCAATTTCACTATATGATATTGGAGTTCATCGCTCATACGCAGTTGCATATCATCATTCTGTAACGTTGCAGTGATGACACCACGTACCATGGTATCAATTCGCTGAGACGTTGTGTTTCCTAAAAATGCTTCGCATTCTCTGGGAATATCTTGGTTTCGAATAATATTACCCCTAATGGCATCATCAATGTCGTGGTTTATATAGGCAATGATATCTGCTATCCGGACAACCTCAGCCTCTCGTGTCAGAGGTTTATCCTCGTCATCCTCAATAAGAATTGCTCCTTTTCCTTTTGAATGTTTCACAATACCATCACGCACCTCAATGGTAAGATTGAGTCCCTTTCCTTCCTTCTCAAGCATATCAACAACCCGCAAGCTCTGCTCATAGTGTCTGAACCCACCTTCATGTATCTCATTCAAGGATTCCTCACCAGCATGACCAAATGGGGTATGCCCAATGTCATGGCCTAAAGCAATGGCTTCAACGAGGTCTTCGTTGAGCATAAGAGCCTTTGCTATGGTTCGTGCAATCTGTGCAACTTCCAGTGTATGGGTAAGTCGTGTTCTGTAATGGTCTCCTGATGGTGAGAGAAATACCTGTGTCTTGTGTTTTAGCCGTCTGAATGATTTGCTATGCGTGATTCTGTCTCTATCCCGTTGAAAGGCAGGTCGTATATCACAGTCAGGTTCTTGTCGCAGCCTCCCCCTCGACTCTCTACTTTTCTGGGCATGGGGTGATAATAGAAAAACCTCTCTTTCTTCTAATCTATATCTAATATTCATATACGTTTAATAGCCGTAATAGGTATGTAACTGATGCTGACGTCTAAATGTATCATAAGAATATACCTATTGCAACCGTCCTCCTGTTGCATTATGCGTTTCGGAGGCTTGAAAAATCTGTATATATTTCATATAGTAGTATAGGCAGAGATAACAGGAGATGGACAATGCCATTTATTGATGACTTTAAGAAAAAAACAGAAGAAGGACTCAGAACGTTACGGGAGACTGCTCAAGACATTGCATTCAATGTGGAAAAACAGGCAAAGATTGGAAAGAAAAAGCTCATAGACATTACAAAGATTCAGAGGAAGATACACACTCTCTACAACGAAATCGGAGCATACGTCTATGATGAATTCACATCACGAAGACCTGTGACCATGGATGATGGCTTTATTCAGGAGAGAATACAGGCTATTACCCATTTGAGTGAGGAAATAAAGGATATTGAAGAAGAAATAGATGCCCTTCAGCACGCTATGCCGCCAAAAAAAGAGTAACATACCGGCCTTGGCTGTGTTACAGGTATTTCTTAATCAATACTTCTGCAATCTGCACTGCATTGAGTGCAGCACCCTTTCTGATATTATCCGCAACAATCCACATGTTTAGTCCATGGGGAACGGTATCATCCCGTCGTATTCTCCCCACAAATGTCTCATCCTTGCCGGCTGCATCAATGGCGAGAGGGTAAAGGTTCTTTGATGGATCATCAATCACCTTGACGCCCGGGGCATTCTTCAATATTTCTCTCGCTTCCTCCGGTGTAATATCCTTTTCAAATTCAATATTCACAGACTCTGAATGACCATAGAAGACAGGGACGCGTACCGTCGTTGCCGTGACTTTGATACTGTAATCCTCCATAATCTTCTTTGTTTCATTCACCATCTTCATCTCTTCCTTGGTATAGCCATTGTCAAGGAAACTATCAATATGGGGAAGACAGTTAAAGGCTATCTGGTGTGGGTATACCTTCTTTTCAATAGGTTTCTGGTTATAGATTGCCAGCACTTGCTGCTCAAGTTCGAAAATTGCCTTCTGACCTGTGCCAGAAACAGATTGGTACGTTGACACAACGACCCGTTTAATCTTTGCAATATCGTGAAGGGGTTTCAGTACCACCACCATTTGAATGGTAGAGCAATTGGGATTCGCTATAATACCTTTCTTCGTATAATCTTTGATAGCATGCTCGTTTACTTCAGGGACAACAAGGGGAACATCTGGGTCCATTCTGAAGGCACTTGTATTATCAATCACCACGCATCCATGGGCAGCAGCAATAGGGGCAAATCTCTGGCTCACGGCACCACCTGGAGAAAATAATCCAATCTGTATGTCCTTGAACGAATCTTCTTTCAGTTCCTGAACCTTTATATCCTGTCCCTTAAAAGTCAACGTCTTCCCCACACTCCGTGAAGAGGCAAGAAGTACGAGATTGTTTACAGGGAAATTCCTCTGTTCAAGGGTTGCTATCATTTCATTCCCAACAGCGCCTGTTGCTCCTGCAACCGCTACATTATAGGTTTTCATCGTTGTTCCTCCAGTTTCTTTTTGAGATAGTTAATAAGGCCACCCTCACTGATAAGCTCTTGCATAAAGAGCGGAATGGGTTTTGCCTGTACTTGTCCATTGTCCCAGTGAATGGCTCCTGTAGCAAGGTCTACGGTTATCTCCTCTCCTTCCTGGATAACATCCCATATATCCGCTTCAAGGAGGGCAAGGCCTTTGTTGAAAGCATTTCGATAAAAAATGCGTGCAAAGCTCTTTGCAATGACCAGTGGTATACCAAGGGCACTAATGGCAATGGGCGCATGTTCGCGCGACGAGCCGCACCCAAAGTTATACCCGCCAACAATCATATCCCCCTTCATCACTTTTCTATGGAACTGGGGATCAAGAGGCTCCATACAATGGGATCCCAGTATCTGTGGATCTGTATAGGAAAGATAACGGGCAGGAATAATAATATCTGTATCGATATTGTCACCGAACTTCCATACCCTCCCTTTTAATATCATAAAACCTCCACTGTAGTTCATGCCTCATAGTTCATAGTAATTGCTTTTGCTCAGAGCTAAAACCATGAACGTATGTTACGCTACTTCATCAGGATGGCTAATCCGTCCTGTTATGGCACTTGTTGCTGCAACAGCAGGACCCGTAAGATAGACCTCGCTCTCGGGGTGACCCATTCTGCCAATGAAATTCCTGTTTGTTGTTGCAACTGCACGCTCTCCTTTTGCCAGAACACCCATGTGTCCGCCGAGACAGGGACCACAGGTGGGTGGAGATATAATACATCCGGCATCAAGAAAAATTTTAAAATATCCGCGCCGCATAGCTTCACGGTATATGGTCGGTGTTGCAGGTATGATAATACACCGTATCTGTTCTGCAACTCTCTTCCCTCTCATAATCTCTGCTGCAATCTTCAAATCTTCCAAACGACCATTGGTACATGACCCAATGACAACCTGATCAATGGCAACATTCCCGATTTCTCTTACATCCTTCACATGGGATGGCAGTGAAGGGCATGCAACCTGTAAGCCAATCCTGCCTACATCAATCTCAATAATCTGTCTATACCGGGCATCCCTGTCGCTTGCATATACAGTGTATGGACGCCTACCCCGTTTCCTTACATAGGCACGTGTTTTCGTATCAACAGGAAATATACCGTTCTTTGCACCCGCCTCTATTGCCATATTGGCAATGGTAAAACGGGAATCCATGGAGAGGCTCCTGATGGCTTCGCCCTCATATTCCATAGCAGCATAGAGTGCACCATCCACACCAATCATCCCGATAATGTGGAGAATAAGGTCTTTTCCTGTGACCCATTTCTTCCATTGTCCGTAGCAGACGAATTTCATACTTTCCGGTACCTTAAACCAAACCTTGCCTGTTACCATTCCATAGGTAAGGTCAGTGCTTCCTACCCCTGTTGAAAAGGCTCCGAGTGCTCCATAGGTACATGTATGGCTATCGGCTCCTATCACCACATCGCCTGGTACCACAAGACCCTGTTCAGGAAGTAATGCGTGTTCTATGCCGCAGTTACCACCCTCATAGCAATACCTAATGCTGTACTGACGAGAAAATTCACGAATCTTCTTGCAGTTCTCAGCAGACTGAATATCCTTGTTCGGGGTAAAATGGTCAAGAACAAAGACAACCCGATTTGGATCAAACACCTTCGTAGCACCCACTTTTTCAAATTCTTCCAATGACAGGGGTGCTGTAATATCATTTGCCAGTGCAAGGTCTACAGTAGATTCAATAATATCCCCCGGCTCTACACCCTTTTTGTCACTATGGGCTGCAAGGATTTTTTCTGTTATGGTCATTCCCATTACTTTATGTCCTCACGATGTCTTTTTTTCAGGTATTCAAGTTTATTCAATGCATTGATATATGCCTTTGCACTGGCAACTATAATATCTGTGTCTGCACCTTTGCCTGTCACAGTAAGACCTTTCTCCTCAAGCTTTACAAAGACCTCTCCCTGGGCATCCATATCACGGGTTACAGAACTCACAGAAAATTTTAGGAGCTTGCTATTTGTCTTTACCAATCGTTTGATAATCTTATATGTAGCATCAACCGGTCCATCACCATACCCAACATCCTGATACACAGTTCCGTCTATTTCCATTTTAACCGTGGCAGTAGGAATGGTGGTGTTGCCGCATGTTACTGTGAGGTAGAGAAGCTTATATTTCTCAGGCACTTTATAAATCTCATCCATGATAATCATTTCAATATCTTCATCATAGACATATTTTTTCATGTCCGAGAGAGTTTTGAATCGCTTAAATGCAAGATTTAAGGCTTTATCATCAAGCGTATAACCGAGCTCTTTTACTCTGTTATTAAAAGCATGCCTTCCTGAATGTTTTCCAAGCACAAGAGAGCTCTTTGAGATACCCACAGATTCAGGTGTCATAATCTCATAGGTAAATTTTGATTTCAGCAGACCATCCTGATGAATCCCTGATTCATGGGCAAAGGCATTTGCTCCGACAATGGCTTTATTGGGTTGCACAGGGACACCTGTTATAGAGGTGATGAGCTTGCTTGTAGGATATATCTTTTCAGTAACAATGCGGGTTTCAGTATCAAACTTGTCCTTTCGGGTCTTGAGAATCATAGCAATCTCTTCAAGTGAAGCATTTCCTGCCCGTTCACCGATGCCGTTGACCGTACACTCTACCTGTCGCGCGCCTTGACGAATGGCTTCAATCGAATTTGCAACTGCCAGCCCAAGATCATTATGACAGTGAACGCTTATGATGGCCTGAGATATATTGGGTACATGGTCCCGTATGTACCGTATGAGTTCACCAAATTCAGCAGGTACTGCATATCCCACTGTATCAGGAACATTAATGGTCGTTGCCCCTGCATCGATTGCTTCTGCAAAAACCTTACAAAGATAATCCCAGTCGCTTCGTGTAGCGTCCATGGCTGAAAATTCAACATTTGGAGTATACCGTTTTGCACGTTTCACAGCATTCACTGCAATTTTCAGTACTTCGTCACGGTTTTTACGGAGCTGATGCTTCAGATGAATATCTGATGTGGAGATAAAGGTATGGATCCGTGGGTTCTGGGCATGTTTGATTGCTTCCCATGCCCGGTCAATATCTTCATCATTCGCCCGTGCAAGACCAGCCACCTCGCTATTCTTTATTGTTTCAGCAATCTGCTTGACAGCTTCAAAATCCCCCTCTGAGGCAACTGGAAATCCTGCTTCAATAATATCAACACCAAGACCCTCAAGCTGTTTGGCCAGACGGAGTTTTTCCTGGGTGTTCATAGTATACCCAGGAGATTGCTCTCCGTCTCTTAGTGTTGTGTCGAATATGTAGATTCTCTCTGACATAATCCTTCCTTTATTCTGTATAGTATGGATTCGAAAAAATCATTCTCTCTTTCTATCGAAGCCTCGATGCTAAGTGCAAAAAAATTATCCGGCACATTGAAGCGTATCAGTTTTACCGCATCCTTTTCAGTTGTCACCTTACAGGCAACATCGGTATATGACGCAAGTTCATCAATATCCTTCTGGGAATATGCATGGTGGTCCGGATATTCAACCTCATAGACCACCTGTGCTTCCAGCGTCCGGAGAAGCTTAAAAAAAGATTCGTTATCCCCGAGCCCTGCAAAAGCCAGCACCCTCTTTCCTTTAAGAATGTTGTAATGCCCCATACGACGATACTTTACGTTGTACAGGTAAAGTGGTGAATAGTGCATTCTATATACCGGTTTGTTCTCTATGAGCTCAAAGACCTCAGCATTTGGCTCACCCTTATTCAGAAGAACAATATCTGCATCATTAACACGTTCCATGGGTTCCCTGTTCGGGCCCAGGGGAAAGAGGTTATTATTCTTTTTAAGCATGGTACCATCCAGGACAAGTACCTCAACATCCTTTCTGATGTTTTTCAGTTGAAATCCATCATCAAGAATGGCAACATCAATACCATGTTCTTCTACACCCTTTTCAATGGCAGCAATCCTGTTCACCCCAACAACCACAGGGCAAAGGGTTCTCTGGGCGAGCATAAGGGGTTCATCTCCCACATTATCTGCCGTATCATTCTTTGCATCAATACAGAATGTGCCCTTTCTGTTTCTTTTGTAGCCCCGTGTTATAATGCCAGGCCGGAACCCCGCATTTTTCAAAAGATCGGCGAGCTTTTCCACAACAGGGGTTTTTCCAGAGCCACCAACAGTAATATTCCCGATGCTCACAACAGGAATAGGGGCAGATTCACAGTTCACAAGGTTCAAAGTATACATATACTCCCTGATCATCAGACACATTCTGTACAGGTATGAAAGAGCAAGAAGTGGTATATAGAGAAGCACCTTAAAAGACGTGGCTTCTCCTTTCCATACCCGAAGAATGATATTCCGCATTGAGTAGGTATTTATAACAAAAAAGGCTCAAAAAATCAAAAAGTTTGCTATACTTAATATACAATAAATCATACGTCGGAGGTGATGATTATGAGAAATATAATGATATTCCTGTGCATCGCTTGTATGGTCTCAATACCTATTACCCCTGTTATGTCTGCAAACCAGGGGACGGTAAAACTGAAACTATCCAGCACTGCGTTCAAGGAACATGCATCTATTCCAAAACAATATACCTGTAATGGAAAAGATGTAAACCCACCGCTTATGATTGACAATATCCCCAAAGGCACAAAATCTCTTGCCCTCATAGTAGATGATCCTGATGCACCAGTGGGCATATGGGTTCACTGGGTTGTATGGAATATTGACCCAAGTATACGAGAAATCAAAGAAAATTTTTTACCACAAGGTGCAATCCAGGGGATAAACGATTTTGGAAAAAATGCATACGGCGGTCCCTGTCCACCATCAGGAACACACAGATACTTTTTCAAGGTTTATGCCCTTGATACACTCCTAAACTTACCGCCCCATGCACGAAAGGCTGATCTTGAAAAGGCAATGAAGGGGCATATCATTGGACAAGGAGAACTCATAGGCACATATAAAAAGAGTAGATTTGGTTTTTAAGTGTTTACTTAATTGAAAAAAACGGTGAATATATCAAACTACTATGGCACACAGGACATTTTGTGGGTTTGGAAAACCTGTCTCTTTTTTTAAATTCGAAACCACACTTCTCACACTGGGCTGGTTGTATAACGAGATGGGCATTTGCTTTATTAAGGGTTCGCTTAATGTGTTTCAGGTGCTCGCATACTTCTCTCTCAGGAATTTTAAGAAATATCGACATATCTTTTGCAGAAAGGGTATACTCTTTTAGGAGAGCAATGATATATTGTCTTATGGTGTGTATTCGTGATGCTGGTACAACGGGTTTTTTAATGTTTCTTTCTGACATACACCAATTATAAAGGAAGAGGCTTGCTTAAGCAAATAAACCCTTTAACACTATATACCAATAATACAAACAAACAGGAGGAAATAGTACCATGCGCACTATGATTCTTATGCCTATCATTATCATGCTTATTGTTGCACAGCCCTCAGTCGCTCAGTTTATTGGACCCAGTTTTGAATCAGACATAATCATGGTCAAGGCAATTCTTGATAAACCTATACAGGGTATGGCTGTTACTCTGCGAGGCCAGATTCTTCATAAAACAACAAGGGATAAGTATACATTCGCTGACAAGACAGGATTTATCAAAGTCAATATAGATAGCAGAGCCTTTCCTCACAATCAGCCCATAACGCCCGAGACACTCATAGAAATTACAGGAAAGGTGAATACAGAAGGTGCTCCCCTTCCTGAAATAGATGTCCAGAGAATTGTTATAGTCTCACCAATAACAAAAGAACCAGAGCGTAAATCTGGAGGGTTTTTACCAAATGAGTATGTGTACTAAATCCATGGTATATTCACAACGGGATTATCCTATGAGCTTCGGAAAGACTATCTAATATGAATGTCTATAATCTTGTCTCCCTTTGTGGTATCTTCATCTTCATCGCCTTTCTTTTCCTTTTCTCAAAGGAAAGACGCCGTATCAGTATAAAGATAATTGTGTGGGGCATACTTCTTCAGCTACTCTTTGCCCTCTTTATTTTTCTTATTCCTGTAGGGACAAGACTTTTTCTCTTTCTTAATGACTTTACCATGGGTGTGATTCAGAGCTCCTTTGCAGGAATTCACTTCCTCTTTGGTACTCTTGCAATTCCGCCAGGCAAAGAGGGTTCCCTTGGTTTCATTCTTGCCTTCCAGGCTTTACCGTCTATCATCTTTTTTGCAGCTTTGATGGAGCTGCTCTACCACATAGGATTAATGGAAAAGCTCATTCATCTTTTTGCCCGGATATTTGTAAAGGTCATGGGCATAAGCGGCGCTGAAGCACTCTGCGCCTCAGCGCAGATCTTTCTTGGTATTGAATCGAATCTTACAGTTAGACCCTATCTTTCAAATATGACACAGTCTGAACTCCTTGTTGTCCTTACCACAGGCATGGCAACCATTGCATCAAGTGTTCTCGGATTCTATGCCATCATCCTCTCCCCTCTATTTCCCACAGTGGCAGGTCATTTGATTTCTGCCTGTATCCTTTCAGCGCCTGCTGCTATCCTTGCAAGTAAAATTATTTTTCCGGAAACAAAAACACCGTTAACGCTCGGAAAAGTTGTAAAAGTTGAATATACAAGGGCTTCAAATGTAGTTGAGGCTATAATCAACGGCGCAATAACAGGGGTGAAGATGGTGGTAGCAATTGGCGCACTGCTTATTGCCTTTATCGGGCTTATTGCCCTTGTGGATTCCGGACTTGCCTATTGTGGTCTGTTGCTCAGCAAAGTGTCTGGAGTACATATAGACATTACATTACAGACCATTCTTCAATATATCTTCTATCCCTTCACCCTTGCCATGGGTGTGCCCTTTGAGGATGCACCTGCTATTGCAAAGATTATTGGTGAACGAATCATTGCAACAGAAGTTAAGTCCTATCAGGATCTTGCTCTTCTTATCAAAGAGGGTAAAATTGCATATACAAGGAGTGTGGTGATTGCTACATACGCACTCTGCGGTTTTGCCCATATCCCTTCACTTGCCATATTTGTCGGCGGAACATCAAGCCTTGTTCCAGAACGGACAAAGGATATATCCATCCTGGGACTGTGGGCACTTTTTGCTTCAAATATTGCCTGTTTTATTACAGGCGCTGTGGCAGGTCTTTTTTATGCAGGTGGCAGCGCAGGGTTGCTCATGAAATAGTATTGAATACGATACTTTTTTCTTGCAAAAAGATTGGAATGGTATACACTTAAATCATACAGTATCATTGGTTGATGTGCATACGTGGGGTATTTAAATGGCACAGCTCATGTCACCTATGAGTAGTTTTATCACCTATCCTTTTGAGCTGATATTAAAAAACTACAATGATATTTTAAAGGAGGGAAAATTATGGATAAGATTCTAAGAATTAATATGGGTGCTGAAGGCGGCCCTAGGGTTTCTATAGTTCCTGTAGGAGAATATGCAGGCCTTGGGGGACGGGGATTGACATCTGCAATTATTTCTAAGGAGGTCCCTCCCCCATGCCACCCGTTGAGTGCAGAAAATAAACTCGTCATTGCCCCCGGACTTTTGAGTGGAAGTCTTGGTGCCATGTCAGGAAGAATATCAATAGGATGCAAAAGCCCTCTTACCGGTACTATCAAGGAATCTAATGCAGGCGGCCAACCCTCGCAGATGATTGCACGACTTGGCTATGCAGCGATCATCCTTGAAGGAAAACCAAAAGATGACACCCTCTATAAAATATTCATCAACAAAGATGGTGTTCGCATTATGCCTGACAATAGCCTTAAAATGCTCGGGAATTACGACACAGTAGAAAAAATGAAAAAAGAGTTCGGTAATGCCATCTCGTGTATTTCCATCGGTCCTGCAGGAGAAATGAAGTTGAGTGCTGCCTCAGTTGCCTGTACAGATATGGAACTACGGCCCACACGCCATGCAGGACGGGGTGGTTCTGGTGCTGTTATGGGTTCAAAGGGCGTGAAAGTCATTGTGATTGATGACACTGGCATGCCTGTACGCCAGGCCAAGAATCCTGAAAAATTCAAGGAGGCGAATTTTAAGTTTGTGGAGGGACTCCGGAAACACGGTGTAACTGGAGAAGCGCTTCCGGCATATGGAACCAATGTTCTTGCCAATATTATAAACGAAGCAGGTGCCTATCCAACCTATAATTTCAAGCAGGGAAGGTTCAAGGGCGTTGCAAAGATAAGCGGAGAGAAGCAAGCAGAAATAGAAGTGAAGAGGGGTGGTGTTGCAACCCATGGCTGTCACAGAGGTTGTGTAATCCGCTGTTCCGGTATCTATAATGACAAAGATGGTCATTACCTTACCAAACAGCCTGAATATGAGACAGTCTGGGCACATGGTGCAAACTGCGGGATAAGTGACCTTGATACAATTGCCATGCTCGATTTTCTCGATGACAACATAGGTCTTGATACTATTGAGATGGGTGCAACCATCGGCGTTGCCATGGAAGCAGGACTTATCAAATTTGGAAGTGGAAAAGGTGCCATTAAATTGATAAAAGAGGTAGGTAAGGGAAGCTATTTAGGTAGAATCATAGGAAGTGGCGCTGCAGTTACTGGTAAGGTCTTTGGTGTTGAGCGGGTACCTGTTGTAAAGGACCAGGCAATGCCTGCCTACGATCCACGAGCAGTCCAGGGTATTGGCGTTACTTATGCAACAAGTCCAATGGGCGCTGACCATACAGCAGGGTATGCCATTGCTACAAACATCTTGAAGGTTGGTGGCTATGTGGATCCCTTGAAACCGGAAGGTCAGATTGACCTCTCACGGAATCTTCAGATTGCAACTGCTGCCATTGATTCAACAGGAATGTGTATTTTTATAGCCTTTGCAATCATGGACCAGCCAGAAACATTCCAGGCCCTCTTAGACATGTTGAATGCCTTTTATGGCCTGAACCTTACGGCTAATGATGTGGTTGAACTGGGTAAGAAGGTTCTCACCATGGAAAGGGATTTCAATATCCGAGCTGGTTTTACAAAAGAGCATGACAGATTACCTAAATATTTCAAAATTGAACCTGTGCCTCCCCACAATGCAACGTTCCAGGTCACAGACGAGGATCTCGATAAGGTGTTTAACTGGTAATCCAGCATATGAGGTATGCGAAAAGGAAGAGGTGAGATAAATCCTCTTCCTTTTTATTTTTAAACATTCATCTGAACTATGATGAAAAATATATTCATACAGGGAAACAACGATTTCGTTTCACAATTTCTCGAATTCCTTGGGGAAAGATTTATGTTTTCATGCACTGTTGGCGTCAGCATAGCAGAGTTCCTCAATGAACAATTGGGGCTTACGCAGGATTACATAGACAAAAGAATTACCACTATCTTCATTGATGGCAAACCGGTAGATAATATAACCACCGCTTTCATTCGGCCACGTGCTATCCTTGCCCTTTCTGGCGCAATGCCCGGTCTTGTTGGAGCGACCTTACGAACGAAAAGTCCTCTCGCATCATTCAGGAAAACTATTACCTCCCACAACGAAAATCAACACTTAAAAAAAAGGAAAGGTATTATCTGGATTAAGCTTTTCAATGTACTGATTAAGGAACTGGGGCCTCTGTTTCTAAAAAAAGGAATCATTGTATCTTCTAAAAGTATGCAACGTTTTCTGTTATCTCATGTAACCATATTCTGGAAGGGGTGTACTGCTATTATGGTTGATAACATATCAATGAATTCCCAGAGTTTCAGGGAAAGGGATTTTAAATCAGGAAAGGTTTTCCTCAAAGTAACATCTGAAGCATAGTGAATCAAACATGTTCTTCTTTAAGAAATAATCGATGATACTCAGACTCCGTAAGATACTGTTTTAACATTTTGCTTATCACGGTAAATAGTTGTTCAAGATCCTCATCGGTCATTCTCTTGAGTATGGTTCCCATTAAATAATCATCGGAAAATTTTTGGAGATATACCTGTACTGTATCTTCGTTTGATTGCCTGTCGAGACCGAATCCAAGAAAACCATCAAATGTTTCTACAAAATTATGTGAATGCTTTGCCAAATGCTGCCTTCTTTCCTTTTGTGTCGTAGATAATGATAATACTTTCCTTCTTTAGCCACCGGCAAGGGGGTCCATGTAGGCTTCAACAAGAAGGGTGTCTCCTTCTTTGAGTGTTTTTGTTAACCCTTCGGGAAAGGAAAAATGGCTCTTTCCATTTACATATACGTGACGAAGATCTTCTCCCATTTCACCCTGTTCAATAAAACGCAAATAAGGATATTTCTTAGAAAGAGTCTGGAGAACGTCCTTGATGGTATTCTCTCCTTCCTTCAGCTCAATCTCAAGAGGGGGTTCAAAAACATTTTTTATGCGAAGGTTTGAATCAACTCTAACCGTTATGCTCACCCTTACACCTCATGCAGAGACTTGCCTGTTAGTAAGCCTTATCTCTATTATTATAGGAGCCATTTACCATGAAGTCAAGGCAATCGATTGACGTGGAAGCATCCCTAACTCCGTGATTGAAAATAATTAAGGCTCACCCTATACTATTTTCAACCAATAAAAACATAAGAGGTGAGCCTATGAAGGAGATAAGGATATCCT
>Ga0272448_1000932_pt1 | contig 41737 bp, 32 predicted proteins | sample YNPCB0191_FD_202220 | JGI IMG/M metagenome (GOLD analysis project Ga0272448, IMG submission 202220) | Hot spring sediment microbial communities from Yellowstone National Park, WY, United States - YNP-CB-019-1 | ecosystem: Environmental > Aquatic > Thermal springs > Hot (42-90C) > Sediment...
GAAGTAATATGTGCAATCGGTGGCGCCGACCGACCAGAGGCACACCTCGAAGCGGTCTGGTGCGGGACGTCGGGCGACGAGGACCGGCTCGCTGGCGGCGAGTTCGGCTCCACCCACCAGGGCCACCGCCTTCAAGACGTACTCCCCGGTCCTGACCTGTGCCGTCGGCACGGCCAGTTCTACATCGGTTCCCCGCATAGTAGCCTCCAGGACCCGCTGCCCGTCGAGGAGCGCCTCGACGCGTGTGCCATCGGCCCCGGCCGGAATGTGGAGCGAAACCGGGATGACCTCGCCCCGGTAGAAGGCATGACGCGGCAGACGGATCGCGATTTCCTGGGCCGAGACATCGAAACCCAGCACGAGGCACAGGACGGTGACCCAGCGCATCGCTTCTTTCCTCTCTCGAAACGCGCCCCTGATGACCAGGCACAGGTCGGCTGCCACCCTGACCGCCCGACTCCCACGCACCGTCGGTGGGAGGTGGCGACCACCGACATAATATGATGCGCTGCGCCCTGTTTTTCAACCGGCGCCGTATGTTGTCGGGTCTCGACGGTGACCACACTGTTCGCTCGCACCATCCAGCGCGACCGACCATTCCGCGCTGCACCCTCCCGTGACGGGTGGCATGGAGGAAGGTAGGGGTTTCCGTTCGCGCAGAGTCGTGCCGCCCGCCGCACTGCCGGGCATTGCTCGAAAGCGGAGGTTCGCTGACCTCCCGGACGTTCATAAAATGAACACGATCCGGCTTCCCCGCCACGAAGAGATGGTTCGGTTCCATCCGCGTCGCAGGATGCGGCTGGTCATGCCGTCATTGACGTAGCAATAAGTGACCACGTTTTTTTTCTTCGCTGGTTTGCCTCTTGACGCTCGACCGTCCGCCCATAGAATCGCCGGAGGAGGGCAACGATGGGGAACGTGCCCGGAGTTCGATCCAGCGCCGCGTCCTCGGTCAGGGCTCAGCCTCGAGCCGTAGCGCGGACGCACCGGGCTGCCCATCGAAGGAGGCACAGAATGGCGGCAGTGGACGGGATGTTTCTCGCGCGACCCGACGGCCCGATGCCTTTCCGATAGCGCTATCGGGGCATTCGGGAGCCGCGGCCAGTTATTCGGCAGGAGATGCAAATGAGCGAAAAGTTGCGTCGTGGACCTGCGATGTGGGTGGCCGTTGCGGCGGCTTTGGCCCTGTGTCTTGCGCAGGCGGAGGCGAGGACTCGCCAGCCTTCCGAGATACGGGTGGGACCCGGGAGCCTCAGCGGCACCGTGACGGACTCGCTGGGAAAGACGCTGCCGGGAGTAGGCCTTCGCGTGTCGAGGGGCGAGGAGGTCCTCATCGAAACGCGCACCGGCAAGGACGGCCGATATGTTTTGGAGAGCCTGGTCCCAGGCGAGTACGAATTGCACGTTGGGGATTGGGAGGCAATGGCATTGACTGTGGAGGATGGCGAGACAGCTCATACGCTTCAGGTCGTGGTGCCGGCGGAGGGGCGCTATTCCGCTGCGGCTCTCACGCGGACGCAGTGGATATGGATCGGGGTCGGCATCACAGCCGCGGCCGTTGTGGCCGTTGCAGTGCCGATCGCGGTCAGCGGTGGTGGAGGGGGCGGTGGCCACAAGACTGTGAGTCCTTGAGCGCGTGCGCGCCGGGACCCGTTCGCTCTTCGCTTGCGGGGTCACCTCACATGGAACGCTCCCACGGAGAGGTCCTTGTGCGCTGTTTCCTGACCAATTGGTGCGTGGTCTTCCTCCTCGTCTTGCCCGCCTGCACTATCGGAGGGGCCCGTCGGGCGGCAGTGGTTCAGATCGCGCCGAGGACTTCGTACGCCGACGATGAGACCCGTCGCGCGATTTCGGAGAGCGCGGCACGACTCGTCGCCGCAGCCCAGGATTACAAGGTGGGGCCGGAGGACGAACTCGAGATAAGTGTATTCGAGTGGGAACAGCCGGGCGAGACCCGCACCGTTACGGCGCGTGTCGCGCGGAGCGGCGTAGTCGCGCTGCCCGTCCTGGGGCAGGTCAGGGTGGCTGGTCTCACGGTCGAAGAGATAACGGAGCTGATCGTGCGTCGGCTCCGCGACGAGGGCGTTCTCCACGACCCGCGCGTGACGGTCTCCGTCACGGACTTCCGGAGCAGACGAGTGGCTGTGTTGGGTGCGGTGAACGAGCCCGGCGTATACGGGCTGAGGCAGAACGCCACGACGCTCCTCGGAGCGCTGGCGCTCGCCGGCGGCACCACCGAGCGCGCCGGCCAGGTCGCTTACATCCTTCGCGGTTCCTCGATCTGTGAGCCCTCGGAAGGAGAGAGGGCGGCCCTTGACTCACCAGGGCGGGTGATACCGGTTGACCTTCACGATCTCCTGGAGGAGGGCGACGCGGCGGCGGACATCGTCCTCGAGAGTGGCGACGTGGTTCATGTGCCGGAGGCGAAGCAGTTTTTCGTACTGGGTTTTGTCAGACAGCCGGGTGGTTATCCTCTCGCCAGGCCGACGACGCTTCTCGAGGGGATCGCTCTGGCCGGTGGGCTCCGCGAGGGCGAGGCATCGCCCGGCGCCTGCGTGCTTCGGCGCAAGTCACCTGCTGGCGAGCAGATCCTCGGCGTTGACCTTGGCGCGATCGCTGCTGGCAAAGCGCCCGATGTTTACCTCTGTCCGAACGATGTGATCGAGGTGAGGCAGACCCTCGCCAGAAGGGTTGCTGTCGGGGTACTCGATTTCTTCAAGGGAATGTTCCACTTCGGTGTCGGATATACGTTGAACCAGTGAGCATGCCCTTGTGGGGGATCCCGGATTGACGGAGATACCATCCCGTTCTGCGCGTGGTCCGGCGGGCGAGCCACACGTTCGCGATTACCTCCGCGTGCTATACGCAAGACGCTGGGTCCTTGTCACCGTTTTTCTGATCGCCGTTTTCACCACGCTCGCAATCGTTCTCGTGCAGACCCCAGTTTACCGGCCCGTGTGCACGCTTCTCCTGGAGCCTGTGCGCTCGCGGGTGATGGACATCAAGGAGGTGTACGATCCGACCTTCGGCGCCGAGAGCGGCGGCCAACTGCTGCGTCGCGAGTTTCTGGAAACGCAGTACCTCCTGATACTGAGCCGCCCAAACCTGGAGCGCACCTTCCACGAGTTTCATTTCGAGAGGATGCCCGAGTTCGAGAAAGCGAAGGATCCAATCGGTGCCTTCCGCAAGCGTTTTGCAGTCGCTGGCATGCCGAACTCCTACCTGGCGAACGTCTCGTTCGAGTGGAAGGACCCCGAACTGGCGACGCGGGTGCTCGACTTCCTCGTTCAGCAGTACATTCGCTCGTGCCGCGAGCGCTCGATTGGGGTGACCGCGGAGGGGCTCGACGCGCTGCGTGCCAAAGCGGCCGAGATACGCCCGAAACTCGAGGCGAAGGCCGAGGAACTCCAGGGATTCATAGTGAAGCACAACATGGTCTCGCTGGAGGAGACGCAGGACATAATCGTCGAGCGGCTGAAGACGCTCAGCCAGAATCTCAATCGAGCCGAGGCCCAGAGGATACAAGCACAAGGCCGGTACGAGAGCGTTCGAGCAGCGCTCGAACAGGACGGAGTGGGCGATGCAATGCCAGAGGTGATATCGAGTCAGACCATTCGCGACCTCAAACTGGAATACATCCGCGCCAAACTGAAGCATGACGACCTTTCCGAGCGCCTCGGCCCGAATCATCCGGAGGTGCGCACCGTGCGCGCCTCTCTGGAGGCCGTTCGCAGCAGGCTCGAGGCGGAGATCCGCAGCGTTCTCCAGGCTGCCGAGGTCGAATACCTCCGAGCCAAGAGGGAAGAGGACGAACTCCGGAGGGTGCTCTCGGAGCAGGAGCGGGCGGTGATGGAGTTCAACCGTCTCGCCGCGGAGTACCGCATACTCAAGGATGCGCACGAGGCCCTCAGCCGGAGCCACCGGGCCGTCACCGAGCGGATCGAGGAGATCGAGATCGCCCTCGCTGCCGGGCCCAAGCAGGAGAACGTCTATGTCGTGGCGAAGCCCGTGGTGCCCAATGAGCCGGTGAAGCCCCGTAAAAAGCGAGCCCTCGCCCTCGCCGGAGTTCTGGGACTCCTCCTTGGAACGGCGACCTGCTTCGCTGTCGAATACTTCGACACGAGCATCAAGACAAAGGAGGACGTGGAAACTGCGCTGGGCGCTCCGTTCTTGGGGTTCGTGCCGGTGATTGGCAATGGTCGCGCATCGAAGGCCGGACCTTCGTTGCACACCGACAGGCTGCTTCTCGAGCACCCGCGCTCCGCCGCTGCGGAGGCCTTCCGGACGATTCGCACGTCGCTCGCCTTCGCGCGGGCCGGTGGAGAATGCCGCCAGTTCGTCGTCACGAGTCCACTGCCCTCCGAGGGCAAGACGCTCGTCAGCGTCAATCTGGCCGTGGCGCTGGCGAAGGCCGGCAAGCGCGTCCTCCTCGTGGATGCAGACCTGCGCCGCCCGCGAGTGCACTCGGTCTTCGGGCTGGCCCAGGCACCCGGCCTGACCAACCTTCTCGCGGGCGATGAGACATATCGCCTGAAGGAGGTCACGCGTACGGTGGAGATACCGAACCTCTTTGTCGTGACCAGCGGCCCGCTCCCGCCGAACCCGTCGGAATTGCTCGGGGGGCCACGGGTGTCAGCGATCCTGGCCGAGGCATCCGGTGCTTTCGACTACTTGATATTCGATACCCCTCCGGCAGTTAACGTTACCGATGCCGCGGTGCTTGGCCAGCAGGTGAAAGCAGCGGTCCTTGTGGTGCGGAGTTTCCAGACCGACCGTATGGTTGCGGCGCGCGCCTGCGAGATCATCGCATCCTCCGGCGCCGAGTTGCTCGGCGTGGTGCTCAACCGCGTTGATGTGTCGCATCGTGGCTATCGTTACTATGGCTACTACCGCTACGCCCGGGAAGGTTACACGGAGAGACCCATGCCGTCCGGGCGATGCGACGATGCCGGAGCGAAGACCGCGCATGGTTGATCTGCACGCCCACGTGCTGCCCGGTCTCGACGATGGACCGGCATCCGTCGAGGAGGCCGTGGCGATGTGTCGGCTGGCCGCCGACGACGGCATTCGGACCATAGTCGCCACGCCGCACGTGATGAGGGGCTCGTTCGACGTCACCCGCGAGCAGATACGCGAGGGAGTGGAGCGCCTGTCGGCCGCGCTCTCGGAAAAGGGGATTCCAGTTGACATTCTGCCTGGTGCAGACGTTCACGCCGACGCGGACCTACTCACGTCTGGGGGCGTTGCCGACCTGATGACCGTGGCCGACGGGGGGCGATATTTGATGGTGGAGTTGAGCGCTCAGCATGTGCCATCCGGCGTCGCGCGACTCCTTTTCGCCCTTCAGATTCGTGGCATAACGCCGATACTGTCCCACCCCGAAAGGAATGCCGAGGTGCAGCGAAACCCGATTCTTCTTGCGCCGCTGGTGCGCTCTGGGATCGTCGTCCAGATCACCGCGGGCAGTCTTACGGGTCTCTTCGGCGAAAAGTCGGCCCGCTGCGCGCGTCTCCTGTTGAAACGCAATCTCGCCCATCTCGTGGCCAGCGACGCCCACTCTCTGGTGGCTCGCCCGCCTGGTCTATCGAGGGCGAGGCGTCTGGTCGAGGCAGTGCTGGGCGATGAACCGACCGCGGAGATATTCGAGAGGCGCCCGGAGTCGGTAATCAAGGGGCGGCCCCTGGAGTTGCCTGAGCCGTCGTGAAGGGGATGCCGATGTCTGATGACCGGGAAGCCTGGAGCACGCGATCGCCCTTCGGAGCGAATGTGTCCATCTTCGACGTTCTCATCGTGGGAACCGTGATAGGGCTTGTCGTCGTGCCGCCCCTGGCGCTTGGTGCCGTGGCCACGTGGGCGCAAGGAACTGTGCTGTGCGGCGCGTTCGCGCTCCTCGCGTTGTGGTTCCTCGGTCAGGCGTGGCGGGGCGAGGTCCGCGTGGCGAGGCTGTCGGTCTGGGTGTGGATGCTCCTCTTCTTCGCCCTGGCGTTCCTTCAGTTGATACCGCTGCCCGTGGGCGTCGTCCGGGCCATTTCGCCGGCGACGCTGGAGGCCTGGGAGGGCCTGCTTCCCGCAGGGGGCACGAGCCATGTGACGGTATCGCTCTTTCCGTATGGGACCGCCACGACCATCCTGTGGATGGCCGCGCCTGCGATAGTTTTCTTCGTCGTAGTGAACTCCGTGAGGCGCCCATGGCAGGTCGCCTCGGTCATCGGCGCTCTCGTGGTTCTCGCAGTGTTCCAGGTTTTCTACGGTTCCTGGGAGCAGTTCTCCGGTCATCGTCACGTGTTCTGGGTGACGCGACACGACCACCTCGCGGCTGTCACGGGGACGTATCTGAACAAGAACCATTTTGCCGGTCTCCTCGAGATGGCCCTGCCAGCAACCCTGGGCCTCCTGGCTGCGATGGCGCCGCGAGGCGACGCTGGTGTGGCCACGCGGGTGCGCGTGGCCGCGATGGCGTCATCCCCATCTGTGCATCTGCCCGTCATCCTCGCGTGGGCGGCGGGGATCATCGCAATCGGTGTGTGCCTCTCCATGTCGCGCTCGGCGATGATGGGGATCGTGATGTCCGTTGCCGCGCTCGGCATGTGCATCGGGCTTGCCGCCGGCTTTCGCAGGTACACCCTCATCCTCCTGCTTTTCGTGATCGTGGTACTCCTCCTGGCGGTTGCCATTGGGAGCGATATCCTCGTGAAACGCGTCGAGATGAGCATGGCCGAGCGCTCGACGTCCTGGGGCGACCGCATGGATCTCGCCCGGTCAGGGCTGCGGATGCTGGCCACGTATCCGATGACGGGCACGGGCCTGGGCAGTTTCCGGTACGCGTTCGAGCGGTTCCAGTCCGCTCGCTTTGGCGACAGGGTGGCGGATTATCTTCACAATGACTGGCTTCAGGTGGCGTGCGAGATGGGGCTGCCTGGTCTGGTGATCGTACTGGGCGGGGTGGCCAGTGCGATGGTGGGGACGATTCGTTTGGCGTTCAGAAGGAGTGACACGTTCTGCCGCTGGGTATGCCTGGGTACCATGACCGGCGTGGGCGCGATGCTTTTCCACAGTTTCTTCGATTACAACCTTTATAAGATCCCCGCGAACCGCCTTGTCTTCGCCGCTCTGGCTGGTGTGGGGGTAGCGGCGGCGCGTATGCCTTCCCGCCGTGCGGGTTCGGTGAGACGCGGTTCCTGGATCGCGGTGAGGCTCGGCGGTGTCCCCGTGCGTCTCCTGCTCGCGGTGGTCGTGATCTCGGGCCTGATCGCAGCGTGTCGCCTGCCTGTAAGACTCGCTCGGGCTGACGTCGCCTTTCATCGTTTTCTCGCCGCGTCCGGACTTCCCGGCGCCGATCCATACTTCATGCTTCCTCTGCCCCGGGAACGTGGGTGGTCGGCGCCTTCGGGACACCTCGACCTGGCGCGACGACTGAATCCATGGAATCCGGTCTACGACCACATCGCGGCGGCATGGGCGGTGAGACGGAGCGATGATGGCTTGCGAGAGATGTCTCTCGCCGCTCTGTCCCGACTTTTCCCGGAAGGAGCCGGCACCATTGAGCCTTCGGCGATGCGGGACCTCGAGGACGCGATGCGCTCGACGTTGCGCTTCCGGACCGCCAGCGAGTGCGTTGCGGACCTCCGCCAGGCTTACCTCTGGGCGCGTCGTTCTGTCGAGCGACTGCCTGTTGCCGCGGGTCACCACGCTCTGGCTGCCGAGATACTCGCCCGGCTGGACGAGGCGGGCGCAGGAGAATCGGCATCGGCAGCAGGGGAACGGGCCAGTTTGTGGTATGCGCGTCGCGCCCGTTGGCTCGCACCCAGCAATCCAGACGTTCTTTTCCGCTGCGGCATGGTGCTCCTCTCGGCCGGACCTGTGGAATCGCCCGTGAAACAGGAGGGGCATGAACTTTCAGAGTCGGTGGACATGTTCCGTCGCGCCCTGGAGGCCGAGCCGACGTGTGCCGAGCGGGTGTTTCCGGTAGCGCGAAGATTCCTCAGTGGGACAGAAGGGTTGAAGCGCGTGACCCCGCCGACCCTGGCAGCCCGCGAGCGGCTCGCAGCAGAACTCGAGAAGGAGGGCGCCTGGGAGGACTTGCTCGGCTGCCTGGATGGGATGGAAGCGATGCTTGTCTCAGGGGATAGGCTGTCGGGGAGCACCCGGTCCGACGGGGTCACGGTGGACGAGATGCGACTCGCGATCGCAAGGCGCCGATGTGCAGCACTGGGGTTGCTCGAGCGCTGGGATGAGCGTCGCACCGCAGTTGCCCGTTACAGGGAATGTCTCCGCCGAGTTTCGGCGCGGCGGCTGGCCGCAGCGATGGATTCGCCGCAGCCTGGCGGTTCGCGCTACACGATGGATGGGATACTCGCCATCCTGGATCAGGACTGGGCGAACCCCGAAGTTCTCCTCGCAGCGTCCGAGACAGCCCTCAGGCACGGCGCCAGCGACGGCTTGCCAGAAGGCAACGGGCCGCTGGACTTTCTGTTCAGGCTCGTGGTGCAGAACGAACGTCTCGATCCGGAAACGGTCTCGCGCCTCGATGGCGTCATCCGGCGCGTGCAACCCGCGACCCCCGCCGACCAGGTCGTCGCAGCGTTCGTCCGTGCTGCATCGGCCCTGCGTTCGGGCGCGCTGGAGGAAGCCGTTCATCGGCTGGAGGCGCTGACGGCCCGGAGCGACGATGCGGTATGCACCTGGCGGCAGCGCCACATGCCCTGGTACTTCCTCGGCCTAGCCCTCGAACAACTCGGCCAGCCTGAACGCGCTGCGGCGGCATACGCCCACGCAATCGAGATCGTTCCGTCTCACCGGCCGAGCCTTGTGCGCCTTGCCGGTCTGTCTCCGGAAGGTCGGTCGCTTCTCGAGCGAGTCACTCCCCGCGTCCGGTGCGAGGTCGAGTTTGGCGGGAAGGTGCTCTTTCTGGGTTACGAAGTGGTTCCTGACCGTGAGTCGGTCGGCACGGATGCCCCTCGTGGGGAGGGGTCATGGGTCATCTCCTACTACTGGCAGTTCGAGGATGGGATGCATCGGGCCTATCAGCCATCGGTGAAATTCTGCGATCGTGCCGGACGGATCTTGTTGACCGACGATCACGTGCTGTGCGGTCCCGATGGGGCCCCGTATCCGGTTGATTTTCCTCGCTGTGGCGAGGTGGTCATCGAAAGGCGCAGGATAAGCGGCCTGCCTGCGGGGACGAGGTACCTGCGGATCGGTATATATGCGCCCGATCCCCCGGCGCCGCTTCCGAACAACCTCTATTTCGACAGCGGCCCGGCGCTGTTCGTAACCGTGCTGCGGACGCAACAGGTGGATGTCGTCTTGGCTCGGGGGGGCGCGCGGGAGACGATGTCGCCACGGTGAGGGGGAAGCGAAAGTGAAGGCGATGATACTCTGCGGCGGGATGGGAACGCGCATCCGCGACGTGACCGAGGTCCTGCCAAAGCCCATGGTGCCGATAGAAAACCATCCCATAGTGTGGCACATCATGAAGTATTGCGCCCACTTCGGCTTCAAGGAGTTCATTCTCTGCCTCGGATACAAGGGCGAGGTGTTCGTGGACTACTTCCTCAACTACCGCGCACGGAACTGCGACGTGACGATAGATCTCGGGCGAGCGGGCGCTGTTACCACGCACAATTCTCATGCCGAGGAAGACTGGCTCGTAACACTCGCGAACACGGGGCTTCACACGCAGACCGGCGGCCGTGTGGCGCGCGCCGCCAGATATGTGACCGGCGACGAGTTTCTTCTGACCTACGGCGATGGACTGGCCGACGTTGACCTCGATGCTCTGCTCCGACACCACCGCCGTTCCGGCAAACTCATCACTGTCACAGCCGTTCACCCGAGCGGTCGGTTCGGCGAGATGGCGCTGGATGGCGACAGGGTCGCGGCGTTCAACGAGAAGCCACAGACCCGCGGTGACTTCATCAACGGGGGGTTCATGGTGGTCACGATGGAGTTCGTGCGAAGGTACCTCTCGGAAGATGCCGACCTCGTCCTCGAACAGGAGCCGATGCGCCGAGCCGCGCAGGACGGTCAGATGGCGGCCTACCGACACGAGGGATTCTGGCAGTGCATGGACACCGCCCGCGAACGGGACATCCTCGAACGCCTGTGGAAGGAAGGCCATCCTCCCTGGAAAGTGTGGAAGTCATAACATGCGCGTTCTCGTCACCGGTCACAAGGGTTACATCGGGTCGGTCCTCACGCGTGTGCTGCGGGAGGCCGGGCACGACGTCGTCGGGCTGGACGCCGGCTATTTCCAGGATTGCCTCTTCGGCCATCACGACGGCGATGTTCCCGAGATACGAAAGGACGTCCGCGACGCGACGCCGGGGGACCTCGCAGGATTCGATGCGGTGGTGCACCTGGCCGCCTTGTCGAACGACCCGCTGGGCGAGATGGCGCCGGAATTGACATATGAAATTAATCACATCGCGACGGTGAGGCTGGCACGACTCGCCATCCGGGCAGGGGTGGAGCGCTTTCTCTTCTCCTCCTCGTGTAGCATGTACGGCCAGTCAGGAGATGGGTTGGTCTCCGAGACGGCTCCGCTGCGCCCCCTCACTCACTACGCGAGGTCGAAGGTCCTTGCCGAGAAGGACCTCCTGGCTCTCGCCAGCGATGACTTCAGCCCCGTTCTTCTGCGCAACGCCACCGCGTATGGCATATCGCCCAGGCTCAGGCTGGATCTCGTCTTGAACGACCTTGTCGCGTGCGCCTTTACGACGGGCAAGGTCCTCATCAAGAGCGATGGCACTCCCTGGCGGCCAGTCGTGCACGTGGAGGACATAGCGCGCGCCTTCCTAGCAGTGCTCGAGGCGCCGAAGCACGCCGTTCACGCCCAAGCGTTCAACGTCGGGAGCAACGCGGAGAACTACCAGGTGCGCGACCTCGCCGAGACCGTGAGGAGGACCGTGCCGGACTCTGGAGTCGAATACGCGGAGGGAGCGGGTCCGGACCGGCGCAGTTACCGCGTGGATTTCACGAAGATAGAGCGGTGCATCCCGGGCTTCAGGCCCCGCTGGACGGCTGCGCGCGGCGCCGCCGAACTCTACGAGGGTTTTCGGCGGGCAGGCCTGACCCGGGAGGATGTCGAGGGCAGACTCTACGCGCGCCTGAGGCAACTGCGTCACCTTCGTGATTCCGGCCGGCTGGACGATTCGCTCCGCTGGAAGGAGGCCGGCCGCGGATGATAGAGGGAGTCAAGATCATACCCCTGCGCCGGATACCCGACGAACGTGGAGCCGTGTTCCACATGCTCCGCGAGGACGACCCGCACTTCGTCCGCTTCGGCGAAATATACTTCTCGCTCGTGTATCCGGGAGTGGTGAAGGGATGGCACGTGCACAGGACTGTGACGCTCAACTATGCCGTGCCGGTGGGCATGATCAAACTCGTCCTCTATGACGGTCGGCCCGATTCGTCCACGCGCGGCGAGATCATGGAGATCTTCACGGGCGAACTCGACTACAAACTCGTAGTGATTCCGCCGGGGGTGGTCAACGGATTCAAGGGGATTGGTGCGCGACCCGCGTTGGTCGCCAACTGCGCCACCCATCCTCACGATCCCTCCGGCCAGGAAATGATGCGGATAGACCCGCATCGGAATGAAATCCCCTACGTTTGGTCTCTGGTGGAACGTTGAGCAGATGAGGCGTGGAGGCGGAATTGACGGCGGGTCATGGTTGGTCATAGGGGCCTCCGGCCTGATCGGAAGTGCGCTCCTCCGCGTCGCCCGCGCCTCCGGTGCAAAGGTGACAGGAACGTGTTGTTCCAGCAGTGAGGATGGTCTTGCGCATCTCGACATCCGTGACCGATCGGCGGTACGGGCATTTCTCGGGGAAATCTCTTCTTCTCTCGTCATGTGCCCCGCTGCACGGGCGAACGTGGACTGGTGCGAGTGCAACCCCGATCTCAGCCGGGAGGTCAACGTCGAGGGTACACGCAACGTGGCGGAGGCATGCGCGGAGACGGGGGCCTTCATGGTCTATTTCAGCAGTGACTACGTCTTCGACGGGCGCGCGGGTCCGTACTCCGAGGATGACTCGCCCAATCCGGTCAACGTCTATGGACGCCACAAACTGGAGGCGGAAGATGCGATAAGGAACTTGCTGCCGGGACGCCACCTCGTGATACGGACCACTGTGGTTTACGGGTGGGAGCGCCAGGGCAAGAACTTCGTCGCGAGGCTGCTGCGAACCCTCGGCGAGGGCCGGACTCTCGCGGCGCCAGTTGACCAGATCGGCTCGCCGACCTACGTGTCGAATCTCGCGGCTGCCGTTCTTGAACTTTGCGAGCGCGGCGCCGTGGGCACGTGGCATCTGGCCGGACCGGACCTCATGAGCCGATACGATTTCGCGCGACTGGCAGCCGAAACCTTCGGCCTGGACGCGGGTCTCGTGATCCCTGTAACAACCGAGGACCTGGGCCAGGCGGCCCGGCGACCGCTCCGCGCGGGCATGCGTGTGGAAAAAGCTGCCTCGACGCTATCCACTCGGCTTCTCCCGCCCGCGGAGGGGCTGAGGCTAATGGCGGATCAACGTGATGCGAGCGACTGGGGGGTCATCCGGTGAATGGTGCCTCCGAATTACGACGCGAGATACGCGAGAGGGTAGCGCAATTCCACAAGGCGTCCGTCCGCGAGCGGCCCGCCTTCCGTGCCGGCGAGAGCACGGTCCCTTACGCGGGTCGAGTGTACGATGAGAACGAGGTCGTCAACCTGGTCGAGGCCGCGCTCGATTTCTGGCTCACGCTCGGGCCTTACGGCGACCGCTTTGAGCGTGCCCTCGCGAGTTACGTGGGCATGCACGATGCGGTACTCGTGAACTCCGGTTCCTCGGCGAACCTTCTCGCCGTGGCGGCGCTCACGAGTCACCTGCTCCCGCGACCCATCCGGCCGGGCGACGAAATCATAACCACTGCCTGCGGATTTCCCACGACGCTCAACCCCATCCTCCAGTGCGGGTGCGTGCCGGTTTTCGTTGATGTGGACCTCGATACGCTCAATCCGCGCCCGGAGTGGGTCGCCGATGCTGTCTCGGATAGGACGCGTGCCGTCATGCTTCCCCATGCTCTCGGGAACCCGTTCGACGCCGACGCGGTGATAAAGATCTGCCGGGATCATGGCCTCTACCTCATCGAGGACAACTGCGATGCGCTGGGCTCGGAGTACCGGGGGCGCCGGACAGGGGCCCTGGGCGACATCTCGACGCTGTCGTTCTACCCGGCCCACCAGATTACCACCGGCGAGGGTGGGGCCGTCCTTGTCCGCGAACCGCGCCTTGCGAGAATCGTCAGGTCGTTCCGCGACTGGGGTCGCGACTGCTGGTGTCCCAGCGGGTGCGATAACACCTGTGGAAAACGCTTCGACTGGGAACTGGGCACGCTTCCGCGCGGCTACGACCACAAGTTCATATACAGTCACATCGGCTACAACTTGAAGCCGCTGGACCTCCAGGCCGCAATCGGCCTCGCGCAGATGCAGAAACTCGATGCCTTCGTCGCGGCGCGCAGGGCCAACTACGATGCGTTCGCGCGGGCCGTGGAGCCGTTCGCTGACCTGGTCGCTTGCCAGAAGCCCACGCCCGGGGCGTCGCCGTGCTGGTTCATGTTCTTCATGCTGGTGCGGGAGGATGCGCCCTTCACGCGCGACGACCTCGTGGCGCATCTCGAGTCACGCCGCATACAGACGCGCATGTACTTCGGTGGAAACCTCCTGCGTCATCCGGCCTATCAGGACATACCCCACCGGTGCGTGGGCGATCTGCGGAACACCGATGCGGTGATGCGACGCGGCTTGGCGATAGGAGTGTATCCCGGGCTCACGGGCGCGATGAGAGAGCACGTGGAGGGGGAGTTGCGCTCGTTTCTCTCCGCAACGTCGAGGCGGAATGTCCGATAGCGAATTTCGATCCGGGAGTACGTTACTGCGCATCGCTCTCGGCGTTGCCGGGGCGTGGGGCAACACCGTTGTCGGCATCGTGGTGCAAATCGTCCAGATGCCGCTGTTCTACCAGTACCTGGATCGAGAGGTGCTGGGCGCGTGGATGTTGTTCTCGTCCATCGCGGGATTCGTGATGCTGTGGGATATCGGGCTGGGAACGACGTTCGCGCGGTCACTGGCGTACACCGTGACAGGGGCCGGGCGGTCTCGGACCGATGCCGATGGTTCGATCCGGACCGGCGGCTCCCCGCGCGACATGGTACGGACGGTGAGTCTCGCTTACTGGCTCCTGGCGGCCCTGCTCTGTGCGGCAGCGCTTCCGGGTGGTCTCGCGTACATGGACCGCCTGTCGTTCACATCCGGGGCGGCGCGTTCCGTGGCCTCAGCGTGGATGACCTACGCGCTGGGTTGCGCAGTGCACGTGGGAGGTGTCACGCCGCTCCAGGTACTCGCGGGATTGGGCGATGTGGGCCTGGAGCGAGGCCTGCGCGCAGCAGCGAACCTCCTGGGGCTCGCGATGAACGCGGTCGTGCTTTTCCTGGGCGGCGGCATCAATGCCCTGGCGTGGGTGTTTGTTGCGCGCGGGCTCGCCATGTGGATCGTGGCGGGTGCGATCGTCCGGCTCCGATACCCGTGGCTCTGTGGACGCGGCGGCAGGTTCGCGTGGAGGTACCTGCGGGATCTCCGCGGCGACTCGGTGAGGATATTCGTGACGCGGCTCGGCGCATTCCTGATTCTTCAGGTGCCCGGGCTTGTCATCGCGCGCGTTCTCGGTCCTGCCCATGTGCCTGACTACTTGGCTCTGTGGATGGTCGTACAGATGGGAATCACGGCTTCGCTCGCCCTGGGTGACGCGGTGATTCCGCACGCCGCGAGCGCATTCGCATCGGGGGAGAGGGAGATGTTCTTGCGACTGCACCGGAACGCGGTGAGGCTGGGGCTGGTATTGATCGGGCTCTGGTGCACGCTTTTCGGACTCTGGGCTCCGGACGCCATGCGGCTGTGGCTGGGACCGGGGCGATTCCTGGGATACGCCACGTTGGCTCCGATGCTGGTGACGGGCGTTCTGGAGGCGCATCATGGCTTCAACTCGCACTTTGTCTGGGCGGCGGGCCGCTGGCCGTTCGCGCCCGTTGCGGTGCTTGCGGGGGTCTTGAACGTGCTGCTCGGTATATGGTGGGTGAAGGCCGCAGGAGAACCGGGCATGGCGTGGGCCACCTGTGTGAGCCAGCTTCTCACGAACAACTGGTTCGTCGTCTATTATGCGATCCGCCTTTTCCAACTGCGTCACGGGGAATACCTGTTACGGATCGGCCTGCCCTCGGCGGCGATAGTCGCTGCCTCGGCGTCGGCGGGGGTTGCCGTGGCAGCGGTGGTCGTAGGGATTGTGCCGGTCGCGGGGGAGTTCCACGGCGCACCAGTTCGCTCGCTGATGTCCATACTGCTGGGTACCGGCGCCGCAGCCGCATGTGCCGGTCTGCTATTTTGGCGCGTGGGTCTCGACGCTAAAGGTCGCCATGCGGTGCGACTGGAAGTACGAAAACTTCTTCTGAGGGGGGCCTGATTTGGCGATCCGCGAGTGCGTTGCATCGGTCTGCATACCGACGCGCAACCGCGCGGAGATGCTCCGGATCGCGCTGGCCAGTGTGCAGGCGCAGACGGAGCGCAGAATTGAGATCGTCGTCACCGATAACGCCTCCGACGACTCCACGGAGGACGTCGTCCGTTCGGCGGCGCAGTGCGACGACCGGGTCAGATATGTCCGCAACGACCGGGACCTGGGGATGGTCGGCAACTGGAACCGTTGTCTGGCCGAGGCACGGGCGCCGTTGATGTGCCTCGTGAGCGACGACGATACTCTCGCGCCTGCCGCGATCGCGACAGGGGTGGACCTTCTGCGACGCTATCCTGAAGCCTCGATAGCGATCGGGGCGCGGAGACATGTTCATGCGCGCACCGGCTTCGAGAGGCTCCACAGGCCGACAAGGTGCGTACGACTTCTCGCGCCGGCTGCGGCTCACCGGATTGTCTGGCTGACCAACGGCCTGCCACTGACCCACTCGGTTTTTCGCACAGACCCCGCGCGCGCCATCGGGGGCTTCGTGGAGGAAGTAGGCTGGAACGCGGATACCTGCATGCTCCTCCTGCTGACTGCACACGCACCGGCGGTGGTGACGCCGGTGGAGATGGGCACCTATCGGGTCCACGATAACCAGTTGACCGGAACACGAAATGCGGATGTGTACGCAGGGATGGAACGCATGGTCGAGCATGTGATGGAGCGTGTCGCCGGCGTGCCCGGGTTGATTGCGCTCAGGCGGTTGGCGGAACGGGAATACCTTTCGCGCTATGCGATCCACTTTGCGGCGGCGGCCGAAAGGCAGGGACGCCCGAGCGAGGCCGAGGCGTTCCTGCTCCGTGCTCGCGCACTGGGGCTTCCGAGCAGCCTCCCTCACAGGCTCGTGTACGGCCTTCTGTGTCTGTCGCACAGTGTGCCGGGCGGCTCCGAACTCTTCAGGTTGGCGGCGGCGCCGGTTCTCCGGAGGCTTGCTGCGCGTTTCGGCTAGGCGAGGAGTTCATGGGCATGGACGTATGTTTCGCTTCGACGTTCTATCCGGGGCTTCACCGCAACTGGGGTGGTGCCGAGGTTGCGTGTCAGAGGCTGCGCAATCTTCTCGTCGCGCGCGGTCATCGCGTTGCCCTCCTGACCTCGGTGCCGGACAACGGTCATGCATCCGGGACGGATTTTCATCCTCTGCGGACGTGGGCCGACTTCATCGGACGGCGTGGTGCCATGGCACTGGATGAGGCCGTGCCATTTGACCCGTGGGCGTACAGGTCCGCCGCGAGGCTCCTCGACGAGTTACGGCCCGAGGTCCTGCACCTTCACAGTTTCAAGGAGTTGACGTTCTCGGTCCTGGCGGCGGCGAGGAGCCGGAAGATACCGGTGGTGTTCTCCCTCTACGACCTCTGGGCGCTGTGTCCACAGTCGAACCTCTTGCATCGCCGGGGCGGCGTGTGCACGAGGTACATGGGCCTGCGCTGCATCCTGTGCGTGGTGCCTCCCCGGAAGCCACTCGTACTTTTCCGTCGCTGGTTCTTCTCCCGCTTTCTGCCGCTCATGGACGGCCTTATTGTTCTGAGCCACAGTGTGCGCCATCACCTCGTGCGGTTCGGGGTTCCCGGGGAAAAGGTGCGCGTTTGCCCCTTGCCGTTGTTCGAAGGTCTGGACCAGTTGTCGCGCGAGAACTCCGCAAGCCACACCATACTGTTTGTCGGATGGATGATAAGGCCGAAGGGGCTGCACGTGCTCATCGAGGCGATGCCGCGCGTCCTCGCACACGTGCCCGATGCGAAGGTGTGGGTTGTCGAGACGGGAGCGAAGGCGCAGCACAAGGCGGAGTTTCTGAGGCGCATCCGGGAACTTCGCCTCGAAGGGCGGTTCGAGTTCCTCGGGAAGAGAAGCCAGGACGAGATCCGGAGATTGCTCTCGAGGGCGGGGGCCGTCGCCGTTCCGGAGCAATGGCCGATTGCCTGGCCGACCTTCTGCACAGAGGCAATGGCATGTGGCGTTCCGGTCGCGGCGAGCCGGATAGGGGACATACCCTGGTTCATCCGCGACGGAGAGACGGGACGCCTCTTCGACCCGCATTCACCCGAGGAACTTGCGGAATGCCTCGTCTCATTTTTCCAGGAGCCGGAGGCCGCGCGGGCCATGGGCAGGAGGGCACGGGAATTCATCCTCGGAGTGTGCGACCCGGACGGGATCGCCTCGCGGCTGATCGAATGTTACAGGGAGGCGCAGGATGGAGCGCGAGAGAGCGAGTGAACGCGGGGTAGTCGGCGTGATCCTCGCGGCAGGCAAGGGCAGCCGCATATATCCGTTCAGTGACCGAATGCCGAAGCCCCTCCTGCCCGTGTGCAACCGGCCTCTTCTCGAGCACCAGATCGAGGCCATGCGCTCGGTCGGTATCGAGGAGATATTCATAGTCATCGGTTACCACGGCTTCGAGATCGTCAGGGCGCTCGGGAACGGCGACCGCTTCGGCGCCAGGCTGAACTACGTGGACCAGGAGGAGACGATCGGCATAGCGCATGCCGTGGGCAAGTTGGAACCCCTGATAGATGCGCCGTTCCTTCTGTTTCTGGGCGACATCTATTTTCAGACAGACCGTCTCGACCGGATGCTCGAAATCTTCGCCGCTGGCGAGGCGAACGCGGTCCTCGCGACAAAGTTGGAGAGCGACCCGGAGGCGATCAGGCGCAATTTCGCCGTCATCGAGGGCTCGGATGGGTTCGTGAGACGCGTCATAGAAAAACCCCGCCATATCGTCAATGCCCTGAAAGGGTGCGGGCTCTACCTCTTCGACCTTCACATCTTCGACGCGATACGTCGCACGCCCCGCACTGCCATGCGCGACGAATACGAGATAACCGACGCGATCCAGATACTCATAGACGATGGCTTCCAGGTGAAGAGCGCGCCGATCGTGGAGGAAGACATAAACCTGACCTATCCATCCGACCTCCTGCAACTGAACCTTTACGTGCTCAAGAGGAGCGGGCGCGCTGCGTGGATCGGAGAAGGCACCAAGATCCATCCCTCTGCCCGAATACAGAATTCGGTGGTGGGGAACCGCGTGTGCATAGAGCAGCCGATAACGGTGGCCGAGTCGGTGGTCTTCTCCGGCGCCCGCCTGCGTCACGACCAGGACATCCGCAGAGCGATCGTAACGGATGCCGAGATCATCCCCTGCTCGCGCGTTGGGGCCTCTGGCTAGTGGAGGGCGGAAGGATGGTCATTGGCGAACTCTTACGGAAGACTCGCAAGGCCCTGCCTCACGTGCCCTGGGCGGTGCACCACGTCGCTCACGTGCTGCGCAATCGCGGTTTCGCCCAGGCGCGCAACTACGTCCGCACCCTGGTCCGCACGGCCGAGGACGGCGCGGGGTTCAACTGGCCCATCTATCGCCTCATGCCCGCGAACCTGGTCCCCTATCCGCATCGGATCGAGGTGGAGGTGACGACGCGATGCTCTCTGCGCTGCCCGAAGTGCGAGCAGGCCTACTGGCCCGACCGGCGCGCCAGGCAGAAAGATATGACCCTGAAGCAGTTCGAATACATCCTCGATCAGTTTCCGAATCTCTCGACGGTGAGCATGTCCGGCATAGGGCACAACTTCGAAAACCCCGAGTTCCTGGAAATGGTGAGGCTGGCATGTTCCCGGAAACTGTTCGTGCAATTCTTCGACACTTTTCTGCTCCTTGATGAGGATCGCGCGCAAAAACTCGTCGAATATGGCGTGAGCAAGGTGAACATGTCCATTGACGGGGCCACGGAGGAGGTTTACCGGCGTTGCCAGGCAGGCTCCGACTTCCGGAGAGCGGTTGCTAACGCACGGCGTCTCGCCGAGATAAAGAAGCAGCGCCGGAGCCTTCTTCCCGAAATGGCCTTCAGCATAGTCGTGACGAGATACAACATCGAACAGTTGCCCATCTTTCTCGACCTCATCGCCGACATAGTGGGAGAGTCGCAGCGCGTCACATATGTGGAGTTCATACGCCTCCTGCCGTTTCCGGAAAACGAACACCTCATGCCGCCGACATCGGCGCTATCGGCAGCGCGCGAACAGGTCCTGCGGCATCACGCATCGCGGCAATGGCCTTTCAGGTTTCGCTTCGCCTTCAATCACTTTCACGATCCTTCGGTCAAGCCGCCGGTCTCCTGCTGCCTCGAATGGACTGTGCCATTCATCACCGTCGAGGGCACGGTGTATCCCTGTTGCGCGCTCACCGAGGGCAACCAGCGCGGCAAGATAGAGCCGCACTGCATGGGCAACATATTCGAGACGCCTTTCCGCGAGATGTGGCGCGGTCCCCGCTATCGCCTGCTGAGGGAGATGCTTCGCCGCAACGAGGTGCCCCCTGTCTGCAATATGTTCCGGGAGTGCAATGCGTTCGCTACCGAAAAAGGCGTAGCGCGCCATCGTGTGGTGCGCCCAGGGCTGGAGGCCCAGGCATGAGGGTGCTCGTCACTGGCGGCGCAGGTTTCATCGGTTCGCACGTTGCGAGGCTCCTCCGGGAGCGCGAGAAAGCCGACGTGACCGTGCTCGACAACCTCTCCGTGGGGCAGCGCGGAAGCGTACCGGACGGCTGCCGCCTCGTGGTGGGGGATCTGAACGACCCGATGGCGCTGGCCAGGGCGCTCGACGGGATTGACACGGTCGTCCACCTCGCTGCCTTCGTCAGCATCAGGGGTTCCTTCGAGCGTCCAGAGGAGGACCTGCGCACGAACTGCTACGGGACGTTGTCTCTTTTCCGTGCATCGGTGGACGCGGGCGTGAAGAGGATCGTGTTCGCCTCCTCGATGGCGGTGTACGGCGAGCCGACCGCATTGCCTGTTTCAGAAGGATCACCCACATTGCCTGGCTCGCCTTACGGCCTGAGCAAACTTCGCGGGGAGATGTGGGGGAGGATACTGGCCGCGAAGTATGGCATCGAGTTCGCCGCGCTGAGGTACTTCAACACGTACGGTCAGGGTCAGACGCCGTCCGACTACGTCGGGGTGATCACCACCTTTGTGGCATGTGCGGTGGCGGGAAAGCCGATAACGGTGTATGGCGATGGCGAACAGACGCGCGATTTCGTGTGGGTGGAGGACGTGGCGCAGGCCACGCTTCTCGCCATTCGCCAAGGGGTGCAAGGCGTGTTCAACGTGGGGAGCGGCAGGGAGGTCTCCATCAACGAAATTGCGCGCCTTGTGCAGAGGAGCGCGGGAGGTCGGATCGTGCATGTTACCGCTCCCCCCGGCGAGGTTCGGCGCATGTGCGCAGACATCAGCCGCGCCCGACGCCTCCTGGGGTACGCACCGCGCGGGCAGTTGGAAGAGCAGATCCCTCTCCTGGTCCAACACTGGCGGTCGCGACAAGACCGGTCGCCCGCGGCTGGATCCCGTGTAACGGCCGGTTGGAGGGCCACTTGAGAATAGCGCAGGTCACCTTCGCCTGTAACAAACGTGGCGGGATCGAGCGAGTTGTCTTCGAACTCTCGCGCCGTCTCGCTCGCTCTCACGAGGTGCACATCTTCGCCGGCGCGTGCGAACTCGAACAGGACGGCATCGTATTCCACCGGGTGCCGACGCTGCGGTGGCCCTGGGCGTTCAACCTTCTGGGGTATTTCATCACGACTGCGCGGGCCGTAGCACGGCTGGGCGCGAGGAGTCCGTTCGACATCGTACACGTCCAGGGGGTGCCATCGGCGCTGGCGAGCGACGTGACCACGGCACACTCGGTTCATTGCCGTGGCACAGCTCGCCAGAAGGAGTTTCTATCTGCGTGGCAGCGCGGATGGCGATACGTGAAGACCGTCGAACCACTGGTGATGTGGTTGACGGGCTACAACTTCCGGCCCTCCCGTTGTCGTCGCGTGATCGCCATCTCACGACGCGTCAGGGACGAGGTGTCGGACGCGTTCGGCATGCCGCCGGAGAGAATCGAAGTGATACCGAACGGTGTGGACATCGAAGAGTTCAGGCCTGTCGAGAGCGAGGAGGCGCAGCGGGACCTTCGTGCGCGCCTCGGCCTACCAGCCGGAAGGGTCGTCGCACTGTTCGTCGCCAACGATTTCAAATGGAAGGGTCTGGACACGCTACTGGTGGCCCTCTCCCGAATGGAACGGAAAGCGAGGCCGTTGCTTCTGGTGGCAGGAGACAGCCGAGACTCGATACTTTCTTTGCGGCGGTGCCGTTCCATCGCCGGATGTCTCGGCCTGACCGGGGACGTCAGATTTCTCGGCGCGGTCACGGACCCGGCGGCCTGTTACAGGGCCGCGGATTTCTTCGTCCTGCCGACCGTATATGACGCGTTCGGCATCGCGATCCTCGAAGCGCTTTCCTCCGGTCTGCCCGCTATCTTCAGCCGTCTCGCGGGGGCGTCCGACATAGTGCAGCACGCGCGCGACGCCATGCTCCTCGATGATCCGACAGACCCGGTGGAACTCGCCTTCAGGATGGGCCAACTCGCATCGTCCGCCGGATTGCGACGGGAGATCGGACGCGCCGCCCGCGCTACCGCCCTGCGGTACTCCTGGGACCGGATAGCCGACCTCACTCTCGAGTGCTACGCCGAGGTGCTTTCCGAGAAGGCAACAGAACGCCGGACGGTCCGGAGCATGGCATGAGCATCGCTATCCATCAGGCCGTTTCCCGGGGATCATCCAGAAGCCGATGTGAAAGTGGGCTCAGGCTGGTGTGCGTGGATCATCTCGCCACGCAGGACTCCGGGCGCGGTGTCTATCGCGAGATGGCTCGCGACCCGGGGATAGAACTCACGCTCGTCGTGCCGCCCCTCTGGCGGGATAACTTCCGGGATATCCCCGTGGAGCCCTCCCGGCCGAACGACCCGTTCCGGCTGGTGGTGTTGCCGATCCTTTTCCCGGGCAAATCGAACCGCTGCCTCCACCCCGGGCTGGGCGCGCTCCTGAGGCGGATCAAGCCCGACGTGGTCTTCACGCAGTCGGAGCCCGAGGATTTCCTCCTGACGCAGATCGGTCTTATTCGAGCCATTTGGGGCCTGAGTTACAAAATAGTTTTTGTCACGTCGCGGAACATTCATTACGGCCGCCTTGGTCTTCCGTACAAATTCGGATGGGTCTACGGATGCGCCGAAATGCTGGGCCTGCGCTTCGGCGATTACTGTTTTTCCTTCTCCGGCCAGGGGCCGGAGACGATGGCCGCGCGCGGCTTTCACGCCGTCGAAGTTCTTCCGCATTTCGTTGACACGAAGGTCTTCCGCCCCGTTGATGCCTCTTCGCTGAGGGAATCCCTGGGACTGACACACTTCACGATCGGTTGCTTCGGGCGCCTGGTGCCCGAAAAGGGGGTGGGACTGGTCCTGAGCGCGATTGCTGGCCTGGAGCAGCCTGTTCAGTTGTTGGTCGTTGGTAATGGGCCACATCTGGGTGCTCTTCGCGAATTGGCGCGGCAGCTCGGCGTCGCCGCGAATGTCGTGTACAGGCCATCCGTTCTGCGCCATGAGATGCCGGGTTACATATGTGCATGCGACGCAGTGGTGCTTCCGTCGTATGCTACGCCGAAATGGAAGGAGCAGTTCGGCCGGATACTCATCGAGGCGATGGCATGTGGCGTCCCGTTGATAGGCTCCGACAGCGGCGACATCCCGCGGGTGATCGGAGAGGCTGGGCTGATATTCCCGGAAAAGGATGTGGCGGGCTTGCGCACATGCATCCGGCGCATGATGCAGGATACAGGGCTCAGGCAGCGTCTTAGAGAGGCAGGGCTGGAGCGTGCGTTCAGGGAGTTTTCGGCCGAGGCCGTCGCGGCGAAGCGGTTGAGGGCTGTGCGTGCCCTTCTCGACGGTCGGGCGAGGAGCGACCGATGAGGTCGGCGGCCTTCGCGCATGCCCCTCTGGCCGCAACGAGTGTCAACCGGTTCTCCGGTGGTCTCGCGCTGCTGTGCGCGATGACGGTCGTGGTCATGTTCACCAACGATTCGGCGCGTGAGTACCTCAAGGTCCCGGTGGGGTCGTTTCATCTCATCGAGCGGGACTTTTTCCTGTATCCATTGCTCGGTGCGGCGCTGGCGAAGGTTGGCCTGGAGCGCAGGCTGCCTCGCGTCGGCGTGTTCGGATCCTGTGCCCTGGCAATAGCGGGTCTCTATTATCTCTACGCCCTCGTCGGGTTGCTGATGGACGGCGATCCGAAGGCGATCCTCTTCCACGTCAGGCAGGTGAATTACGTACTGGTATGTTTCCCGGTCGTGTATTTCGTCCGGTCGCACCGGGACCTCGTTGCGCTCTTCAGCGTATCGTTGATATGCGTGGCGACGTCGGCCGTGCTGACGCTCCTGCTCGCGTGGCGTTACGCGTATTCCTGGATAGCGCTCCGCAACGAGTTTCTCTGGCTCACCGGCGGCGCACACGGGCAGTATTTCCACGTGAGGCTTGCAGGGGCGTTCTTCTTCGTTATCGTCATGGACTGCCTCATCGCCATGTTGGTGTTTCGGGCGCCGGCCATGGCGCCTCGCACGGTCTTCGCACTTCTGGTCGTCGTGGGCGGTGCAATGGTCCTGACGGTCCTCAGGTCGCTGTGGGTCGGCATGGTGGCGTCGCTGTTCGCGATGTGGCTGGTCACGCGCAGGCGAGCGAGGTTCTTTCTAGTAACAACGGTCCTTGCGGTCGGCCTCGGGGCGGTACTCCTGTGGGCGCTGGGGGACACGGACATCGGTAAATATATCCACGAGCAGACGCAAAACGCATGGGATGCGGATTCCATCGCCGTGGCGGACCGCATGGAGGAACATCGCATCGGCCTCGCGAAGGTTGCGGAGTCTCCGTGGTTCGGTCATGGCCTGGGCGCCACGCTGGCCGTGTACCTCCGGAGCATGGACAGGACTGTGGTGACCTCGTTTTGTCACAATTCGTTCCTCACGCTCCTCATATTCTTTGGCGTGGTGGGTACCGTTTTTCTGGCCGGAGTCTTCCTGGTGGCGCTAGTGAGCGGGGTGCGGGTCAGCCGGGCAGCGCTCCGGACCGGACGCAGATTCGATGCCGCCATTGCTATGGGCTGCGTCGCGGGCCTGGTGGGCCTGATGGCATCCTCCGTTACGGCGGCCGCGCTTAACTACTCGACGGGGTTCTTTTTCATCGGATCTGTTTTCGGGGTGCTGGACAGACTGCACGAGATGAGCGATGAAAGCGGAGAACGTCCTTGATTTCGAGGAGACACCGGCGCCGCGCTATTCAACGCGTTCGCCGCGGGGGTACGTTCATGGCGGCCTGCTTACCGAACTTGCGTTCGCCCTGGCCAATCTACTGGTCGGTCGGCGGAGACGATCGCCCCGGATACCGACATCGCCCCGCTCCGTGGGCATCCTCAGGACCGGTTACGTGGGCGATGTCGTCCTGGCGAGCGGGATGATACGGTGCATAAGAGAGCATTGGCCGGCGGCCAAGATCCACTTCTTCTGCTACCCCTCTGTCAGGCCGCTTCTGGAAGGACATCCCCGGGTCGAGAAGGTGTGGGCGGAGGATTGGTTCCCGTTCAGGCGGGTCCGCGATTTCCTCCGTTTGTCGGCCCTGAGAGGGATGTGGCGCTTCGCTCGCGATGTCCGTCGGGCGCGTGTGGAGGTACTGTTCGTCCCGTGTCGTCAGCACAGTTTTCTGGGCACGCTCAAGGTCGCAATGATCGTGTGGATGATTCAGCCGAAGATGAGCATCGGGCTGGCTTATGGGAATCGCGGTTTCTTCCTCGACCGCCGGGTCCGCGACGCTGGTTGGCTGGTGAAGCACGAATCGGAGTGGTGCGACGACCTGCTCAGGGCAGCGGGCATCCGGGCCGGGTGCAGCGTACCCGACATTTTTGTGCGGCCGGATGACGCTCGTGTCTCAGCGCTACTCGCAGAGGCGGGGATCGGAACCGGGGAGCGGTTCGTGATCATTCATCCGGGAGGGGGTCGCGACGGGGCCGACGCGAAGGCGCTCGCAAAGAGATGGCCGGCGTCTTACTACGGCCGGGTCGCGGCTGGACTGGCTAATGTGCCGGGCCTGCGCGTCGTGGTGACCGGCGTTCCATCCGAGCGGCCACTCTCGGATGAGATGAGGAACAGCGGTGCGAGCGGGTTCGCTGACCTCATGGGCCTGACCACGCTGGGCCAGTTCGCGGTCCTGGCGCGGCGAGCGGCGCTCGTGATCGGCAACGACTGTGGCGCCATTCACGTGGCGGCCTCCGCTGGCGCGCCCACGATAGTCATATTCGGACCATCCGATCCAGTCGGATTCAGGCCCCTCGGCCAACGGGTTTGCGTACTCCGGAACAGTTCGGATTGCCCACCCTGCTACTTCTGGTTCGAGAAGATGCCATGCCCGCGCGGGTATGGTTGCATCCGGGGTGTGACACCCGACGCGGTCGTCGCGTGCGCGAAAAATATGCTGAACCTTCCCGCGCACGACCCGGCAGCGCCGCCCGGCCACGACGATGTGGAAGTGAGTATCGGCATCACGACGTGGAACCGGCGAGATCTTGTTCTCGCGTGCCTCGCCTCGATCTACCGGCATCCTCCGTCGGTGCCGTTCGAGGTGATCGTTGTTGACAACGCGTCGGCGGATGGCACCGCGGACGCCGTCGCGCGGCAGTTTCCGCAGGTGCGCCTCGTGCGGAACCGTGAAAACCGCGGCTGGACCGGGGGCTGCAATCAGGTGGCCGCACTCTCCCGGGGACGGTACGTCGTCCTGCTCAATGAGGACACGACCGTGGAGGGAGATGCCTTCGGTGCCCTCGCGCGCTCGATGGCGCGCTGGCCTCGCGCGGGTATAGCTGCGCCACGGCTTGTCTGGCCCGATGGCACTCGCCAGCCTTCCTGCAGGCCTTTTCCCGACCCGGTGAGTCTTTTCCTCAGGGGCACGGGCCTCGGTCGAGCGATCGGGCGGCAACGCCTCGCCCGATACCTCGGCGAAGATATCGACCTTGGTGAGCCCCGCAGAGTGGATTGGGCGCTAGGCGCCTGCCTCATGGTCAAACGCGAGGTGTTCGAACGGGTCGGCCTCCTGGACGAGCGGCTGAGTTATCACGATGACACCGACTTCTGTTACAGAGCGCGCAGGGCGGGCTACGAGGTGGTCTTCTTCCCGGAGGTCACGGTCGTTCATCACTACCAGCGGCGCAGCGCACGCTCCTGGCTCTCGGCCGCGAGGTGGAAACACATTTTGAGCATCGCGAGGTTGTTCATGAAGCACGGCGTAGCGATGCGCGACACACCCACTGGTCGCCAAGAAGGCTGCGGAGACGTCCGGTGGGCTATCGCTTCCAGAGGCGGGCGCACTCATGACTGAGGGAACGGCGGAGTCATCGGCGGGATTGGACGCACGGCTCGGCGAATCCGGTTGTGGTCCAGCGCGGGCCGAGGCGATGGATCTGGCTTATCCCGTGATACTCCGCTGGCGGGGAGCGGCCCTTCTCGTCGCGGACGTCATGGCTGTTCTGGCTGCTTTTCTCTTCGCCTACTGTCTGCGGTTCGGGTTGGGTTTCGTGGGCTGGTCGGGACCCGGGGCGGACATTGTCGCGTACCTCCGCGGTGCACTCCTTCTCGCTGTCGCATGGGTCTTCTTCATCTGGCAAGACAGTGGCTACGAAAGCGGCCTCCGTGGAGTCGCCTCTCCGGTCGTTCGCGGGAGGTCGGTCCTGGTCGCAGGCTTCAAGGCGATGGCGGCGCTCTTGGCAATATCGTTTCTGTACCGGGGTTTGCCCATGTCGCGGTCCGTTTACTTGATGACTGGCGCGATGGGGATGGCGGGGATGCTGCTCCTCCGCGTCCTGTGGCGCGAACTGGATCGCGATCTCGCCAGACACGGCCTCGGGATCCGGCAAATCGTTGTGGCAGGGGCCGATCCCCAGGCGCTGGACTTCGCGGAGCGCCTGGAGAAGATCGGCGGCAGCGTGCGCATCACGGGGTTCATCGCCGACCGGGCTCATGCTAGCTCGAATGGAAAGGCAGGGCCTCTGCTGGGGCACCTGGACGACATCGAGGCAGTTTACGAACGTTGTCGTTTCGACGATCTGGTGCTCTCGGCAGCGGCTCTGGACGCCACGGAGGTTCAGAGCCGGGCGAAGGTCATCGAACTAGTGAACTTCTGCGAGGCGCGCGGCATCGGTCTTTACACGCTGCCGAACGTGTTCAGCGTTGCCGTGGAGCGGCGCGATGTCGCCTCGCTCTCTGGCGTGCCTCTGGTGATGATGCGCGATGCCGCGCTTCACCCTGCATACGGGATCGTGAAGCGCGCCATGGACGTGGCCATCGCGGCCACGCTCCTCGTCGTGGGACTCCCATTGTGGCTACTCATCGCTCTCTGCATCCGGCTGACAAGCGACGGCCCGGTCTTCTTCACGCAGGTGCGGGCGGGGCTGCACGGGCGTCCCTTCAAAATGTACAAGTTTCGCTCCATGGTCGTTGACGCAGAGGCCAGGCTGAAGGATCTCGTTGATTTCGACAAACTGAAGGTGCCCGGGTTCAAACTGAAAAACGATCCTCGTGTGACTCCTGTCGGGCGCATATTGCGCCGGACGAGCCTGGACGAGATACCGCAGTTGCTGAATGTGCTGAAGGGCGAGATGAGCCTTGTCGGGCCACGGCCGGAGTTGCCGGACCTCGTGGCGCGGTACGATGCGTGGCAGCGCCGCCGACTCAAGGCGAAGCCCGGGATGACCGGCTACCAGCAGGTCATGGCGCGCGGCCAGCCGCTCGCTGCCGTCCTCGAGTACGATCTCATCTACATCAAACATCAGAGCCTCCTGCTCGACCTGTACATCATGTTCAGGACAGTCTACGTCGTGATCAGGGGCAGCGGCATCACACATTGAGCCAGGGCCTTTTCAAGTGGGGGGTCATCGCTTCGCCACTCGCGCTGTGGGCCGGATTCGTCTCCGGCTGCGCGAGCGCCCCCCCGCCTGCTGCATCGGGCCAGTACGTTGCGCTTCGCGCGGGTTGCCTCGATGCAAGAACGGCAGCGCTGATCGTCAGGGAGGCGGAGGGGACCATCGAGGAGGTTTCGGATTTCCTCGCGCTGCCCCCGCCACAAGGTCACGTCACGGTCTTCGCGTTCAGGTCCCGGCTCGCATTGATGCTGTGGCTGTTCCGGAACTGTCCACGCCGGTGGTATGCCGGCGCGGCATGTTTCGAGACGCACGAAGGATTCCACGTGGCGATACCGTTGTCCGGGGAAGAGAAAGAGTCGCTTCGGTACCTTCGCCACGAGATGGCGCATTACGTCATCGCATCGCGATTCTGCGACGTTCCTCCGTGGCTGGACGAGGGCCTCGCGCAGATATTCGAGACGCGCCCAGGGGAGGGAGATAGCGCGGGGAGAATCCGGAGCAGCCTCGCACGGTCGCCGGATTGGGTGCTCGATGGAATCGTCTCGATTCCACCGGGACGCAGACTGACCCGACGCCAGTACGAAATAGCGCGCTCCGTGACGTTGTTCATCGTGACGCGGTTTCCCGATGCGTCAGGAAGGATCAAGGGCTATCTGGAAACGGTCACCCGCTCTCGCGACCCTTCTGTCCAGTTTGCCGAGTGGTTCGAGCGCGCGCCGGCCGACTGGGAACCTGCATGGCGCGAGTTCGTGTCGAGAGAAGGCTCGCGGTAATGATGACGCATCTGGCAGGGCGACCCTTCGGTCATCGGAGTTCGGAGGTGCGGTGCACTGCATCGCGGATAGAATACTGCCTCACCACGGGGGCCGCAGCATGCACGGGATGGTTTGCAGACCCGATCCGCTGCCTGCGCCTGGTCTTGCCGCGTGCATATCCGCACGACAACGAGGTCAGCCATCGGGATTTGCCCGGGATGAGTCGAGGCATGTTCGAGAGTTCCGCGTCCCCGTCTCGAGCGCCGAGCAATGCAGGGCGATGATGTTTTCGAGTTTCGCGCTGTTGTCAATCTCGCCGGACGATCCGAGAAAATAGCCGGGGGATGCGACCGCCACGGCGTTGCGACAGGCCTCTCTCACCTGTTCGGGCTCCGCGAAGGCGAGGAGGTTCATGTCTATTCCGCCCGCGAGGAATAACTTGTTTCCGTACTTCGCCCTTATCTCCTGCAGGTTCATTCCTGCGGCGGTCTCGATGGGATTCAAACCGTCAATGCCAGCCTCGATGAGGTCGTCCATGACGTCCATCAGGTATCCGTCCGAGTGAAACAGGCACTTGAAGCCGTGCTCGTGCCAGGCGTCGTTGATTCGACGCAGGCGCGGAAAGAACTCTTTTCTCAGGAATTCCGGCGAGTGAAGAAGGCGCCCTTTGTTGGCTATGTCGCCGAAGGTGAGAACAGCGGGCGACAGTGTCAGATCCGCGATGGCGTGGCACAGGGCTATGTTCTGCTGGGTCATGGCCTCCAGGGCCTCAGAGATGAGACCGGGGTGATCCGCCTGAATGTAGCAGAAGGTCTCGAACCCCAACCTGAGGCGCAGCGCATCCAGTCCGGTGCCCTGCTGCGTGAGCAGATTGACGGTGTCACCGATGGCTTCCTGGATGGCCAGAAACTTGCGTCTATGCTCGTCTCTTCTTGGACCGGGGCACCGGATGATCTCCCTGGTGTCCTGCCTTATCCTCGCGATCCACCTCTTGAGGAACTCTATCGCGCCTTTCTCATCGACGAAGGGGCGCTCGACAATCCACGTCGTGTGTTCGTGCACACTGTCGTGCCAGATGAAACCGAGTTCGTCGGAACGATCGCTCTCTTCCAACGGGCCGATGGAGACCTGGCGGGTCATGTCCAGGAGGTTACGGATGGCCTTGCCGAGTATCCGCATCATCGCCGGCTCCGTGCCTGGCGCGCTGGAACGAGCGGGCAGCCTCTCCCCGGCGAAGTGTTCGACCGCTGCTTCGCAGTAAAGCAGGTCGTATATCGGAACGCGGTCTGTCTCCTCGAAGGACATGGTGCGTTCCACTCGCTCTCTCTTGGTCATTTGACGCGGCAAGCAGGGGGCTCCTTCAATGGTTCCGGCTATTCGGCTCGCTCACCGGGGGATGAGGACAGCGTCTGCGGGAGTTCGGTCGGGGCACTGGCCTGACCGGCAAGCGCGCAATATTCCTTGAGGAGTTGAACGTACAGCGCATAGTCGTTCAAAGAAACCTCGGGGGGAGTCTGGTGATCCACACCCACAAGGAATCCACCACTCCGCATCACTGGCAGGAGCCTCTCGAATTCCGCCCGGATCGCGGCTTCGCCACGGTGCATCACGGTCTTGTCAAAGCCGCCCACAAGCCTGAGCCTCGGATATGTTCGACGTATTCGCGCCACGTCGTTACCGGCTTGCCTTTCTATCGGCAGGAATCCATCGATTCCCACTTCGAGAAACCACGGGATTATGTCTTCCACGAAGCCATCCGTGTCAACGAAGCAAGGCACACCGCATTTCTTCAATGGCGAAAGGATGAGCCGATAATAGGGCGCGAGGAACTCGTCGAACTGCTGTCGGGAGATCATGGCGCCGTGATTGTACGACATGTCCTCGGAGATATAGACCAGATCGGGGACGCAACGCGACATAACGTAGTTCGCGCACCGCAGGTTGAACTGCAGCAGGTCTTGATTCATGCGATGCATGAGCGCCGGCTGGTCATAGAATGCATAGAGGTGCTTTTCGATGCCGAAGAGTACTCGCGGAAACCAGAAGAACCCTAACAGGGATATCCACAGGACGGTGTCGCCGGCGGTCTGCTCCCGAATGTCCTCCGAAAAACGTGCCGAGTCGACCGCTTCTTCCGGGTCGGGATAGAGGTGTTGCAGAAAGGCCTCGTAGTCCGACTCGCTTTCCACGAGTCCGGCGCCGTGGTGGTGTGGCCTGGGAGCAGTGGTCCGTACAGGCGAGATGATGTGCAAAGCGTGGCGGTCCAACTGGAACCAGTCTCGCGGATCCACATTCTCGGGTAGCCCCTCGCGTCGCCACCGCTCGAGTGTGAGTTTCCAATAGGGTGCCCACTCGAGACAGGGCAATCGGTCAACGGGCCCGAAGTTCATGACGGATCTGAATCGTTCTCGCGGCGTCAAAATCGGGTTTCCTCTGGAGAAGGGATTGGACCTCTCGGAATCGCCGTGCCCTGCTGCATCGCCCAGGCATGGCCCTGCTCGCTCGCTACGGCGCGTAAAGCACAGCCAGATCGTATGCATCCAGGAACAGATCAGCAGAGACTTCGACACTGCCGGCCGTGTTGGCGGTGTAGACGGTTGCCCCCGTGCCCGCTTCCAGGACCTTGGCGCCGCCAGCCAATTCCCACGGGGCCTGAACGCGTACGACGGCTGGTTGCGCGCTCAGGTTCACCACGGCCAAACGATCCTTGAACCATGCTGCCCAGGTGTTCTTCGAGGGCGTCAACGTGCCTTTAAAGTCCCGCGGCGGGACGGCCGGCAGGGCAAGGTAAGCGCGTGCGAAGCGACGCAGCGAGTGCTCGTGCCCGTGTGTTCCCCCTTCCCAACTGAGTAGTGAAATCGTGTGAACATTGCTCTGTGCCAACGCCTCAACCAAGGGCTTGAAGAAGTGCCGCCCCCAGGGTGTCACGGTCGCTGCACCCCAGTGCGGCCTGGCGCGGCCGCCGAAAAGACTGCTCCCGAGTCTCGCGCCATGCTCTTCCCAGTACACCATGTACAACTCCACACCGTTTTTCAATGGAGCATAAAGTCGCTGAGTCTCCTGTGCGACGTCAATCCCCGTGTTCGCGTAGAAATCATCTTGGTCGGTTCCGCCCCACGGGCGGTCCGTAACAAATCGGTCCGCGCTCATGTACACCGTGCGCAAGAATCGGATGCCTTGATCGCCCACAAACAACTCCGGGTCGAAGCCATATGCGCGATAGAGTTCTCTGATGGACTGCCCCTCCTTGCGCCACAGTTGGAACCGGTCCCAGCCGATGCCAGGCAGATTCACGCGGATGACAAGGTCCCACTCGCGATTATACGACTGCACCAGGTCCCGGCAGCGCAACCAGAAGTCATGAATCCTTCTGCAGCGCCAGTCCATCCACGCCTTCCACGCATTCGCCCTCAGCCACTCGTACGCACCTGAACTGTCCAGAGGGAAGGGCAGGTTCGTGTCCGACCTGAACTGCTCCAGGTCCCACCTGCTGTAGCCAGTCTCGCTCCCGGTCCTCCTGACCCAGGCCGGGCCTCTGTTGAAGCACGACCCGATTTCGGCGTAGACACGAAAACCGACGCCTGTGACACGGCTGTTATCCTTGAACATCTCGCACATCTCCCGGAGCAGGCCGAGGAGAATCGCTTGGGTGTCCGGGTGGAGTGGGTCGAGATTGGGCCAGATCCACGTGACCGGATTGCCGTCTTTGTCAATGAGATAAGCGTCCTGCGAGAGATCCCCCTTGACCTTCAGGTTCGGGTGAGCAAGAAGCGGGGGAATTGCGGGGACGGCTTGCAAGCCGAGGGACGTCGCCCAGTTGAGAAGATCCGGATAGATAAAGGGCCCTGCGCCCCCCGGAAAATATCGCGAAGCGTCGTAATATGCCAGTGTGGTAGCATCGTTTCCGTCCGCCAGGTACGGCATGAACCCGCTCGATCCGACGAATCGGAGATAGTGGGCATAGTCGGCCACACAGTTTTTCCTTTCTGCCTCAGACAGTCGCGTCCAGTCCGCCACGTTTGACCGAAGCCGAAAGACATACAGCGGGGCGTTTTGCGAGATGAGGAGCGTTCTTCTGGCCTCATCGCGCGGATAAGCAATGGCCACGGGGTGTTCCCAGAGAGGCTCGGCCACGCGGTACAGCCAGATGCGCGAGACAGCCGCGCCGTTGCCGGGGTCGAAATGCAACTCCTTCGGCACGTGGCTGATGCTGATCCGGAAATCGGGCGTTTTCGGATAAAGCATCATGAATTGGTAATATGGCTCTCCGTCGCACGGGAGATCGCGTCCAGTGTAGGAACCCACGCCGATGCCATAAAGGTAGTTCGAGAGTTCTCCTTCCGGCGGCTGCAGTCGCATCACGGCGTACCGTTCCCGGTCGTTGGGCATTTCCGCCACAAGGACATGGGGCTGGAGGACATGGTCCGTGTGCAGGACATACGAGAAGTAAGAAAGGTCCTTGCGATTGGACGTCACCCGATATGCGCGTCCGCGGATTTCCATGATCCGGGCTCGCCCTTCTGTGACGGGATCGTTCACGTAGCCGTGGCTTTCCTGCGTGCAGTCAATGTAGTCCACGGGAAGGAGGACCACCGGCGAGGACGCAAGACCATATCTGCGAACTCTTGAAAGAACAAGCGCGTCGGGAGGGGGAGACGGTACGTGTTCATCCACGCTGGCCCAGTACTCCCCATCGCCACCTGAAATGGGCGTCAGGTGCACCCCATCATACACCAGCGCATCGCCCTCCAGGTGCCACATGTGCTTCCGCCCGCGCTCATCCACCAGGCTTCCACTCGATCCGGTAAAGTACTCGGCCCGCGCCGGACTCGCGGAGAAGACCGACGGAGGAGGCGGAGCAATTGTTCTGGGCCCTTCTTGCACAACTGGAACATCGCGAGGAAGCCTGTAAGGCTCGTGCGGCGCTCCGGCCGGCGTCCATATCTGTAGATTCCGTACTTTCAACACGGCCGGCGGCATTGCGCGAATGAAGATCCCGCCACTCCCCTCCGGCAGGGAATCGCTGAATAGAGCCGGCCGATCGTCTATGGAAAGAGCGCACTCGTTACCTACCCAGGACAAGATGAGTTTCTGCCATGACCCAGGGCGGATGGGAGAATCCACCACCTCCGCCTCTAGCGCCCTGCCACGAGCAAGCAAACTTAGCGCGGATGTGGACGCGCTCAGCACCGACCCATTCTCCTCCTCTTCGCACGTGCGAATGCCGATCTGCACGGCTCCATCCCCTTCCAGGAGGAATTCGAACTGCACCCTGCCGTCCTGCATGACCAGGTACGGAATATACAGCGTGTTTATCTCCGAGAAGGTCCCCAGTGCCGAGCGCGTGCCCGACAGCGTCAGGCACTTTTCCGTTAGCCACTTCTTGTCGCCCCAGAGTGCATTTGCCGACCGCAAAGCGGCATCCGGTCCGAACTGGTGCAGGTCGCTGCCAAACGTCTCCGAAAAGACCGACTCCATGGGAACAGTATGAAGCCTTGAAACGCTATCGCTCCAGGGGGCTCCCTCGGTGAAACCGACGATCCCCATCGTCAAGAGGAGACATCGCAAGACCGTGAGAATGTGCTGTTTCAATGGGCGACCCTCGCTTCCTCCCGGGTGTCCTGCGTGGCAGAATCACCTTTGACTGGGATAAGCCGGGCCCCACGTGCGGAGCATGCGTTGGGGCCGTCCGGAATCGAATGGGGCGAGACAAAGGCGTTGGCCAGACCCGTTCCCGACGCACGCCAGTTCGTGCGCTGGAACCGGAACGACGCGGCGACCGCCGCCGAGACTACTCCACCAGACCTCGCTTGGGCAGGTGCCAGTCGCACTGAACCTCGCTCTTTGACCGCACTGGCTAACCCCGGTGCTCAAGGGTTGGTGAACTTGAAGCCGCTGAAATAAAAATTGATCTCTTGACCGGACTCGAATCCGGCTGCCTTGTACCACGATTCCGCAACGTAGAAGTAAGCCATCTCGAGGGCACCGCCTGCGCCCGGCTGTTTCAGTGATATGGTATTCTTCACCCAGGTGTTCAACCTCGCCTTGATGGGAATGTCGAGGCCCTTCTCCGCTCCTTTGAAGCGCAGTCCGAGCTTCATGGCCGGTTCAGGGAGGGGGAGCGTCTGACCCGCAACTGCGCCCTGCTGCTGACCCTGCGCCTCTGCATCCCCTATGGAGACATAGACCCAGCCTTCCAGAGTGGTGTATCCGGAAACGTCAAGCCCATCGGGGTACTTCAAGGTACATCCCGGCCAGCCCAGCGGATATTTCGGATTTGTGCCATGCTCGTAGTCGAGTACAATCTTGAGCCGAGTGGCGGGACCGTCCTTCTCCATGGTGCTGGCGAGGACCTGGGCCTCCAGTCCCTCGGGGCGCGCCTTTTGCAGTTCCCAACGAAGTTGTTCATCGGTTCCCATGGCCAAGGAGGCCAGGCTGACTGCGACGACGAACGCCAGCACGGCCCGGAAGTTTCTTGTGATCATTGCAGCCTCCCTCTATCCTGCTGGGAAAGAACCCCGGCCGTGGAGCCTGTTCCGGTTCACGTGGGTGGTATGGCTGGATGTCTTCACGGCGCGTCTATGCCTGCCGCGACGTCGAGAACGTGCCACATGTTCTGACCGCAGCGCTCGTACGTCGCAGCGGAAGTCAGGTTCCATGTGCCGTTCAAGAACTGGTAGTCTCTCAGCCCGTTGAATTGGAGCGCGTTGTAGCCGCGAAAGATACAATTGTTGTTGGGAGACGCATCCGATGGCGGAAACCACCACATGAGCCTCTGATCAGGGTCGCCGTACCACCGGGCGCTCCAATCGCCGTAAAGGACATTGTAACCATCTCGATGGGCGTATGCACCGTCGCCCGGGCGAAGTCGCCCGTCCGGGTGTTGCGGCAGCCGTGAAAAGGAATCGGACACCAATGCTCTGCCGCCGAGTTGCTTGGACGTCTTGAAGATTGGACCACCCGCGCTCACCGCAACCTTGGGCTTGAGATACCGTGGATATACCTGATAATCGTTCCCCCGCGGGTATGGCCTCGCGGGCGCAGGGATGGAGTCGTCAATATCGAACGGAGCACCGGAGTTGCTCAACTTGATCGTCTTGTTGTCGTTGCCTGGCATGAATACGCATGGCACGTTGCGGTAATTGTAACTGCCCTGAACGCACATGTAGGCCTCGGCATCCCACGAGAAGGTCAGCCTCATCCAACTCCAGTTGCCGTGAGAAAGCGTATTCCTGTCGAATCCGCCTCCCCGCTGCAGGCGGGAAAGATTATGGGCGGCACAGAAAGGAGGATTCGTGTATGCCGCGGTAACTGCATCGGAGTCGGCGACGCGCCCGCTACAGGCTGGCATGTTCTCGGCGGCGGAAGGACAGAAGAACGTGCGTGCATCGGGCGCGTAGCCCCCATCCACCAGATACCCAAGGCCGACCGGCGCCATGGAGAAAATGGCCGGTGTTGGCGCCGGATATTGGTTCTTCCAGAGAGGCCACCAGTTATACGTGTACTTTCCGGTGATGCCCGGGTATCCGGAATAGATGGTCCTGTAGAAAGCGGGATACCAGGAATAGATCCAGGACTCATCCATTCCGCTCGGGACGCTACCCCCTGACTCCATGTGTGGACCGGTCGCCACGGTCTGATTCGTTCGTGGATCGACAACGATCCCGGCATCGAGCGAGCCGTATGCGTAAGCACGCTGATAGGCGATGCCTGTTTGGTCGAAGTAGTTGCGGGTGCCCCCGTATGCAGCCCAGCACGGGAAATACCCGCCATAGTCGGTCGTGTAACTCTCGAGCCCCATTGACATCTGCTTGAGGTTGCTCAAGCATGCTGTCCGGCGAGCCTTTTCCCTCGCCGCGGAAAGCGCCGGCAGCAAGAGTCCGGCCAGTATCGCAACAACGGCCACAACTACCAATAGCTCTATGAGGGTGAACGCTCGCACCAAGGTCGCCATCATGCTCTGAGCAACGTTTCTGACTCGTAGCCACATGGCCTTTCCTCCTCCTTCGCAACCCCCGGACACCATCGCGCGGCTACACGTCACACATCACCCTTTGTTCGGTCGGGTTCCGCACCTTGCATTTTCCCCGTGTGCCTCACCTCCATGTCCGAGCCTTCTGAACTCGACACGTCTCCTTCCCTTCCGGGGGCCACTCAATACATGAGATTCCCGGGCCCACTCCCGACGAATATTATACCGTACCTATACGTATATGTCAAGTATAATACCATCAGCATCTGCGCTGCCTCTTCTCCTTGATTTACATGAGGTTACAAGTGGTATGCCCGCTTGCAAGCAAAGCGCGTTGACTTGCCTCCACATATATGCTATGAGTTGTTATACATCACTTGCACTATGTCCACCTGAGAGTTGGAGTGCCAGGAATGATAAATGCCATCAAACTTCGACGCAGCGGGTTCGATCCACTGTACGTTCAGATCGAGGAGGAGATCGAGCGGCGGATCGAGCGACGCGATTTGCAACCCGGCGCTTTTCTGCCGCCGGAGCACCGCATGGCTGGCATGCTCAAGGTGCACCGTAACACCGTCCGCGCTGCTTACGAACGGCTCAAGATGAAAGGGTTGGTCGTCGCAGAGCAGGGCCGCGGCTGGCGCGTGGCGCCGACGCCGGCGCAGCGAATCATGGAGATCGGCTTCCTCGCGGCCGGGCTCCAGCACCACGTGGCGTTGCCAGCCTATCGCCGGACCCTGGATGCCCTGACGCTGGAGGCGCATCAGCGAGACCTGGACGTGGTGAGTTTCCTCATTTGCGACAACGAGGAGGACATCGTGCGCGCATTGCAGCGGCGCCGACTGAGCGCGCTGGTCGTAGCGGGCCACGTCATCAGTCAAAAGATCTGGCAGGCGGTGATGGCTCTCCCCTGTCGCCGGATCGCTCTGGACTCCTACCCCGACAATCCCTGCACGCACTACGTTATCACCGATCACCGCGAAGGGGGGCGTATGGCGGCCGAAAGGCTCCTGGAAAGTGGACATGACCGGTTTGTCCTGGTCATGCCCTATTCAGAGAAGGGATGGGTTTTCAGAGGGTTTGACGAACGGCGCGAGGGATTCTTGAACGCGTTGCACGAGGCCGAAGTCCCATCTCGCCACGTCCTGGAACTGTACCCTGACGTCTCCAACCCGGCGACGATTCCGCCGGTCGCGCGGCAGATCGTGGAGTTCGGAGAAGGCGTGGGCGTTTTCTGCACGCTGGACCGGCTCGCCCTGCGCCTGATACGCTGTCTCCAGGACCTGGGAAAGAACTTGCCGGACGACCTGTCCCTTATCGGGTTTGACGGCGACCCGGAGGGACAACACCAGCATCCGACGCTTGCAACCTTCGCGCATCCCGTGCAGGCCATTGCGAGGCATGTCGTGGACCTTACCCTCTCGCAGCCCGCCAACGGTCTCATCGGACCGGGCGAGATAAGGATTCCACCCATTTTCCAGCCCGGCGAAACGCTCAGGGAAAGCCGGACGGCTGCGGCGGCCGGCAACTGAGCCGGTCTTCGGTGGCGTCCACGGCGGGCTGACAGGTCATGGCGTGTGGCCAACCGCTCGCCGCGATACTCGCAACGACCTTGTCCACATCGAGCATCGGAGCCTTCTGTGCTCGACCTCTACATCATCTTCACTACCAGCGGAGCGTCATCTGGAGGTGCGTTGGACCCCCGCGCGGATTTACTCCCGGATGCGAAGGATGAACGTCCGCCACGGATCACCGGGGGTCAGCGGAACCGATACCGCAGCCACTGCCATGTCGTCGGAACCGCCGTAGTTGGGCACATATGGATTGTAGCGATAGTGAGGCCACTCGAATGCGGAGCCAGGAGGTAAATCCAGGCGCCATCCCTCGCCCATTATCCATCGCTCCGATCCGGAGTTCTCGCTGGCCCAGTCCTGGACGTAGGATTGGCGAAGGTCCAGCGTGAGCGGCGCTGCTTCGAGGGATGAGACGAGCCGCTGTCCCGGGCGCAGCGGCATGGTGAATCCGCCGCGCATGGCCTGGCAGTCGCCGCCCCCGGCGCGCATGGAGATCTCGATCGCGCTCGGGTCGAGTATCCGCACGCGCAGTTCGCACGCGACCCGTCCGTAGCGATAGAGGGCTGAGTCGGCATCTCCGCCAGCGGAGAGGTCTGCCGCTTCCGCCTGGACCCATCGTTCTCGCCCCTGAAGCATGGAGAATGTGCTGCACTGCGGATGGAACTTGGAGTTTCCGCCTCCGATGATGAGGCCAACCGACCGGTGCCATATTGATAGGTAGTTCTGCCGGTCGAGGCGGAAGCGCGCCCTGAAGGACTCCGCGAGGCTATTCTCCGAATGAAGGTAACCGCTCAGGCACAGGAACCACGGCCCTGCTTGTCTGACGATCGCACGACCGCGGAAATTGGTCGCGAACTCCGCCTCCTGTGGTATGGGGGCTTCGTCAACAGCCCCGGGGCTGCACAGCGCCGCGGCGGCGAGGTGGGGAAGGTAGTTGAGAATGCTCTTTGCCTGCCGGCTGCACTCCAGGAGAAACCGGGAATAGCGTCGCCCGCGCGGGAACGGCAGGAATCCCGGCAGGCCCATGAGCGGTACCACGTCACGGTACGACACGCGCCCGTCAATGGTCTCGACAGGCCGTCCATCCGGGTAGGTGAAATGGAGGTGGAAGTCGAGTGCTCGCTCGAGCGCCGGAAGGATGGATGCGTCACGCGTGAAGTCATAGTACAGTCCGAGCGCGTGCACGTAAACCATGTTGTACGCGGTGGACGGGCCACCCTCGGACCAGTAGCCGTCCGGATCCTGCTGATGCGCAGCCGCGAGGATGTGCGCCGACCCGGCCCGCACCCAGTCGGGCATGTCGAACGTCTGGCCTGCCCTGACGAGGCCCATCGCGTTCCACGTGGAGATGTTGTGAGCGCGCTGGGCCGTTTGAATCTGCCGGGCGATGCCGGCGTAGGCGAGTCGCAGCCCGTTTTCCCATCGTGCCCGGCGTGGGTCGTCGAGGTGGGGGCGCAGAAGGCGGAACGTTTCCAGCCAGTGGTACATTGACCAGGGCATATACAACTTGCCCCACCGACTGCCATCGGGCTTGACGAACTCTACCCTGCCCTCGTCGTCCTGTGCGTCGCGAAGCGCATCCCCGCCGCGGCACGCGAGTTCCAGCATGCGTGCGTCACCGTGGCATGGGTTCTCTGTGGATTCGGTCACGTACAGGAGCGCCAACGCGAGGATGGCGTCCTGGTTGGTGACGGCCCACCCTCCCCCGGGCGCGAGGAAGCGGCCGGTGGGATGGTCGAATACCTCGATTGCCTCGCGAGCGGACTCGGCCAGCCTGCCCAGCATCAGGCGTCGCAGTTGCATGGCTTGTTTCGGACGGGTCGGGTCTTGGGTTTTCAGAAGACGGGCCGCACAACGCGCATGAAGCGGCATGCATTCCTGGCGCCGAGGGTCGCTCCGGCGCGGTCCGCACCCACCACGATTATCCAGACGCGGTCCCCGAGGCGAACCTCCCGTATCGCGTAACCGCCGGCCGGAGGATAACTGTCGGTGATGCCGAGGTCAAGCGCGGTGGGGGACAATCGCCGGATGGAGTCGGCTTCTTCGCGGCTGATCACCGCGATCGCGTTATCTCGGCTCGCAAGTGCGGCATCCAGTCCAGTCGTTCGAGTCTTTCCCGGACCTATGCGCCTGTCGAGGTGATCTCGGATTGCATTTGCGGCCTCTTCCAGTCCCCGGCCGAAAGCGATCGTGAACTGCGCGGTGCCGTCGCGAGCGATAGTCGTCTCGCCCCACTTGACCGTGGCGCCGCGCGGCGGCACCCTGTCGCGGTATCGGAGAATGAGGTTTAGCAGCGCCGACTTCGCAGTCCGGAACGCGTGGGTATCGAGCGTGATGCAGTCGAGCGCATCCCCCTCCGTGGACTTCTGGTATTCGAAACGCACGAGACTATCCTCGCGCTTGCCTGCGATCCTCTCGAGTTCGTCCCTCGCCTGTCTGCCGATGTCTGCGGTGTCCGGCCGCGACTCGAGCGCTCGCACCAGGTCCAGGGCCATCAGGTAGTAGTTCGCGTCCTCCAGGCCGTCGCGACAGCCCTCCCATGCGCCGGAGGTCTTTGGAGAGGAGTTTCCCCTTGACACCTCACAGCACGGGTTTGAGGAAGTCGAAGACCGACTGGCCGCTGGAACAGGACTGATGAGGCATGTGGGGGCCGGTCCTCGAGGCGAAGAGCAGCCGGTGAATACCGTCCGCAGTGGCGTACTGGAAGAAGGTCGTGACCTCGTAGAAGCGTTTGGCCTTCTCGCAGACTTTCTTGAAGATCAGGTTGAGCTTGGACCTGGCTGCGATGACCACGCTGACGAAGTAGAAGGCCGCATGGACCAGGGCATAGATGTTGCGCAGGGCGGTGTAGCTCCTGACGCGGACGTCTTCGAGGTGATAGCTCTGCTTGAGGAAGCGGTATGCTTCTTCGCATTTCCAGCGCGTCAGGTAGATTTCCGCAATCCACTCGGCGTGTTTCTTGCCCGGTGCCGGCGGCACGTTGGTCAGTAGCATGATCGGATGGTCGCTCAGTCCGCGAATCACCACCAACCAGAGTTGCGCGTCGGGACGCTCCGGCAGGCGCACTTCCATGCTGCCCATCTTCAGGTGTTTCTTCTGGGTGTACCCCTCGCGTT
>Ga0272448_1000933_pt1 | contig 41646 bp, 41 predicted proteins | sample YNPCB0191_FD_202220 | JGI IMG/M metagenome (GOLD analysis project Ga0272448, IMG submission 202220) | Hot spring sediment microbial communities from Yellowstone National Park, WY, United States - YNP-CB-019-1 | ecosystem: Environmental > Aquatic > Thermal springs > Hot (42-90C) > Sediment...
CAGTGTCTGCAAGGGGCTGTTCTGCACTACACGAGCCTTTCCGTGATCCGCCACCAGCGTACCAGACACTTACGCTGCTTCCCCTGCCAAACTTTTCGCAATTTCACCCTCGACTGACGAACTTGGGCTAGAAAACGATTTCACAAACTCGCGCACAGGGGTGGAATTGAGCAGCGCGCACAGATAATGCGCCTCGGCTTCATTCTCGCAGGCGATCAACGACGTTGTGTCTGTCGGGATGATTTTCTTGTAACCGAACGGCGTTTTGTGTTGCGAGACGACAGCGGCGATCGGGTCGCTGGCCATGCGCTTTCAAACGACTTTGCACCGGGCGACCGTGTACGAGCCGATTCCGAACATGGCGGGGGCGTTGAATGGCCAGCACCAGAAAAGTGCCCGACCCACAAGCCGGATCGAGCAGACGTTTCAGCGTGTTGCCGTCGTAGCCGACCTCGTCCAGCGCCAGCTCGGCCAACCAGTCGGGCGTGTAGTATTCGCCTAGGTCGTGGCGAATTTCCTGCGGCACGAGAAACTGGTCGAGCTTCTTCAGCAGGTCGCGCGTGGAATCGGGATCAATCGAGGTGGTCGCCGGCTCGAAATCGGAGAGGGCGCGGGCCATTTCGCGGATCGCTTCCTCAAGGCGCGGCGATGCGAGCGCATCCAGATACCAGCGGGAAAAAACTCCTTCGAGGAAGTTGGTGATTCCGCGTCGCGCGTACCCAGTGCCGTCTTCGATGTCAGGCAGCAACGCGCGAAAATCGGTTTTGCCCGCGTGCGTGAGACGATGGGAGTAGGAGGAGGCCAGCGCGCCTTCTTTCACAGTGACCAGCTCGGCGGAGATCAACTTCATCAACCATGCAAAATAGGTGTGAACACAAAACAGCAGCGTCTGGAAATCTGTCTCGCTTCCGACGCCGTAAAGTTGACCGAGAACCTTGGCTTTCTCGGCTTTTGGGTCGGTGAAGAACTGCTCGCCGTACACAATTCCGAAGAGACGTTTCCATTCGTTGAAAAACACAGCCACCCGTCCGCCGCTCCAGTGGGCCAGCGCATCGGCGAGCGCCGAAACGGCCAGCGGCGCCACCGGGCTGGACGTGCCGAATTTCACCGCCAGCCGGTCAGCTGTCAAAGGCGGACGCGAAAGAGCGCGAAGGTGCGTAAGGAAGCTGCGTGCCGTTTCCGGGTTGAACGGATGGGGGGCACGGCGAACAAACGATTCCGGCTCCGGCTCCCTTGGGACTCGCTGTTCGGCGGGCGCATGCTCGACGAAGAACATCTGCTCGCCGTCGAACCCCCACACCGATGAATTGTTTCAGCAGCCGAAACGGATCGCTCTTGGCTTGTCTAACAGCCGCGCCCACATACCCGACAAGCTAGTCGTGCGCGTGAGCCACCGCTGCGGGGGACGCAAACGACCGGGGATTTTCATATTCGATAATGACCTGCCCGTGAACCGCGTCGGGGCGACCGCGATAAATGGTCTTCATCCCGCTGCCGAAATGCTCATACGCGGGGGTCGGTTCGAGACCGATTTCCCGCAGAATCGGCTCCAGAATTTTTTCCACGCCGATCCGCAGGTCTTCCTCCGTTTCGACACGCTGCATCAGGTCTTCCACGCGGCGGACCAACCGGTTGGATTCTTCCAGCAGAGACAGACCGGATGTCGTTTCACTGAAAACAGGGTTCCCCAATGGCTGTGTCGGCATATAAAGTTTCCGAGATTCGACAATCGTGGTGTGTCGCGTCGTGCGCTCCCAGGCAGAGTTTGAGGACGGTTAGTGGTGGCCCCACGTGGTTTTACTTCTGTTGCGCCGGGGTCGGTGAAGCCCAGTGCAGTGGCCGCCGTCACGGCGGCCATTTGCGTCGCCCTTCCACCGGTAATCGGTAGTGAACGTGTACTTGCCATTTGGATGTAACACCTGTTACACTCAAATGGCAAGTGTAAGCGCGGAGGATGGAACACGGAACTTGCCGCGCAAAAGCCGTCCGGGGCTGCGGTTGGAAGTTTGGGGTGCCATTGCTTGACCAAGCGGGGCGCGGAGGTTACATAGTCCGACGTTATGAGCAAGGTCCTCCAAGATAAAGTTGCGATCGTCACGGGCGCCGCTCAGGGGCTTGGCGCGGCCATTTGTCAGCGTTTGGCCGCTGAGGGCGCGCGCGTGGTGCCGGCCGATGTGAAGGGACTCCCAGTGTCCACCGATGTGACGAAGGAGGAAGACGTGAGGACGCTTTTTGACCGGGTGGTGACGGAACATGGGCGGGTGGATATTGTGGTGGCCAACGCGGCGATTCTGATCGCCGAGCCGATTGCAGAGGCCGACGCGGAGAAATGGCGGGCGGTGATCAACGTGAATCTGTTCGGTAATTTCCTGACCATGAAACATGCCTGCCGGGTGATGAAGCCGCGTCGGTCGGGTTGCATCATTCAGATCAACTCGAAGTCCGGCAAGCGCGGCAGCGCAGCCAACAGCGCCTACGCTGCCAGCAAATTCGGCGGCATCGGTTTGGTGCAAAGTGTCGCGCTGGAGATGGCGCCCTACGGTATCCGTTGCAACGCCGTTTGTCCGGGGAATCTCTTGGACTCGCCTTTGTGGACCGACCCGGAGAAGGGGCTTTTTGTTCAATATCTGCGCGCCGGCAAAGTGCCCGGAGCCAGAAGCATCGAGGATGTGCGGCAGGCTTATATCAACCAGGTTCCCATGAAACGCGGTTGTTCCTACGAGGATGTCTGCAACGCCGTGGTTTTTCTGGCGAGCGATGCCAGCAGTTACATCACCGGTATTGCGCTGAGCGTGACTGGCGGGCAGGAAATGAATTAGGCGCGCGATGAAAACGGTTGTCGCCGCATTGGCGCTCGTGGTCGCCTCCGGCTGCGAGGTTTGGGACCCGCGTCCCGCGCTGCGGGATTTCTTTTGGGGCATGGGCGATCAATCCATTCCCGATCCTCATGCGGCGATCCGCCAGAAGGAGTATCCGACCTGGCCTGAACCGATTCGCAAAGCGGTGGACGAGCGTCTCGTGCAGGTGGGAATGACCAAGAATCAGGCGTTGTTGGCCTTGCGCCTTGCCGAGGAGGACATTCAAAAACAGGTCACCGACACCGGCAGCGGCAAGACGGAGACATGGACGGTCTGGAAAGTGCCCAACGGCTGGACGTTTACCCCGATGCCCACCAAACGCAGGGGACCGGTCCCTTTCAGCGAAAGGGTAACCATTGTTCTTCGGGATGGTGTGGTCGCGCAAATTGATTTTTCGCCGGAAACTGAGGGACTCGAACCAGCCACAGCGCGCCCGCCCGAAAAACCGTTAGAGTTGGAGCCGTTGCCGCCAACCCGACCGAAACCGCAGCACAGCCGGTTGCGCTAACGCGATTGCAACCGCTGTCGCCTCTGGGCAGAACACGAAATGACAAACCGATTGAGAGTGCCCGACATTTGTGCTACAGCCATTGTATCGCAATGAACAACACGTGGCTGATCTGGGGACTTGGCGCAACAGCGGCTTTGCTGGCCGGGCTGACGCTGTTTTTGTATTGGTTTGTGATTTGCGTGGTGTTGTACTGGCACGGAGCGCGATTCCCGACCGGACTGATGCCGTGGCGGTATTTTCGCGATCTGCGCGACTACAAGGAAATCATCAGCGCCAAGGGGAAAACATCCAGCTTGTATTATCTGATGTTGTTTCTGACGTGGGCCACGATTGTGGTGCTGTTGCTGTTGGCCATTGCTGTTTGGGATTACCGCGAAACCACTCGTTCCCTGCACCGTCGCCCGTGGTAACAAGGGCGCTTCTCGACGGAATCGAGCCTCTGTGCTAAGGTGCGCGCAAACCGCATGGACACTCTCTTCATCGAAAACCCCTTCCGTGACGGGGTCATCCCGCGATGCTCACCCGACCCGTGCGTGTTGGTCATCTTCGGCGCCACAGGCGATCTGACCCGGCGCAAACTCGTGCCTGCGCTTTACAACCTCGCTCACGAAGGACAATTGCCCACCGGGTTTGCGGTCGTCGGTTTCGCGCGACGACCGCGGACCGACGAGGAGTTTCGCGCCGAGATGAGAGCGGCGGTGGAACGATTCTCCCGATTTCATCCGATCAATGCCGCCGTGTGGGAGAACTTTGCGCGCGGCCTTTTCTATCAGCAGGCCGACTTCACAGCGCCCGACGGTTACGCCGCGTTGCGGGCGCGGCTCGAGCAACTGGACCGCGAGCGCGGCACGGCGGGTCGGCGGTTGTTTTATCTGGCGTGTGCGCCCTCCGAATTTGGCCTCGTCATTGAGCGGCTCGGCGCGGCAGGACTCGTCCAACGGCACGGACCGCAACGGATCATCGTCGAAAAACCGTTCGGCTCCAACCTTTCCAGCGCCCGGCATCTCAACGAAGTGCTGACCGCCGTGTTTGCGGAGCCGGAGGTCTTTCGCATTGACCACTACCTCGGCAAGGAAACCGTCCAAAACATTCTTTCCATGCGGTTCGCCAACGCCATCTTCGAGCCGCTCTGGAACCAGAAATACGTGGACCATGTCCAGATCACCGTGGCCGAGTCGCTCGGCGTCGAGACACGCGGCGCCTTCTACGAACAAGCCGGCGCCCTGCGCGACATGGTCACCAACCACATGATGCAATTGCTCGCCTTGACCGCAATGGAACCGCCCTCCTCGCTGGCCGCCGAGGACATTCGCACCGAAAAGGTCAAACTGCTCCGCGCCATCCGCCGGTTGTCGCCCGGCGAGGTCGCAACCAACACGGTGCGCGGCCAATACGACGAGGGCTTCGTCGGCGGCCAACACGTGCCCGCTTATCGGCAGGAGCCCCATGTCGCCCCCGATTCCGACACCGAGACGTATGCCGCGTTGAAACTGCACCTTGACAACTGGCGCTGGAGTGGCGTGCCGTTCTATCTGCGCCACGGCAAACGGCTCCCGAAGCAGGTCGCCGAAATCGCCGTGCAATTCAAACCGTCGCCTGCGGTGTTGTTTGCCGCCGCCAGCTCCGTCCCGTTGCAGCCCAATGTGCTCGCGCTGCGGATTCAGCCCGACGAAGGCATTTCCATCCGCATGAACGCCAAGACGCCGGGCACAACGCTGAACATTCAGCCGGTGAAAATGGATTTCCGTTACGGCGGCGCTTTTGGCGCCCGTTCACCGGAAGCCTACGAACGGCTGCTGTATGACGCGCTGATCGGCGACTCGACATTGTTCCTGCGCGGCGATGAAGTCGAATGCACATGGGCGATCACCGACACCATCCGCGCCGGGTGGGCCGAGAACCACATGGCCCCGGCGTTGTATGAAGCCGGCAGTTGGGGACCGCGCGAGGCCGACGCGATGATGGGACGCGACGGGCGCGAGTGGAGACGGCCATGAGTTCGGCACTGGACGCCCTGACCGCCGACGGCACAATGTCGGTGGACGTGGCCCAGATCGAGCGGCAACTGCGCGCCCTCTGGCAGCGCGGCGGCGAAACCATCTCGCGCGCCTGCCTGTTCAACTTTGTCGTCTGGTGCGGCTCCGAGACCGATGCGGAGCGCGCGACCGCCGTCATCAGCGAATTGACCGGGCGACATCCCTGCCGGGCCATCGTCCTCGTGGCCGAGCCGGAACGGGCCGACTCGCGTTTGACCGCTTCCCTGAAGGCGCATTGCCGTCTCGCCGACGGCGGACGCAAACAAGTCTGCTGCGAGCAAATCACCCTCGGCGCCGCCGCCGCAGCGGTATCGCAACTGGCTCCGACGGTGCTTTCGCTGCTGGAAGGCGACCTGCCGACGGTGTTGTGGTGGCGCGGCAATTTCCTGGAACAACTCTCCGCGTTTGAACGGATGCGCGCCGTGGCCGATCGGGTCCTGTTCGACACGTCCGCCTGGCCGCAGGCGCATCGGCAACTGCAGCGACTGCACCAGACGATCAGGGAGCCGCCGCCGCCGCTGTATGCCGACCTGAGTTGGACACGGCTGGCGTTGTGGCGGAAACTGATCGCGGATTGTTTCGATGAGCCGCCGTTCCGCGCGATGTTGGCGCAGGTCGAGCGCGTCGTGGTGCGGCACGGCGGCGGGCCGGGAGCGCGGGTGCGGGCGCTGCTCTACGCCGGCTGGTTGGCGGCGCGCCTCGGCTGGACGGCAGATGGCGCGCGCGACCGCGTGCGAGTGGAGCCCTGCGAAGGCGACGACGTGGCGGCGATCGGCATCGAGTCGGTGGAGTTGAGGGCGGGCGACGCTTCGGCGCTGGTCCGAAAGGATTTGGGCGAATCCGTCGCGCAAGCGGTGGTCTCGATGCCGCAAATGTGCAGCCTGCCGCGACGACAGGCGTTTGCGCCGATGACCGAGACGGCGTTGTTGTCGCAGCAGCTCGATCAGGTTGCGCCGCACACCGCCTACGAGCGCGCGCTGCAGTTGGCCGTCGCGCTGGAGCAAACCGCTTGACGCCAACTCCCAAGGCGGCGTAAATAACCGCCCCTTCAGAAACACAACAGGAACATCAACATGGCAAAAGCACCCAAAGGCATTACCCACGCGCGACCGAAAGCGAAGGACGACAAAAAGACGGGCAAAGACAAAGCCCCGACGTATCCGAGCCAGTTCGGTTCGCACGCCAGCATGATCAACGCGGAACTGAAGGTGGCCGAGACCAAACAGGATGCCGCCGATCCGTGGGTCATTCTCACAGATGAGCGCGGCCATTATGCCACGCGGAAATCACGGCTGGATTCAGGCATGGCCGACCCGAACCGCTGCGCCGACCAAGCCGTGCGCGAGAAACTGCTGAAAGAACTGACCACCGCGTAATCGGCTCGGCCCGCTTCAGGAAGCGGGGGGAGGGGCGGCGTGTTTTTTCTCGGTGGAGGCGAGTTGTTTGACGCCGTCGAAAACATACCAGAGGCCGGAGACAAGGGTGAAGAACGCGGCGGCGTAGAGGGGTCCTTCGTAGGGTGGATTTTCAATTTTCAGCAGGACCCAGCCGAGGGTGATCATTTGGAAGAAGGTGGCGCATTTGCCCACCAGACGCGGTCGGGCGCGTGCCTGCCCGGTGAGCATGTGAATGAGCAGGGTGCCGAGCATCAAAATCAAATCGCGGCTGATGACCAACACGGGAAACCACAAGGGCAGGGGGGCAAACGGCGTGCCATCCTCGAAGCGCACACTCAACAAAACCAGCGCGCTCATCAGCAGCGCCTTGTCGGCCAGCGGGTCCAGAAACGTTCCCAGTTCGGTCTTCTGTTGGTAGCGACGCGCGACGTAGCCGTCCACGGCGTCGGAAACTGCGGCGATGGCGAACACCGCAGACGCGAGCCAGCGTTGCCACTCCGCTTCCAGTCCTCGTTGATAATCGCGGATGTAATCCAGCGTCAGCCACACGAAAACCGGGATCAGCAAGATTCGGCAAAGCGTGATCTTGTTGGCCAGAGTGAGCCGGGCGGACGTCTCGCTCATGGTCGAAACCTTTCCGTGGCGCGCCGCAATCGCATCAGCACGCGGTCGCGTCCGAGCACCTCCAGCATGGGGTACAACGACGGCCCGGCGCTTTTGCCCGAAACCGCCACGCGACAGGGGTGAATCAGCTCGCCGGTTTTCAGACCCAGTTGCGCGGCCAGAGCTTTCAGAGCCGATTCCAAAGTGGCCGCATCCCACGACCCGACGGCGGCGAAGGTTTCGGCCAGTTTCATCAGCCGCTCGCCGGTTTGCGGTGCGCTGCAGGACTTGGCCACCGCCGCCGGATCAAACGGATAATCCTCGGTGAAGAAATAATTGGTCCAATCGGGCAATTCCTTCAGCAGTTTGATTTTTTCCTTCACCAGCGCCAGCACGCGCGGATCCGCGCACGCGACAAACGGTTTGGCCAGCGTCAAGAATCTCTCCAGCGGCATGGCGCGCAGGTATTCGCCGTTCATCCAGGTCAGTTTGGTGATGTCGAAACGGGCGTTGTGCCGCAAAATCAGCGGCAGGTCGAACATCTCAATGAACTCGCTGATGGGCCGAATCTCCTTCCCGTCCTTGGGCGAGAATCCGAGCAGACACAAATAGTTGCGGACCGCTTCGGGCACAAAACCGTCCTCGATGTAGGTGGCCAGCGAGGCCAGGCGCGCTTTGGCCGGATCGGGATCGCGTTTGCTCATCTTCGAGCCGTCGAGGTTCAGGATCATCGGGATGTGGGCGTATTTCGGCGGCTCGACCCCGAAGGCGCGAAACAGGGCGATGTGTTTGGGCGTGTTCGAGAGATGATCCTCGCCGCGGATGACATGGGTGATTCTCATCTCGATGTCGTCCACCACATTGACAAGATGAAACACGGGCGTGCCGTCGCTGCGGACGATGACGAAGTCGGGATCGAGCATCTCCGTTTCGTTCAGGGAACGCACCACGCCGCCGCAGATGACATCGGGCACTTCGATGGGCTGGCGCGTCATGCGGAAACGAATGGCGCCCTCCCGCTCGTAGGCCATCCCTTTGTCGAGCAACTCCTGCACGCGCCGCCGATAAATGTCCGCCCGCTGCGATTGGAAGTAGGGGCCTTCATCCCAGTCCAGACCCAGCCAGCGCAACCCGTCCAGAATCGTGCGCAACGATTCCTCGGTGTTGCGCGCGGTGTCCGTGTCCTCGATTCGCAACACAAACACCCCGCCCGTGTGCCGTGCATACAACCAGTTGAACAACGCCGTCCGCACACTGCCAATGTGCAGGTACCCGGTCGGACTCGGCGCAAATCGAACGCGGACATCACTCATGATGCCCGCAACCTAGCAAACCCGCGCCGCTGCGCGCAAGCGCGGACATTTTCGGTGGACAGCTTCCGCCGAATCCGCTACATAAGCCCATGGGACTGCCGACCGTATGGCTGTGCTTGTGTTCAAAACATTCGATGGCACCGAAAAAGTTCTGGATGCCGGCAAACAGCCGCTGGTGATTGGGCGGCTGAGCGAGTCGGATATTCCAGTGCTCGATCCTTTTATCTCGCGGGTTCATTGTAGCATCTTCTATCACGACCATCAGTTTCACCTCAAAGACCTCGGCTCGGCCAATGGCACCTATCGCAACGGCGCGCGCGTCTTCGAATGCGTGCTGGCTCCCAACGACCGCATTCAAGTGGGCAACACCACCTTCTTCTTTGAAGTCACCGGCACCGGCCCGGTCATCCTGCGCCAAGCCGCGCCGTCGCCTGCGCCCTACCGCGCGACCGGCCCCATGACCGCCCGTCCGCAACCGGAGGCTCGCCCATGAACACCTCGGCCACCCTCCTCTCGCTGGCAGCCGCGCTCCTGTTGACCGTGCCCGCGCCCGGTCAGACCCACAACGCCGCTCCGTTTGTCCGCGGCACCATCGTGCGGCTCGACCCGAAATCCGGCGAGCTGGTCCTGAAGACCCCGGAGGGTGAACGCACCTGTTTCCTCACGCCGCGCACCTATATCTTTCGCGGCGAAGAAAAACTCTCCGCCGACAAACTCAAACCCGGTGACCACCTGAAGCTTCGCGTTGTCGGCGCTTCGACGAATCGCTGGACAGTGGTTCGCATCAAGGTGGACACCAACACCGTCCCGCTGCCGCCACTCACGCCGCCATGAAACCTCCGAAAGTCCTTGTTCCGCTCGCGCCCGGCTTCGAGGAGATCGAAGCGATCACCGTCATTGACATTTTGCGACGCGCCGGTGTCGAGGTGGTGGTGGCCGGAACGCAGCCCGGCCCCATTACCGCCTCGCGGCAGACCCGTCACATTCCCGATTGTCTGCTCGATGAGGTCCACGAGAGCGACTTCGACATGATCGTCCTCCCCGGTGGCCAGCCCGGCACGAACCATCTTCGCGCCGACCCGCGCATTCGACGCATCATCGAAGACCTTTGGTGCCGAAACGGTCGCGTGGCGGCGATTTGCGCCGCGCCGGGCGTCCTCGCCGCGTATGGCGTGCTGGACGGGCGCGCCGCAACGTCGCACCCCGTCGTGCGCGACGAGGTGGCCCCTCGCGCCGGACAGTATCGGGAGGAGCGCGTGGTCGTGGACGGTCCCGTGGTGACCAGCCGCAGCGCCGGCACGGCGATGGAGTTTGCGTTCAAGCTTGTTGAGATTCTGTGCGGCCCGGAGAAGGTCGCCGAAGTGAACAAGGGCGTGCTGGCGCGGTTGTGAACCGGACATTTACCGAACCCTGTCTCCACGTTTCGCATCGGGCCAGCAGAGGTCCACTTGGAAGTGGTGGGCAAGGGTCGTGTAGCGGCGTCGGTCCCGGACGCTGAGGGAAACTGAGTTGCCAAAGGATGGAGCTGCACGCCGCATTACTTGCTTGCTGGACGGAGACGCGAAAGCTTGATGCCGCCGAAACGGCGGAGGCCACAATGAAGGCGATGGTCAAAACCGTTCGTATCGTTGGTGCCGTTCTGGCAATGACCTGTGCCGCGCAGGCGCAGTATAGTGCGAACTACCAGACCAACATCATCAGTGGTGTCGTCAGCAACTGGCTCGGCAACTACTTCGTCGGCAGCAACACCTTTGCAGACGTTTTGATGGTTTGCCGCAACGTCATTGTCGGGGGTTTTCGGCGAGGTGAGTGTGCCAGCGATGTGGCCGGGTCTGGGCTGGCAGGTGCCGTATCATGCCAGCCCCGGTTGGGTGATGCTCCCAGTGACCGGGCGGGTGAGGTTGGCCAGCTACGATCTTTTGGCTGAGTACTACGGTTTGGGGGCTGCCAGTTTCACGGAAACAGCTTTGAGCCACGGCGTGGTGGAGGTGGTCGTCACCGACATGGCGCCTGCGGCGACGAATCGTTTCCTGCGTCTGCGAGTCAGCCGTCCGTAGTGACGAGCCGGGCGGACATCATCGGGGCGCGGCTGTGAGTTGATGCGAGTCAATTCGTCGGTGGCGCCGAGGGTGTATTCTCTGTTCCATGAACCGAACGGATCGTCCACCGATGCCGCGCGAGCATGGCGCGTGGGGGATGTTGCTGGTGCCTTTTGCCACGGCCATCGCCATCTGCGGCCGGTTCGATGGGAAGGCGGTGTTGCTGCTGGTGAGCACGCTGTGTTTTTACATCGCCCGCGCCAGTTGGCTGCGGCGAAATTGGAAATGGATGGGGGTGTTGCTGGTCGGCAGTCTCGCCGCCGCAGCGCCGTTGTTCTTCGTCTGGAAACTGTGGTGGCTCGCCGCCTTCGGCGCGGTGGCCGCCGTGTTCGCGGCGCAACCGAATCCGCGGGGAATCGGGAGGCAACTGGTTGCGGTCGGCGGTCTGACGTTGACCGCGCCGGCGGCGTGGTATGCGGCGACGGGCGCGCTGGATGCGACGGCGTTTTGGCTCTGGCTCTGGAACACGCTCTACTTTGTCGGCGGAGTGCTTTACGTGCGACTGCGCATTGAGCGTGCGGGACCGCGTTGGGCGGTGCTGGTTTTTTACGCTGCGCTGCTGTTGTTCGTGCTTGCGTTGGCGTTGGCGAATGTGGTTTCCTATCGGCTGCTGCTGGTGTTTGCACCGGCAGCCGCGCGAGCCGCCATCGGGGTGGGGCGACTCACGCAGCCGTTGCGCGTGAAACGTCTCGGTTGGTCGGAAATGGCGCACGCGGTTTTGTTCGGCGCGTTGCTCGCAGTCGCATGGAGATAGGTGAAAACGCTTCTCGCAATCCTGTTGGGCATGTTGGTCGGCGCGGGTGGATATACCTTCTATTACGCGCGCGGCTTGTCGTATCTTTCCGATGATCCGAAGGCGTGCGTGAACTGTCACATCATGCGCGAGCCCTACGACGGCTGGCAAAAGGCCAGCCATCATGCGCACGCCGTTTGCAATGATTGTCATGTGCCGCGCCATTTCATCGGGAAATGGATCACGAAGGCCGAGAACGGCTGGCATCACTCGCGCGGGTTCACATTGCAGAATTTTCACGAGCCGATTCGCATCCGGCCCGGCAATGCCGTTGTGCTCCATGCCAACTGCCTCGATTGCCACAAGGACTTCGTGCGCGAGATCACCGCGCATCGCGTCGGGAACAAGGAGGAACTGTACTGCGTCCGTTGTCACGACAGCGTCGGCCACGGACCGCGTCGCTAGGAGACGATTCGATGAAAACCATCAAATACTCGTTGCTGGTGTTGGTGACTGCCGCGGCGACCGTCGGCGTGATGTGGCTGTACGAGAACATCGCCACGCGCAAACAGGAAGCCCAACAGGTTGTCTTTTCGGTTGTCCATCTCGACGAGACCACGGAGGATCCGGCCGAGTGGGGCAGGAATTTTCCGCGCCAGTTCGACAGTTATCGGCGCACGGTGGACATGGAACGCACCCGCTATGGCGGAAGCGAGGCTGATCCCTTTGCTGTCGGCGAACACGGCGTCCCTAAAACGGTCAGCAAGATCGAACAAGACCCGCGCCTGAAAATCCTGTGGAACGGGTACGCTTTCGCCATTGATTTTCGAGAAGAACGCGGTCACGCCTACATGCTTCAGGATCAAAAGGAGACCGAGCGGGTGCTGAAACGTCCGCAAGTGGGCGCCTGTCTGCATTGTCATGCTTCCACCACGGTCGCTTATCGTCGCGCTGGACTGGCCGCCGGCGCGCCCGGTCAGTTGACCGATCCGTTGCTGAGCGCCACGGGCATGGAACAGTTGATGAAAGGGTTTCCCATCGTCTCCGCCGAGCCGTACAGTAACGCCGTCCAACGCGTCAGGCATCCGGTGGCCTGTATAGATTGTCACGACCCGAAGACGCTGCAGCTTCGAATCACGCGGCCCGGTTTGATTCTCGGTCTGCGGGCGCTGGCCGCGAGCGCCGACGCCGTGCCGCATTTGCCCTCCATCGAACGCTGGCGCAAGGGCGACCGCCGTTCTCCATACGATGCCAACCGCGACGCCACCCGCCAGGAAATGCGGTCGCTGACCTGCGCGCAGTGCCACGTGGAATACTACTGCGCCTCAAAGGCCACGTTGTTTTTCCCGTGGGGGAAAGGCCTGAAAGCCGAACAGATGGAAGCGTTTTACGACGAATACCGGTTTCGCGACGGCACGCCGTTTGCCGACTGGAAACACGCCACCACAGGCGCTGACCTGATCAAGGTGCAACATCCGGAATTCGAATTGTGGAGTCAGGGCATCCACGCCCGCAGCGCAGTCGCCTGCGCCGATTGTCACATGCCCTACCAACGCGAAGGCGCCATCAAAATGAGCAATCATCATGTCCGCAGCCCGTTGCTGAACATCTCGAAGTCCTGCCAGGTCTGCCACCATTTCAGCGAAGACGAACTCAAACAGCGCGTCTTCAACATTCAGGATCGCACCAAACAACTCATGGACCACGCGCTCGACGCCGTCGTCAGCCTCATCCAGACTCTCGAACAAGCCAGAAAAAACGGCGCCGCCGACGAGCAACTCCGCGCCGCCCGTCAACTCCAGCGCAAAGCCCAGTACCGTGTGGACTTCGTCAACGCCGAGAACTCCATGGGCTTCCACGCCCCGCAAGAAGCCGCCCGCCTGCTCGGCGAAGCCATTGATTACGCCCGACTGGGTCAACTCGCCGTCGCGCCCCTTGCGCAGAAGGATTGACTTTCGGCGTCATTCAGGGCAGTTAGGATACCACCGTTTCAGAAAGGAACAGCTACAATGAAAGACAAAGCAGACATCGGACTCATCGGCCTCGCCGTCATGGGCGAGAACCTCATCCTCAACATGGAAAGCAAAGGTTTCACCGTCGCCGCCTTCAACCGCACCACCTCCAAAGTGGACGAATTCCTGGCCGGCCGCGCCGCCGGCAAAAACATCATCGGTTGCCACAGCCTCCAGGAACTGGCCGACAAACTCGAAAAACCACGCAAAATCATGATGATGGTCAAAGCCGGCAAAGCCGTGGACGAACTCATCGAACAACTCCTCGCCGTCTGCGAACCCGGCGACATCCTCATTGACGGCGGCAACAGCCATTTCCCCGACACCATCCGCCGCACTGCCTACGTCGAAAGCAAAGGCCTCCTCTACATCGGCACCGGTGTCAGCGGCGGCGAAGAAGGCGCCCTGCGCGGCCCCTCCATGATGCCCGGTGGTAGTCCCGCCGCTTGGCCGCACGTCAAACCCATCTTCCAAGCCATCTGCGCCAAAACCCCCGATGGTGAACCTTGCTGCGATTGGGTCGGCGAAAACGGCGCCGGTCACTTCGTCAAAATGGTCCACAATGGCATCGAATATGGCGACATGCAGTTGATCTGTGAAGTCTACGACCTCATGAAACGCGGTCTCGGCATGACCAACGCCGAAATGCACAAAGTCTTCGCGGAATGGTACGAAGGCGAACTCAACAGCTACCTCATCGAAATCACCCGCGACATCCTCGCCTACAAAGACGAACAGGGCAACGAAGTCGTGGACCTCATCCTCGACGCTGCCGGCCAGAAGGGTACCGGCAAGTGGACGGTCATCGCCGCGCTCGACGACGGCATGCCGCTCACCCTCATCGGCGAAGCCGTCTTCGCCCGTTGCTTGTCCGCCATCAAAGAAGAACGCGTCGCCGCCAGCCAGCAAATACCGGCCAAGGTCAAACCATTCAAGGGCGACAAAGCCAAATTCATCAACGACCTCCGACAAGCCCTCTACGCCTCCAAACTCATCAGCTACGCCCAGGGCTTCCAACTCATGCGCGCCGCCGCCAAAACCTACAAGTGGAACCTCAACTACGGCGGCATCGCCCTCATGTGGCGCGGCGGCTGCATCATCCGCAGCGCATTCCTCGGCGACATCAAGAAAGCCTTCCAGCGCACCCCCGACCTCGTCAACCTGCTCCTCGACAAATTCTTCAACAAAGCCGTGTCCAAGCGGCAGGCCGCCTGGCGTCGCGTCATCATGCAAGCCGTCAAAATGGGCATCCCGACGCCCTGCCTCAGCAGCGCGTTGGTGTACTTCGACGGCTACCGGAGCGACCGTTTGCCGGCGAATCTCTTGCAGGCGCAACGCGACTACTTCGGCGCGCACACCTACGAGCGCGTGGACAAACCGCGCGGCGAATTCTTCCACACCAACTGGACCGGCCGCGGCGGCACCACCACCGCCCGCGCGTACACCGTTTAGGTTTTCTCTTTGTGAGATTCGACAGAAAAGCGTAGATCCGGCGCGAAGCGCAAGCGGCAAGTCAGGGACGGTGGGGGGAAACGGCTACGTTTGCAGATGCAGAATCGCGCCCATGTGGGTGACACCCGCAGCCGTCACCCCCCCAACGGTGGCTGCGGGGAATCTTGGCAATCAGTCCGTGACCGCGTAGCAGTCGAAAGACGCGATTCAACCGGGCACTGCGCCCCGACCGGGCCACCGGCTCGGTCGCCGCCGCCACTCCGAGCGAGCGATGTCCGCCGCCGGAAACGGGGTCGTTTTTGCCTTAGCGGGGTGGGAAGCTTGGGGTTTTTGGAGGATGGCGAAGAAACAGACCCGAGCTTCAGTGATGTCGTCGCGTTCGGCGATGTTGGCGAGTCTGCGTTATTCCTTCGGCTTCGCTCAGCACAGGCTTTTACGGATGGCGCGGGAGAGGCATTGGCGGAGGTGGCCGATGTTGGCAGCGAGTTGTTGGTCGGTGTCAAGACGGCAGCGTGAGTCCTCAGAGCAACATCGGAAGCGTTGTTTTGACAACACCGTTTCTGAATTCCACGGATTTTCGTAACAGATGTTCCCAAAATCCGTGGAATTGGGGGCGGGATGGAGAGGTTGTGGGAGGCACCGTAGGTGTCGTCCTAGCGATCCGGTGGCGGTCGGTTGCGGCTTTCAGCGCGGAAGTGGTTACGGCAGTTCTTTGAGGCGAATGTTGCGGAAGGAAACCTGATCTTTGTGGTCCTGAAGGAGGATGTGGCCGCTGGTGCGGGTGCAAAACCCGGTGTCTTTTTTGAACTTGCTGGCCTCGAAATGGGCCTTGAATTCTGGAGAGGTGCGGTCGCATTCGAGCACTTTCTCGCCATTGAGCCAATGCTCGATATGGTTGTCTTTGACGACGATGCGCCCTTGGTTCCATTCGCCGATGGGTTTGACCTTTTTGTCTTTGCGGGCCGGCAGGATGTCGTAAAGCGAGCCGACGGTGCGGTTGCCGTTGATGCCGAGCTTGGCGTCGGGATGCTTCTCGTCGTCGAGGATTTGGAATTCGTAGCCGACGGATTTGGTCTTTTCGGGGTCTATGAAATACTTCACACCGCTATTGGCGCCGGGAGTGAGTTTGAACTCGAAGCAGAGATCGAAGTTGTGGAACCGTTTCGTCGTGATGATGTCGCCGCCTTTGCCGCCTGCCAGCACGGTGAGGACGCCGTCTTTGATTTCCCAACCGGCGCTTGGAAACTCTGGTCCCTTGAGGCTGCGCCAGCCAGCGGAAGTTTTGCCGTCGAAGAGCAGTTGGTAGTCGTCGGCAGGGCAGTTGGCGGTGGTGTGGGCGCAGAGGATGAGTGTTTCGGTGCTGGCTTTTCGTTTGAGTTCTTTGATGCGGATGTTGCGCCAGCGGACTTGCAGACCTGCGGTTTTGGAGCCATGCACTTGAAGGGCGATGAAGCCGCTGGGTGTCATGGAATCTCTGAGATCGGCAGCAGGAACGCCGTTGATGTAGGTCTTGATGGAATCGCCGATGGCCTCGATGCGAAAGTGATTCCAGTCGTTTTGTTTGAACGCCTTGCGGGCGGCTTCGTTGTTTTTGAGGTCGAACAGCCAGCCTCGTCGCGCCTCGTCGTAGATGCCGCCGCTGAACGCGCGCGGGGAGGGGTCAATTTCCACCTGATAACCGTGGACGCGACCGGCGGGAATCTTTTTGGGTTTGCCGTTGACCTCGATCGTCTTCTCGGTGTCGAAGCACTCGCTGCGGATCTGGACGCCGGAGTTGAGTCCCGGATCCACCTTGAACTCCAGTTCGAGGATGAAGTCGGCGTAGTTTTTCTTGGTGCAGAGGAAGCTGTTCGGCGTTTTCAAGACCGTGGTGCCGACGATGCAGCCGTTTTCAACCGTGTATTTGGCTTGGCCGCCGCGTTGAACCCAGCCGTCGAGGTTTTTGCCGTTGAACAGGCTCACCCAGCCGTTGTCGTCGGCGGTGAAACTGCTGCCGATCATTCCCGCAAGACACAAGCATCGAATCGTTTTCATGGTTTTCCTTTCTGACGGATTCAGGTAAAACACATTCACGATGAACAAACCACTTCTTTTTTTGCTCGCGGTGATGCTGCTCGCGCCGTTCGCCCGCGCCGAGCGGGTCAAACTCCTTCCTGCCAACGATCCCAGCATCGTTGCCGGCGAGGACAAGGAAAACGATCCGACCGAGCCGACGGTGGACATTTGTTTGCCGCCGAAGGAGAAAGCTTGCGGGACCGCCGTGGTCGTGTTGCCGGGCGGCGGCTATGGGAATCTGGCTCTGGATCACGAGGGCCGGCAGATTGCGGAGTTTTTCAACCAGCATGGTATTGCCGCATTCATCACGCGCTACCGTCACGCGAAACGGTATCGGCATCCGATCCCGATGCAGGACGCTCAGCGCGCCATTCGGTACGTTCGCGCCAACGCCGCCAGGTTCGGGGTGAAACCGGACCGCATTGGCGTGATGGGGTTCAGCGCCGGCGGGCACTTGGCGGCGACGGTCTCGACGAAGTTTGAAACCGTGGATGGCGTTTCGAGCCGGCCGGATTTCTCGATCCTTTGTTACCCGGTGATTTCGTTTCTCGAGTTCACGCATCTGGGTTCGCGCAAGAACCTGCTGGGCGAGAATCCGCCCGAAACGTTGGTCAGGGAGATGTCCGCCGAGCTTCAAGTCAACGAGAATACACCGCCGACGTTTCTGTTTCATACCGACGCCGACACCGGCGTGCCCTCGGAGAACAGCATCCTTTACTATCGCGCCCTGCGGCAGCACAAGATTCCCGCCGAGCTTCACATTTATCGCGTGGGCAAACACGGCGTGGGTCTGGCGAAAGATCATCCGCAGTTGTGCACGTGGAGCACGTTGCTGTTGAACTGGCTGGACGGCCTCGGTTTGCTCAAAGACGGTCATTGAGATGCGCGGGGCGGCGCTGGTGGTATTCGTCGCTTGTCTTTGCGAGGGCGCGGAGACGGCACGGGTGGCGACGCAAGGACAGGAATGGACGATTCTGTTTGGGGGCGACACGGCTTTTGGCGAGAGTTACGAGTCGCATCGCAAGGGTCTGCTGCGGCATCGAGGTTACAACTACTCGCTGGAACGACTCCGTCCGATGATGGAGGCGGCGGATTTCTGCGTGCTGAACCTGGAAACCCCGGTCTGCCGCCCGTTGACTTCGCCGCTTGAAGGCAAGAAAAAGCCGCTGCACTGGGCGCACATTACGCAGACGCCTGCGACGTTGCGGGCGCATGGCGTGCGTTTGGTGACACTGGGCAACAATCATGCGATGGATTACGGCGCTGCGGGATTGGAGGAGACTTTTCGCGCGTTGAGGAGTCACCAGATGGAATGGATTGGCGCCGGCACGAACCTTCTTGAAGCAACCCGTCCGTGGGTGGCGGAGTTGAGTATGGCAGGGCGGCGGCAATATCTGGCCGTGCTGGGTGGTTTTCAGTATCACACTTCCTATCGCAAGCAATTCGATTTCTACGCCACGGCCAATCGGCCCGGCGTGGCGCGGTTGGATGAGTTGACGCTGGCGCGTCAGATGAAATCACTCAAGGCAATGTATCCGGGAGTTTTCATCGTGGTGTTTCCGCATTGGGGACGCGATTACGCCTGGAAGGAGGCGAAACAAACCGGCTTTGCGCGTCGCTTGACGGATGCGGGGGCGGATCTGATTTTGGGGCACGGGGCGCACCGTTTCCAAGAAATCGAGTCCTACCGGGGACGATGGATTGTGTATGGTCTCGGTAACTTCGTTTTCAATTCGCCGGGGCGTTACGTCGAGACGCAGTCGCCGCCGTACAGTCTGGTTGCGTTGTTGACGTTTCGGGAATCGGCGCCGAGCCTGAAACTCTACCCGATTCTTTCCGACAACCATCTGAGCGGTTATCAACCGGGACCATTGGACGCCGCCGAGTTCGACGACTCGCTGCGGCTGTTGCGCGAACGCGGCTGCGTTTTCTCCCCGCGTGTGGGCAAGGATCGCGTCGGCCGCTGCTTGGAATTGGCGCTGGAACCGCTTGCGCCGAGGTGAGGAGCGGTTGTTTTTGTCAGGGGACGGGCACGCCCCGGCTGCGCAGATACTCTTTCAGCGGTCGGATGCCGATGATGTTGAAGTGGAACACCGAAGCCGCCAACAGCACCGTTGCGCCCGCTTGCGCGGCTTCGTAGAAATGCTCCAAAGTGCCCGCCCCGCCGGAGGCGACCACCTCGGCGTCGGTGGCAGCGCGAATCTGTCGGATCAGCGGCAGGTCGTAACCGGTGCGCATGCCGTCGGTGGATTTGCTGGTCGGCAAAATGGAGCGCACGCCGTACCCGTTGACCCGTTTGGCCCACTCGATGGCGTCCGCGCCAGTGGCCGTGCGACCGCCGTCAACATAGACTTCATAACCCGATGGCATGGCGGCGGATTGCGCCACATCAATGGCAACAGTGACACGGTCGGGGCCGAGTTCTTTGATCATCTCGGCGATCACCTGGGGACGACGGAAAGCGGCGCTGCTGGTGGAGACGCAATCCGCCCCTGCCTCAATGATGGCAACCGCCGACGCCACGTCGGTGATTCCGCCGCCGACGGTGAAAGGGATGGTGGTTACCGCGGCGACAGCTTGTACCACGTTGAGCATGGTGCGACGACCTTCGACGGTGGCGGTGATGTCCAACAGGGCGAGCTGGTCGGCACCGGCGTCGCAGTAGGCTTTTGCGCAGGCCACGGGGTCGCCGGCATCGCGGATGTTGACGAATTGCTCCCCTTTGACGACTCGTCCATTTTGCATGTCGAGGCACGGCATGATTCGCACCGTGCCCGGTGGCCATGTTTTTTTCACGGGTCGGGTTTCCTTTTCCATGGATCAAATGGCCTCGATGGTGGACGGCGGTTTGGCGGTGATGTTGTAGGTGACGCTGACGACGCCGGGCACCTGTTCGGTGATCCGTTGTGCCAGGCGCGTCAACGTGGAGAACGGCACTGCGGTGGGCTTGGCGGTGACCGCATCTTTGCTGTCCCAGCAGCGGACTTCGATTTGGTAGCCAAACTCGCGTTTGCCGTTGCGGATGCCCGTGACGCGGTCTTCGTGCAGGATGGCCAGACACTGGAACGCCGGCAGGCGGGCGAGCGTTTTCTCCACAATGGCCGTGGCTTGGCTCACGAGCGCGATTTTTTCGGGGGTGACCTCCCCGATCACGCGCGCAGCCAGCGCCGGGCCGGGGAACGGCGGACGATTGAACACCGACGGCGGCAGTCCAAGCGCCTTGCCGACGCGGCGGACGGCTGGTTTGCGCAGATTGATCAATGGCTCCAGCACGGTGTAGCCATAGAGTTCGCGGGTATCAATGCCGAGCTGGGTGAGGATATTGTGTTGGCGTTTGACGCCGGCGACGGTTTCCTCCACGTCGGTGAGGATCGTGCCGTGAAGCAGAAACTTCGCGCCGCTTTCCCGTACCAGTCGTCCGAAAACCTTCTTGTAAAAGGCGTCGGTAATGGCCTGACGTTTCTGTTCGGGATCGGTTTTGCCTTTGAGTTCCTCGAAAAACTCGTTGCGCGCATCCACGCGCACGACGGGCACACCGAGTTTTTTGAACAGGGCAATGACCCGGTCGGGTTCTCCTTCGCGCATCAGACCGTGATCAATGAAATAGGTGTGCAATCGCAGTCCCAACGCCCGGTGCGCCAACAAGGTGACGACGGAAGAGTCCACGCCGCCCGACAGGGCATTGATGGCGGAGCCGTCGCCGACAGCGCGGCGCAGTTCTTCGATTTTCTCTTTGATGAACTTTTGGGGGTTCAGTTGATCGAGTGTGATTTCGGGGATTTTCACGAGGTTCTCCTTTCCGTTGAGGTTGGTGGTTTGCGGTGTGAAGATTCCGCGGCGCGGAGCGATTTCTGACAGGGTGATGGATGGGGCCGAAATCGCCCTCCCGTGGCCGGAAACAGTGAGTCAATGCTGTTCTTCATTCCCAGTGGCGCAGGATGAAGCAACCGGGGAAAGGATGCAACTCGTATCTTTACTATTGACCGCAACGCGGACTTCCCGTATGAGTGATAGGTCGTGAACAGGCGAACCGCGAGCAACAGGAGGAAACGATGAATGTTCGGCAGATTGGTCTCGTTGCCGTTCTGACCTTGGCTGGTGCATGGTCAGCGCACGCGCAGGCTGCTCGGGAACCGCAGCCCGGCGATTTCCGGCTGAAGACGATTCGGTTTCATTTGCAGCAGGCTCCGTCCTATAGCGCCGGCAACAGCGGCATTTCGGACAAGTCGCCGGCGTTGTTCCGCGACTGGCTGCGAATCGAGGTGCAGTTTGAGACGCGACCCGACTGGGTGAGCGATTTGAAGCTGGTGTTTTATGCTTTGCTGGGCAAGGGCAGCGACGCGAAGCTGTTCAAAGGGGAAGTGACTCACGTGCATGTTTGGAAGAACGCCATCCACTACAGCGCGATGTTCATGCACCCGAACGCCGTGCGGCGATACGGCAACGGGCGCGTGGAAGCGGTGGCGGTGCAGTTGTATTATCGGGACCGGTTGTTTCACATGTTGAGCGACCCGGCCACGAATGTGCGGTGGTGGGAACAATACACTCCGCAACCCGAACCCTTGCTCAACCCCATGCAGACGCCGTGGGCGATGCTGGCCCATGATCATTATGAGGCGATTCATGTGCCGGCTCGATAATCGAAAGAGGAACCATCGCCTGTTTTTTCGCTGCCATGTTTGCTTCTGATCGAATTTTGGCTCTCGATATCGGCGCATCCAGCGTCAAGATCGGGGAGTTTCACGCTCCTCGTGGACAGGGCCTGCGCCTGGTCAACTTCAATTATGCGGACATCGGGTTGGACCCCGAACAAGAAGACAACCGCAAGCAGTTGCTGGCGGCGGCCATTCACAACATGCTTCGGGAACGGGGCATCCGCGCCGGCAAAGTCGTTTTCGGCGTGCCGGGGCAATCGGTGTTCACACGGTTTGTCAAACTGCCGCCTGTCGAAGAATCCAAGGTCGTCCAGATCATTCAATATGAGGCTCAGCAGAACGTGCCCTTTCCGATTCAAGAGGTCATTTGGGATTACCAGTTGCTGGGGGCCATCGAGGGCGGCGGGCTGGAAGTGGTGTTGGTGGCCATCAAAAGCGACCAGATCGAGGAACTCAATGAAGCCGTGGAGAGCGCCGGGCTGGAAACCGATCTGGTGGACGTGGCCCCGTTGGCGCTTTACAACGTTTACCGCTACAACGAGACCGAGAAAGAGGGATGCACCCTGTTGATGGACATCGGCGCGCGCACCACTAACCTGTTGTTCATCGAAAATGGCCGGGTCTTTACCCGTTCCATTCCCATTGCCGGCAATGCTATCACGCAGAGTATTGCCGCGGAGTTTGGCCGGACGTTTCAGGAAGCGGAAGCGCTGAAAAGAAGCAAAGGCTTCGTCGCGCTGGGCGGTGCCTACGAGGAACCGCCGGACCCCGAACAGGCGCAGGCCAGCAAGGTGATCCGCAATGTCATGACGCGCCTGCACGCCGAGGTAGCCCGTTCCATCAATTTCTATCGAACCCAACAGGGCGGCACCACGCCTCAAAGGGTCCTGTTGACCGGCGGCACCTCGATTTTGCCCTACACCGACCGCTTCTTCAAAGAGAAGCTTCAGACGGAGGTTGAGTATTTCAATCCCTTCCGCGCAGTGGGGTTGGGGCCGGGCATATCGCGTGAGGAATTGGCCAAGTGCGCGCATTTCTTTGGCTCCGTCGTCGGACTGGCGCTGCGGCGCATGATCGAGTGTCCGATAGAAGTGAATCTGATCCCGCAGTCGGTCCGGGAACGGAAACTGGCCCGACAAAAACGTCCGTACCTTGTCGGCGCAGCGGTCAGCGCGTTGTTGATTCCGTTATGTCTGACGGGTTTTTTCCATCGCGCCACGAAACTGAAGCAGAATCATTTGGCACAGGTCCAGCAGAAAGTCGAGAAGCTGGAACAACTCAAGAAAACTCTTACAGAAAAACAACAAGAGACCGAGAAGATTCGACAGCGACTGGACAACATTGCCGATGTGGTTTTGCAACGGTCCTTTTGGCCGCGTCTTTTGGACGACCTCAACAGCCGCGTGGTCTCCAATGTTTGGCTTGTGTCCATTACGCCCAGCGCACACGGCGCGATTACCAACCGGGCCGCCACTGCCGCCGCTGAAGAACCCGTCGAGAGCGTGGACGCGCCGGAGACGCCGCCTCCCACGCCGTCGCAGACCGCGATGGTCAAGAGCAACCTGCCCATCGCCTATTTGCGGCTGAGCGGAGCCGGCAATCACGGGGAGGAAGACCTCAAGTTGGTGGATGACTTCCGAAATCAGTTGCGCGAATCACCCTTCTTCGAGAAGAGCAAGGACGGGAAGGGGGAAGTGGAGATTGAAGTGCCTCCGGAAATGGTTCGCGGCGGGGTGTTTACTTTCGTGCTCCGGGCCAAGTTGGCCAAACCGATCAGGTACTGACATGAACGCTCACTGGTTCCGACAAAACAAATGGTTGGTGAGTTTTCTTGCGGTGTTTGCCGTGGTGCTGGTGATCCTGCTTTGGCAGGTGTGGGCGCACTATGCCGCGTACAAGCAGACGCAGGCTGCGCTTGAAGAAAAAATCGCGCACCTGCAACGCTTGGAAAACGCCAACCCGACGCCCAACGAGCGCAACGTCGCTATCTGCGACGAGAACCACAAGCAGTTGCGAGAAGTCCAGCGCGCTCTGTTTGCGCTACTGTTGCGGGCGGCCAAAGTGCAGCCGACCAAGATTGACAGTAACATTGAATTTGCGCAGCAGTTACGGAAAACCATCGCCCGCATGGAAGAAAACGTCGCGAAGGCCGGCATTGCCATTCCGCCGGATTTTCGGTTCGGCTTCAAACGTTACGCCACCACCATTCCCCGGAAGGGATTGCCACGTGTTCTACTGGAGCAGCTTGGCAAACAGCTTTTGGTGGTCGAGGACCTGGTGTCCCAAATGATCGAAGCCCGTGTCGAACAAATCTACGCCATCAAACGCGTCGAAATCGAGCCCTTGCCCCCGAATGTTTCTTTGGGAGAGGACGCGCTGCCCGAAACGCGCCTGGTTCACGCTCAGGAGCATTACACCTCGATGCCGTTCGAACTGCGGTTTGCGTGCAGTGGCTCGGCCTTGCAGAGTTTTCTCAACCGGATCGCCAGGGATGAAAAATTTTTTGTGGTTACCGTTCTGAACGTGGAACAAGAGGTCGTCGAGAAAAGGCCCGAAGGCTCCGCGGCTTCGGTGCCGCCCGAAGGGCCTACGCCCGATGACGGAACCAAGGTGGTGGTTTTGACGCCGGATCGGACGCCGCGTTTACGCGTCACCATGCGCGTGGAATTCGTGGAGGTAGCGCCGCTGAAGGCCATCGCGCGAACAACCCAATGATCCCGAATCGTTGACCATGGACTGGCTCAAACAATACTACGAGAAACTCCTTTTGGCTGCAGCACTTTTGGCGCTGATTCTGGTCGCGGCCGTACTGGCTTTGCAAATCACCAATATCACCGCCGATGTCCAGCTTCCTCCACCCGGCAACAAACCGTTGGCCGCCGTGGACCTCAACATCTATAGCAATGCCATGACCTTCCTGAAAGAGCCGCCCCAGTGGACCAATCCGCTGGTCGCTGCGCTCTTTCCTCCGGTGCCGGTGGCGATGACCAACATCGTCGAGACAGGGCCGTTGTTTACCCTGGAGAGCGTCGTGCGCAAGCCCTTTATCCTGCGCTTCCTCGCGTACAATCAAACCTTGAAGAACAACTTTCAGGTGAACTTTCTTGCCGAAGACCAGAAAACCGTGCTGCGCAGTTTCTTCATTGAAAAAGTCGGCATGGAGATCGCCGACAAATTTGGCAAGACCGGCTACTTCGCCACCAAATACGAATACAAAACCGAAACAGTCCGACGGGGCGGCATCACTCTCACCGAGGACCGCTCGGAGTTGACCGTTCAACACGAAGGGGAAGAACCCATCGTCCTTGTTCTGGGCAAGCCCACCACCTATCCCAAACGTTACGCCCGCATCTTGTGTCGCGGCAAAACCGACCCCATCGAGATACCCGCCGGCGAGACGTTTCAATTTGGCAATCGCAGCTACAAAGTCATTGACATTCAGGACAAGGAAGTGATAATCGAAGACATGAAATCTGGGAAGAGGTTGACCGTTGTGCCGGCGCCTGCGGAACCGCAGACCCCTGCGCAACCAAAACGGACCGAAACAAACAGCGAGACGAATTGATTGACAACAACCAATCGCGCCGCGTATGCGCGACCGAGCAGAAATGGAGAAGTCATTATGAAAAAACTCAACATCGTGTTCCTGATGGGTGGTTTGTGCCTGGCTGGCGTGACCTATGGCCAGAGTGAGGACCTGCTGGCACTGACCACCAACTTTGGGCCGCGTCGCCCGTCCACCAATCCACCTCCTGAAAGCACGGTCTCACCCCGTCCTGCTCCCTATCGTCCCGCGCCGCCGGCGCCCTACACCGTTCCTCCGACGGCTGATCCGGCGACAGCGCGAACCCTGAAGGAAGAAGCCGTCCGACGGCAGGAGGCGCAAATCGTTGCTCAGCAACTCATCAGTGAAGGTTTGAAGTTTTATTATGATGCCAAATACGAAGCGGCCATTCCGAAGTTTGAGCAGGCCTTGAAAGTCCTGCCGCGGGCGGAAGCCACCCAGATTGATTACGATCGGGCAGTCCGAGGATTGAGCGATGCCTACAGCCGCCTCGCCGACGCCGCTTATCGGGCCGGCGACAACGACAAGGCAAAACAATACGCCAAAAAATCCCTCGAATACGAACCCACCAACCGTCTCGCCGAAAACATCCTCGTCAAAATCAAAATCTCCGAACAACAAGCCGTCGCCAAAGCCGAACGCGAGAAACTCGAAGGCAAGAAACCCAAAGCCCTTGTGGAACGTCCCGACCTAGACAGGACTCCCGAATTCAAGGCCAAACAAGATGAAATTCGCAAGTTGTTCCGCGAAGCCCGCATTCTCATGAACTCCGGCCAGTACGACGAAGCCGAAACACGCTACAAACAAATCCTGCTCATTGACCACTACAACGAAGACGCCTACAAGAACCTTCAGGAACTTAACAGTCTCCGTTTGCAGGCTGCCGCCGAAGGGGTGGACGCCACCCGCCGTCAGCGTCTCTGGCAGGTGGCCGAAGCCTGGATTCCTTCTGTCAGCGGCCAAGTCAAACTGCCGGAGAAAACCGCTGCTCAACCGGTCCCGGCGGTTTCCGCCGAACGCGAAAAGATCGAGCGCAAACTCCAAAGCATCCGGTTCCCCGAAATCAACTTCCGCGAGGCGGCCGTTAGCGACATTGTGAAGTTCCTCAGCGACGAGAGCCGCAAACTGGACCCGACGGGCGAAGGAGTGAACATCGTACTCGGCCCCGGCGCTGCTGGCGAGGTCGCGCCCCAGCCGTCGCCCGCGCCGCCTCCCGCGCCCACGCCTGAAGGTGCCGCACCGGCGCCGGCACCGGCGCCTGCGCCGATGCCATCTGCCACTGGCCCCAGAACCATTACGCTCTCTTTGCGCAACGTCCCCATGGATCAGGCTCTCAAATACATCACCTCGCTGGCCAATTTGAAATATCAGGTGGAATCGTCCGCGGTGGTGCTTTTGCCGGCGGATGCCGCCGTTGGTGGAATGGTCACGCGTTCTTATAACGTCAGCCCCGATGCCATTCGATCGCTCATTGCGGGCGGCGGCGGTGGTGGTGTGGCCCCCACGCCCACCGGAATGACGCCTATCCCCACGGTTCCCGGAGCGGCTCCCGGTGCCGCAGCAGCTCCAGCGCCTACCGCTGGCGTGAGCGGTTCGGAAGAGTTGAAGAAGTTCTTCCAAGACGCAGGTGTGCCGTTCCCACCGGGTTCCAGTCTCACCTACTTCGAGCGTGCCCGCACCATTTACGTGCGGAACACGCCGGAGAACCTCGAAATCTTCGAGCGCGTGCTGGCGACGTTCAACGTCGTTCCTTCTCAGGTTGAGATCGAAGCCAAGTTTATCGAAATCACCCAGGAAGACCTCGACGAACTCGGTTTCCAATGGAGGCTCGGGAGCCCGGCAGACACGAATTTCCTGTGGGTGACCCCCAACTCGGGGGCCACGGCCCTCCAATACTTGTATGGTGGTGGACAAAGCCTGGGGAATATCCTGGGTCAGAATGTCAATCCGAACTTCACCAACGCCGTCAACCAAGGTTGGCTGACCCAGGGCTTGCGCGGCTCCTATGTGTTCCGTGCCAATGCGATGAACGCCTTCCTCGTGGGTGCTGGCGGTGTCAGCACCGTCGCCGATGCCGTCGGCACCTTCCGCGGTGTCCTCAACAATGCCCAGGTGGAAATGGTCATCAACGCGCTTGCCCAAAAAAAGAGCGCCGACGTGCTTTCCGCGCCGAAGGTAACCACCATCAGTGGCGCACAGGCTCAAATCCGCGTCGTGCAAGAGTTCATCTATCCGTCCGAATATTCGCAGCCAACGGTGTCGGAAGGAAGCGTGCCCACGCCTTCGATTCCGACGGCGTTCAAGACGCGCGAGGTGGGCGTCATCCTGAGTGTCACGCCGACGGTCGGTGCCGATGGCTACACCATCAACCTGACATTGGTGCCGGAAGTGTCGGCCTTTCTCGGAATGCTGGACTACAGCCCCGACCCGATTCAGGGCTTCGTCCGAGTGGGCGGGGGCGGCGTCACTCCGGCCGAGGCGGCGCCTGTGTCAGTCAGCTACAAGATTTGGCAACCGCTGTTTGAGACCCGCAATGTCACCACCACCGTCGTCATTTGGGATGGCCAGACGGTCGTGCTCGGCGGCTTGATCCGCGAAGAGGTCAACAAGATTGACGACAAGATTCCCGTGCTGGGCGACATTCCGATTCTGGGACGGTTGTTCCGCACCAAGGCGTTCAACCGCATGAAACGGAATCTGCTGGTCTTTGTGACCGCTCGCCTCGTTGACCCGGCGGGCAACGTGATCAACCGTCCGAACACACCCGGCTTCCGGTTCGATCCGGCGGGCAACCCGATGCGCGGTCCCGAACCGACTCTGACGAAGTAACTTTGCTCCGTCGCATCCTCCCAAGGGCGTCCCGACACTCGTTGGGGCGCCCTTTTTGTTTGGATGACGAAGCCCGTCGGGGGAATGGACTCTGAGGATGACAACGGTGCGAACTTGTGGTAGAAGCGCCACATGCTCGAACGTTGGTTTAAGGTGCGGGAACGCGGTTCGACCGTTCGCACGGAAATCCTCGGTGGCGCGACGACCTTCATCACCATGGCTTACATTATCGTCGTCAACCCGGCCATTCTTTCCTTCGCTGGACTTCCCGTTGGCCCCAGCACGGTGGCTACGATTCTGACGGCGGTGTTTGGAACGTTGTTGATGGGATTGCTTGCCAATCGGCCGATCGCGGTCGCGCCGTACATGGGCGAGAACGCTTTCATTGCATTTGGCCTGGCAGCGATGGGCATCGGCTGGCAGCAACGGCTCGGCACGGTCTTCGTCAGCGGCGCGCTGTTTCTGTTGATCACGGTGTTTCATGTTCGCTCGTGGCTGGCCCATTCGGTTTCGCCGAGCTTGAAACACAGCTTCGCCGTCGGCATCGGATTGTTCCTCGCGTTCATCGGCCTGTACGAGACCGGGATCGTGACCAGTTTTGTGGCGGGAAAGCCGGTCGAGGCCGTGGCCCACGGCGCGAAGGTGTTGCCGACGCCGGACGTGCCGGTCAAGATCGGCAACCTTCGCGACCCGCAGGTGTTGCTGGCGATTGGCGGGTTTCTGCTGATGTGCATCCTGTTGTATCGGCAGGTGCGCGGCGCGTTGTTGATCGGCATTGCGGTCACCGCAGGGCTGGGCATCGCGCTCGGTTTCGGGAAAGCGCCTACCGGCCTGGTGGCAACGCCGTTTGTGGGCGAATACAGTTTGGCCCCGATTGCCGGGCACTTGGACATTGTCGGCGTGTTGAAACTGAGTTTCCTGCCGGTGCTGTTGACGTTGTTCCTGATGAGTTTCCTCGACACGCTCGGCACGCTGGTCGGCGTCGGCGCAGCGGGCAAGATGCTCGACGAGAAGGGCAACTTCCCGGACATCGAGCGGCCGATGTTGGTGGATGCATTGACGTGCATGTTCAGCGGCGCCGTGGGCACGAGCACCAGCGGCGCCTACGTCGAATCGGCCACGGGCATCCGCGAAGGAGCGCGCACGGGCCTGGCGGCGGTGACGACGGCGGCGCTGTTTGCGCTGTCGCTGTTTTTCATTCCGCTGGTCACGCCGCTGCAACATCTGCGTTACGCCTATGGACCGGCCTTGATTGCGGTCGGCGTCCTGATGATGGGGTCGGTCCGAAACATCCAGTATGACGACATGACGGAACTGGTGCCGGCGTTTGTGACGGTGATGATGATGATTTTCACCTACAACATCGCCAACGGTTTGACGGCGGGGCTGGTGGTGTATCCGCTGCTGAAACTGGCGGCGGGCCGATGGCGCGAGTTGAACGCCGGATCGGTCGTGCTCGCGTTGTTGTGCCTGATTTATTACATCTTCGGCCAGGTGCACTGACGTTGATCTCCCCTGAATGAACCGACCACTCGCTTCGTCTGAAACTTGCGTCATGATCAGAAACTTGTCCCGCCGGAACTTTCTTCGCGTCGCGCTCGCCTCGGCGGCCGCGCCGCTGGTCATTCCCGCCAACGTCCTCGGACTCGGCGACCGGCCCGCGCCGAGTAACCGACTCGTTTTCGGTTCCATCGGCGTCGGCGGTCGCGGTTCCGGCAACACCCGCACGCTGGTCGGTTTCAGCGAAGTGCAGGTCGTTGCCGTTTGCGACGTGCGCGAGGATCGTCGCGCGGCGATGAAAGCCTACGTGGACAAGCACTACGGCAACAGCTCCTGCGCCGCCGTCAATGATTTCCGCCAGATCACGCGCCGCGACGACATTGACGCCGTCATCATCGGCACGCCCGACCACTGGCACGTGCCGATTGCCGTGGACGCGATGCGGCACGGCAAAGATGTTTTTTGCGAAAAACCCGAAACGCTCACCATCCGCGAAGGTCAGCAGCTTATCGAAGTCGTGCGCCGCACCGGCCGCGTCTATTCCGGCGGCAGTCAGCGCGTCTGGGGCGACTACAACTGGTTTCACCGCATGGTCCGCGGCGGCGCCATCGGCGAAGTGAAAGAAGTTTGGGTCAACGTCGGCGGTCCGTCACGACCGAGCAATCTGCCCGAAGAACCGGTGATGCCCGGCCTCGACTGGGAGATGTGGCTCGGTCCTGCGCCGTGGGTGCCGTTCAATGAAAAACTCCTCTATTTCCGCACATGGCGCGATTACTCCGGCGGCGGCATGACCGATTGGGGCGCGCACACATTTGGCGGCGCGCTCTTTGCCTGCAACCTCCACATGACCGGCCCGGTCGAGATTCATCCGCCCGACGGCAAAGACTACCCATATCTGACCTACATCTTCGCCAACGGCATCCGCATCTATCACGGCGGCGCCACCGGACGACTCCGGTTTCGCGGCACCAAGGCCGAAATCTCCGACGCCGACGCCAAACGGATTGTGGCGCCGAAGATTTTCATCCCGAATTACAAGGGCGGAGGCACGTTGCTCGGCGATTTCCTCCATTGCGTGCGGACCCGACAGCGACCGTTCCGCCACGTCGAGACCGTGCATCGCACGGCCAGTTTTTGTCATCTCGGCAACATCGCCTACTGGCTCAACCGCCCACTGAAGTGGGACCCGCTGAAAGAACAGTTCATCGGCGACGATGAAGCCAATCGCTGGCTCTCCCGGCCGGCGCGCGCCCCTTGGCAATTCGTATGAAAATCCGCAATTCGAATATCGAAATCCGAAACAAGCACGAAATGCAAATGACCGAAACTTCCCAACAAAATCGTTTTGAACATGGCCGACTCGGATTTCGATTTTGTTTTGTGCTTCGGATTTCGTGTTTCGGATTTGTCCTGTTGGCTGGCACACCGCTGTTGGCTGCGCAGCAAAAGAATCGGTACTTTGCCGTTCCGCTACCCACCGTGCCGGAGAAAACCAAACCCGCCGTCCAATTGACCGGCAACGAGACACCCGTCCAACTGGCCGCCGCTTACGCCCACGCCATCAAGAGCCTCCTGCCCGGCTTGGCCGGTGCAGACGACGCAGCTTTGTTCACCCTCGAAGCCACCGTCCACCACGCCGCTCGTCCCGGCGCGGAAGCGGAACGGCTCGCTTGTTGCAACGCCATTGCCGCCATCCTTCAAGCTGCCGACACGGCTCCCCGCGTGAAATCGCTACTCCTCCATCAACTCAAGGTCATCGGCAAAGCCGAAAGCGTTCCGGTTCTGGTCAAACTGCTTGCCGATCCTGACCCGCACGTTGCCAGCGATGCTCAACTTGCGCTCGATAACAATCCCGCGTGTCCTCCCGATCGTCGGAGTCAACGGCCGCGTCTGGAGGATCGCGTCAGAGCGGACCTGGCGTTGCGAAAGAAACTTCTGGCTGCCGGTGATCAGGCCGTGCCCGAAATGTTGCGGCTGCTTGCCGGCGCCGATCCCGCAGGGCGTCGCGTGGCGTTGGGCATGATTCCGGAGCTTGGCCCCGGCGGACGAAAACAACTCGCCGCCAGCGCCGACAAACTTCCGCCCGACATGAAAGCGATTGTCATTGAGTCGCTGGCCGATTTGGATGATCTCTCTGTGTTGCCGCTGGCGCGAGCCAGCTTGAAAAGCGGCGATTCGTTGCTGCGGGACGCCGGTCTGACCGCGCTGGCGCGGCTTCAAGGTTCGGAAGCCGACAACGCCCTTCTCGCTGGGATGAATGAAACCAGCGGCCAGACAAAATGCCAGATAATCCGGATCATCGCCGAGCGCGGCAATCATAACGCCATGCCCGTGTTGCTGGGGGCCACCGCCGATTCCGACCGCAACGTCGTGCAGGCGGCGTATCGCGCCATCGGCGAGCTGGCTGAGGCTGGCGATGTGCCGATGTTGTTGGAGAAATTTCCCGAAGCGGCAGCGAAGGCGCTCGCAAGAATCGCGCCCGACGCCGGGGCGGAGTTTGTCCAAGCTGCGCTTGGCCGCGCCAAAGACAACAATGCGCGCGTTGCGTTGCTGGGGATGTTCCGGTATTGTCCCGGCACGAAGGCGTTGGCGGCGTTGCAGTCGGCCTTGCAGGACAGGGACGCCTCCCTGCGTGAGGCCGCCGTGCGGACGCTGGCCGAATGGCCGGACCCGGCAGTGCTGGACACGCTGGTCACCATTTACCAAAACCCGGAGAAACCGTCATTGGGGGTCGTGGCGTTGCGCGGCATCGTTCGGCTCTCGCAAATGGCGAACAAGCAGCCGACTCCCGCGCTTGTGGAGCGTTACCGTCAATTGCTCGCCATCGCGCGCAACGACGACGATCGTCGCCGCGTGCTCGGCGCGCTCGGCGGCTGTGGGCACGTCGGCGCGCTGGAGTTGGCCGTTGCGCAACTCAATCATCCGCCTCTGCGCGCCGAAGCTGCGGCGGCGGTGAAGAACATCGCCGCGCTGGTCAGGAAGCAACACCCGAAAGAAGCAAAGGCTGCGTTGCAGAAGTTGAACCAGTAACCTTTCACGTGCCGCTGATTGGAACCAACTTGCGCCCGGCGTTTTGGGAGGAGTAACCTGATGCCATGAATTCCATTCTTGCTCTGATTGCGTTGCTCGGCTCTTTCATCTTCAACGACACGGCGGGCAAGCATCTCGATGTGCTTCAGGAAGGCCGATTGCTTGCCCGTTACATGTATGCCTACGACCCATCCAGTCCAGACCGCCTCGAACAAACCAGCAAACCGTTCCTGCACGTCTTCGACCCCGATGGCAGAACCCCCATCACCAACGGACCCGGTGGGGAGTATCCGCATCATCGCGGTATCTTCATCGGCTGGCGAAAACTGACCGTCGGCGACAAGTCCTACAATTTCTGGGGAATGAACGATGGCCACCAGGTCCACCGAACATTTGTGATGCACACGGACAAAACCGGATTTACCTCGCTGGTGGACTGGGTTGCGACCGACGGGAAAGTCCTGCTCACCGAAGAACGCTCCTTCAGGTTCCTGCCGCCCACCGCCCCCGCTTACGCCGTGATTGAAACCGGCTCAAAGCTGAAAGCTGTCGCTGGAGACGCCGTTCTTGACGGCGACCCCGAACACGCGGGGCTACAGTTTCGACCCGCTAATGAACTGGACCGCGCCTCCACCGAATACGTTTTCCCGAAGGAAAACGCCGATCCACGCGTGGACAGGGATTACCCGTGGGTCGGCGAGTCCTACACGCTCAACGGAAAACCATTCAGCATCGTCTATCTGAATCATCCTCAGAACCCCATAGATGCTGTCATTTCCGCCTACCGGGACTACGGCCGTTTTGGAGCGTTTTTCAAGGCAGCGATTCCCCAAGGTGGCGAACGGACGTTGCGAGTGCGATTTCTGATCATTGCCGGGCCCATGCCGTCTGCCGACCTGATTCAGAATGCCTACAACCAGTTTGCCGGCGTGAACGACCCGACTCCGAAGCTGACCGTGAAGAAGGCGGAACAGAAACCACCACCCAAACCCAAGAAAGCGAAGGCCAAGTGAAACGATGGTCTTGTCTTTGCATCTGCATCGTCATGCAAGCAGAGGCGGCTACAACCAAAGAACCGCGCGAGTTTCTGCCCGCGCCGTTTGACCGCTACTTCCAACGGCGCGTTGCTGAACTTTCCAGCGCGGATTGGCTGGCCGACATCACGGCGGAGAACTGGCCGTCGCGTCAGGCCGCCATGCGCGCCCAGCTACAGCGGATGCTCGGTCTGGATCCGTGGCCGGAACGCACGCCGCTGCGACCCGTCGTGACCGGCACGGTGGACGGCGACGGTTACGTCGTCGAGAAACTTCATTTCCAGTCCGCGCCCGGTCTCTACGTCACGGCCAATTTCTATCGGCCCAGGGAAGTCACAAAACCGTTGCCGGCGATTCTTTACTTGTGCGGCCACGCGCGGGTCGTCACCAACGGCGTCAGCCTCGGCAACAAGACCAGCTACCGGCATCACGGAACCTGGTTTGCGCGCCACGGTTACGTCTGCCTCATCATTGACACGATCCAGCTCGGCGAAATTCTCGGCTACCATCACGGCACCTACAACCTCGGTCGTTGGTGGTGGCCGGCACGCGGTTACACGCCCGCCGGCGTGGAAACTTGGAACGGCATCCGCGCGCTCGATTACCTGCAAACACGTCCCGAAGTGGATCGCGCCCGCATCGGCATCACCGGCCGCTCCGGCGGCGGCGCCTACTCGTGGTGGATCGCCGCGCTCGACGACCGCATCCAAGCCGCCGTGCCCACCGCCGGCATCACCACGCTGAAAAACCACATCCTCGACGGCTGTATCGAAGGCCATTGCGATTGCATGTTCGTGGTCAACACCGAACGCTGGGACTTCGACCGCGTCGCCGCGCTCGTTGCGCCGCGTCCGTTGCTGATTGCCAACACCGACAAGGACAGCATCTTCCCGCTCGACGGCGTGATGGAGATTTACAACCGCACACGCGCCCTCTACCGCAAACTCGGCAAGGAACAACACATCGGCATCCACATTGCCGAAGGTCCGCACGCCGACATGCAAACGCTCAACACCGGCGCGTTTCACTGGATGAACCGTTTCCTCAAAGGCGCCGACCGCATGGACCTCACGGACGAACCTGCCCGCAGAGCGCTTTCGCCGTTCGATCTGCGCGTGTTCAAGGAGTTGCCAAAAGACGAGCGTGTCACCACGGTGGACGAGTGGTTTGTTCCCCGCGAGCAAACGCGGTCGCTGAGCGTGTTGCGTCGGGATTGTTTCCGCGCATGGCCGGCCACTGCCAATGCGGTGGCCGACCCGAAGACGCTCGAGTTCACCAGCGAACCGCCGTTCACCTTCCAACTCGGCCTCGCTCGCGGCAGCGGGAAAATTGGGCGCATTGTCCTTCACGTCCTCGACGACGAAACGTTCAAGGATTTCCGAGCCGATCCGCCCGCCCACCAGGTCATCGCCTATTTCTGTCCGCGCGGCGTCGGGCCGAGCCGTTGGTCAGGCCTTTCCACGAACAAACAGACGCATCTTCGTCGGCGATTGCTGTTGCTCGGCGAGACGCTCGAAAGCGGTCAGGTGTGGGATATTCAGCAGGCGGTTGCCGCGCTGCGGAGTCTGGCGGAGTTTGCCCGTCTGCCGCTCACGCTGCGCGCGCAAGGTGTGATGGCCGCCAACGCGCTGTATGCATCGCTGTTTCTACCTGAAAAGCCGCAGCTTGATCTGCGGAATCTTCCCGAATCGCACCGGACGGGGCCGATCTACCTGAACATTTTGCGACATCTTGACCTCCCGCAAGCGCGCGCGTTGGCCGACGGCAGAAGCCCGTAACAAGGGCCGCCGGAAGGCGCCGTCGTGGAGGGCAAGCGGGGTTTGTCATCAACGATGGGCGCGTCCGATCAATTCCAGAACCGTGGTCTTCTGTTGTTTCAGGTAGGTCTCCAAACCTTTCTTGATCTCGACGAACACGTTGGGATACACGAACCACGCCGTTCCCACCTGCACGGCGCTGGCGCCGGCCAGCAGGTATTCGACAGCATCCCGCCACGTGGAGATGCCACCCACACCGACAATCGGGACCGCACGGCGTCGGCATTCGGGAATCTTCGCAAAGCAATCCCACACCATGCACAAGCCAACCGGCTTGATGGCGGGACCCGAAAGACCGGCAACGACATTGGCGAAGTAGGGTTTTTGCGTGCGGATGTTGATGGCCACGCCGCGCAACGTGTTGATCATCGAAAGCGCGTCGGTCCCGCCGGCTATCGCCGCGCGCGCCGCCACGGTGATGTCGGTGATGTTCGGCGTCAGTTTGGTAAGAATGGTCACTGTTCCCGCTTCTTTTTTCACGGCCCGTACGATTTTCTCGACGGCCACCGGGTCAACGCCGAAACTGACTCCGCCCTGCTTGATGTTGGGGCAGGAGACGTTGATTTCCAGTCCGGCAACGTCAGGGCCGTCTTCGAGGATGCGCGCGGCGAGCGCACCGTATTCTTCGATGGTGTTGGCGGAGATGTTGACAATGATCGGCACTCCGTAGCGACGCAGCTTGGGCAGGTCCTCCCGCAGAAACCGCTCGGCACCTTTGTTCTGCAGACCGATGGAGTTGAGGATGCCGGCGCGTGTTTCGATGATCCGCGGTTCGGGGTTGCCCTGGCGCGGGGCCAACGTCACGCCCTTGGTGACGAAGGCGCCGAGCGCGCCGAGAATCGTCGCGGCGTTCTGGAGACCGGCCAGTTCGTCGGCACTGCCCGAAGTACCGGAAGCGGTCAGCAACGGGCTGCGCAGACGCAGTTTGCCGATGATGGTGTGGAGTCGTTGGGAGTCCATACAATGTCCTTTGCGTCAAAAAGCGGGCCTTCGGTGCAAACGCGAACGTAATCCTCCGAGCCATCCGGGCGCCGGATTTTCTGCGTGCACGAAAAACAAACGCCGATACCGCAGCCCATGCGTTTTTCCAGCAGCACCTTCAGCGGGATGCCTGCACGCCGACAAATGCGCGCGGTCATTTCCATCATTTGATTCGGCCCGCAGGCGATGGCAAGAGCGTTGGCCCCTGTGGAAACGGTGGCGCGGTATTGGTCGGGCACCAGACCGCGAAACAGATTTCCGCGCGGGATGTTGCGGACCCGGCGTGGCATGGCCGTGTCGAAAGAGAGGAAAATATCGGTCGCGGCCACGCCGGCAGCGAGCAGGTCGTCCACGTAGAGGTAGGCGTCACGAGGTTTCTCGCCGAAGGTGGCGGCCAGTTCGTCACGGTAACGAAGGGATTCGAGCGTGGCGATGCCCAGAAACACTTTGAGGCGGAAACCGCGCAACCGCAACATTTCGACCAGCAGGATCAACGGCGCCATGCCGACGCCGCCACCGATGATGTGAACCTCTTCGACGCCGCTGGCTCGGAGCTGGCGCGGGGCCAGCGGTTTGCCGAGCGGGCCGATCATGTGGACGCGGTCGCCAGCTTTGAGATGGGTCGTCCGAGGTGTGCCGATTCCGTCGGGCAACACTTTGTAGAGCATCTCGAACTGATCGGGAGCAGGTAGATGCAGAAACGGAGCGAGCGACGGCGGCAACACCAGGCGTCTGAGGTAATCACGGGGAAAATAAGGATGATAATCCCGGCAGACGCCAAACGGACGTTTCAGGAGCGGTTGCGGCATCCAGTCCACGGCCTCCTGCCAGCGGCGGCGTCGGACAACGCGTTGGCCGAGGGGAACGCGCTGCGGCTGCGTGTCCATCATGAAAAACTGCGGCGCCTGAAGATCGTGAAGCTGCGGCGCCTTGAAGGCGAGCCGATAATGGGTCTGGCCGACCGGGGTGTTGGCAATCACGGTGGCGTGGAAGGAAGCGATGCGCGGTTGCTCGCAAACAGGGGATGATTCGCAGGTCAGCTCCTCGGCAGAAAGGAAAAAAGCGCGCGGAAACTTTCCGGCGTTGGCCGGAGCGCGAAGGTCATGGAGCGCGGCGTTGGTGGGAGCCACGACGACGGCGATCTGACGGAATCGGTTCTGGTCGCGCCGCGCGATGGCGGCGATTTCGGGACCAGCTTGCAAGAAAAACCGGATCCGACGGTTCTGGCACGTGGCTTCATGGCCCTGGAGGGTCCAACCGTCGCGCTGGAGAAGATGCTGGATCTGGATCGGCAGCACGACACTGGTTGTATCGTGATTGGGCAAACAACACAAGAGTCTGCTATATTTTGGCGCGGATGAATTCGGAAGCGCAGAAACATCTTGAGTATGCCTCCGGCTACCTCGACTTGGAGATGTTCGAGGATGCGTTGCGAGAGGCTGATGCGGCCCTGGCGCTGGACCGGCACGACCCGCGCGCGATCGCAATGAAGTCGGCCATCCTGTGGCACGAGAACCGGCTGAGCGAAGCCGAGCCGCTCATTGCGGAACTGGCGGAGAGGAACCCGCACGACGCCGGCCTCTGGATCAATCTCGCCTACATCCGCCGCCGCACCCGCTCGTTGGAGGCTGCGGTTGAGACCTTGCAGCGCGCTTTTGAAGCGGATCCGAAAGACGCCCTGGCGCATTTCAACATGGCTTGTTATCGAGCCGTGCAGCACCGAACGGAGGAGGCGCTTGCCTTGTTGCAAAATGCCCTCGCATTGGACCCGAAGTTGCGGGACCTCGCGAAAACGGAACCGGATTTTCAAACCTTGTGCGGGTTGGAGGCCTTCCAGAAGTTGATCAACGGCCAAACGTAACGGCAGCCTGAGCATTTCGTTTGTGGAATGGCTGCGGGGAACGCACCTACAGTCCACGCTCTCGAAGCGTTTTCATTCCGAGAACGGCGGCTCTGGCGCCGGCCAACATGGTCATGATGCAAATGCGATGCTGTACCGCCGCCGTGCGGATTGTGATCCGGTCGAGCACGTTGGCGTGCCCTTCCTGCGCCTAAAACCGAGCGCAACCACAACTTGTCCCAGCATTGCAGCAAACAGCTTGCAGTCCTCCGCAATCTCGATGCGTTGTGGCGTGGTCCCTATGATGTTCGCGCCGTTTTTCTGAAGGCCGAGCGCGAGATTCAGCGGCGTCTGACCAGCAAACTGCACGATGACAGCAGCAGTCAAACTCCATGCCCTGCCCTATGCAATTGGGCCGCCGCCGAGGATCATCACCTTTGTTCTCCGGGGGTTGTGAACTTCGGCGTGGCCGGTGTCGTAGGTGGAGTAGTGGTGCGGCGTGTAGGCCTCGAACTCCGCCGCACAGGTGTCCACCAGCCGGTAGCTCGGCACGATACCGTGTTTCTTGCGCAGGGCGCGCACTTGCTCTTTGGTCGAACCCAGCCGCGCGGCAATTGGGCGGTCGGAAAACGCAAAGGACTTGGCGCGGTGTAAAAGCGAAGCAGGCGCGCCCTTGGAGTTATAACTGCTGCTGAAGTTTCTCTTCGCGGGCTTTGGCTTGCTCCGCGAGCCGTTTCTTGAACTCCAACAGCGCAGCCGTCCGTTTCGCGTCACCCGATGCGATGATTTGCGCGGCGAGAATCCCCGCATTACGCGCTCCGCCCACCGCCACGCAGGCCACCGGCACGCCTGACGGCATTTGCACCATGGCCAGCAGCGAGTCCAGGCCACCGGCCAGTTTCGTCTCCATCGGCACGGCAATCACCGGCAACGGCGTCCACGCAGCCACCACGCCCGCCAAATGCGCCGCCCCGCCGGCGCCCGCAATGATCACCCGCAGCCCGCGCTCGTGCGCGGTGCGCGCGTACCTGGCCACATCCTCAGGGCGACGGTGCGCACTGAGCACCCGCACTTCGGTCGGCAACCCAAATTCCGCACACGCTTCCACAGCCGCCTTCATCGTCGGCCAGTCCGAGTCGCTTCCCATCAACACTCCCACTACTGGCTGTTGTTTGGTTTTGTTCATGATGCACTCCGGTTTCTTGTTGTTCGTCTTCATCACACGAGAGCCTCTGGGCGCCCGGCCCGATCGTGCTTTGATGATTCTCCTTGAGGATCATTCCGGCTCGGAGAGCGTGTGGGATGTAAAAAAACGCTCGGTGCGCAGCGTCATGCGACCCGCCTGGCAGTCGAGCAACGGTAACAAGAGGTCGGCAAACTCCGGGTCGGTCATGACGGCAGCCGGATTGGAGTTGACGAGCACCACTTGGTAACCTTCCTCGCGCAACGCTTTGCAGGCTTGCGTGCCGGAATAGTCGAACTCGCAAGCCTGACCAATCACAATCGGACCGCTGCCGATGATCAAAATCTTTTGGATGTCAATCCGTTTGGGCATAACGGGGCGCCAACATACCACAAAGAAACGTCAACTGACGAATCATTTGTTCGTAGCAAATTGCGGGTCACACGTAAGCTGCACGCCCAGTTGGCGAAACCCGGCTTCATCGCCCGGAGTCGGCATGTGCGTTAAATACACCTCACAACCACTCAACGAGGGTAGCAATTCCATCGCGGTCCGCGCCACCGAGTTCGTCATCGAACTGATGCTCAATGCGAGGAAGGTCTCTGCCAAATCAAGGCTGACGGTCTTGCGATGGAGCAGGTCCTTCTTCAAATTGGCCACCGCCTCCACAATGCCCGGACTGAGCAGATGCAAATGATGCGGAATGTCGGCCAACTGTTTGATGGCGTTCAGAATCATGCTCGGCGCGGCGTGCAACAGAGGCGTATTGCAGCCGGTTACGATTGAGCCGTCCCGCAACTGAATGGCCGCGCCGCAATAGACGCCCGCATTCCCCTTGTCGGGCCGTCCCTCCACAACGGCAGCAGCCCGACGAGCTGGCACCACCACGGGCCAATCCTCCGGCCGAAGCGAAAACTCTTCCATCAACCGCACAATCCGTTGCACGCGTTCTTCCGTCAACGTCCCCACGGCATACTCACACTGGTAACGAAAATAACGACTGAACTTTTGCAAAGTCATGCAAGAGCCAGATGGGCCGTGATTTTCTCGTGACTCCAGCCGTCCTCCCGCGCCCGCTCCACCGCCCAGCGAATCGTCGCCGCCAGCGTCTCCGACAGCCCGGACCGACACGTTTCGCCGATCGTCATCACCAGCGCACTCGCCCAGCCACGCACACGGCCCGGCCCCGTCCGCGCCATCAACAGACTCTACGCCACGAACACGAAATCCATATGCCGGGTCTAGCCCTCGCCTCCTCGTCGCTGACAATCCGCCATGCTCAGATGTTGCTGGCCGTCTCGGTGGAAAAGCTCGGTGCCGGTCCAGCGCCGCCGATACACTCGCAGCAGCCGGCTCGCTTCCCAACCCAGCCGGTTCGTGACCAGCATCTTCACCGGCTCGGCCGCGGTCTTGCGATCCCACAAGATCAACAGTCGCACCGGGGGCTCCACCCCGGCCAACCGCACCGTCTTTGTGAAATACCATTGCACGCGCTCCCCAATCTCCACGCGTTTGCGATCCTTCGGGGGGATCCTCGCCGCCCATTCGCTCGCTTTCTTCACGCGCCCGCACCACACGAGCTTGCGGTTGAACTTCAGGTCGCCCACGTAGCCGCGGCTCGCCGCGTGCAGATGATTGAGATTGTCCACGCTGCTGAAATAGCAGTCCAACGTGAAGTCGCAGGGGATGTTGTGCGCCACCACCCAATCCACCAACTCCTGGAACCACTGCGTGTGATCCCGAAACGCCCGGCCCTCGGCCTCACACTACGCCTGTTTCACCAAGCGCCGAAACTCCAGCGGATAATGCCGTCGGCTGGGGCACACATACTGCGCAATCAGGTAATCGTGGGCGATCTTGTGCCGTTGCTCGGCGTGATCCCAGAACCAGCCCACCTCCTCGATGTGTTGTCCGGCGTGATCCATCAGCGTGTTGTCCACGGCGATGACGCCGTGGGCGGCGTAGCGGGTTTCGGATTGGCACTGCAAGGAGTCGAGGCGCTTTTCGTTGAGCGCCTTGGGCATCGCAGTCCACCTCGGTGAGCCAGCGGTTCAGGCCGGACTGGTCGGTGGTGACGGCGAACTCGCGGTTGATGCCGCTGACGGTCTTGCGTTCGGCGACGAGCAGTCCGGTGAGGTACTCG